>Ga0302228_10003062_pt1 | contig 11043 bp, 8 predicted proteins | sample II_Palsa_N1_2_FD_193519 | JGI IMG/M metagenome (GOLD analysis project Ga0302228, IMG submission 193519) | Peat permafrost microbial communities from Stordalen Mire near Abisko, Sweden - II_Palsa_N1_2 | ecosystem: Environmental > Terrestrial > Soil > Palsa > Peat permafrost | place: Sweden...
TCCGGGTGTTGCATTTCCGCCCTGACCCTGATTCTCCTGAGCAGCCAGTGCCAAGCGCAAGCGCCCGCTGCAACGCCAGCCGGCACCTTCGACCTCGACAAGGACCGCGAAGCGATGGTCCTGCTTGACGGCCAGTGGCGTTTCCAGCCTGGCGACGATCCGGACGGCAAGAAGGGTTGGGCGAACCCCAGCTTTGACGACTCGAAATGGCCTCTCATCAGCTCGGAGAAGCCGTGGAGCGAGCAGGGATTCAAGGATATGGGAGGCACAGCGTGGTATCGAGTGAAAGTACTTATCCCGGAAGGTGAAAAGCCGCTGTCGCTCTATATTCCCCCGATCACGACCAACTACCAGGTATTCGCGGACGGCATATATCTGGGAGGGCTCGGCGATATGCCGCCGCATGAGCACGCTTATACGAGTGTGCGCAGGGTCTACGAGTTGCCCCAGCCCACATCCAGCGGCGCCCGCACACTTTTGATTGCGATTCGGATATGGCATTGGCCCCGCTGGGCCAAGTTCAACGGGGGCGGATTGGCGGGCAGCCTCCGGATAGGCGGTACGAGGCAAATTCGTAGCCGGACGCTCCTGAGGAATCACGAATCGGCATGGTTTAGTCTGTCCCACGTCTTCCTGGGCATCCTCGATGTGTTAGCCGGGTTGGCCGCTGTGAGCTTCTTCGTCTTTCGCCCGCGTGAAAAGGAGTACTTGTGGTTTGGCGTGATTTCGGTGCTCTCTGCAGCCCAGAGGTTTCTGCTGGTGTATACGAGTTCTCACTCCGTCGCCTTCGAGGAGAATAGCCTGACCATGCAACTGCTTGATCTGGGACAAAGGGTTGCCTCGGTTGCGTTTTATTACCGGCTCCTGGAAGGCAAACGAGACAAATTTTTCTTGTTGGCGATGGGTTCGCTCGCTGCAATTGTTCCCTTGCTGTCGGTCGAACGGCTGGGCCTGGTCAGCGTGGCGTTGTGGAGAGAGTTGTTCACGGTCCTGTGCATTCCGGCCGCAGTCTGGGTACTGGCACTGCTCACCCGGCGTGCCATTCAGGGTTTGCCAGATGCGCGTGTCCTGTTGGTCCCCGTCCTGTTTCAACAGCTGATCCGGCTCGCCGAATGGATCATTCTCATTGTGCAAGCTACGGGATGGTATAGCATTCCCTCGGCCTGGTTCAACTTTACGGTGGATTGGCCTTTCCCGTTCACTTTCGATAACCTCGCCGACGCTTTGTTCCTCGCGGCGATGCTGGCTATCCTCATAACTCGATACATGCGCACGCGAAAGGACGAAGAGCGTTACAAACGAGAGCGCGAAGCCGCCCAAATCGTGCAGCAGGTTCTCATTCCAGAAGAGATTCCCGCCATTCCAGGTTTCAGTATTCAAAGCGTGTATAAGCCGTTCGGCGAGGTTGGCGGCGACTTCTTCCAGATCGTGCCAACGTGCAATGGCGGGGCTTTGATCGCGATTGGCGACGTGAGCGGCAAAGGCCTGCCCGCCGCGATGACGGTTTCGCTGCTGGTTGGGACATTTCGAACGCTGGCGCGTTATACGCAAGAGCCGGGAGAGATACTATCAGCGATGAATGTCCGGATGCTTGCGCGGTCCAATGGTGGATTCACCACCTGTCTGGTGCTGCGTGCGGATCTGGACGGCCGGGTCACGATCGCAAACGCGGGGCACATCGCTCCCTATGTCAACGGCAATGAGATTTCGTTGGATAGCGGTCTCCCGCTGGGATTGTCTGCCGAGACGGTATATCAGGAGTCTGCTATCTCTCTGGTTCAACATGATCGGCTAACGCTTGTGACCGATGGGGTGGTGGAGGCTCGCAGCAAGACGGGCGAACTTTTTGGATTCGAGAGAATGCAAACCATCGTCCATCAGGATGCGGAGTTTATTGCCAGGATTGCGCAGGAATTCGGCCAGGATGATGACATCACGGCTGTCTCCCTGAGCTATACTCCACTGACCGCGGCTGCCTGAGCGGTCATCCCTGGGTACATATTTCCATGCCTGTTGCTCAACTCACGCTTGAGATTCGTATCGAACACGCGCGCTCGCTCAAAGATCGGCGACAAGTAGTGCGGTCGCTGAAGGACCAACTTCGACAGGGATTCAATGTTTCAGTGGCAGAGCTGGATGAGGCGGTGACCTGGCAGAGCGCGACAGTCGGACTGGTGGCTATATCGAGCTCTCGAGACTATCTGCGCGGGCAGATGGAAGAGCTGGAGCGGGCGGTGCAGCGGATGATCCGCGAGCTGGGCGCGGAGATCGCGGACTCGTGGTGGGATTTTCTTGAGGGATGATAGGCTCCAAATCAAGCCGCACTTTGGGAGGGACTACTTGGCGAGGACCTCTTCGCAGCACCCCGGCCTCTGGTATTCTTAGGAGTTTAACCGAAGGAAGTAGGGGAGGATTGCCATGGCCGAGCCGAGATCGCGTGTGTACCACCGGAACCGGGTGGCGGAGACTTTACGCGAAGAAATTGGGACCATGCTGGAGGGCCAGCTTTCCGATCCCAGGATCGCGTTTTGCTATGTGACGGAAGTGGCGATGAATCCGGGCAGCAAGTCGGCCCGCGTGTACATCGCTGTCGATGGCGGCGAAGAGGCTGAAAAGGAGACTGTGGCAGCGCTGGTCGCAGCCAAAGGCTATATCCGGCATGAATTGCTGGAACGGTTGGGCGTGCGGCGCGTGCCGGATCTGAGCTTTCATGTCGACAAGTCGGAGAAGTTTCAGTCACGCATCGACGAGTTGCTGGGCAGGGCAAAGAAGCGGCAGAAGCCGACTGCGGTTGAGTCGGCATCGGAGTCACCGGCGATTGAGAAGCCGGCGGGAGACGCTACTGCCCCGCGGTAGGGCGGATTCTTACTGCTATGGCTACTCCGCAACCCATCTCGTATTCGCAGAGCAGAGTGTCTGAGGAAGCTCAGGGAACCACGTCGGCTCATGGTGAGAAAAGCCATGCTGCGTTGACTCCCATGGAGGCGATTCTGGCGGCGCTGCGGCATGGCGAGCGGTTTCTGGTCTGTTCGCATTCGCGGCCGGATGGGGACGCGGTCGGCTCCATGCTGGCTATGGGGATGCTGCTCAAGCAACTGGGCAAGCGCGCAGATATTGTGGCTGCGGACCGGGTTCCAGCGGTATATCGAGGATTGCCCGGTGCCAGCGATATCCGCCATGTCATGCGGGTGCATGGACCATATGATGCGATAGTGCTGCTGGAGTGCGATGGCCTCGAGCGGACGCGGCTGCGTGGCCTGGAGCGGATGTTCCACATCAACATCGATCATCATGCCAGCGGCAAGGAATTCGGGGAGCTGAACTGGATCGACCGCGATGCCTGTTCGGTGGGAGAACTGGTCTTCAGGCTGGTGAAAGCGGCTGGCTGCGTGGTCACTCCGGAGATGGCGACTTGCCTGTACACTACGTTGCTTACGGACACCGGCGGCTTCTGCTATGGCGGCATTCATGCGAGCACGTTCGCACTGGCCGGAGAACTGGTGGAAGCAGGTGCGGATCCGGTACATATTGCGCGCGAAGTGTACTTTGCAAATCCATTTTCAAAGATGCTGCTGTTGGGCAAGGCGCTTGGCAATCTGAAGCGTAAGGGCGCTCTCGCGTGGTTGTGGGTGACGCATGCGGATATGGTGGACGCAGGGGCGGTCGAAGAAGACTGCGAGGGCGTGGTGAATTATGCGCTTTCAACGGCGGGGATTGATGCTGCTGTCTTCCTGCGGGAATTGCCGGAGGGGCGCATCCGGTTGAGCCTGCGCAGCAAGGGCAAGATCAACGTGGCGCAGATCAGCGAACGGCTGGGCGGTGGTGGGCACGAGAATGCTGCCGGGTGCACGCTGGAAGGTCCGATGGAGCGAGCTGCGGATGAGATTCTGGGTGCGCTTCGCCGGGAGATGGACGCCGCAGGAAAGTGACTCCTCACTGCAGGCAGATCGTGCTGGCGACGATCGGGTCGCTTGGGGATCTGCATCCGACTTTGGCTTTGGCTCTCGAACTGAAGCGGCGTGGGCATAGCGTCACGGTCGCTTCGACTGGATATTACCGGGCCAAGGTCGAATCGGTGGGGATTGGCTTTGCATCGCTGCGGCCTAACTGGAACCCGACAGACCGGGAGCTGATTGCACAGTGCGAGGATCTGAAGAGCGGTCCGGAAGTGTTATTTCGCAAGCTTATTTTGCCGCACCTGCGCGAGACGTACGAGGATCTGCTTGCAGCGGCGACTGGGGCCGATCTGATGATTGCCGGGGAGCTGGTCTTTGCTGCTCCACTGGTGGCTGAGAAGCTGCGGCTCAAGTGGGTTTCGGAGATTCTTTCACCTACTTCGTTCTTTTCTGCGCATGATCCTTCGCTGCTAGTGAACATTCCCGGCGTGTACCGGCTGCGGAGGGCTGGATGGGTTGTCAACCGGGCCATTCTGGAGTTCGGGAAGCTGATGTCGCGCCATTGGTGGGAGCCCGTGCGGCAGCTTCGTCGCGAGCTGGGATTGCGCGTGGAGTGCGATCCAGTGTTCCGGGACAAGTTCTCGCAGGACCTGGTGCTCGCACTGTTTTCGCGCCGCCTGGCGCTGCCTCAGCCGGACTGGCCGAGACAGACTGTGCAGCCAGGATTTGTTTTCTTTGACCGCGAGAAGACTGGGACGGGGGATTCCCCGGAGCTGGCCGCTTTCCTGGCCACTGGGGATGCTCCCATCGTCTTTACTCTTGGGTCGACAGCGGTGCACAATCCTGGGGATTTCTATGAGGTGAGTACGGCTGCCGCTCGACAGCTGGGTAAACGGGCGGTCCTGCTGGGAGCCAAGTCGCATATTGGAATGAAATCGGCCGACATCCTCGCGTTGGCTTATGCGCCTTATTCGCAGGTGTTTCCGCGCGCGGCGGTGATTGTGCACCAGGGAGGGTCGGGGACTACCGGGCAGGCGCTGCTGGCCGGGCGTCCACAGCTGATTGTGCCTTATGGGTGGGATCAGCCAGACAATGGGTCTCGCGCTGCACGGCTGGGAGTGGCGTTGTGTCTGGCGCGGAGTGAGTATTCGACACAAACTGCTGTCGAAGCTCTGGGAAGGCTTGTCGGAGATGGGCGATTTGCCTCACGGGCCGCGGACACAGAGAGCCGAATTCAGGCGGAAGACGCGTTGACCGTGGCTTGCGATGCGATCGAAGGCGTTCTCTAGTCTTTCGCTGTTTCGCCGTCCTGCAGTTGCTTCAGCTAGTCCCTGGCGTTTGTATTATCCGGATTTTTCTCCAGCGACTTCTTGTAACTCTCAATCGCCCGTTCTTTCTGACCGGATTTCATGTAGGCTTCGCCGAGACTGTCGAATGCGTTGCCGGAATCCGGATACAGTTGCACGTTGAGCTTCAGCAATTCTGTCGCCTCGGGCAGATGATTTTCCGAACTCAATTGCGAGGCCCAGGAGTTGATGGCTCCTTCATCGAGTTTGAAGTCAGGATTGACCTTGTGCATGGCCGCGTAGACTTGAGCCGCGTGATCGAACCCCTGACGTCCCAGTTCGACGCGGAATGCATCCAGAGTGGATGGCAGACCCTTGGCAGCGCGATAGGACGCCGCCAAGAAGTGCTGAGGCGCGCCGTTTTCCGCCGGGGTCTTCTTGAGGAAAGCTAACGCCATCGCGTCATGCTTCAGGTATGCGTCGAGAAATTCAAGCGTGTATTGAGCCGCCCACTTGTATCCCGCGGCGCCATCCTCGCGCCCGTAGTCGGCCTTCTGGTATTCAGGAAATTCCTTCCAAAAGGATTCGTCTCGCTGGTTACTGGAACTGAATTCTCCATGAGTTATCCCCAACATGTGCACGGTTGTCAGGTCGCCGTGAGTCCAGGCGTTCAGCACATTCGGGGAATCCATATCTTTGAGGTAACGGAGCTGGTCTTCGATGGTGAATTCGCCGGCTGTGATGTAGAGCAGGGGTATGGTCATCTGTTCTGGATGAACATCGCCGGCACGCTTGACTAGCCCAGGGTAATAGCGCATCGAACCGTCCCACGCGACGAGAGCGTCGATGCGGCTATCTCTGGACGCGGCAAACAGGTTGGAAATGCCACCCCAACTGTAGCCGGCAACGGCAATCTCCGACATGTCGGTATCCGGGAGAGTTTGCGCGTAGCCGATCAGAAACGAAATATCCCGTGCCTGGGTGTCGATGCCAATCAAATCGGCAGTCATATCCCGCGTGGTAGCGCCCATGTCCGGACCCGAGATGACCACGTAGCCGTGGCTGGCAAGATATTCGCAAAGGTCCGAGTTTTCCGTCGTTGGAGCGGAAAAGCTGGGAGCGTAGATAACGACGGGAAACCGTCCCGGTTCCAGAGGCGCATCGCGCACGGCCCAGAGCTTCGACGCCAGGGAAGGAGCCATATCTTCTCGAGTTTTCTTCAAGTCGTCGGGCCGCGGATGGCCGAAGGTGGTTTCAGTAGCCTGCAGACTGATGTAGTCGTCGAAGGTCATCGGCCTTGCGTCAGTCCTTGTAGATGGATACCAGATCAGGGTCTGAATCGGTCGCGCCCGCTCTCCGGCGTATGGCTTGCCCAGTTCGTCGATTGCGGGACGGTAGAGGCGTGAATAGTCGTACTGTTCTACCACTTTGAGTCCCACGGCATGCGGTCCGGCTTTGGCCATGAATTGAAACAGGGTAGGCTTCTGGGCTTCGGCAGAACTGCAAACGATCGTAGAGATCGTCAGGCTGGCGATTGCGAGAGCGATCAAGCGCATGATGTTGACTCCGGGCATCGGAAGATGTGAGGAGTCTAGCATTCCTGCGACTGGCAAGTGGAACTGCATCCACAAGATGGCCTCGCAGGGAAGCGAGGGGCTTGTCGCTGGGAGGGGTGTCTGAGAAATCTGGTAGGCTAGGGGTCGGGCCAGGATCCCTCCATTGTGGCCAGGACATTCTTTACACTTAGATGAGCGACTTGGGGTTGAACCCAGTGGAGATGCCTCTGCCACAACCTATTTCAATTGCGCGACCCCGGTGGCAGGTGGTCTTTGCCCGTTACATGGGATCGACCACCTTCTGGGAGGTGGTCAGCCTTTTCGGTTTCATGGTGTTTTTTCTGCTGTACGGTGTTACACCGTGGCTGGGCGGAGCCGGGATGGGGCTGGTGGGCGCGGACGAACCGCGATATGCGCAGATTGCCCATGAGATGCTGCAGAAGCTCAACGGCGCTCATACTTTGCGGGAACAACTGAGCGCCTGCGTTACTCCTTACCTCTACGGCCGGCCGTGGCTAGAGAAGCCAGCGCTCTACTACTGGCGCGCCATGTATGTATTCAAAGAGTTTGGTGTGCATGACTGGGTAGCGCGGCTGCCTTCGGTGAGTTTTGCGCTTTGGCTGGTGGGGCTGACGTATTTGCATATGCGGCGTTTTCGCCCTGGAGGGCATTTGGACGCAGCGTTGATCACCGCGGCTTGCGTGGGCGTTCTAGGTTTTTCGCGTGGAGCTTCCACGGACATGCAATTGGCGGCGCCGTTGTCGATTGGCCTGCTGGGCTGGTACGCGTGGTACGAAACGAAATCGAAATTCTGGCTCTTTGATATTTATTTCTTCACCGCTGTGGCTACCCTCGCCAAAGGGCCTGTGGCACCATTTTTGGTGCTGGTGATCGTGGGCTGTTTCGCGGCGCTGCGCAAGGAGTGGTGGATCTTCTGGAAGTCGTTGTGGTGGCCTGGGATTGCTCTCTACTTTGCGATTGTGCTGCCCTGGTTTATTGCGGTACAGCACCAGAATCCCACCTTCTTTCAGGAGTTCTTCCTGGAGCATAATCTGGAGCGCTTTGCGACGAACAAGTATCAGCATCAACAGCCTTTCTGGTACTACTTCGTCGTGGTGTTGCTGGCGACGATGCCCTGGACAGTGATTGCGTTGCGGGCCCTGTTTGACGGGGCGCGCATGTCGATTGTCGAATGGCGGATTCGCCATGCACGTGCAGGATCGCCTGCCAAGAAGATTGGGGTTAGTCAGCCCGGGGATGCATTTCCTGAGTTCCTGGTACTTTGGGCGTTGATTCCGATTTTGTTCTTTTCGCTCTCTCAGTCGAAGCTGCCGGGCTACATATTGCCTTCGCTGCCGCCGATCACGATTCTGACGGGGGATTTTCTTTTTCGGTCGCGCGGGCGCGGGTTGCAGCGGTGGGTTCTGCTTGGGCATGCACTGCTCGTGGGGGTGGTGACGGCCGCAGTGTTGTTGATGCCATGGTTTGTAGCACACGGAACGAAATCCATGCCGCCTCCGCATGCCGTGGCAATTGCGGGGATTTCAGCCTTGTCTGCGGCGGTCCTGATCTTGCTGGTAGTGCAAAGGTGGGGCGTGGCCCGGCTGCGCGTTGCCACATGCAGCGTTATGGTGGTGCTCTTGCTATTTTTGTACGGGGTTGGCCCATTCTTCGGTATTCCGGGAGTAGAGGCAAGCAAACGGTCCATTGAAATCCTGGATCGCGCTTACTCGGCGCGCCCGTTGGCGGAGAAGCTGGCGACGATGGTTCCAGCCAACGAGACTGTGGCTGTTTTTCGGGTGCGACGCGATATGGAGTATGGGTTGGCCTTCTATCGCAACCACGAGGTAGCCAATTACGACGAGGTCGGCGTGCCACCTGAGGAACATGTGCTGGTAGTGCGGATCGCGGGTAAGAACGGTGTCGATCTTCGATCGCAGGCGGCATTGCAGGAGTATCTGGAGGGCCGGCATTATGAGCAGCTTCTTAGCTGGCCGGAGCAGGAAATGGTCGTCTACCTGGTCGGAAGCCAGTAGGATCGTGTTCTGGTCCGGGTTGAAAGCTGTCGCATCCTAACGTGTCTGCCGCGAGTCTAAAGGAACGAGGTAGAAACTAAGTTCCCATTTTGAATCTGTTTCCAGGGAAGCGTTGAAACTGCTGTATGCTTTTTCACAATCCCCGACCATTCGGGCAGAGTGACTTGAAATCTGCAGGGATTCAGTCTCCGACGCTTCTGCGGACGGTAACTAGCAATCGATTCTGAGGCATAGCATGGCATCCGGCCTTTCGCTCGAGATCCTCGACTTGCGGCACTTCGCGGCGCCGGTGCTTCGGCCGGTGCTTGAGGCGGAGAGCGCGATTTGGCGGGAGCGGCTGAACTGGGATTATCTGGCCTCTGCGAAGCTTTTGCTGCAATACCTGGATTCGCGCTCGTTGCCAGGGTATGTGGCGGTGGACGCCGGACGGGTTACGGGGTATGTCTTCTGCGTTTATGAAGATTCAAAGGCAGTGATCGGCGATGTTTTTGCGCTGCCTGAGGGAGTTCCGGGCGACGGACAGGGCGGATCCTCGCGTTTGCTTGGGCTCGCCGATCAGCACGCGGGGCGAGAGGTCGAAGAAAGCCTGCTGCAGCGGCTGCTGGAACTGTTGCTGAATTCGCCAGGGGTTGACCGCATTGAGTCGCAACTGCTGTTGCACCGCGCGGGGGAACATGCGGAGATCTTTCTCCGTTCCGGCTTCGAAGTGTTTCGGCGTCTCTACCTGCGTCGCAACCTGATGAACAGCACCCTGGAGGCGAGATTCGATCTGGGATCCGATCTCGAACTCCGGCCCTGGCAGGATCAAGACCTGAATGCTGCGGGAAGGCTGATCGCAGAGGCATATCTCGACCATCCTGATAGCCGCATCAACGATCAGTACCGGACGATCCATGGATCGCAACGATTCTTGCAGAATATTGTGCGTTTTCCGGGTTGCGGCGTCTTCTCGCAGCAGGCTTCGCATGTGATTGTGAATAGGAAGAACCGGGAGCCGGTGGCGATCCTGCTTGGTTCACGCGTCAGCGCTCACTGTGGGCATATTACGCAGGTCTGCGTGCACCCGGAGTACCGACGCAAGGGGCTTTCGCGTCTGCTGCTTCGCGTAGCTGCGCTGCAGTTTCAGCGGCAGGGCATGACGGAGCTTACTCTAACGGTGACTGAAGCGAACACAAGGGCTGTGAATCTGTATTTGTCCGAGGGATATGAGCTGGCACACAGCTTCAATGCAGCGGTTTGGGTCCGACCTTAAGACATTTTCCGGATTACTGCGAAGTTTCCAGTTCTGGTGTGGGCGGATTTTTTTGAAGGAAAATCTACTCGGCCGAGGCAACTGCGCTCTATTTCATTCCTGAAATGTTCTAGCGGGCGAGGAAATACATCAACCAGCTAAGAACCACGGCGGAACCCGCAAAGACACCAAAACAGACTGCGCCGTATTGGAACATCCGCTTTGGGGTGTTGCGCTGAGTGATCGCGAAGACCACCGAGGTAAACAGCGCAAAGAGCAGAACTGCCGTGAAGTGGGATGGCCTGAAGATCAATGTTTCCTGCCCGTGTAGAGGTTATGGGCATCTACGGCCGCAATGACATTGAGCAATCCAGCGACGACAATGAAGCGGGTGCCGTAGTCGGCTGTGGTGATTTGAACGGAATCAGCGCCCAGGCCCATCTGACGGCTAATCAGATAGAAGAGACCGCTGCCAAGATCGCCGGCGAAGCCGAGCATATCCAAGATGGACTGAGCACTGGTGTAGAGCTTGCCCTGCATCGCGATGCCGAGGACAAACATGCTGCCGATTGCGAGCAGGAGCAGTGTGCCGCGAATCCATTTGCGCTGTATGAAATGGCCCGCCCCTGGCAGGAACCAGCCAGCCAAAAGCGGCCCGTATTGGAAGCCTGAGGAGGTTGCGGTCTTGGAGGTGGAAGTCGCCATTTCTCTTCGATTCTAACTCATGCGCCGGACTGAGAACTGTCTGAGAAGTGCATACGGCTTCGTGGATTGTTTCGTTCCATCTGCGCCGGCGCCTGGTGTCATTGCAGTGGCGGGAAGAGGGACGGCTCTTTGCGTTGCTGGATGGTTTGTTCGAAGTCGTAGGCGTAGCGGACGAGCGTGGATTCGCGGAACGCCGGGGCTAGGATGGTCAGGCCAGCTGGCAGGTTTCCGTGCGTGAAGCCCATGGGGATGGTGATGGCGGGAAAGCCGGTCTGGGGTGAAAGCACCTGGCTGTTGTCTCCGGCTGGGCTAGTGGTGTCGCCGACTTTGCGC
>Ga0302228_10003064_pt1 | contig 11036 bp, 12 predicted proteins | sample II_Palsa_N1_2_FD_193519 | JGI IMG/M metagenome (GOLD analysis project Ga0302228, IMG submission 193519) | Peat permafrost microbial communities from Stordalen Mire near Abisko, Sweden - II_Palsa_N1_2 | ecosystem: Environmental > Terrestrial > Soil > Palsa > Peat permafrost | place: Sweden...
CCGGGCAAGCTGTACCTGTGGGCCGTAGAGCACCTGTCCGTCAAGAACGAGATGTTCAAGGGCGAGCTGAAGGTCGCGGGCAAGACCGTGAACCTGCGCAGCATTACCTGCCCGGTGTTCCTGCTCGGTGGCGAAGAGGATGACATCACGCCATGGCAGCAGGTCCACAACATGCGGTACGCGGTTGGCTCTAGGCTGGTCCGCTGGTACCTCGCACCGGGCGGGCACATTGACCTGTTCATCGGCCACCGGTCGCAGGCTGAGTACTGGACGCCGATCCTGGCTCAGGTCCGCGAGCTCTCACGACCATTGGGCATCACAAATGCAACCACCAGCACCTCGACCCGAAGTGCTGGTAATGCATCAGGGAAAGCGGCCGGGGAATCAAATTCCCAAAGGGTTCAAGCCATATAACCTGATCAAGTGCTGGCGCAGCCACGGCTGACTAGCCTCGATGATTCACCGGTGTGATGTCCCCGCCTGACAGTTCGGCGGGATGGTTTTTGGATCTTGAGTTTTCGTTGCCCGGCGTGGGATACCGCCCGGGCTGTCGTGCCGGGTGGGCGCCGGTTCCACTGCCGGCTGGTGGTCCTAATGAGTCGCGGGGACGGGACGTGCGGGTCAGGGTGGCGGCAGGGCGAGGATGCGGGTGAACGCGGCGGCGATGTCTTGTGCCCAGGGCCAGGACGGCGGGATTTTCAGGTGCCGGCGGCGCTGGCCTTTGACGATCCGCCCGGCGGTGTGCAGGATCTTGTAGCGCAACGTTTTTGGTTCTGCTTTGGCCAGGTCGCCGTTGAGGGCGAGGAGCCGTAGCCAGGGCTAGGAGGTCACAGGCGATGGAGGCGGCCTGGCACCAGGCGGTGTTGACCTGGTAGTCAGCAGAGGGCAGATGTCCTAGGCCGGTGCTTTTCGCGCAGCGGATGTTGTCTTCGGCTCTGGCCTGGGTTCTGTGGCGGGCTCCGGGGAACTGGATCTGCCCGCGGGGGGTGCTGGTGGCGGTGACCTGGTAGCGCTTGCCTTCGTGCTGCTCGAATAAGGTCAGCTGCGCGCCGGGGTGGGGGTTCTCCCGGCGGATGATGATCCGCATGTCTGCGGGCCACCCGGTGAGGATGTCCCCGCCGGTGCTGTGGCGCAGCAGGCCGGTCAGCTCAGCGACCTGCGCGTCTGGCCGTGGTGCGCCGCTGGCGTCCAGCGCCGGGGTCCACGCCGATTCTGGCAGCCGGGGCAGGACCGCGCGGATCCGCTCATCGAAGCCGGACCCTGCTGAGTAATGCACCTGGTGCCCCGGGCGGCCGCCGAGCTTGGTGACGTGCTCGACGAGGGCGTGGGTGGATCCGGCGCCGTCGCAGGTGAACAGCATCCTGCGGCGGTGCTTCGCGGGGATCTGCGCGACCGCGGCGTCCACGATGGCGACGTGGTCGGCTGCGGTGTTACTGCCCGCGTTCCCGGGCCGCAGCATCACCGCGAGCGACTCACCGGTGTTGTCACACCAGGCCGTCAGCGGGTGATGGCCCCAGGTGCCCTTGAACGTGCCCTTGGCCTGCTGCTTGTCACTGTGCGCCACGACGATCGTGGCGTCCAGGCGGATCACGGTGACGCCGCCCAGATCCCGCCCGGCCACCTTCGCCGGGGGGATGGCGCCGTGCCGCGCCTCGATCAGCGCCTATACGTGACGGCGGGTTTTCGCCCGGGCCTTGCGGATCCGGGCCAGGGCCGCGCCGTCGCATCCGGCCAGTGCCCGCCACGCGGTCGTGTCGGAGGCGACCGGGCCGAACAGCTCGCCCTGATGCCGCAGCGTGTCAATCTCGCCGATCGTTGTCGCGCCGTCGGCGATCGCGACGGCCAGGTCGGTGAGTACCCGGCCCCGGTCATGCAGCGGGCTGAACCCCCGCCGGGCCAGCGCGCCGGACAGCGCCCCGGTCAGCCCGGCCCGGTCCGCGAGCAGCCGGGTCGCCGCCGACCCTATGTGCGACACGACCCCGTGCCCGCCGGTTTCAACGTCCAGACCCTTCGACCACGCCATAGAATCCACGGGAAAGGTGCCTCTCCATCCGCGGTACTGTGAACCTCGACAGTCTCATTACCGCAGATAAGGGGCACTTTTCGCTTTCATTAGCGACTAACAAGTCAACGTGCTTGGGGCACCGTGAATAGCCGAGGCTAGTTTCCCCGTCCGTCCTTCTCGTAGACGCCGAATCCCAAGGGTCGGCGCGGCCGATCGCGTAGCGACGCCGTGGGCGCTCTTGAGGCTGCGGGAGCGAGCGCGAGCGGGACAATCGAAGCCGAGAAGGGTCCCCCGCCTGACCGCCTCGCCCGACCTGGCAGCGATCATCAGCCAAGCCCAGAAGTGATTGACAACAGGAGTCCTCCAGGTCACCCGCGGGGACCCCGTGAGCGGGTACAGGTCTACGACTACCTACCGAAACTACGATTACTTACTGGGCGGATGCTTCACCTAAACACACACTAGCGGGTGGGTTGGGTGTCGTCTAGTCGGTCCCATCTGTCGCTACATCATCTAGGGCTGGCCCGCCTCACCCACCCGACAACCTCGACCATGCGGCGGCGTCCATCCTGGAACCCGAGGTACCCGCCAGAGGCGGCGAAGAGACTGTAACGCCAGTTTGGGAATCGCTCAGTTCGAGCGTGCACGTGCCTTGCAAGATAATTGAAGGCACCCAAAATTTCATGCTCAGGAGATTTCCCGTATGGAACTGCCGCGCATCGTAACGACGATTTCGTCGATCATTTCATTACCGCGATATGCGCGAACAGCTGATATAGGCACCTTGATCTTACTCAGGAGATGGAGCATTAGCGGCGCAGGGTCTTCCTCAGGATGAGTAACTTCTGATTCATACTCTTGACCGAACGTCACGTAACAGATTCGGAGACCGGTCTCGCGTGTTACTCCAGCCGAGATGACTGTCGCATTCGCAAATCCACCTTTACGGGGATCAACCGCATCCTCATCATCGTCTGGCCTAGCTTCCACAGGATTGCCTGTTCGGGTACACATATCCTTGATAGCGTCCCGCAAAGTTGTTATAGCGGTCTCTGCTTCCGTCACTGGAGCAAAAAGCCGGGTCTGCGGGACTCCAGGATGGACGTATCCCTTCCTCAAATCGGCTTTACGACTGGGCGCTGGCCGCCACGGACAGCCCGCGGCACTGGCTGCTTGTCCGCCGGTCCCTGCAGCCGGGTGAGAAAGGCGACATCGAGCTGGCCTTTTACCGCTGCTGGTCACCGCGGCCGGTCACTCTCGCCGAGCTTGCCGCTGTCGCCGGGGCGCGCTGGGGAGTGGAGGACTGCTTCGCTGAGGCCAAGAACGAGGCCGGCCTGGACCACTATCAGGTCCGCCGGTACCACGCCTGGTACCGGCACGCCACCCTGTCCATGCTCGCGCACGCCTTCCTCGCCGTCACCGCGCATGCCGCCCGGCCCGCACCGCCGGCCCCGCAGCCGCCGGCACCTGCTCCCGCCAGCGGAAACACGCACAGCGGACCTGCCAAAAGATGACATGTATCCGGCCGGTCCTGTAGCCGGCTGAGCTGGCAGGAAAGTCGCCGCCCGGATGCGAGACCTCCTCAGCTCAGGCGCACCACGATGGGTGTGTTCGGCATTCGGCCACGGAGCATGAGGAGGTCCCGATGCCATCGATCGTAGGCGGATTGGATATCCACCGGAAGCAGATCACCTTCGACTACCTGGACACCGTCACCGGGGAGGTGTCCTGCGGTCAGGTCGCGCCGGCTGACCGGGTTCATGTCCGCGCCTGGCTGGCCGGCCGGTTCGAGGATCCGGCCGGGGTCGCGTTCGCGGCCGAGGCGTGCACCGGCTGGCGGTATGTCATCGAGGAGCTGCAGGCGGCGGGCATCGAGGCGCGCCTGGCCGAGCCGGCGGACACCGCCACCGCGCGCGGTAAGAAGAGGCGGGCCAAGACCGACCGCGCCGATGCGCGGCTGATGCGGGATCTGCTGGCCCAGGGCCGGCTGCCGGAGTGCTGGATCCCGCCGGCGCAGGTGCTGGAGTGCCGGGCGCTGCTGGAGCTGTATCACGACCTGCGGGCTGAGCACACCGCGTGGATTCAGCGCGTGCACGCCGTCTTGTTCCATCAGGGCGCCCCGGTCTTCCATGACCTCAGCCGCACGGAGGCGCCCGCCGAGCTGGCTGCCCTCGCGCGCGGGCACCTGTCGCCGGCCGGGCAGATTCAGGCCGCCACCTGCCTGCGGATGCTGACGGCGCTGGAGGCCGAGCTGGACGCCACCCGCCGGCGGCTGCTGGCCGCGGCCCGGCAGCTCCGCGGCGCCAGGACGCTCACCGAGTCGATCTACGGTGTCGGGCCGATCACCGCCCTGGCCCTGACCTGCTGGCTGGGCGGCGCAGGCCGGTTCTCCTCCGCCCGCAAGGCGGTCCGGTTCGCTGGCCTGGACATCACCGTCTACTCCTCCGACGGCAAGCGCTCGCCGGGCCACCTGTCCCGGCAGGGCCCGCCGGTGCTGCGCTGGGCGGTATATGAGGCGGGCAAGACCCATGCCCGGGCCGCCGCCCCCGACCACGGCTACTACGCGCAGGTGAAGGACCGCAAGGACGGCAAGCGCGCCGCCCTGTCCGAGGCCCGCAAGATCGTCCGCCGGGCCTGCCACATCCTGGCCGAGCTCGGCGACGACGCGCTCGCCACGGTGTGAACGGCTGCCAGGGCTGAGTCACGCCGGAGGCACAGCGAGATGGGGCGCCGTCATCAGCCGATGAGGCACAACCGCGGCCGGCTCCCGCCAGGCCCCTGTCAGCCGCCCGTGCCCCGCAGCACGGGGCAGCGCGCGGACGGCCTCAAAAGACTGAGCGGCCGCACCCCGGCCAGGCCGGGGCCACCTAATCCATCATCATGTGACCGGGCTCCTCAAGGCTCGAGCCCGCGCGCCTAGGTAAGGCTGGCTGCCCCGACCCGCTTCCCTCCGCCCGAGGACCCGCCCCGGCCACAATCCCCCGGAGCCGCCCCCCGCCCAGCCGATCCCCCCACCTGGACCTCGAGCCTGCCTGCCCCCGGCCGCCTGATCATTCCGCTGCCGGGCGGCCGCGCCAAGAGCGCCTGCGGCGTCGCTGCGCGAGCGCTGCGCGCCTCTTGACCCGGCCGCCCGTCCGCAGACCCAGGCAGCGATCAGGGGCAGGCAGGAGAGTGGGACGTGCCCGAACCTGATCAGGAAACCGGGCATCCAGGCCAAACCGGACCGCTTGCATCCCAGGCCGGATACAGGTAAGGGGACCTGACGGCTGTGGACAACTCTTCGCCCCGCCAAGAACATACGCCCCGCCAGCCTTCATAACAGATGAAACCGGGCGCGACCTGATCCCGCTTACCGCCGCGGAGACCCGCCGCCTGTTCAACCTGCACACGCGGGGCACCCGCCCCGGTGCTTTCCACCGGCACTGGTCACAATGGAGACGCCGCCGCCAGGCAGCGGCCCGAAAATCGCACTACGCCCGTCGGATCAGAGATCACGAGACGCTGTTGTAGTACTAAGACGCTCCCTCCGGCCAGGGAGAGCCCGGGGGTACAACCCCCTTTCGGACGGCCGGGTCCTGCTGGGCGCTCCACGGCGCTCCTGGAGCCGGGCAGGCCAGGCCTACGACGGCACCGTGAGCGGGCCGGTCGCCTTGAACGTGAAGGACGATCCCTGAGCGATGGCAGTGGGCCCGTTGTTCCCGTAGTCAGCGATGTTGCACGTCGTCTTGCCAGCCGGGAGCTTGGCACCGATGTGCAGGGTGATCACGTAGGTACCGTGGCCGGTCGCGCCCTTAAACTGCCCGGTGCTCTTCGAAGGGACCGTCACGTAGGTCCCAGACTCAGCGACCAGCGAGAAGGTGCACACGCCGCCGGACAGGCCGGCCACGGTCGGCGCGGTGTTGTTGCCCGCCTGGTAGGTCCGGGTGTGCGTCACCGTCAGGTTCCCGGCCGGGGTAACGAAGGTGTCGGTCGCCGTCTTGGCGTTGTTCCCGTTGCCGGGAAGCCTGTAGTTCGTCGCCGAGGTGTTCACCGGGCCGGTGTACGCGAACACCGGGAAGACGGGCTGCGCGTTGGAGTTGCTGTTCAGCATGGTGACTGCCGGCTGGCCGCTTTCCGTGCCGCTGATCGTCTCGGTACCGGACTTAGTTGCTGGCGTTGATGAGCAGGCGGCGGCCACCGCAGCGATTGCGATGCCCCCCGCGACGCCTGCGAGCTTCTTCAAATTCCTTCTCCTAAGGTCAGGCTGTGAGTGCTGCCTGCTTATCCCAGGAACCGGCCAAAGTAAATAGGCGGGTGGGGAATTCCGGCCGATGGGGTGCCCGGGGCAGGATGCTGGGGCTGCGAAGCCACTAGGTGGGGAAGGCCACTGCTGCCTATCCTGCCGCCAGGGGTGCGAAATTTTTTCGGGGTGCTGCTGATCCCAGTACTGATGTATTCCGGGTAAACTAATTCTGGCCTGAGCTGCCCGAACCGCCCAAACCAAGGCCGATGATAAGCGCGACAACGACGACAATGAGACCGCTGGATGCGACGATAACAATCTTCGTATTACTGCTGAACGCTGACCACCACTTCTGAATACTCGTTGGCTCGTACTTCGGCTGCTCGTTTATGATGTCTCCCCCTAATGAATTCAGGTCTGCGATGAAGTGGACGAGGTGATGATCCCGTTGTCCACGGTGAAGGTAGCGGTGTACGGCACATTCGTGCCAGCGGAATTGCTCAGGTCAAAGGTGAAGGTCACAGCGTCACCGGACTTACTGACCTCGAGCGCCGCGCCCAGGAGAATCTGTGGCTCCCCGATCCCGGTGTGACAGCCCCTGTCACCAGGGATACATGTGTCGGCTGAGCCGCCTGCGTGACCGCGCGGCTGGCCCGATGCCGCCTGGCTCCGTGAGAACTTTCTGTACGGTTTCAAGGCGGCCCGCCGGGCCGCTCGCGCCGCTCTCGCGCCGCCAACTCGGCGCGCACGCCTTCGCTCCCGCTACGGCGGCGCCAACGCCGGTCGGCTGGCGCGAAGATCAGTGGATCGCCCCGGCAAGCAGAGGCCTCCAATATTGCCGGGGCGATCCAATCCTGTAATACCGGCCGGACGGCAGTGCCCTGGAAGACGCAGTACTCCCGATGTTCTTGGCGCAGAAGTAGGACAAGCGGCGCGCCAGGCCGCCCCCTGGACAGCCCTGAGCGGCAGCCTGCTGGCCTCGGACGGCTCCCGCTTCGTGGGTTCCCGTACCGCCAGGCGTCGGGCCTGCTCTCCAGCCTCACATGCCCGCCGAGAACCTCATTCACCGTCACCACGCGTGCGCCCATGATGCCCCTCCGCAACCACCCCTATGAACGCGAGGATGAACCACGGCACGCAGTCTGACCAGCCCCAGCCACGCAGCTAGGCGTCACTGGTAAGGCAGCCGCACTTGGCGCCGTGAGCTGGGCGAAGGGGCCTGGTGTGGTTGATGTGGCCTTGTTACCGGATGGGCTGGTGTGATCGCAGCCGCCTCGTGATCATGCCTGTGTGACGAGTACAAAATCAGAGGCGGCCGCTGCCGTCAGAATAGGCGCCGGGCTGGCGCTGCGGAAACGGAATGAACTGCTGTGGCTGCAGCGGCCGTGCTTTGCCCGGACAGAGCCATGGCTGCAGGCGGGAAAGTATGTGTCGGCGCTGGTCAGCGAGTTGCCCCGGTGAACGGGTGGAGCATCGCCCGGCATGGCCGGACCGGACGCCGGACCGGACACAGCGGCTGCTGAACCACGCGAACTGGGACACCTCCGCCGCGATGAGCGTGGTGCGCCGGTTCGCGGCAACGGGCCCGGAGGAGGCGGCGCGGCGCACCTGGCGTTCAGGCCCCTGATGGCTGCAACCGGCATGCAATCAAAAGCAAACCGGGAGGCACAGGTGCAGGCCCTTCAATCAAAAAGTCATCACCTGCGCCCGGTCCAGGGCAGGTGATGACGCCACATTCTTCGCGGGGGAGAAAATCAAAATGAAGCTCACACTCGCAAACGAGGTGAAGCTCGTAGCAATACCAGCCATCGCGTTGGCAGCCGGAATCGGTTTGACAGCGTGTGGCTCTGTAAAGGCCCCTGCCGCTGCGCCCGCTGTGACTCACACGGTGACCGCACCGGCCGCCACTCCGAAGCCCACCACGCCCGCACCGACCACGCCAGCACCTACTACGCCAGCACCGGCCCCGGTCAAGACCGTCTACGTGCAGGCTCCCGCCGCACCAGCACCAGCGCCTGAGCCCGCGTACTTCACCAGCAGCACGGCTGTTGTGCAGCAGTTCTATCAGGACATCAACGACCAGGACTATTCGGACGCATGGGCGCTCGGCGGCGACAACATCGGCGGCACCAATTACAGCGGATGGGCGGCTGGCTATGACACCACGCTGAGCGTCTCTCTTGGCACCTTCAGTGCATTCGGCTCAGATCAGGTTCAGGCCAGCCTCTCCGCAGTGCAGAGTGATGGCATCACGAATACCTACGAGGGCACCTACACCGTTTCGGGTGGCGTTATCGTCGCCGCGTCCATCGTCCAGACTGGTTAATGATCACAATGAAAATCATCAAGCTCGCCGCAATTCCGGTCATCGGGCTTACCGTAGGACTCGGCCTCGCTGCCTGTGGGTCAAGCACCCCGACACCTGCCGCGACTGTCACCGCGTCATCCGCGCCGACCACGCCCGCAGCCACGACCCCGGCCCCAGCAGCACCGGCACAGCCCGCACCGGTCAAGACCGTGTACGTGCAGGCACCCGTAGCCGAGCCTGCGCCTGCGCTTACTGACTGTGGCGGGGGCGTGTACGCGGGGGCAGACACGAGCTGCCCATTCGCGCTGAACGTCGCGGCGAATTACGCCGGCCCTGGCGCGGATTACGCCTACAGCCCGGTGACCGGGCTGAACTACACCATGACCTGCAACACGTGGGGCTATGGAAATGTGACATGCACGGGCGGCGACAACGCGAGCGTCCAGTTTAATGTCGGGGTCTGAGCAGCATGCCGAAGAGCATGCGGCGCAGCAGGTTGTGGCCGAAGCCGAGGCGCTAACCAGGGAGGAAGGATTAAGTCATGGACATTTATCCCGGGCAGCCGGATAAGGTCCTGGCACTGGCTATCGCCGCCATGTTCCTTGTCATCATCGCCGGGCTCATCTTGCTCACGGTCCTATAATGAGCAGACAACCGACGCACAACCAGCGGTCGATGAAACGGCTGTTCGAGGCGGGCGGCTGGACGGCCACGACCGGAGGCAATCACCAGGTTAAGATGACCAAGGCTGGACTGCGGCCGGTCACGCTCCCGCACAACAAGTCCCGGGACTACTCCCGGGACTTGACAGCGCGCATACTGCGGCAGTTCAGGGAAAGTCAGGAAAGAGAGCAGGATGGCTGAGCAAGAGACCTACGCCGTGCGCGTCCACCGGGGGGACGACGGCTCGCTCTGGGCCGAGGTGGACGAGCTGCCGGGATGCTTCGCTTCAGGCGACACCCTAGACGAGCTAAATAAGGACCTGGCTGCCGCCATCTCGCTGTACCGGAGCGAGCCCGGCCGCGAGGTGGTCGCCACGGTCGACGTGACCGGGGAGCAGGTGCTCGTACGCGAGGCTGCCGCCTGATGCTGACGGTTACCGCGCGAGCACTGCTCACCTCGCCGCGCACGGACGAAGAGCTGACCGAGCTAATCGCGGCTGCGGTCGACGTCCTGGACACCCGCGTGGTCGACCCGACCGTGAGCACATACCGGTCGGATGTAGGCGTGCGTATCACGGTGACGATGACCGTCGACACCGGCAATCCGTGGATGGCCCAGGCCACCGCTGCGGCGGCCATGCGGGACGCCTTCGGGACACTGGCGGGCGCGACCCACGGCCTGGTGCTGGAAGCCCCGGCGGCCTAACGCCGATGAGCTTGGCCGTCACGGCTATCGCCCCATCAAACCGATCGTGGCAGCGCTTGCACATCGCCACGTATTCTTCGGGCGGCCCGATCTCTCCAAGGTTGTGGGCCCACTCATAGCGTGTGTGCTCGCAGCCCCACACGCAACTACTGGCCGGACCTCTGAGCTTGCGAACACGATTGTGCCGGGCGCGATAACCAACGCTTTCGCCCTTCCAATAGGGGCTCTTCTCCCCACCCGGAATGGTCGTCAGCGTCGCGCACGACTGGGAGCAGAACCTGCCACGCCCGCCGCTTCGGCCTGACCCTCCCTGGACCGGTCACCACTCATCCCGAGCAGCCACCGGCCAGCCCGCCCAGGGCACCACCCGCTCAGCTAGATCCCCGGTGACGGGAGACGGTCAGAGTGCCGGGATAAACCGGCATGGAGATGGGGATGGAAGAGCCCTACGTCGAAGGAGTAGCGACCCACGATGGCCCCGAGTCATGCGCCGCCGTTCGTGAGGGCGGCGGCGAAGCGTTGACAGGGGTACGTGCAGGCCGGGTTATTGAGCCGCGAAATCCCCTTGACCGGGGTGCCGACGCTGTTGACAGAAGCGGAAGGCAACATCGCCTGCAGCGTTATCGCGAGCTGCTGGCGGACCCCGCGCGGTCGAAGACCCCGTGCATGCGCGGAATCTCCATGTGCGAGAACCGGGAGGTTCCGCGCCCGCCCGCCTGGGTGATCACCGGGCGGGCCGTTCAGGGAACGCTGAGGCGGTACGCCTGAGATGGACGGGTACGGGAAGTCGGACAGGCCCGTAGTACCTGCGAAGCCGCAGAACAAGAACCATGGTCGCGGAGGCGGCGGAGGAAAGGGGCCTGGCTGAGGGGAACGCGGCCAGCGAAACACGTGCCGGACGCACATGGATGTGACACCCATCAGCCGCCGCCCAGCGGGGGAGCTGCGCAAGCATCGCGAGGGCGCCGTCGCGGAGCGGGTCGTGCGGGAAGGCTGATCAGCGATCCAGGCCGCATCCCCGCAGGTCAGCGATATTCGCCGTGCAGCCGAGACCCAGCTCGGCATGGCTGCCGATGGCCCGTCAGTGACCGTCAGGACCGTTCGATGGAGCACGCAGCGGGCACGGGTGGAAG
>Ga0302228_10003069_pt1 | contig 11028 bp, 9 predicted proteins | sample II_Palsa_N1_2_FD_193519 | JGI IMG/M metagenome (GOLD analysis project Ga0302228, IMG submission 193519) | Peat permafrost microbial communities from Stordalen Mire near Abisko, Sweden - II_Palsa_N1_2 | ecosystem: Environmental > Terrestrial > Soil > Palsa > Peat permafrost | place: Sweden...
CGCCGCGGCCCTGGCCGAACTGCTGGCCAGCCAGCCGGCCGGCCCGGTGACCGACCCATGGGACATACCGGACGGCTGGCGGCCCGGCGAGCACGCCTGGACCAGGCTGCGGCTCGCGTGCGCGCCGCGCGAGACGGCCGAGGTCCGCATCCGGGCGCAACCGGCCCGGACCGGGACGGCCGGGACGGGGGCAGCCGGGGCCGACGTGTTCGGAGCCGGCGTGTCCGGGGCCAGCGTGTCCGGAGCCGCCGGGACGTCCGTCGCGGCCGAGGTGTCCGTGGACGGGGCCGGGCCGGTCGCGGCCAGCGCCGCACCGGGCCCGGACGGCCTGCTGGTCACCTACGCCGGCCAGACTCGGCGCTACGCCTGCGCGCGGGACGGCTCCCGGGCGGCCGGGAGCGGGGCCTCCCGGGGCGGGGTGATCTGGCTCGGCGCTGGCGGGCACACCTGGATGGTGCGCGAGGAGGAGGCGCTCGCCGTCCGCCGGGACCAGGCCGGAAGCGCCGACGGAACGGTGCGCAGCCCGATGCCCGGCACCGTGCAGGCCGTGCCCGTCATCGAGGGCCAGCCGGTCACTGCCGGGCAGCCGCTCGTCTTTCTGGAAGCAATGAAGATGGAGCACACGGTCACCGCCCCGCTGGACGGCACAGTTACCGAACTTCTGGTCAAGGGTGGCCAGCAGGTAGCCATGGACGAGACCCTCGCCGTCGTCCGCGCCGCCGGGCCTGCTGCACCGGACGGCGGGCCTGCGCCGGAGGGGTCCGCTGATCGTGCTGCACCGGACGAGCCCAGCGCGCCGTAGCCACCCGGGAGGACATGATCACCGGCGTGGCGCTTACTCTCCGGCGCGGGCGGGTAGAGCCGGCTTTGGGCGGAACAGACGGCGGCGCACGAATGTTCTACCTAGGTCTATCTAGGAGACTTAGGTGCGCCGCTGGCGCCCAGAAAGCTGGCTGTGAAGAACCACCTGATTGTCCGCGGCGCCCGCGAGCACAACCTTAAGGACGTGCACGTCGACCTGCCCCGGGACGCGATGATCGTGTTCACCGGGCTGTCCGGGTCCGGAAAGTCAAGTCTTGCCTTCGACACCATTTTCGCTGAGGGCCAGCGCCGCTACGTTGAGTCGCTGTCAACCTACGCCCGGCAGTTCCTGGGACAGCTCGACAAGCCCGACGTCGACTCCATCGAGGGCCTGACGCCGGCCGTGGCGATCGACCAGAAGGCCACCTCGGCGAACCCGCGGTCCACGGTGGGCACGATCACCGAGATCTATGACTACCTGCGCCTGCTCTGGGCGCGGATCGGGCACCCGCACTGCCTGATCTGCGGCCTGCCGATCACCAGGCGGACACCGCAGGAGATCGTCGACGACATCCTGGCCCAGCCCGAGGGCACCCGGTTCTACATTCTTGCGCCGGTCACCACGGAGAGCCCGGACGCCGCGGAGACTCCGGGGCAGGCGGTCGGCTACGCCACGCTGTTCGGCGACCTGCAGGCCAAGGGCTTCGCCCGGGTCCGGGTCGACGGCATCGTATACCCGCTGGTCGAAGCCCCAGAGCTGGACGGCCAGGACGCGCACACGATTGAGGTCGTCGTCGACCGGCTCACGGTCAAGGCGTCCAGCCGGCAGCGTCTCACCGACTCGGTGGAGACGGCGCTGCGGCTCGCGGGCGGCCGGATGATCGCCGAATTCATCGACCGGCCGTACGATGACCCGGATCGCGAGCGCCGCTACTCCGAGCACCTGTCCTGCCCGAACGGCCACCCGCAGACGCTGGATGCCATCGAGCCGCGCTCGTTCTCGTTCAACTCGCCGCTGGGCGCCTGCCCGGTCTGCTCCGGCCTGGGCACCCGCCGGGAGATCGACCCCGATCTGGTGGTCCCGGACGGGAAACTGCCCCTGGCGAACGGTGTGGTCGCGCCCTGGTCCGGCTGGAAGGACCGCGAGTACTTCGGGCGACTGCTGCGCGGCGCGGCGGAGGCACGCGGCTTCAGCGTGGACACCCCGTGGGACGAACTGCCGGCCGCAGCGCGGGACGCGGTACTGACCGGCACCGACGACCAGGTGCACGTCAGCTACCAGACCCGGGCCGGGCGCGACCGGTCGTACCACGTCCGGTTTGAAGGCGTACTGCCGTGGCTCGAGCGGCGCTACGCCGAAGCCGAGTCCGACAGCGAGCGGGAGCGGTACGAGGGCTATATGCGGGCGGTGCCCTGCCCGGCCTGCGACGGTACCCGGCTGCGGCCGGAAATCCTGGCCGTGACGGTGCACGGCCTCTCGATCGCGGACCTGGCCGCGCGGCCGGTCCGGGAGGCGTCGCACTGGCTGCGGACGCTGCCGCTGGCCCCGCGCGAGGAGCTGATCGCCGAGCGGCCGCTGGCCGAGATCCAGGCGCGGCTCGGGTTCCTGATGGATGTCGGGCTGCACTATCTGTCCATCGACCGGGCGGCGGCGACGCTGGCCGGCGGTGAGGCACAGCGGATCCGGCTCGCCACCCAGATCGGGTCCGGGCTGAGCGGGGTGCTGTACGTGCTGGACGAGCCGTCAGCCGGCCTGCACCCACGGGACAACCAGCGGCTGATCGACACGCTGACGCGGCTGCGCGATCTGGCCAACACGCTGATCGTCGTCGAGCACGACCAGGACACCATCGAGGCCGCGGACTGGGTCGTCGACATCGGCCCGCAGGCCGGCGAGCATGGCGGCCAGATCGTGGTCAGCGGCAGCGTCGAGGATCTGAAGAACTCGGCGGAGTCGATCACCGGTGCCTACCTGTCGGGGCGCACCCGGATCGCCGTGCCGGCGGAACGCCGGCCGCGGCGGGCGGGCCGCGAACTGGTGGTCGAGGGCGCCCGCGAGCACAACCTGCGCGGCATCGACGTCGCGTTCCCGCTGGGCTGCTTCGTCGCGGTCACGGGTGTGTCCGGATCCGGAAAGTCATCCCTGGTCAGCGACATCCTGTACCCGGTGCTGGCGGACCAGCTCAATGGCGCGAAGCTCGCGCCGGGCCGGCACACGCGGGTCAGGGGCATCGAGCAGCTGGACAAGGTGGTGGGCGTCGACCAGTCGCCGATCGGGCGGACCCCCCGGTCGAACCCGGCCACCTACACCGGGGTGTTCGACCACATCCGGGAGCTGTTCGCGGAGACCACCGCGGCGAAGGTCCGCGGCTACCAGCCGGGACGGTTCTCGTTCAACGTTAAGGGCGGCCGCTGTGAGCACTGCGCGGGCGAGGGCACGATCAGGATCGGGATGGACTTCCTGCCCGACGTCTACGTCCCGTGCGAGGTGTGCCACGGCGCGCGGTACAACCGCGAGACGCTGGAGGTGCGCTACAAGGGCAAGACGATCGCCGAGGTCCTCGACATGCCGGTCGAGGAGGCGGCGGAGTTCTTCGCTCCGATCGAGCGGATCGCCCGCCGGCTGCGCGCCCTGGCCGAGGTCGGCCTGGGCTACGTGCGGCTCGGCCAGTCGGCGACCACGCTGTCCGGCGGTGAGGCCCAGCGGGTGAAGCTGGCCGCGGAACTGCAGAAGCGCTCCACCGGGCGGACCAGCTACGTGCTGGACGAGCCGACCACCGGCCTGCACCCCGAGGACGTGCGCAAGCTGCTCGCCGTGCTGCACTCACTGGTTGACCGGGGCAACACGGTGCTGGTCATCGAGCACAACCTCGACGTGATCAAGACGGCCGACTGGGTCATCGACCTGGGACCAGAAGGTGGTCCCGACGGCGGCACGATCGTCGCCGAGGGCACGCCCGAGCAGGTCGCCGCGGTCCCGGGGTCGCTCACCGGGCAGTTCCTGCGCCGGGTGCTGCCCGCGTCCGCCCGCCGCGGCGGAAGCGGCCCGCGGAACGCGACGCAAGCCGCCTGAGCTGGCCTACCTCGCCGCCTGCCGGCGGCCCATCAGCCGGACCGCGGTCATCTACGGCGGCTGGCTGCCCACGACGGACATTCCGCTGAGCCAGCCGGAGCCCACCCTCGACCCAACGCCAGGCATCACCGGCCGGATTCTCGACGTCGTCGGTGAGAACGACGCGCTCATCGACGCGGGCCAGCGCGCCCAGATCGGTGCTGCCCTGGCGCAGGCCGGCATCGATCATGAGCTGGTCACCTGCCCAGGGGCGGAACACGCTTTCTTCTGGCCCGGCACCGCGGCGTTCAGCCAGGCCGCCACGGAAGATACCTGGACCCGGATCCTGGGCCTGCTGGCGGCCTGATGCGGCTGGGGCTGGGCGTCGTCGAGACCGGCGGCCGCCAGCCGCCACGCCTGCCTGCGGGGGCGCCGCGGGCTCAGGCGGTGCTGCTGGCGGTGGTCACGACCACGAGCGGGGCACCGGGCGCCGCAGCGGCGTCCATAGCGGCCTCCAGGGCCGCCAGGCCGAAGGTCGCCAGCTGGATATGGCCCAGGTCAAGCAGGCCCGCCGCGGCCAGCTGCAGGAGCTGCCGGGAAGCAGTGCGCGGGTACATGAAGTTGCCGATGATTTCACGGTTGGTCAGCATCAGCTGGGTGTAGTCGATGGGCAGCGGGATCCTCATGCTGCCCATCAGTACCAAGCGCCCGCCGCGGGCCAGGGCCCCGAGGGTGGCGAGGGTGCCCTCGGCCGAGCCGGCGCCGCCCACCATGTCCAGCGCACAATCTGCTCCCGCTGTGGCTGCACCCTTCCCGGCTGCGCCCTTGTCGCGCGTCTCTCCCACGGCGCTGTCTCCCCCGGCGGCCGCGGCCCGCAGAGCATCGGTGTCGGCGGCGGCATCACCGGTCAGCTTGACGGCGGCGACCCGGTCCAGCCCCTCCAAGGCGGCCAGCACCGCCTCGTTCCGGCCGGCCGCGACGACACGCGCCGCGCCCATGGCCAGGGCGACGTGTACCCCGGCGGTGCCGAACGCGCCGGTCGCGCCGTTGACGATCGCGGTTTCTCCGGCGGCGAGGCGGCCGCGCAGCAGCCCGCCGTAGGGAACCAGGCAGCGGATCACCGCGGCCAGCTGAGTACTCGGCACGGAGCCCAGTCCGGCCGGGACCGGCGTCACAGCGGCGGCAGGCACCGCGACCAGCTCGGCCAGCGTGCCATCGCGCCAGTCCTCCAGTAGCGCGGCGGACGCCGGTTCAGCCGTCATGGCCAGCAGGGCCTGGGCCGGCTCGGGGACGTTCTCCGCCGCGGTGAGGTGGCCTGAGACCAGCACCCGCTGCCCCGGCGTCAAGCCGTAGACACCCGGCCCAACCTGCTCGATGACCCCGACGGCATTGGTGCCGGGAGTGAACGTCTCCTCCGGCGGGTGGTAGCCCGGGAGCGTGCCGGACACGTACGCGCGCAGGTAACTCACCAGCGGGGCGGCGTGCACCCGGACAATGACCGCGCCGGGCCGGGGTACCGGGTCGGGCACGTCTTCCAGTCGGAACGAGCCGCCCGCCATGGTCAGCCGCCATGCCTTCATGAGTGTCCTTTCTTCCCGGGCCGGCTCCGGCCGGGGGATCGTTCCGTAGTCAGAGACCGAAGTCGGCGCGGTCCTCGGCCGGCACCAGGTCGGCGTAGCCGGGGTGAGCGGCCATCCAGTCCCGCACATACGGGCAGAGCGGCACCACGTTCAGGCCCTGCTTCCTGACGTCGTCGAGGCAGGCCTGCACCAGGCGGCCGGCCAGGCCCTCACCCCGGAACCGGGGCTCCGTCTCGGTGTGGACCAGGATGATCGTGTCCCCGGCGCGCTCGTACTGAACGAACCCGGCCAGCTCGCCGTCATCGTGCGCCTCGTAACGGCTCTTTCCCTGGTTGTCGGTCACGTTCTCGGCCATCGCTCCTCCAGTCGGGTCGGTGTGCGGCGGCCCTCGCGGTAACCACGGGGGACGCTAACCAGTTACCCGCGTGGCTACCGGGCGAGACGGCTCATCCCGCCCGATGGCCGGTCAGAGCCAGTACAGAAGTCGGCTCCGGACCTCCCCGTAACCGGGGGGTTATCGTACCGTTATGCCGTGAGCGCAGGACAGAACGGCGGAATCCTCCCGCTGGACGGCCTGACCGCACGGGCGGCCGGGTCCGGGCGGGCCGCTGGGCGCGGCCGGTGGGCGTGATCCGCCGCAAGGCCGGATGGCGATGGGGCCTGGTCGTTCTGGGCGTGGCCGTGCTCTGCGCGCTCCCCGCGATCGCCAGTGCCCTGCCGGTCAGCGCCCCGGCGGTGACCGCGGGCCAGCTGCGCGCGCGGATCCTGGCCTCGGCCAGGCTGTCCTACTCCGGCTACGCCGAAAGCGACGCCACCTTCGGCCTGCCGTCCCTGACCGGCCTCAGCGACGTCACCTCGCTGCTGGACGGGGTGACCAAGATGGAGGTCTGGCAGGCCGCACCGGACAGCTGGCGGGTCGACGTGCTGTCCGATACCGGCGAGCGGGACACCTACCAGACGCCGCGGTCCACCTACATCTGGGATTCGGGCAGCGAGCTGCTGACCCGCATCGTCGGCCAGCCCGGGATCCGGCTGCCCCGGGCCGCGGATCTTCTCCCGCCGGCCCTGGCCAGCCGGCTGCTGCAGGAGGCCGGGACGTCGGCGAGGATGACCGTGCTGCCGCCCCGGCGGTTGGCCGGACTGACTGCCTCCGGGCTGCGGGTGGTTCCGGCCGACCCGGCATCCACCATCGGCCAGATCGACATCTGGGCCGATACGGCGAACGGGCTGCCGCTGGCGGTCCAGATCCTCAGCCGCGGCGCGCGGCACCCAGCGCTGGAAACCCAGTTCTTCCAGGTGAGTCCCTGGACACCGGACCGGGCCATCCTCACCCCGCAGCGTGGCCCCGGTACCGGCTTCACCACCACCACAGCGAAAAGCCTGCAGGGGGTGCTGAACAACCTGGACCCGCAGCTGCTGCCGGAGGCCCTGGCCGGGCGGCCGCAGGACCTCGTCCCGGCCCTGCTGCCGGTCGGCGTCTACGGCAAGGGACTGGCCACGTTCGCGGTGCTCGCCCTGCACGGCAGCACCGGCTTCCACCTGCTCAGCGAGGCGCAAGCGGCGGGCGGCACGCCGCTGGAGACCGCCACCGGCTACGGGGTCGTGGCCAGCGCGCCGCTGATCACCGTGGTGCTGATACGCCCGTACTTCCCCTCGTATCAGTACTACTTCCGGGGCATCTACCTCCTGGCCGGCCTGGCCGACCGCCAGGTCCTCGAGCAGGCCGCCGAGGAGCTGGTGTCCAGACCAGGCGAGGGCTATTGATTACCACCAGGTCACTGACCAAGCGGTACGGCAGCGTCACAGCGGTCCGTTCCGTCGACATCGACGTCCGCGAGGGTGATCGTTACGGCCTGCTCGGGCCCAACGGATCCGGCAAGACCACGCTGGTCCGCATGCTGCTCGGGCTGGTCTTCGCGACCAGCGGCGAGATCGAGGTGATGGGCTGCCGGATGCCCCGGCACGCAAGCCGGGTCCTGCGGGACGTCGGCGCGCTGGTGGAAGGGCCAGCCGCCTACCCGAACCTGTCCGGGCGGACGAACCTGAAGCTGCTCGACGCGGCCGGTCCCCGCGGCGACCGGCGGACCCGGCGACGGCGGATCGACAACGCGCTGGAGCAGGTCGGCCTGGCGGGCATCGACCGCCGCCCGGTCAAGGCGTAGTCGCTGGGCATGCGCCAGCGCCTCGGCCTGGCCGCCGCGCTCGTCCGGCGCCCCCGGCTGCTGATCCTCGACGAGCCGGGCAACGGCCTGGACCCGCACGGTATCCGGGACACCCGGCAGCTGCTGCTGGACCTCAGCCAGGACGGGGTGACGATCTTCCTGTCCAGCCACCTGCTCGCCGAGGTGGAGCAGCAGTGCACCCGGGTCGGGATCCTCGATCGCGGGCGGCTTGTCCTGCAGGAGAGCCTCGATACCCTGCGCGCCCCTACCGGCCGGGTCCTGGTCGACAGCCCGGATGCAGGCCAGGTGGCGGCGCTGCTCAACGGGGAGGTCGAGCACCGGGACGGCACCCGCCTGGTGGTCCGTCATCCGGACGCCGCGGCACTGAACGCGCAGCTGGTCCGGGCGGGCGTCCGCGTTTCGTCGATCGGGCCGCAGATCCGCAACCTGGAGGAGGTCGTGCTGGAGGTCACCGGCGCAGGAAGTGACCAGGTTGAGGGGCCCGCGGCCGGGACCGGGACAGGAACCGGGAACGGGCCGCCGCCCGGCGCCGAGGGTGACACGGCGGTACCCGGAGCGCGCCGATGATGGCCGTCGAGCTGTACAAGCTGTTCAGCCGCCCGCGGACCTGGATCAGCGTGCTGCTCATCTGCGCCCTCCCGCTGCTGGTCGCGGTGTTCGTGGCGGTCACTCACATCGCGCCCCCGCCGGGCCAGGGCAGCGCCTTCCTGTCCGCCGTACTGACCGACGGCAAGCTGTACCCGGCGGCGGCCCTGGCCCTGGTGCTGCCGGTGTTCCTGCCGGTGTCGGTCGCGGTGGTGGCCGGGGACTCGATCGCCGGCGAGGCCGCCAGCGGGACACTGCGCTACCTGCTGGTCCGCCCGGTCAGCCGGACCAGGCTGCTGATCTCCAAATTGGCGGCCCTGACCACGTTCGTCCTGTTCGCGGTGGTCGCGGTGACCGTCACCTCGTACCTGACCGGCGTCTTCCTGCTCGGGCCCGGTGCGCCTGCGGCCGTGACTCAGCCGGGCAGTACCGCGCCGGGCGGCATCATCACCGGCGGTGCGCCGACGGCCGGGGTCCAGCCCGGGTCCAGCATCACGTCACTGTCCGGCGCCCCGCTGACGCTGCTGCAGGTGGCCGAGCGGGTCGGGTGGGCGGTCGGGTTCATCACGGTCTCGATGCTCGGGGTGGCCGCGATCGCGCTCTTCCTGTCCACGGTGGCGGATTCGGCGCTCGGCGCGGCCATCGGGGCGCTCGCGGCGCTGGTGGCCAGTGAGGTGCTGGTGACGCTGAACTCCGCGTCCGTCATCCAGCCCTATCTGCCGACCCGATACTGGCTGGCCTGGATCGACTTCTTCCGGCAGCCGATCTTCTGGCGAGATATCCAGCGGGGCTTCGCCATCCAGGCCGTATACGTGGCGGTATTCCTGGCCGCAGCCTGGGCCAACCTCGCCACGAAGGACATCACCGCGTGACGGGCTCCTCATCGCGTAAAGCCTGAGTCATTAAAAGGTTATCGAGGTAATGGCCCATGGGCCGGTGCGCTGATCACGCCTGGCGGGGCGCCTGGTGCTGGTGATGCTAATGAGTTCGCGCACAAACTAGTGTGCCGGCGTGGCCGCTACTGCTGGTCGAGCCACTCCTGGAACGTCGGACCGGCCAGCCGCGCCCCCGGGCCGGGCAGCAGGCCGCCCGTGGCCTGCATGTCGGCGTCGGGGTCGGCCGGGTTGCGTACGGCCTGGACCTTGACCGGCGTCCCGCGGCGCGCGGCCAGCATGATGGCCAGCTGAGCCAGGTCCTCCTCGCGCGGCCCGGCGATCTCCACGATCTGGGCCCGGGCCGCCGTCGGAGGTGGCGATGTCGGCGACTACTTCGGCCACCGTCCGGGCCGAGACGATCTGCGTCCGCGTCTCCGGGATTAGGCCACGTCGCCCTGCGTGCCCCACTCCAGCAGCTGGGCCACAAACTCGTGGAACTGCGCGGCGCGGACGATGCGCACCGGGATCGGGCAACAGGCGTCCCCGCGCAGTCACGGCGTGCCCCGCCGCGATGTTCCTGGCCGCGTTAACGTCAGCGTTGCAGGCGTAGTTGCAGGCTACGCAGGCGAAGTGGGCTTGGCTCTTGCGGCTCTCCGCTGCGATGTGCCCGCACGCCGAGCACCGCTGGCTCGTGTACGCGGGGTTGATCTTCTCGATCCGACTGGGGGCCTTGTCCTCCAGGCGCCTGGCCAGCAGGCCCCAGCCGGACGCGGCGATCTCCCGGTTCAGCCCGGCCTTGGCCCGGATGTTCCGACCCGGTGCCTCGGTGGTCCCCTTGGCCGAGCGCGTCATGCTGGCGATGCGCAGATCCTCAACCCGGATCACGTCGAACCGGCGCGCGAGGTCCGTGGAGACCTTCTCGCACCAGTCCTTCCGCGCGTCCGCCTCACGGGCTCTCAGGCGGCCGATGGCTGCCTTGATGCGGACGCGCCGGCAGCTGCCGCGCCTGGCGCGGGCCAGCCTGCGCTGAAGCAGGACCAGCCGCCGCTGTCGCTGAGGGCTCAGCCGGGGCACCGTCAACAGTTCACCCGTCGACAGCGCCGCGCTGACGGCCACACCCCGGTCGACGCCCACGGTCTCCCCGTTGCGGGGCCCGGGGATGGGCTGTGGGATGGCAGCAAACGCGACGTGCCAGCGACCGGCACGGTCCAGCGTGACACGGTAGGACTTGCAGTCCGGAACGGCGCGGGACCAGCGGAACCGCACCCAGCCGGCCTTGGGCACCCAGACGACGCCCGTGTTGCGGGACAGCCGCCGCACATGCGCGGGCTTCACCGCGACGATACGAAAGCCCTCATCCCGGCCAGTCTTGCGCCACGACGGCCTGCAGTGTGTCCCGCCGAAGAAGTTCGCCATGGCCCGCGCGAAATCCCGCAATGCCTGCTGCTGAACCATCTGGCTGCCCACACGCAGCCAGGCATGCTCCCTGCGCGCGGCGGTCAGCTGCCTGCACTGCTCCAGGTAGCCGGGAGCGTTCTTCCTGCCGGGCCGCCAAAGCTGATGCTGCTCGACCGCGAGATTCCACACGAACCGGGCATGCCCGCAATGCTCCCGCAGCACCGCCTCCTGGGCAGGCGAAGGAAGCAGACGGTACCGGGACATACGAACACGCTAGCGACCGCCGCTGACATAACAGGAGGGTGAAGCGGCGTTTCCTCCCCGCCCTGAAGGCCACGGTCTCCACGCCGCGATTCTGATGACGAGTATCGACGCCGAAAGGTAACGCTCGCCGATGGGGGTCACCTGCGTTCCGGGCTAGCGGCTGCCGAGGGCCTGCAGGGAATGGCACTGGCCGGGCAGCGGCGCGGAAACGGTGTTGCTGCTGAGGGAGCGCAGCACGATGCCGACCACGAGCGGGTCGGTCGGGAGCTGGCCGTGCTGGATGCTCACCC
>Ga0302228_10003077_pt1 | contig 11017 bp, 7 predicted proteins | sample II_Palsa_N1_2_FD_193519 | JGI IMG/M metagenome (GOLD analysis project Ga0302228, IMG submission 193519) | Peat permafrost microbial communities from Stordalen Mire near Abisko, Sweden - II_Palsa_N1_2 | ecosystem: Environmental > Terrestrial > Soil > Palsa > Peat permafrost | place: Sweden...
GGCGCCGAGCAGCGAGACCAGCGCGTCACGGGCCTCTGCGGGCCAGGGCACCGGCAGTGGCGGGCAGTCCGCCAGCCGGGCCAGGGCCCGGGGCGCCAGCGGCCGTCCGGCCTGAGCGGCGGCGGCCGCCGCCCGCAGCACCAGGACCGGGTCCGAGACGGGATCGGCCGCGCGGGCCAGCACTACCTCGCCGTCCTGCTCGACGACGCCTTCGGCAAGTGGCCGGCGTTCCAGCTTCCGCCGCCGGAGCCGCCTTCCGGCAGCCCGTTCGGCCTGCCGGAAGGCGTGATCGACCGCGTAGGCCACCGTGCGCCCGGCTCCCGCGAGCTCGCGCAGCAGCGCGTCCCCGTCCAGCAGGCCGGCCGCTCGGGCCACCTCGTCATGCTCTTCGAGAACCAGCCGGTCCGAGGAGCGCCCGGTGATCTCGTGCAGGATGTGCCGGGCATCGAGGATCGTCTCGTACGCGGAACGGACCCGTGGACCCGGAGCCGAGGCGACCCAGGCGGCCGCGATGGCCTGGATCGCGTGCACGTCCCGGAGGCCGCCCCTGGCCTCCTTCAGGTCGGGCTCGAGCAGAAACGCCAGCTCGCCGAAGATCCGAGCCCGCTCGTTGTGCAGGTCGCGCAGCTCGGCGAGCCTGGTCCGGGCCGCGGCCCGCCAGTCCTCCAGGGCACCCTCACGCAGCTGGGTGGTCAGGGTGGGATCGCCCGCGACATGCCGCGCACTGAGCAGCCCGAGGGCGACCTTGATGTCTGCCCGCGCGACGCGGCGTGCCTGCGGAACGGTCCGCACCGCGTGGTCGAGCCGGGCCCCAGAGTCCCAGACCGGATACCAGATCCGGTCCGCGATCGAGGCGATGCCGTCCCGCCCGGCATGAAGAAGCAGAACGTCCAGGTCACTGCCGGGCAGCAACTCGCGGCGGCCATATCCGCCCACCGCGACGAGGGCCACTCCCGGCTCGGCGCCCAGCATGCCGGCGAGCCACCGATCCGTCTCGGTAGTCCTCCGAGTACGGTCCGCAACGAACGACGTCATCAAGACCACAAGGTCCCCCGGACACGCATAAGCAAACTAGATCGCGTCTGGGCCGCGTTCCCCCGTGCGCACTCTGACGATCGTGTCGACGGGCACCGACCAGACCTTCCCGTCGCCGATCCGCCCGGTCTGCGCCGCCTTCAGGATGACGCCGATAAGATCGTCGGCATCTTCGTCGTCGCAGAGCACCTCCACCCGCACCTTGGGCACGAGGTCGATCTGATATTCGGCGCCACGGTATACCTCAGTATGCCCGCGCTGCCTGCCGTAACCGCTCGCCTCGACCACAGTCATGCCGTGCACCCCGAACGCCTGCAGCGCGGCCTTGACGTCGTCCAGCTTGAACGGCTTGATGACCGCGGTGACGAGCTTCATACGACCACCCTTTCGCTCTCCTGCCAGGTACTTTCCGCCGTAGGGGTTTCCGCAGACGTACCGGAATGTATCGGCGGCGTGAAACCGGAGGGGTTTATGTTACGTGCACGTTTCTTGGCATCTGACCCGCCTCTTTGCGAGCAGGCGCGCCGCGGAACGGCTCGCAGCGAAAATACCCGTGTCGGTAAACGGCAACCCGCGAAACGGAAAGCCGGCCCAGCGGGAAACGGCGGACGCCGGCCGCCGTCGTGGCCGCCGCCGGACCGCCCGCGGCTGTAGGCGCCGCGGTCCCGGCAGGGGTCGCCGTCGCCACGTGGCCGTCGCCGTAGGGGTCACGGCCCGCATAGGAACCAGCGTCCCGGCAGGGCCCGCCGCACGGTAAGCGCCGTCGTCACCGTCGCCGTACCGGACGCCACCATAAACCCCCGGTAGGCCGCCGTAGTCTTCGGCCGCGCGGTAGGGCCCGCCAGTTTTGGGGCCCCGCACGTCGCCGTACTGATCGTCGTCCTGCACGTCGCCGTACGGCCCCGCGGCCGCATCGGCCACCGCGTAGGGCGGCCGCTACCGGGCGCCGCGGTGAACGGGGCGGGCCGCCCAACGGAGCTTCGGCCCGGCAGGTGCCGGGAGCGCGGGCGACCGTTAGCGCGGGCCCCGGGAACCGGCGGCGGCCCACGGCCGGGGATGCCGGGCCGCTTGCCGGCCGCAGCCCAGGCATATGACCACGATTTGGGCCGGCACCTGCACCAGTTGCGGTCACACTCAGGCGCTGGGCATCCATCGCGATATCTCCGGGGATAACGTCGGCTAGGGCCCGTCACCGGCAGCATAACGGACTGAGCTGTCTTTTAAGCCAGGAAATGGCCAGAAAGGCACAGCGGCGGCCAGGTAAATGAATTTCAATTCGCGAAACGCATTTTGCGCTGCCGGTATCCGGGCACAGGGCATGACCAACGCGTGTCCCACATCAGTGCATTGATGGGATGAGACCCTATTACGGCCGATTTGCACCGCGATAACGGCTACGTTTCAGGCCGCCGCCGCCGGACCGATGCCACCGGCCGCTGCCGGATCCGGAAGAGCCGCTGCCGGATCCGAAAGAGCCGCTGCCGGATCCGGAAGACCGGGCATCTCGCGTGCCTTGCGCCCCTATCCGGCGAGGATCGCGTCCACAAAGGTCGCGGGGTCGAATGGGGCCAGATCATCCCGTCCCTCGCCCAGTCCCACCAGCTTCACCGGTACACCCAACTCGCGCTGGACGGCGATGACAATCCCGCCCTTCGCGGTGCCGTCCAGCTTGGTGAGGACGACGCCAGTGATGTTCACGACCTCGGCGAACACCCGGGCCTGGCGCAGCCCGTTCTGCCCGGTGGTCGCGTCCAGCACGAGCAGTACCTCATCGACCGAGGTGAGCTTCTCGATCACGCGCTTGACCTTGCCGAGCTCGTTCATGAGGTCGGCCTTGGTGTGCAGGCGGCCGGCCGTGTCCACGAGCACGACGTCGACGCCGAGCCCGATGCCCTCCTTGACGGCTTCGAAGGCGACGCTGGCCGGGTCCGCGCCCTCGCGGTCAGCCCGCACGGTCCGGGCCCCGACCCGTTCGCCCCAGGTCTGCAGCTGGTCGGCGGCGGCCGCGCGGAACGTGTCGGCAGCACCCAGCAGCACCTTCTTCCCGTCGCCGACCTCGGCCCGGGCCAGCTTCCCGCAGGTGGTCGTCTTGCCGGTGCCGTTCACGCCGACCATCAGCATCACCGCGGGCATGCCATCGTGGCGCTCGTCCCGCAGCGAGCGGTCCATGTCCTCGCCGATCTGCTTGATCAGCTCGCTGCGCAGCAGGGCACGGACCTCGTCCGGGCCCCGCACGCCGAGCACTTTGACCTGTGTGCGCAGGTCATCCACGATCTGCTGGGCCGGGGCCACGCCGACGTCGGCGATAATGAGGACCTCTTCGATCTCATCCCAGGTGTCGTCATCCAGCCGGTCCCGGGACAGCAGCCCCAGAAGTACCGAGCCGACCGACGACTGGGAACGCGACAGCCGGTCGCGCAGCCGGATGAGCCGTCCCGCCGAGGGGGGCGGCTTCTCCATCTCCGGGGCCGGCGGTTGCTCCGGGCCTCGCGGCGGCGCGGTGGGGGCGATCACCGCGTGCACGTCGTCGGCCGCGTCCCGGCCCGGTTTTAGGAGCTCGGGCTCGCTCGGCGCCTCCGGCGGGGACACGACCTCGGTCGGGGCCGCCCCGCGACGGCGGCGCGGCCGGACGAGAAGCAGCCAGCCCGTCTCGGCGACGACGACGACGAAAAAGACCGCCAGGACAATGATGAGGATTAGGGTTTCCATGACCGTTCTCAGTCTCTCAGTCCGCTGTGTCCCACAGGTTGCTGGGCCAGGTTATGCGGATGTGCCGCGCACGTGCTCGGTCAGGCTATGCGGGCTCGCGCTCGCTCAGGCGCTGGCTCACTACGGCGGAGACCCCGTCGCCGCGCATGCTGACCCCGTACAGCGCGTCCGCGACCTCCATCGTCCTCCGCTGATGGGTCACCACGATGAGCTGAGAGCTTTCCCTCAGCTCACTGAAGATAACCAGCAGTCGCTGCAGGTTGGTATCGTCCAGCGCCGCCTCGACCTCGTCCAGCACGTAGAACGGTGACGGCCGCGCCTTAAAGATCGCGCACAGAAAGGCGATGGCGGTCAGCGACCGCTCACCTCCGGACAGCAGGGACAGGCGCTTGACCTTCTTGCCGGGCGGCCGTGCCTCGACCTCGATACCGGTAGCCAGCATGTCATCGGGCTCGGTGAGCACGAGCCGTCCCTGGCCGCCGGGGAACAGGCGGCTGAAGATCTGCTCGAACTCCCGCGCGGTGTCAGCGTAGGCGGCGGCGAAGACCTCCTGCACCCGGTCGTCGACCTCCTTGACCACGGTGAGCAGATCACGGCGGGTCTTCTTGAGGTCCTCAAGCTGGGTAGCCAGGAAGGCGTGCCGCTCCTGCAGTGCGGCGTACTCCTCCAGCGCGAGCGGGTTTACCTTGCCCAGCTTCACCAGGTCGCGCTGGGCGGCCTCGGCCCGGCGTTCCTGGACGGCACGGTCGTAGCTGGCCGGCAGCTGGCCCTCGGCCGCGTCCGGCGGCGGGGGGATGGGCACGTCAGGCCCGTAGTCGGCCACGAGCTCCGCGGCCTGGACGCCGAACTCCTCGACCGCGTGCGCTTCCATCTGCTCCAGGCGCAGCCGGTGCTCGGCCCGGGCAATCTCCGCGCCGTGCGCGGTGCTGACCACGGTGTCGAGCTCGGTGGCCAGCTCCCGGACCCGGGCCCGGACGCCCTTGAGCTCCTCGGCCCCCTCCGCGGTAGCGGTCTCGGCGGTGGCCCGCCGGGCCAGGGCATCCTCCAGCGACCGTTCCGCACTGGCTACCGCCAGCCGGGCACCGCGGGCAACGGCCCGCGCGACGGCCGCCTGCGCGGCCCGCTGCGTGCGGCGGGCCTGGGCCCGCTCGCGGGCCTCGCGCTCGGCCGCCGCGCCGGCGACCAGCGTGTCCGCCCGGCCCGCGATAGCCCGGAGCCGCTCTTCGACGGTCCGGACCTCGAGGCGGGCCTCCATCTCGGCGTTGCGGGCCATGGTGCACCGCTGGGCCAGCGTCTCCTTGGCTGCCGCGGCCGTCCGCCCGGCCCCGTCGGCGCCCTCCGGGTCGGCCGCTCCATCGTCTCCGGCCAGCGCGGCAGCCTGCACCGTGGCCTGATCTTTAGCCTCGGCCTCGGCCTCGGCGAGCTTGCCGGACAGCTCGGTCAGCCGGGCGAGATCCTTCTCGCCGGCCTGCCGGGCCGAATCGATCGCTTTTTCCAGCCGCCGGACCTCATCGGTGGCGGCCCGGGCGGCCCCGGCGAGCCGGCCAAGCCGGCCGGAGATCTCCGAGGCCGCCGAGTCGGCCTGGCGCATCCGGGCCCGGGCCTCTTCCACCGCCAGCCGCGCCGCTTCCTCGGCCCGCATCGCTACCGCAAGCCGCTGCGCGGCCAGTTCACACTGCTCCTGGGCTTCTTCCAGGCCCGCGGCGGCACCGTCCGCGGCCGCCCGGACCTCCAGCAGGCTCTGCTGCCCGGCCGAACCGCCGGCCGCCCAGTGTGGCCCCAGCAGATCACCGTCCCGGGTGACCACGCGCAGGGACGGGGCCGCCCGCAGCAGGTCGGCCGCCTGCTCCAGGGTGGCGGCCACCACGACCCCGCTCAGCAGCTGGGTCACGGCGGGCCGCAGCTCATCGGAGGCCTGGACCAGCTCCAGCGCGGGCCGGGCCCCCGGAGGCAGCGGCTGACCACCGCTGCGGGGCGCCCTCGCCGTGAGGGAATGCCCGGCCTCCGGGTGGCCGGCGATCACCAGCCCAGCGGTGCCGGCCCCGGATTCGCGTAGCACGGTCAGAACCGCGACGGCGGCATTCAGGTCGGTGACCGCGACCGCGTTGGCAGCCGCGCCCAGCGCCGCGGCGATCGCGACCTGGGCACCGTCCGCCACGGTCAGCGCATCGGCGAACGGGCCGATGATCCCGCTGAACCGGCCGTTGGTGGCGAGCAGATCCGCCGAGGCGTCGGCGCCCTGGCGGAACGCCTCCTGGAGCGCCTCGGCCCGGGCCCTGAGGGCGGCGTAATGCCGGGTCGCCTGGCCCTCAGCGGCCCTCAGCTCGGCGACCCGGCCGGAGGCTGCGGCCAGGGCAGCGGCCGCTTCCTCGTGGGCTGCCGCCAGCTCGGCGCGGCCCTCGTCGTGCCCCGAGACCAGCTCCTCGACCTGGCCGTGCTCCTGCTGGGCCCGCTCGGCGCGGATGCGGGCCTCCGCCGCGGACGCGCTGAGCCGCTCGATCTCCTCGGCGGCGGCGTCCTGGCGGCTGCTGACCGCACCGACCTGGGCCCGCAGCTGGGCAAGCCGGTCGGCCCGGTTCGCGGCAGCCCGGGCGTCCTCGGCGATCCGGCGCTCGACCGCGGTGAGCTGCGCCTCGGCACCGGAACGCTCCGCGACCGCCGCGCTGAGCCGGTCCCGGCCGGCGTCCAGCCGGGCCTGCAGGCTGTCCTCTTCCTCGCGGAACTCGGCCGCCTGCCGTTCCAGCTCGGCGGGATCCCGGCCGGGCAGCTCGGCCTCCGGCTCCGCCGACAGGTGGTGGTGCCGCTCCTCGGCGAGACCGTGCGCGGAGCGGAGCCGCTCGGCCAGTGAGGACAGCCCGAACCAGGTTTCCTGCGCCCGGGCCAGCACCGCGGCGTGCTGCTGCGCGGCGGCGTCCAGCTCGGCTTCACGGCGGCGCGCGTCGGCCAGGCTCGCCTCCAGCGCGGTCCGGCGGGCCAGCACAGCGGCCTCGTCGGCCTCGTCTGCTTCCAGCTTCGCAGCCAGCGTCATGTAGTCGTCGGCGAGCAGTCGCAGCCGCGAATCACGCAGGTCAGCCTGAATCGAGGCCGCCCGGCGGGCCACCTCGGCCTGGCGGCCCAGCGGCTTGAGACGCCGGCTCAGCTCCGCGGTCAGGTCCACCAGCCGGGTGAGATTGGCCTGCATCGCCTCGAGCTTGCGTAGCGCCTTCTCCTTGCGGCGCCGGTGCTTGAGGACGCCGGCGGCCTCCTCGATGAGGGCCCGCCGGGCCTCGGGCCCGGCGTGCAGGACCGTGTCGAGCTGCCCCTGGCCGACGATGACGTGCATCTCCCGGCCGAGACCAGAGTCGGATAGCAGCTCCTGGACGTCCAGCAGGCGGCAGCGGTCGCCGTTGATCGCGTACTCGCTCTGCCCCGAGCGGAACATCAGCCGGCTGATCGTGACCTCGGCGTACTCGATGGGCAGCGCGCCGTCGCTGTTGTCGATGGTCAGCGTCACCTCGGCCCGGCCCAGCGGCGGCCGGGAGGTCGTGCCGGCGAAAACGACGTCTTCCATCTTGCCGCCACGCAGGGATTTAGCGCCCTGCTCGCCCATGACCCAGCACAAAGCGTCGACGATGTTGGACTTGCCGGAGCCGTTCGGGCCGACGACGCAGGTGATGCCGGTCTCGAGGCGCAGGGAGGTAGCGGAAGCGAAGGACTTGAAGCCGCGCAGGGTCAGGCTTTTGAGGTACACCGGGCCAGCCCTCCCTCCTGCTCGGCCGCCGATGCCCGGTCAGCACCGATCGCGCTGGACTGAACGCGCTGGACTGAACGCGCTGGTTGGGCGCCTGGCGGCGACCTTACCGCGTACCACCGTCAAGTCTGGCTGCTGCGCGCCACCATGGTGGGACTTCCCCATAAACACGCCGGCGCGGCGAGGGCGGACGTGACACTCGCCCCAGGCGAGGGCGCATATTTGCAGGAAAAAAGGCCTGGACGGCGGAGCCGAGCGCCAGGGAACATCGGGACGGTTCAGGGCACACGGAACCGCCCGGGTACGCCAGAAGAAGGCCCTGACCTTCACCCTGACGTGCGGGAAGCAGGGTCACCGGGCCGGTTCTGGCCTAAACGGGTACCAGGCAGCCCGGCGGTACCCATTCAACATGTACCACCGCTAGCCAGGCCTCCGTATGAGGCCCGCACATCGTGCGAGCACAAGGAAATAGGGACGCCCTATCAGGCAGGCGTCCCTATTTCGCCTTGCGAGATGTTTCTGTTGTTTGCCCTGTTGTGCCAGTGCTCGTCATGTGAGCGCTGGCTCGCGGCCCGCCACCAGGAGCTCATCATCGCTGGCTCGCGCTGCGAGTGCATCATTCTCGCCCTGGAGCCGCATAAGCTCAGCTTCCAGGTCTCGCACTCGCTGCTGGAGTCGGCGCATCTCTGAGATCATCCGAGGATCGGGACCGCCAACGTGGCCAAGTAGAGCCTTCGCCATGGTATGGGGTCCTCCACGCTGAGTGACCAGAGTGGGCACACACTAAAGTCACGCTTAGCTGCGCGCATTAACATTATCTAGGTTCTCACTAAGCGCTTTGCTGGTCAAGTTGAGCGCCCACGTAGCGACTGTTATTTACCTTACATCCAGGAATGGCCGCCCGGAAGCGCCGGCGCAGAGTAGCGGCAGCGGTTAGCGTTCGGCGAAACCCCGCAGGTCCGCGCGGGGAGTGCCCCAGCGGTGCGTCACGCGGGTCACCCGGCCAGGCGTCCGGCCGCTCTCCATCTCGCTGAGCAACCGCCGGCAGTCCCCCTCCCGGCCCTCCGCGACGACCTCCACGCGGCCGTCTTCGCAGTTCGTCGCGTAGCCGGAAAGGCCCAGCTCGGAAGCCTTCTGCCGGACCCACGCGCGGAATCCGACCCCCTGTACGCGCCCGGCGGCCCAGGCCGTGAGCCGGGCGGCCGCCTCGCCGTCCGCCCTGTCGCCCGCCGTCACCAGCGGCCGTTCCGGGGCCGGGGCTGGCAGCGCGGGCAGGTGTAGGCGGACCGGTTCATGAACGGATCCCGGCGCACCGGCGTCCCGCAGCGCGGGCAGGGCCGGTCCGCCTGCCCGTACACCGCGAGGGACCGGTCGAAGTAGCCGCTCTCTCCGTTCACGTTCACGTAGAGGCTGTCGAATGAGGTGCCGCCCGCGGCCAGCGCGGTGGTCATCACCTCACGAACCGCCGCCACCAGGCGGGCGATCTCGGGCCGGGTGAGCGTGTCGGTGGCGCGCGCCCAGTGCAGCCGGGCCCGCCACAGCGCCTCGTCGGCGTAGATGTTGCCGACGCCGCTGATCAGCGACTGGTCCAGCAGGGCCCGCTTGACACCGGTCCGGCGGCGCCGCAGCGCCGCGGCGAAGGCCGCCTCGTCGAAGGCGGGTTCCAGCGGGTCCGGGGCGATGTGTGCGATAGGCCGGGGCAGGTCCGCCCCGCCCGGGACGAACAGCAGGTGCCCGAACGTCCGCTGATCGGTAAACCGCAGGTCCGGCCCGTCGTCGGTAAACGTGAACACGGCCCGCACGTGCGGTGACAGGGGGCGCGCGGGATCCCCTACGAGCAGTTGCCCGCTCATGCCGAGATGGGCGAGCAGCGCGTCCTCGCCGACCGGCAGCCACAGGTACTTCCCGCGGCGGCGAGCGCCCTCGATCCGGCGGCCCGCCAGGGCGTCCTCGAAGTCGGTAGGACCGGCCAGATGGCGCCGGACGGCCCGGGGATGCAGGACACTTACCTTGCCGATCGTGCGGCCGGCTACGTGGCGCTCCAGGCCCTGGCGTACGACCTCAACTTCGGGGAGTTCGGGCACGCCTCACGGCTCCGGATCGCATCCCTGGCGATCGGCGTGCCCGGCCGACGGGTCGTCCGGCTCTTCGGCCGTGATGCGGGCGCTGATCGCCATCCAGGCCGCCTCGGCGGCCTGCTGCTCGGCGGCCTTCTTGGAGCGTCCCTGGCCGCTGCCCAGAACGGCCCCGCCGACCCTGACATACGCCTGGAATGACTTCTGGTGATCGGGCCCGCTCTCGGTGACCTGATAGTCGGGCACGCCGAGGAGCTGCGCCGCGGTCAGCTCCTGCAGTGACGTCTTCCAGTCGAGCCCGGCGCCCAGCCGGGCCGAGCGCTCGATGACCGGATCGAACAGGCGGTGCACCAGCCCGCTGGCCTGCTCGAGCCCGCAGTCGATGAAGACCGCGCCGATGACCGCTTCGAGCGTGTCCGCCAGAATCGACGGCTTGTCCCGGCCACCGGTCCCCTCCTCGCCCCGGCCGAGCCGGATGAAGGCGCCCAGGTCCAGCCCGCGGGCCACACCGGCCAGCGCGGTCATGTTGACGACGGCGGCCCGCAGCTTGGCGAGCTGGCCCTCCGGCAGGTTCGGGTAACCGCGGAACAGCGTGTCGGTCACGACAAGGCCCAGCACCGAATCGCCCAGGAACTCCAGGCGCTCGTTGGTGGGCAGGCCGCCATTCTCGTACGCGTAGGAACGGTGCGTTAGGGCACGCTCCAGAATCTCGTCGCCGAGCGGCACACCCAGAGCAGCCGAAAGCTCGGCAGGATCCCGGCCCGCGGCGGCCCCGCTGTCACGGGGCCCATCCCTAACGACGCCCACTGCACGCCTCCTCCAGGCACTCTCGTTCTGGCCTGGTCAGCGACCCCGCCGTGGGCGCCGCGGTCGCGGAGCCACATTCTGCCGACCGTGCCGGTCATGGGTCAGGACGGCATTAGCACCTGGCGCCGCCGGTACGTGCCGCACGTCGGGCAGGCGACGTGCGGAAGCTTGGGGTCATGGCACTGCGGGCAACTGACGAGCGTGGGCGCAGCCGACTTCCACTGCGAGCGCCGCGAACGCGTGTTGCTGCGTGACATCCTCCGCTTGGGAACCGCCACCTCAGCCCTCCTGTCGGTCTCCGGCGCCATCATGGCGGCCGGTCTGGTCTTCCTGGTCAAATCCATTGAACTGACGCAGCGTCTCCCACCCGGGGAGAACCGCGTCCTCGTGCCCGTGCCCGGGCCCGGCGTCGGCCAGCCGGACCCCGCACGTGACGCACAGGCCCGCGCAGTCGTCCGTGCAGAGCGGTGACAGCGGCAGCGCCAGCACGATCGCGTCGCGCAGCACCGGCTCGATGTCGAGCAGGTCACCGTCCAGCAGCAGGTCGTCCTCACCGTCTTCGGCCACGGGTGGCTCGTAGTGGTAGAGCTCCTGGAAGGTAGCTTCCACCGATGAGGTCATCGGCTCGAGGCAGCGGGCGCACTCGCCAGCCACAGGCGCT
>Ga0302228_10003080_pt1 | contig 11011 bp, 9 predicted proteins | sample II_Palsa_N1_2_FD_193519 | JGI IMG/M metagenome (GOLD analysis project Ga0302228, IMG submission 193519) | Peat permafrost microbial communities from Stordalen Mire near Abisko, Sweden - II_Palsa_N1_2 | ecosystem: Environmental > Terrestrial > Soil > Palsa > Peat permafrost | place: Sweden...
GGTGTTTGTGCTGGTGTTGGCCTGCTTTTATATGCTGCCGGCGCTCGGGTGGCAGATCACCGCGTTCCAGGCCGGTGCCGTAGGCCTGACGCTGTTTTGCGGCTCCCACGTTTCGGAGATTGTGCGCGGCGCACTGCAAGCCATCCCGCGTGGGCAACTGGAAGCGGGCAAGGCTATCGGCCTGACCTTCTACCAGTCCCTCGGTTATGTGCTGTTACCCCAGGCACTGCGGCAGATCCTGCCGACCTGGGTCAACTCGTCCACGGAAATCGTCAAGGCCTCGACCCTGCTGTCGGTGATCGGCGTGGCCGAATTGCTGCTCAGTACGCAACAGGTGATCGCCCGGACCTTCATGACCCTGGAGTTTTATCTGTTCGCCGGTTTTCTGTTTTTTGTCATCAACTACGCCATCGAGTTATTCGGGCGCTACATTGAAAAGCGGGTGGCCTTGCCATGACTCAATCTCACACTGCACCCCAGCCACTGCTGAACATCCACGGCCTGCGTAAACAATACGGTCCGGTGGAAGTGCTCAAAGGCGTCGACCTGTCGATGCAGCGCGGCAACGTGGTCACGCTGATCGGCTCCAGCGGCTCGGGCAAGACCACGCTGCTGCGTTGCGTCAACCTGCTGGAAGAGTTCCAGGGCGGGCAAATCACCCTGGATGGCGAGTCTATCGGTTACAGCGACATTGCCGGCAAGCGCGTGCGCCACCCGGAAAAAGTCATCGCCCGGCACCGGGCCATGACCGGCATGGCGTTCCAGCAATTCAACCTGTTCCCTCATCTGACGGCGTTGCAGAACGTCACCCTGGGCCTGCTCAAGGTCAAGAACATGGGCAAGGACGAGGCGGTGGCGCTGGCGGAAAAATGGCTGGAGCGGGTTGGCTTGCTGGAACGACGCAATCACTTTCCATGTCAGTTGTCGGGTGGTCAGCAACAGCGCGTGGCGATCGCCCGGGCGATTGCCATGAACCCCAGCTTGATGCTGTTCGATGAAGTGACCTCGGCGCTGGACCCGGAGTTGGTGGGTGAAGTGCTCAGCGTGATCAAGGGCCTGGCGGAAGAGGGCATGACCATGTTGCTGGTCACCCACGAGATGCGGTTTGCCTATGAGGTTTCGGACAAGATCGTGTTTATGAACCAGGGCCGTATTGAAGAGCAGGGGCCGCCCAAAGACATGTTTGAACGCCCACAGTCGCCGCGGTTGGCGGAATTTCTGAAAAATATTCGTTTTTAATCAAGGAGAACCATTATGAGCATTACTCGTTACGGCACCGGCAGCACCGCCGGCGGTGGCCAGCCTCGTCCTTTCGCCCGCGCGGTGGAAGCGGATGGCTGGTTGTACGTGTCGGGCCAGGTGCCGGCGGTGGATGGCGAGATCATCCAGGGCGGGATTGTCGAGCAGACCCGCCAGACCCTGCGCAATGTGGTCGCCATTCTGGAAGAAGCCGGTTATGCGATCGAAGATGTCGTGCGGGTTGGCGTATGGCTGGAAGACCCACGGGATTTCTGGAGCTTCAATAAGGTGTTCGGCGAGTACTTCAGCCCTGAACACGCGCCTGCACGGGCCTGTGTGCAGGCGAACATGATGGTGGATTGCAAGGTTGAGATTGATTGCGTGGCCTACAAGAAGAAATGACCGTAACCCCTGTAGCTGCTGCCGCAGGCTGTGATAAGGCCGAAGGCCTTCAGCGATGTTGAAATCCTGCGCCTCTGTCGAGGCGATCGCAGGCTTCGCCAGCGGCTACAGGTAGACTGCGTCACTCTTTTTCGTTTGGGAACCCGTTGCCATGACCGAAGACACCATCAAACGCCGCGCCAAAGGTCTGGACCGGGCGTTCGATATCCTCGATTTCCTCAAGGAAGTCGGCCAGCCCCTGCGTCCGAATGATATCGCCAGCGGCATCGGCAGCCCGAAATCCACGGTCTACGAGCTGGTAGCTTCCTTGCTCGAGCGGCGGATTCTCGAGACCGTGGGCAAGGACGGCCACGTCTACCTCGGCCGTCAGTTGTACTTCCTCGGCCAGGCGCATTTGCGCCATTTTGACCTGACCCGCGAAGCCGACCACGCCTTGCAGGAAATCGTCAGCCAGACCCACGAAACCGCGCAGATGTGCCTGCTCAACGGCCGCAAATACACGGTGGCACTGATGCGTGAGGGCGAGCGGCATTTCCGTATTTCCTCCGATATCGGCGAGAACGCACCCATCCCCTGGACCGCCTCCGGCCGCCTGTTGCTGGGGCACCTGAGCGACCAGCAAATCATCGACCTGATCGACCACGACGACTTTATCCTGCCGGACGGTCAGCGCTTGCCTCTGGAAACCTTCCTCGGGCAAATCCGCCAGGCCACCCTCGATGGATTCTTCTCCTTCGACAGCGTGGCCGACACCTTTACCCATTGCTTTGCCGCCCCGGTACGGGACGCGCAAGGCATCAGCATTGCGACCCTGTGCATCGTCGCCCCACGGGACGATGCCCGGAAAAACTACAACGACTACCGCCGGGTGCTGACGGAAAGCGCCAACAACCTGGCCCGTCGCATCAACGAATAGCGAATTGGAGTATCCCCATGTCTGCCCTCAATGCCGTTGAAAAAGGCGCCGCCCAAGTCGGTGCTCACCTGGTCCGCGACGTCAGCCTGCCTGCCCTGGTGCTGCACCGCGGGGCCCTGGAACACAACATCCGCTGGATGCAGGCATTTGTCAGCAACAGCGGCGCGCAACTGGCGCCACACGGCAAGACCAGCATGATGCCGGCGTTGTTCCAGCGTCAGTTGGAGCAGGGCGCCTGGGGCATCACCCTGGCCACTGCGGTGCAGACTCGCGCCGCCTATGCCGGCGGCGTACGCCGGGTGCTGATGGCCAACCAACTGGTGGGTGCGCCGAACATGGCGCTGATTGCCGACTTGCTGGCCGACCCGGGCTTTGACTTCCACTGCATGGTCGACCACCCGGACAACGTCGCCGACCTGGGCGCGTTCTTCGCCGCCCGTGGCCTGCGCTTGAACGTGATGATCGAGTACGGCGTGGTCGGCGGCCGTTGCGGGTGCCGCAGCGAGCAGGAAGTATTGGCCCTGGCCAAGGCGATCAAGGCCCAGCCGGCCCTGGCCCTGACCGGGATTGAAGGTTACGAAGGTGTGATCCATGGTGACCACGCCGTCAACGGCATCCGTGAGTTCGCCGCCAGCCTGGTGCGTCTGGCGGTGGACCTGCAGAACAGCGGCGCCTTCGACCTCGGCAAACCGATCATCACCGCCTCGGGATCGGCCTGGTACGACCTGATCGCCGAATCCTTCGAAACCCAGAACGCTGCCGGACGCTTCCTCAGCGTATTGCGTCCTGGCAGCTACGTGGCCCACGACCACGGTATCTACAAAGAAGCGCAATGCTGCGTGCTCGACCGTCGCAGCGACCTCAACGAAGGCCTGCGCCCGGCCCTGGAAGTCTGGGCCCATGTGCAATCCATGCCGGAGCCGGGCTTCGCGGTCATTGCCCTGGGCAAGCGTGACGTGGCCTATGACGCCGGTTTGCCGGTGCCGCTGCGGCGTTACAAGGCGGGTGTGCTGCCCGCCGCCGGCGAGGACGTGAGTGCGTGCAAGGTCACGGCGGTGATGGACCAGCATGCGTTCATGACGGTGGCGCCGGGGGTTGATCTGAAGATTGGCGACATCATCTCCTTCGGCACTTCCCATCCGTGCCTGACCTTTGACAAGTGGCAGGTGGGTTGCCTGGTGGATGAGCAGTTGCAGGTGGTCGAGAGCCTGCGTACCTGCTTCTAGACCGCGCCGAGCCTATCGCAGCATGGGTACCTACACATTTTTTGAATCCTGCGAAAACCCTGTAGCCGCTGCCGAGGTACGAGGCTGCGATGCGGGCCGCAGGACCGCCTTGGGGCCCATCGCAGCCTCGTACCTCGGCAGCGGCTACAGGGTTTCAGGGGGGGCGGAAATGTGTAGATATCCATGCCTGCGATGAGGCCCTCAAGCACACCACGAGAGTTTCCTGCATGAATACACCTTTGCGCATCGCCCTGATCGGCGAATGTATGATTGAACTGCAACACCGCGCCGATGGCAGCCTGCAACAGAGCTTCGGCGGCGACACCTTGAACGCAGCCGTGTACCTGCGCCGCGAGTTGGGTGAAGGCCCGAGCGTGGATTACGTCACGGCATTGGGCGATGACAGCTTCAGCGATGCCATGTGCAAGCAATGGGCCGAGGAGGGTCTGGGCTTGGGTAGGGTGCAGCGTCTGCCAGGGCGTTTGCCGGGCTTGTATTGCATCCAGACCGACGCCCAGGGCGAACGCAAATTTCTCTATTGGCGTAACGAAGCGGCCGTGCGCGACTGCTTCACGACCCCGGCAGCGGAGCCAATCCTGGCGGCGTTGCCGACGTATGACGTGCTGTATTTCAGCGGTATTACCCTGGCGGTGCTGGGGGAGGTGGGGCGCGTGCGTCTGTTGGAAACCCTGATCGAAACCCGCAAGCGGGGCGCCAAGGTGGTGTTCGACAATAACTATCGTCCGCGCTTGTGGGCCAGTGTCGACGCGGCGCGCGTGGCATATCACAAGGTCTTGGCACAAGTGGATATCGCCTTGCTGACCGAGGATGACGAGCGAGCGCTGTTTGGTTACGCAGACAGCGAACAGGTGTTCGCGGCGTATCCCGAGATCGTCGAGGTAGTACTCAAGCGTGGGGCGGATGACTGCCTGATTCGCTGTGAGGGCGAGCGTTTTGCCGTGCCTGCGAGGGTGGTCGAGAAGGTGGTCGATACCACGGCGGCGGGGGATTCGTTCAGTGCAGCGTATCTGGCCAGTCGGCTCAAGGGCGGTACGCCGGAGCAGGCGGCACTAGCCGGGCATCGCTTGGCCAGTCGGGTGATTCAGGTGCCGGGTGCCTTGATTCCCCGATAAACGCACGACTTGTGGCGATACGGCGGTCCGGCAAGCCCCCTCGCCACAGGCAAGCCCTTTGCCGGAGTGTCACGATCAATCCCGGTAGAACACCTGTACCAGGTGATAACCAAATTTGCTCTTGATCGGCCCATGCACCACTTTCACGGGTTTCTTGAAGATCACCGCATCAATCACGCCCACCATCTGCCCTGGCCGTACTTCACCCAGATCACCGCCACGCTTGCCGGACGGGCAGGTGGAGTATTTCTTGGCCAGCACATCAAACGCTTCGCCCTTGGCAATGCGTTGCTTGAGCTGTTCGGCTTCTTCACTGGTTTTCACCAGGATATGGCGAGCTTGGGCTTTCATGGGGCAGTTACCTGGCAACGGTCAAACGTAAGGGCGCGCGATTATGCCTGAACTCATTCATCGACGCTGATCATGCTGCGGATTTTATTGGCCAGCAGGTCAATCGAAAACGGCTTGGCCACCATGTCCATGCCTTCTTCCAGGAAGCCCTGACGCTCGGCGGCTTTCTCGGCGTAGCCAGTCATGAACAGCACCTTGAGTCCCGGCCGATATTGGCGGGCGATTTCCGCCAGTTGCCGGCCATTCATACCCGGCAGGCCGACATCGGTCACCAGCAGGTCCACCCGCAAGTCGGATTCGAGCAACGGCAACGCCGCGCGGGCATCGACGGCCTGATGGGCGGTGTAACCCAATTCATCCAGCACGTTGACCACCAGCATGCGCACGGCCTCGTCGTCTTCGACTACCACCACGGCTTCTCCGGCCAAGGCCACCGGGGCTGCCCCAAGGCTCTCGGGTTCGCTGGTTTCCAGGGCGGTGCCATGCAGGCGCGGCAGGTACAGGCGCACGCAGGTACCCTCGCCCGGGGTACTTTGAATGGTCACATGGCCGCCGGACTGTTGTGCGAAGCCGTAAATCATCGAGAGGCCGAGGCCGGTCCCCTGGCCAATCGGCTTGGTGGTGAAGAACGGGTCGAAGGCTTTGGCCAGGATTGACGGGCTCATGCCGGCACCGTTGTCGCAGACACCGAGCATCACGTAGTCACCGGCCTTGACCGGTTCTAGAGTGTTGATGTCAGTGTCGTTGAGGTAACTGTTGGCGGTTTCGATGCGCAGTTCACCGCCGTCGGGCATGGCGTCGCGGGCATTGATCACCAGGTTGAGCAGGGCGTTTTCCAGTTGGCTGGCGTCGGTGTTCACCGGCCAGATGTCGCTGCCCAGTTGCACCTTGAGTTCGATATGGGCGCCTTTGGTGCGGAGAAACAGCTCTTCCAGGGAGGTGACCAGGTGGTTGGGGTCTATCGGCCGCCGGTCCAGGGATTGGCGCCGGGAGAAGGCCAGCAAGCGGTGGGTCAGGGCTGCCGCGCGGTGGGCAGAGGACACCGCGGCGTCGGTGAACCGGCCGATTTCCGCACTGCGCCCGGCAGCGATATAGCGTTGCATGAGGTCCAGGCTGCCGATGATCCCGGTGAGCATGTTGTTGAAGTCGTGGGCAATACCACCGGTGAGTTGGCCGACCGCTTCCATCTTCTGCGCGTGACGCAGGGCATCCTCGGCACGCTCGCGTTCGAACATCTCGTTTTGCAGGCGCTGATTGGCTTCGGCTAGCGCCTGGGTACGCTGGCCGACCCGTTCTTCAAGGTTTTCGTTGAGGTGGCGCAGCGCCTCTTCCGTCAGCTTGCGCTCGGTCTCATCGATCACAAAAATGTAGAAGCCGTTGACCGAGCCGTCATTGCTGAAGCGCGGCAAGTACTTCATCAAGGCCTGCCGTGGCCGGCCATCGCGGTGGGGGGTGACGGTGACAAAACTGCAGGCCTTGCCTTTGAGGGCGGCGGCGATCTTGTCGGCGCGCCCGGCGTAGACCTCTTCGCCCACCACTTCAAGAATGGTCTTGCCGTAGAGCTCCTGCGGGGTCATGCCATACCAGTCCAGGTAGGCACTGTTGTTCAGGCGAAAGCGCTGCTCGTGGTCGACATAGCCGATCAGCACCGGCATGGCGTTGATGATCAGTTGCAGCTCGGTCTGGCTTTGACGCAGGGCCTGCTCGGTGTGTTTGCGTTCGGTGAGGTCCAGGGCAGCACCGAGAAAACGCGCCGGGCGCCCATGGTGATCCTTGTAGCAGCGGCCCCGGGCAAATACCCAGCGCACTTGGCCGTCGGCTTGCAGCAGGCGATATTCCTCGGCGTATTCGGTGCCATGGGTGATGCAATGCTTGATGCTGCGGGTGACCATGCCCCGGTCTTCGGGGTGCACCCCTTGCAGATAATCACTGATGGGCAGCAGGCCGGCGTCGCAGGCGTCGACGCCATGCAGATGGGCGAAATGGGCGTCGGCAATAAAGCGGTCTTCACCGATGTCCCAGTCCCAGGTGCCCACGGCGTCGGTGGCGGCCAGGGCCAATTGCAAGCGTTGCTCGGTGTTGTGCTGGGCCTTGAGGCTCTGTTCGGAGCGTTGTTGCAGTTCCAGAGCGACACGACGGCGTTCGTTGGTTTCGATGGCGGTGGCCAGGATCCCGGCGACAGCACCATGCTCGTCGCGAATCGGGCTATAGGTCAGGTCCAGCCAGATCTCGGTGTCGCGGCCGTGACGTTGCAGGACGAAGCGTTGCTCGCTGAACGTGCGCACCTGGCCGCTCAGCACGGCGCTGTAGATCGGATCGGTGAAGCTTTTCATCTCCGGCCAGATCAGGTCCACCGGTTGGCCGAAAGCCCGAGGGTGCTTGTTGCCGGCCAGCCGGGCGAAGCCGTCGTTGTAGATTTGCGTGAGTTGGGTGCCCCACAACAACAGCATTGGCATGGGCGAGTGGATGACGATGTCGACTGCCGTGCGCAGGCTTTGCGGCCAGTCGATGGCATCACCAAGGGGGCTTTGCGCCCAGTCCAGCAGCGCAATCAGTGCTGCGGCCTCGCTGCCGGTGGGTGTTCCGTTCATGTAAATGCCCTGGGCTTAACGCTTTGAAGAGTCACTAACGCCGATTATCCCGTGAGTCGGGATCGGCTTTCTACCCTCGAAAAATAGCATGCTTGAGGGGTTTGTCTTCAAATCAGTGCGTCGGGGCTGAAACCTTTCATTCGTTCGTCAGTTCCCGGCGGTTACGGAACTGCTCCAGCGCTTCAGGATTGGCCAGGGCATCGGTATTTTTGACCACCTCGCCATGTACCACGTGCCTGACCGCCAGCTCAACGATCTTGCCGCTGATGGTGCGTGGAATATCCGTTACCGCGAGGATCTTCGCCGGTACATGCCGGGGCGTGGTATTCGCGCGGATCACTTGGCGAATATGTTGCTCCAGTCCCTCATCCAGTTCGACGCCGTCGTTCAAGCGCACAAACAGCACCACCCGCACATCGTCTTGCCAGCGTTGCCCGATGGCGAGGCTTTCGATCACCTGAGGGACTTTTTCCACCTGTCGGTAAATCTCTGCGGTGCCGATGCGCACGCCACCAGGGTTGAGCACGGCATCCGAGCGACCATGGATCAGCAGGCTGCCATTGGGCCGTTGTTCGGCATAGTCGCCCTGGGCCCAGACGCCGGGAAACTGGCTGAAATAGGAGGCCTGCAGCTTTTCCCGGCGCGGATCGTTCCACAAACCAATGGGCATCGCCGGGAAGTGGTGGGTGCACACCAGTTCGCCTTTTTCACCGATCAAAGGCCGACCCTGGTCATCCCACACCTCGATGGCCATGCCCAGGCTCTTGCATTGCATCTCGCCACGCCGCACCGGCAGTACCGGATTACCGATCACGAAGCAGGAGACGATATCGGTGCCGCCCGACATGGAGGAAAGGCAAAGTTCCTGTTTGATATCGCGGTACACGTAATCGTAGCTCTGTGGCGACAGGGGAGAACCGGTGGAAATGAGGCTCTTGAGGCTGCCCAGGTCGTGACTCAACCGTGGCTTGAGGCCGGCCTTTTCCAAGGTGGCGAGGAATTTTGGACTGGTACCGAAGACGCTGATGTTTTCCTGGTCGATCAGGTCCATCAGGCGTTCTGGCCCCGGGTGAAACGGAGAGCCGTCATACAGTACGACCGTAGCCCCGATGGCCAGCACCGACACCAGCCAGTTCCACATCATCCAGCCGCAGGTGGTGTAGTAGAACAGGCAATCGTCGCGAGACAGGTCGGCATGCAGGCCGTGTTCCTTGAGGTGGGTCAGCAGCACGCCGCCAGTGCCGTGGATGATGCACTTGGGCACGCCAGTGGTGCCGCTGGAGTAGAGGATGTACAGCGGATGATCGAAGGGCACGGCGACGAATTCGGGCTCGCCGCCGGCCTGGTAGAAGTCGTCCCACAGCGCAATGTTGGCCTGGGTTCGGTAATCCTCGACCCGTGCCTGTGGGCGCGCATAAGGCACGATGATCAGCTGTTGCAGGGACGGCAGGCGTTCGAGGATTTCATTGAGCTTGGCGCTCTGGTCGATGTCTTTGCCGGCGTAGCGATAACCGGCGCAGGTGATCAGCACCTTGGGCTCGATCTGGCCGAAACGGTCGATCACGCCCTGGGTGCCGAAGTCTGGCGAGGAACAGGACCAGATCGCCCCCAGGCTGGTGGTAGCGAGCATGCCCACCAGGGTTTGCCAGGTGTTGGGCATGCAGGCGGCGACCCGGTCGCCCAAGCCAACGCCGACGGCGCGCAAGCTGTGTTGCAGCCCCGCGACGTGGCGGGCCAGTTCAGCGTAGGTGAGTTGTTCCCGTTGGCCGTCTTCGCTGATGGCGACCACGGCTGGATGATCGTCACGACGGCGCAGCAGGTGTTCGGCGAAATTTAACGTGGCGCCGGGAAACCACTGGGCGCTGGGCATCTGTGCACCTTCGACCAGCACCGTGCTGGGTGGGGTGCGCAACTGCACGTCGAAGCAGTCGACAATGGCCTGCCAGAAGTCCGGGCGCTGGTCGATGCTCCACTGGTGCAGGGCCGGGTAGTCGGTGAGCTGCAAGGCATGGCGATCATTGATAAAGCGCCGGAAGCTGTCCATGCGGGTGTTGCGGATGTGTTCGGGGCTGGGTTGCCAGAGGATGTCGGACATAGCGAAATCTCTTGTTCTTGTGTGGAATCGGCCAAGCAACAGAGGCCAAGTGTGGGAGCGGGCTTGCTCGCGAAGGCGGTGGGTCAGTTGATGCCTATTTGTCTGACACTCCGTATTCGCGAGCAAGCCTGCTCCCACATTGGATCTTCTTTGTTTTGAAAGGGGGCGTTTATTGAGCCAGCCAACCCCCATCGATATTCCACGCGGCGCCGCGCACCTGGCTGCCGGCCTCGCTGCACAAGAACAGCACCAGTTCCCCCAACTGCGGCGGTGTCACGAACTCCAGTGACGGCTGTTTCTCCGCCAGCAAATCATGTTGCGCCTGCTGCGGGTCAACGCCCGCTGCCGCGCGATCATCAATCTGCTTCTGCACCAGCGGCGTCAGTACCCAGCCCGGGCAGATGGCGTTGCAGGTGACGTTGCTGGTGGCGGTTTCCAGGCCCACCACCTTGGTCAGGCCGATCACCCCATGCTTGGCGGCGACGTAGGCGGCCTTGCCCACCGAGCCGACCTGGCCATGGACCGAGGCGATATTGACGATGCGCCCCCAGCCTTTGGCTTTCATGCCCGGCAGGCTCAGGCGGGTGCTGTGGAACACCGAAGACAGGTTGATGGCGATGATCGAGTCCCAACGCTCCACCGGAAAATCTTCCACGGCGGCCACGTGCTGGATGCCAGCGTTGTTCACCAGGATGTCGACGCCGCCGAATTCACGCTCGGCATAGGCAATCATCTCGGCAATCTGCGCCGGGTCGCTGACGTCCGCCGGGTGATGGCCGACCTTGCCGCCAAAGGCCTTGACCTGGGCGATCACCGCGCTGGCATCACCAAAGCCGTTGAGGATCAGGTTGGCGCCGGCCTTGGCCAGGCTCAGGGCGATGCCCAGGCCAATGCCGCTGGTGGAGCCGGTAACCAAAGCGGTCTTGCCGTTCAATGTCGTCATGGAAACCTCACACAATGCCGGTGGCGTAGAAAGTACCGATCACCACGAACACCGCGAGGGTCTTGATGATCGTAATGCCGAAAATATCCTTGTAGGCTTCGCGGTGGGTCAGCCC
>Ga0302228_10003086_pt1 | contig 10994 bp, 10 predicted proteins | sample II_Palsa_N1_2_FD_193519 | JGI IMG/M metagenome (GOLD analysis project Ga0302228, IMG submission 193519) | Peat permafrost microbial communities from Stordalen Mire near Abisko, Sweden - II_Palsa_N1_2 | ecosystem: Environmental > Terrestrial > Soil > Palsa > Peat permafrost | place: Sweden...
GCTGTTCCGCCCGTTCAACCGCTTCTTCGTGCGCAGCGCCAACAGCTACGTCAGCGGCGTGCAGCGCGTGCTGCGGGCGGGTTCCGTCGCGCTGATCATCTACGGCGGCCTGGTCCTGCTGGGCGTTTTCGGCTTTGCCAAGGTGCCGACCGGCTTCGTGCCGGCGCAGGACAAGCAGTACCTGGTGTCGTTCGCGCAGCTGCCGGACGCGTCGTCGCTGGACCGCTCCGAAGCCGTGATACGCCGCATGAGCGACATCGCCTTGAAGCAGCCGGGCGTGGAAAGCGCGGTCGAGTTTCCCGGCCTGTCGATCAATGGGTTTACCAACAGCACGAATTCCGGCATCGTTTTCGTCACGCTGAAGCCGTTCGAGGAGCGCCGCGATGCGTCGCTTTCGGCCGGTGCGATCACGGCGGCGCTGCAGCAGAAGTATGCGGCGATCCAGGATGCCTATATCGCGATCTTTCCGCCGCCGCCGGTGAACGGCCTGGGCACGATCGGCGGCTTCCGCCTGCAGGTGGAGGACCGCGGCGACCAGGGCTTCGAAGAGCTGTACAAACAGACCCAGAACCTGATCACCGCCAGCCAGAAGGAGCCGGCGCTGGCCGGGCTGTTCTCCAGCTATCAGGTCAGCGTGCCGCAGATCGACGCCGACGTGGATCGCGAAAAGGCCAAGGCCGAAGGCGTGGATCTGAGCGATGTCTACCAGACCATGCAGGCCTATCTCGGCTCGCTCTACGTCAACGACTTCAATCGCTTCGGTCGCACCTACCAGGTCAACGTCTCGGCCGAGCCCGGTTTCCGCCACGAGTCGCAGGACATCACCACCTTGAAGACGCGCAACGCCCGTGGCGAGATGGTGCCGCTGGGTTCGTTTGTCAGCGTGCGCCAGAGCGTGGGGCCGGATCGCGTGCAGCACTACAACGGTTTCCCAACGGCAGAGATCAATGGCGGCGCGGCACCCGGCTACAGCTCGGGCCAGGCCCAGGATGCGATGGAGCGGCTGGCCAAGAACACCCTGCCCAACGGCATGTCGTTCGAGTGGACCGAGCTGACCTATCAGCAGATTCTCGCCGGCAACACCGCGGTGCTGGTGTTCCCGCTGTCGGTGCTGCTGGTGTTCCTGGTGCTCGCCTCGCTGTACGAAAGCCTGACCCTGCCGCTGGCGGTGATCATGATCGTGCCGATGGTGCTGCTGTCCGCGATTACCGGCGTGTGGCTGAGCGGCGGCGACAACAACATCTTTACCCAGATCGGCCTGATCGTGCTGGTGGGACTGGCCTGCAAAAACGCCATCCTGATCGTCGAGTTTGCCCGCGAAGCGCAGATCCTCGAAGGCCTGGATCGCGTGCAGGCCGTACTGGAAGCGGCGCGACTGCGGCTGCGCCCGATCCTGATGACGTCGTTCGCTTTCATCATGGGCGTGGTGCCGCTGGTGCTGTCGCACGGCGCCGGTGCGGAGATGCGTCACGCGATGGGCGTGGCGGTGTTCTCCGGCATGCTCGGCGTCACCTTCTTCGGCCTGGTATTCACCCCGCTGTTCTATGTACTGATCCGCCGCTGGAGCGAAAACAGCGCGGCCCGCCGCGCCGCCCGCAAGGCGCGTCACGCGGCGCTGCCCGCTCCCGCTTTCGAGGAACACTGAGATGACTTCGCTTTTCCGTTTGAGCGCTCTTGCGAGCGCGCTGCTCCTTGCCGGCTGCCTCACCGTCGGCCCGGACTATCACCGTCCGGTCGAGAAGCCGGTCGCATTGCAGGGCGTCGATGCCGCGCAGCAGTCGGCGCGGGATTTTCAGGCCAACTGGTGGGCGCAGTTCAACGACCAGACGCTGGACGCGCTGATCAAGCGCGCTGCGAAGAACAGCCCCGATCTGAAAATCGCGCTGGCACGTCTGAATCAGTCGCGGGCGCAGCTCGGTACGGCGCGTTCGCAGCAGGCGCCCGATATCCAGGCGCAGACCAGCTATACGCGCAGCCGCGAACAGCAGCCGGGTTTCACCACCGATCCCGAAACCATCACCACGTACCAGGCCGGTTTCGACGCCAGCTGGGAGCTGGATTTGTTCGGCGGCATCCGCCGTTCGGTGGAAGCCGCGCGCGCGGATACCGAAGCCGGCGCGGCGTCGCTGGAGGATGCGCAAGTCACGCTGTTCGCCGAAGTGGCTCGGCATTACTTCGATCTGCGTGGCGCCCAGCTGCGCATCGACGTCGCCCAGCGCGATATCGGCAACCTGCGCGATTCGCTCAAGCTGATCAAGAGCCGCGCCGATGTCGGCACCGGTTCGGATCAGGATGTCGCCAGCGCCAGCGCGCGTCTGGCCGCCGTCGAGGCGCAGCTGCCCCCGCTGCAGACTCAGGCGCAGGCCGATACGTTCCGCCTCGCCGTACTGCTCGGTGAGCGGCCGGGAGAACTCGACATTGATCTTTCGCCGAAAACCTTCCATCCGATCGATACGGCGCTGCCGATCGGCAACGCCGGCGACGTGCTGGCCCGCCGGCCGGACATCCGCGTTGCCGAGCGCGAACTGGCGGCGGCCAACGCGCGCATCGGCGTGGCCAAGGCGGACTGGTTCCCGCACATCTCGCTGGGCGGCTTCGTCGGTTTTCTGGCCGGCCGCAGCAACGATTTCGGCGGTGCGCAGTCGCGGGCCTTTTCGCTGGCGCCCAGCATCAGCTGGGACGGGCTCAACGTGCAGCGCGTGCGTTCCGGCGTCAAGGCCAGCGAAGCGCGCGCCGACGAAGCGAAGGCGAATTACCAGCGCACCGTGCTTGCCGCACTGGAAGACGTCGATAACGCGCTGGTCGGCTACAACCAGCAGCGCGTGCGCGTGCAGAAGCTGGACGAGCAGGCCATCCAGAGCACGCGTGCCGCCGAACTGGCGCGCATTCGCTACGAAGCCGGTGCCACCGACTATCTCGAGCTGCTCGACGCCCAGCGCACGCAGCTCACCGCGGAAGATCAGCTGGCAGAGGCCGAAGCCGGCATCAATCTTCAAGCCATCGCCATCTACAAGGCGCTTGGCGGCGGTTGGCAGGCCTGCGGCAACGAACGCTGCAGCGCTCTGGCCAGCGCGCCATGAACAGCGGACCCGAGGGGCTGCGCCGGCAACCACGTCGCACCGCCTCCTTGTTCACCGCGCCACCGCTGGCGCAGCAGATCGCATTGGTCAGCGGCGCCAATCGGGGGCTTGGCCTGGAGGTGGTACGGCAGCTTGCAGCAACCGGCATGGCCGTACTGCTTGGCAGTCGTGACCTCACGCTAGGTGAGCGCGCGGCACAGCGACTGCGCCGTGACGGGGCCGACGTCACGGCAATCCAGCTGGACGTCACCGACCAGGCCAGTATCGAGGCCGCAGCGAGATATATCGAGAACGCGTATGGACGTCTGGACGTCCTTATCAATAACGCCGGTGCCTACTACGACATGGGTGAACTGCCGTCTTCGATCGACCTCGATATCGTGCGCGGCGCGCTGGAGACCAATCTGTTCGGCGCCTGGCGGCTTTGCGAGGCGCTGCTGCCGCTGATGCGCCCCTTTGGTTTCGGCCGTATCGTCAACGTCTCCAGCGGCTGCGGCTCCAGCGCGGTCGAGGGCGAATGCTGCCCGGCCTATCGCGTCTCGAAGGCCGCCCTCAACACCTATACCCGCACCCTCGCGGCGGAGTTGGGCGGCAGCGGGATCCTGGTCAACGCGGTGTGTCCCGGCTGGACCGATACCGACATGGGCGGTACCGGCGGGAGGCCGGTCAAGGAAAGCGCGCAGGGCGTCGTGTGGGCGGCCTGCCTGCCGGCGAAATCATCGACGACCGGCGGCTTTTTCCGCGATCGCCAGCCGATCGACTGGTGATCATTGCGCCTCGGCTCAGCGTTGCACCATCACCGCGAACCAGCCCCAGCCGCGGATTCGCTCGGCGATGAGTTTCACGCTGGTCAGCATCGGCACGGCCAGCAGAGCCCCGGGAATTCCCCACAGCCAGCCCCAGACCAGCAGCCACAGCAGAATCGCAATCGGGCTGACGCGCATGCGCCGACCCAGCACCATCGGCGTGATCAGGTTGCCCTCGACGATGGTGAAGCCAATGAAGCACAGCGCCGGCAGCATCGCCTGACCGAGCTGATCGAAATGCACCAGACCGACCACCATCAAAATCGTGGTGGTGGTGATCGCGCCGACGTAGGGAATGTAGTTGGCCATCATGGCGACGGTGCCCCACAGCAGCGGATCAGGCATCTTCAGCCACCACAGCATGGCGGCGGTAAACAGCCCCAAGGTCAGGTTGATCAACGACGTGGTGAGGATGTAACGCGATACCTCGGTCTGGATGCTGCGCACGATTACCACCGCGTGCCGCTTGGCGTGGAAATCAGGCACGATTTCCACCAGCCGCCGAAGCAAGGTGTCGCCAAACACCAGGAAAAAGAACACCAGCAGGGTCACCGTCAGCATCGCGGCCAGCACGGCTGGCGCCTTGGCCAGCACATCCCACGTGCTGATCGACACAGCGGCCGCAGCCGCCGCGGGATGAGCACGCGATGGCGGCCCGTTGACCAGATTCTGGGTCGCGCGGTTGGCCATTTCGAAGGGTGCGGTGATGCTGCGGAACTTGGGCAGCAGTTCCTTCATAGTGGCCGGCGCGCCCTGGATCCAGCCCATCGCCGGCTGCGCCACCTTGCTCACGCCAAAGCCGAGGGAGCCGACCAGCGCCATCATCAGCACGCTGGCACAGAGCCAGCGCGGCAGACCGCGACGCGCGCCCGCGGCCACGATGGGATTCAGAGCCAACCCAAGGAATGCTGCGAGCACCAGCGGAATCAGCAGCGACTTGGTCAGCGTGATGGTGTACATCAGCGCCAGCAGCAGCATGCTGTTCAAGATTACCCGGATGGCACGCAGATGCCGCAGCGTGCCGCGCGTCGTTTGCAGCCCCCGGCCGTGTGGACTCGACGCATAGCCTATCGATTCGTCGCTATCGACCAGCGCCGGAGCCACGTCGCTGCGGTCACTAATGGTCTCGTCGTGCGATGGCAGATGGCCGGGCTCGTTCATCGCGCCGCACTCGTGCGCCGCGCGCGATCAAACAATGCGAGTAGGAGCGATGACGACAGAGACGGTCCTTGCCTGGCCGATGTCCGCGTCATGACCGCCGTCATGACGCTTGATCGCTGTCGCTATCGGCAGCCGAGGCGTCTGCCCCAGCGTCGGCCCCGCCCGATCCAAACGAGCCAAGCTCGGAGACCAGGCGCGCGCCGTAGGCAACCGTTTCCGCAAGGCCGCCGCTGAGCAGCGAACCCAGGCCAGGAATACGCAGCGGATGCACGTTGAGACGTCCGAGCACGAGACCTGCGCTAGCCGCCGCACCCACGGTCGTCAGCGGATAGCGCTGACCCCGGGCCAGCAGCTGCGCGGCGGGCGCACTCAGCTCGCTGCGGGCCAGCTGCATTTCCGACTGCGCGGCACGCACCTTGGCCAATTGCTTGAACAAGCTCATGGATTGCGCTCCGGACCAGGAACATTGTCGCCTGGCGTGCCTTTGCGTGGACCGCCGGCGAGCAGGTCGTCCGTCAGGGTTTCAGCCTTACGCAACAAATCATCCTTCACGCGCGCCACGTCAGCCTTGATGCGCTCGACATCGATTTCCTCGCGCGCCTTGTTCATCGTGTCGCGCATCATCCCGCGCCATTCGCCACGCGTTACCGGCAGACTCATCCAGTGCATACAGCGGCGGAACAGCAGGATCGACCCCAGCAGAAAGATTACTTGCAGCACGCACAGGGCCAGCAAGGCCAGCACCCACGAGCCAAACCATTTCGCCAACACCAGGCCGAGAAACGCAAGCGTGCTCAGACCCAAGCCCACCCCGGCCACCATCGCGGCAAGTCCTGCAATCAGCATCCACGACACGGCAATGCGTGCCAGCCCGAGTTCGGCGGCCAGCAGATGCATCTGGGCGCCAAACAAATGCTTGACCGCCCGCCCAAGCTGACCCAGTTCCGCGAATAGCCCAGACGGAAGCGGCGGCGTTTGCCGCGCCGCGGTTCCGGGTTCCGATGTCGGTTGCTGCATTCCCTGCCCCTAAGTCAGCGAAATCAACGACGCAGTATGCGGCCAAGCAGCCAGCCAGCGCCCAGCGCAATGGCGACGGATTGCACCGGCTTTTCGCGCACGTAGTCGCGCGCCACTTCCAGCCACTCGTCGGCACGTTCGCGCGTCTGGTCGTAGACCTCGCGACCGCGCTCGCCGATTTCCACCGCCTTGTCGGTGGTGCGATTGGCCACGTCGGCAACTTTGTCAGTTGCGCGATGCAGACCGTCTTCGACGGTGTCAGCAGCGCGATCCACGGCTTCCTTGGTGCTGGCGACTGCGTTAGAGGTCGCCTGCTTGATCCGCTCGGCGCTCTCATCGATGCGACTGGCGACCAATTCTTCGGGGGTCTGTACGTGCTTGTTCATGGGAAGCTCCATTGATGACGGATGATGATGCATCACTTCAGCGCAGCTGCGGATTCGCGGGAATGATGGAATATCGCATCAAACCCGCGAGCGCACTCACCGGTCACCTTGCGCGGCGGAAAAAGGCCAGGATCGCGAAGATCAGGAAGATGACGAAGAGGATCTTTGCAATGCCTGCGGCTGCGCCGGCAATGCCGCCAAAACCCAGTACCGCCGCGATAATCGCGATGACCAGAAAAACCAGTGCGTAATGAAGCATGGCGTTGTCCTCTTGAATGGAAGCCAAAGATTAAGCCCGTGACGCGTCGCCGTGCGACTCGCCGTTCTGGGGTCCGCCATTCACCCATAGCCCCCGCCATGCGAGCGTGAAGAGAAACCGGAACTATCTGCACGCCGCGGAGACGTCTGCTAAGGCGGGGCGCGGGCTGGACAGGCATCCCAGCGCGCGCTTCGCGACCCGCACCGAGCGATCGCAGGCCTGCAGCCCGCGCCAGTCTAGGGTCCATGGGTGATCCAAAACACCGCGTCGGCACTGCGCGACCCTGCGCTCTGTTAAGGTGCCTGCGCCGAGAAAGGGGGCTTCATGAGCGAGCTGCAGGACCTCACCACGCTGGCGCGCGCGAGCACGCCGCTGCTGGTGATCGAAACCGTCGACGAACAGCGGGTGATCGACTGCTTTCGACACGTGATCGCACAGGCGTTGCGCCCGCTGTGGCGCTGGACCCTCACCGACGGTCTGAGCCGGCTCGACTTCGCGCAGCACGGCGACACCGCTCCGGACGCCACCGCCACGTTGGAAGCCATCCGGCACGCCAGCGAGCCCGGCATTTTTCTGCTGTTCGACTTCCACTCCTTTCTGGGCTATGCCATGACCCTGCGCATGCTGCGCGAGATCGTGCAGCGGCAGCACTCGGCGGCGCACACCATCGTGCTGGTCGGCGCCAAGATCGAGCTGCCTGAAGAGCTCGAAGCACTTGCGCTGCGCGTGCCGCTCTCCCTGCCCGACATCAAGGAACTCGCCGGCATCCTGCGCGGCGAAGCGGCCGCCTGGCAAAACGAACAAGGACGCCGGGTCGAGGTGGATGGCGAAGCGGCGCGCACCATCGTACGCAACTTGCTTGGCCTGTCTTCGCCGGACGCGCGACGCATTGTGCGCAAGCTCATCTATAACGACGGCGCGCTCAATCAGGCCGATCTGCCCGAGCTGATGCAGGCCAAGTTCGACCTGCTCAACCGCTCCGGCCTGCTGCATTACGAATACGCCACCGCCAGCTTCGCCGACGTGGCCGGCGTGAGTCGCGTGCGCGAATGGGTGGCGCGGCGGCGTGGGGTATTTCTCGATCCGTCCGCTACGCCGATATTGGATCCACCGAAGGGCGTGCTGCTGCTGGGCGTACAGGGCTGTGGCAAGAGCCTGGCATCGAAGGCTATTGCGGGCGGCTTCGGCGTGCCGCTGGTGCGGCTGGATTTCGGCACGCTTTACAACAAGTATCAGGGCGAGACGGAAAAGAATTTGCGTGAAGCACTGGCCAGCACGGAATTGTTGGCGCCGTGCGTGCTCAGGATCGACGAAATCGAAAAGGGCCTGGCCGGCGGCGGTGATGACGGCGGCGTATCCCGTCGTGTGCTGGGCTACCTGCTGACCTGGATGGCCGAACGCAAGACCAAGGTCTTCGTCGTTGCCACCGCCAACACCGTCGATGAACTGCCCGCCGAACTGCTGCGCAAAGGCCGCTTCGACGAAATCTTCTTCGTCGACCTGCCGCAGGCGAACGTGCGCGAGGCGATCTTTACCCTGCATCTCACGCGCCGCAAACTCGACCCTGCCAGCTTCGACCTGGCCGCCCTGGCCACTGCCAGCGATGGCTTCTCCGGCGCCGAAATCGAACAGACCATCGTCAGCGCGCTGTATGACGCCGCCAGCAACCAAGTATCGCTGGATCAAATCACGCTGCTCAACGCGTTGAAACAAACGCGGCCGCTGTCGGTACTGATGCACGAAAAGGTGGAAGCGTTACGCGTCTGGGCCCAAGGCAGATGTGTTGCAGCGGACTGAAAGAGCGGTCGGCGTCCGAGGCATGCTTCCGTCACGTACTCATTAGGCTGTTTGCGCCTCCATGAAGCCATGAAGCGGCGGCTGGCCTAACAGGTTACGCTTAGCACATTCTTTCAGTGCTTTATGGAACACGCTTGGAACCCGCAGCTTATATCGAGATGGCCGAGATCCAGTCGCAGCATTGGTGGTTCACCGGGCGACGAGCCATTCTCACGTCCACTCTCCAACACCTGAGGCTGCCCAAGAACGCGCGCATCCTGGAAATCGGCTGCGGCACCGGTGGCAATCTGGACATGTTGGCGATTTTTGGCGAGGTGAGCGCTTTCGACATGGAGGAAAGCGCCCGAGTGATCGCCAACCAAAAGACCGGTGGTGTGCATGACATCCGCGCCGGTCACTGTCCGGACAATATCCCGTTCCAGGGCGAGCGTTTTGATCTGATCTGCCTTTTCGACGTGCTGGAGCACATCGACAAGGACACCGAGACGCTGGCCGCGATCCATTCGCTGCTAGCGGACAACGGACGGATTCTCGTCACGATTCCCGCGTACGCGTGGCTGTACGGTGTTCACGATAAGTTTCTGCATCACCATCGGCGTTACTCAGCGCGCGAAATACGGCAGCGCGTTCATGCAGCTGGATATCGACTCGTGCGGCTTTCTCACTTCAATACGCTGCTGTTTCCGCTTGCTGCCATCGTGCGGGTGAAGGAACGTCTGCTTGGCAGCAAGTCCGCCGCCGGCAGCCGTGTTCCGCCTGCGCCGATCAATGGCCTGCTGCGGAATATCTTCGCCGCCGAGCGCGCCTGGCTGAAGCACTGCGATCTACCGTTCGGCGTTTCGATGCTATGCGTGCTCGAAAAAGCCTAGCTGGTGCAATGATCTTTCGATGATATCGGCGGCAGTCGATGCGCCATGTTCGCCACGAGAACTCGCCGCGCAAATCCTGCTTTGCCGCGCATACGTGTCATCGGCGAGAAGCCGCTTTAACAGCAGTGCTGCGTGGTGTTCGCAATAGCGTGCCGCTGGCAAAACTTCCGCCACACCCAGCCGTTTCAGTCGCGCCGCATTGTCGGGCTGATCGAAGCCGTGTGGCACCACGAGCATCGGCTTGCCGGCGGAGAGCGCTTCGCTGCTGGTGCCGATGCCGCCGTGATGAATGATGACGGAGCCGCGTGGAAACAGCGCCGCGTGCGGCGCATATTCGACCGCATGGATGCTGGCGGGCAAAGCAGCTGGCAGCTTTGCCCGCATTTCCGCAGAGCCCGTGAACAACACGGCGCGCTGATTCAGGCGCAGCGCGGCGGCAAGACTTTCGCGCAGAAAGTCCGCGCCCATGTGCACCGCCGTCGAACCCAGCGTAAATACCAGCGGAGCGGAGCCAGCATCGAGAAACGCGCGAAGCGAGCCACCAAGCTCGGCCGGCTGGATGTAGCGCGAGAAGCCAGTGACGTGAGCTTGGCCCGGCCAGTCCGGCTGCGGCTGACCGAGCAACGGAGAAAACAGGGCCAGCACGTCCTGCGGCGCGTGCTGGCCCTGATGAAACGGATCGCCAAGCGGCGAGATCGGCGGCAGACCGAGCGCGCGTCGAAAGTCACGAATCGGCGCCGTCCATCCATGCGTCACGCGCCGCGCCGTCGCCTGCAGCCAGCGACCGCGCCGCGGCGAGCGGCGCATGAAGTGATCCAGCAGCGCTATCCCGGTTGCCGGTGGGTCGTAGGCCGATAGAAAACCCGCAGGAGCCAAGACCGCCGATAGCCAGCGCAGCTTGCCCGCGGCGCTCAGCTGTTCACCCAGTATCTGCCCGGCAAACGCCAGCGTGGTGGTGATCAGCACATGGGCGTCGGCCACGATGGGTACAAGCTTTTGATAACTGGCCGGCACGTCTATCGCAGCAAAATCGTGCACCACAAAGCGCGGCCCGCGCCAGCGATCGAACGCCCGCGCGGTAAAGGCTTCGCGATCTTCCGGCTCGGGCATGCCGCTGGCGTCGGCAAAGTTCAGACCGGCCTGCTCGATCGTCGACTGATGAATGCCGTGCGTGGCGATGGTGACACGATGCCCGCGTGCATTGAGCTCCTGACCCATGGCGAGAAAGGGAAAGAGATCGCCCAGTGAGCCGACGGTGGCAATGACGATGTGGGCGTGGCGCATGATCGATAGGGTTGGAGTGAAACGAAAGGAAGCATAGCGTGTAAGCCACGCCGACCATTGACCCCTGCGGCGATGGCGGCAATGCTTCGCTACTCACCCTCGATGGCGATTCGCTTGGGATTTCGCATGTCCAATCTCTCACCCTTCCACCTCGCTTTTCCAGTGACGTCGCTGCTTAACGCACGCCGTTTCTATGGCGAGTTGTTGGGCTGTCCCGAAGGCCGCTCCAGCGAGACATGGGTGGATTTCGATTTTCACGGGCATCAGATCGTGGCGCATCTGGCGCCGAATGAGCTGGGTAACGTGGCGGCACACGATGTCGACGGCGACGACGT
>Ga0302228_10003089_pt1 | contig 10988 bp, 9 predicted proteins | sample II_Palsa_N1_2_FD_193519 | JGI IMG/M metagenome (GOLD analysis project Ga0302228, IMG submission 193519) | Peat permafrost microbial communities from Stordalen Mire near Abisko, Sweden - II_Palsa_N1_2 | ecosystem: Environmental > Terrestrial > Soil > Palsa > Peat permafrost | place: Sweden...
CGATGAAATCGCCGGGCTGCCCCATGAGTCGTTTGGCTTGCCGTTGCCTCAAGATCCGCGTTTGCTGCGTATCGCCCAGGCATTGGCCGACCATCCCAGTGATAATCGGCGGCTGGAACAATGGGCGCAGTGGGCGGGGATGTCGCCCCGCACGCTGGCCCGGCGATTGCTCGCCGAGACGGGGTTCACCTTCAGCCAATGGCGCCAGCGCGCACGTTTGTTGCGGGCCTTGGAACTGCTGGCGGCAGATCAACCGGTCACGCGTATCGCCCTGGACCTGGGGTATGAAAACGTCAGTGCGTTTATCGCGATGTTCCGGCGCACCTTCGGGACAACGCCGGGACGGTACTTTGGATAGGCGTCAAACCGGTGTTTTCAAGTAGTCCTGCACCTGTACTACGTCAGGCCCCGTCACCCGTACCAGCAGCACACCGCGCGGCGTGGTCTCCTTGCCGACATAACTCTCGACAATCACCCGATCTGCTGCGGTGGCATGCAGGGATAACTGATGGGGCTTGCGCAGCAGTTTCTTGATCTGGGCACTGACGGGAAATGAGGGTTTGCCCTGGCGCACGCTGTCACAGAAGGCCAAGGCCACTGCCCGTGGTGTCGGCGCAGGTGGCGACGGCAAGCCGGCGACCTCGAACAGCTGGTTCAGTTGATCGGCGGTGGCCACGGCCCGGGGAAAACCGGTGAAGGCCGATGCGATCAACAGCAATTCGGTGAGTTCCCCTGGCGCCAGCCCCGCCGCCAGGCTGGTCTTGAAGTGCACGCTCAGCGGCGCTGAAACGAGGCCGGTGGCGACGATGGCGGCGAAGATCGCCGCTTCTTGCAGGCGCGAGTCCAGGCCCGGACGACCGTTCAAATAACCGTAGACCACGCCCACCGCCAGTTCGCCCAGGGCTGGTGCGGTGTGAAATAGCGCATCGAGCCTGGCGCCGCCATCGGGCACCCATTCAATGAAGGTCTTGCGACCTTCGCGATACAGCGTTTCGACAGGGCTTTCTGGGGCAAGTGTTTTCATGTCGCATCCTCCGGGAAAAGAGGAGGGCGTTTGATCGACTACGCACGTGCTTCGGCCTGATGAAAACGTCCATCCATGGGAAAGCCAAGTGTAGAACCCCCAGGTCTTTACGCCACTTCCATGTCATCAGCCGTGCCGCAACCGGCTGCGGGCGTACACCGCGACAATCACAAAGCAGCCCAGGGGCAACAGGTAGGCCAGTGCCACCGAACTGTGATCGGCCACTTTACCCATCAAGTAGGGCATCAACGCGCCGCCGACAATCGCCATGATCATGAACGAACTACCCCGCTTGGTATGTGGCCCGAGGTTTTTCACGCCCATGGCAAACAGCGTCGGGAACATGATCGACATAAAGAAGAACACCGCGATCAGCGCGATCACCGAAACACCTTCCAGTCCCATCACTACCAATGCGCACAAGGCGACATTGATCAGCGCATAAATCAGCAGTAACCGCTGAGCGCTGACCCGCCCCATCAGCCAGGTACTGAAGAACCGTCCGAACATGAAGGCCAGCATGGCGATCGACAGCAAGTAGGCCGCACGCTGGCTACTCATTTGCGCCCAGTGTTCGGTGACATAGTTGATAAAAAATGCGCCGACGCCGACCTGGGCCGCCACGTAGAAAAACTGCGTGATCACCCCGCCGACAAACTCCCGATGTTGCCACAAACCCTTGCCACTGGCCGGTTGCAGCGCTTGTTCCTGCGCCCGCAAATCCGGCAACGGCGTGCGGGCAATCAGTACTGCCACCAGCAGCACCAGAATGGCGATCACCACGTAGGTGGTTTGCAGCGAACCCATGTCCGAGGCGGGCGTGCTGGCGGCACTGAAAAACATCGCACCGCCAATCAGTGGGCCGAAGAACTGACCCAAGCCGTTGAACGATTGCGCCAGGTTCAAGCGTCGTTCGGCGCCCTGAGGCTCACCCAGCACGGTGGCATAAGGGTTGGCGGCCGTTTCCAGGCATCCCAAGCCGCAGGCAATCACAAACAGCGCCAACAGGAAAAACGGGAAACTGGCCGCCGCCGCGGCGGGCATGAACAGCAGGGCACCCGCAGCGTATAGGCACAAACCCAACAGGATTCCGGCCTTATAGCCGTGACGGTCCATCAGAAGCCCCGCCGGCAAGGCAATCAGGAAATAGGCGCCGAAGTAGGCGCTTTGCAAGAGACCGGACTGGGCTTTGCTGACGTGCAAGGTTTCCTGGAAGTGCTTGTTCAGCACATCCAGCAACCCATAGGACAAGCCCCACAGGAAGAACAGGCTGGTCACCAGGATCAGTGCCCAGCGATAGGTCGGCACGGCGGCGCGTTGGCCGCCGTCTGCCACTCTCGTTTCTTTGCTCAACATGACGCTTCTCCTGTTGTTTTTATGGGATCAAGGCGTGCGATGCAGCGGGGTTTACGGTTGAACAGTCAGGGTTGGTCGATAAGGCTGAACATCTGCTCCATGGGCTGCCATTTACCGCCCGGATCGGTCCACGGCGTGGGAGCCTGGAAGCGCCACATAAGCGATTCCCAGCGCTGCACCTCGGGATTGGCCAAGGCGGCCTGTTCCAGTGCGTCGAAACTGAAACCCGCAGAGGTGTCCATGACCATGAACAGTCGTGTCCCCAGGCGCCAGATCTGCATGTCCAGCACCTGTTGGCTGCGCAGGTGTCCGGCCACAGCGGGCCAGATACGCTGATGCAACTGTTGGTATTCGGCGATCAGCGCTGCGTCGTCCACCAGATCCAGTGCCAGGCAGTAACGTTGACCCTTCATGTCAGCGCCCGGTCCAGGTGGGTATAGCCACCGTCCACCACCAGCCATTGCCCGGTGGTGTGGGATGCGCGAGGTGAGAGCAGAAACAGCACGCTATCGGCAATTTCCTCAGGTGTGGTCATCCGCTTGCCCAAGGGGATTTTCTCAACGATGGCGGCCAGTTTGGCGTGTGGATTGTCGAAGCCATCGATCCAGCGCTGGTACAGCGGCGTCAGCACTTCGGCGGGTACCACCGCGTTGACTCGGATTCCATATTCCAGCAACGAGGCGGCCCATTCCCGGGTCAGGGACAACTGCGCGCCCTTGGCAGCGGTATAGCCACTGGTGCCGCCCTGGCCGGTGAGGGCGGTCTTGGAGCTGATATTGACGATGGCCCCGCGACTGGCCTTGAGCGCGTCGAGGCACAGATGGGTCATCAGGTAGTAGTGAATCAGGTTTTTTTCCAGGGATTCGACGAAGGCGGCACGCCCGGCTTCCAGGCCCACTCCGTCGTTGACCCCGGCGTTATTCACCAGCCCGTCAATACGCCCGAAGCGTTGCAGCACTTCGTTGACGGCGGCGCGACAGGCCTCTTCATCCCGCAACTCGACGCGCACGAAGTGGCTTTTGCCCGCCTGCTCAAGCTGGGCGGCAAAAGCTGCGGACAAGGGTTGATGACCGAAGATCACCGGGATCGCACCTTCAGCAATCAGCCCCAGGGAGATGGCCGCGCCAATCCCCGAGCCGCCGCCGGTGACGATGATCACGCGGTCCTGCAAATGCAGATTCATGGGCAGTTTCCTTCAAGGTGATAGACCCGCTGGGCGGTACCGCCCCAGATGGCCTGGTGTTCGCTGGGCGACAGATGGCCGAGGGTTTGTTCCAGCAATTGGCAGGTGTCTGCGTATTCGCCGGCCAGCAGGCACACCGGCCAGTCAGAGCCGAACATCAGGCGCTCGGCGCCGAACAGTTCCAGGGCCAGTTCAATAAAGGGGCGCAAGGCATTGGCGTTGCGTTGATCGGGCCCGGCTTCAGTGAGCAGGCCCGACAGTTTGCAGCTTACGTGGGGCAGGGCCGCCAGTGGCGCCAGGTGTTCAGCCCAACCGGCAGGGCCGTGGGTGATGTCCGGTTTGCCCAAGTGATCAAGCACCAGATGATGGCGGTCGTGACGCTGGCACATCGCTGTAGCGGCGTCGAGGTCGGCGCAGCGGATCAGCACCTCGTAGACGTAGCCTTGTTGTTGCAGGTGTTGCAGTCCACGGGAGAAGCCGGGGTCAGCCATGAAGGTTGCGGGCCGTGGTTCGTCCTGAATCTGGTGGCGAAAGCCCTTGAGTTGTGGCCGGCCGCTCCACTGTTCCAGGTGCTGTTCAAGCGTTGGCTCGCACAGGTCGACCCAACCCACCACGCCGAGTATCCACGGGTATTGTTGCGCCATGTCCAGTAGTGCATCGGTTTCCTGTTCGCCGGCCCTGGCCTGTACGGCAATGCAGCCGTCCAGGCCGGCGGCGTCGAGCAAGGGCCGTAAATCCTGTGGGATAAAGTCCCGACGCAGGTCGGCTTCAGGTGCGCCGATCCACGGATAGTCAGCGGCACGGTAGCGCCAGAAGTGCTGATGCGCATCGAGCCTTAAAGGTGTTGGGGACGACATTATTCTTGTGCTCCGTCCATTCAGATTGCAGTTCGTCTCACGGCCGGTGACGGTATTGCTCACGGGACGCGGCTTTCATCTGGATCGAAAAACCTGGCGCCTGAGGTGGCATGTAGGCGGCGGCACGCACCACGCACGGGTCCTCGAAATGCTCGTGCAGGTGGTCGACATACTCGATCACTCGACCTTCATGGGTGCCGGCAATGCACAGGTAATCGATCATCGACAAATGCTGCACGTACTCGCAAAGCCCGACACCGCCGGCATGCGGGCACACGGGCAGGTTGTACTTGGCCGCCATCAGCATCACCGCAAGGACTTCGTTGACCCCGCCCAGGCGGCAGGCGTCAATCTGCACCACATCGATGGCTTCGCGCATGATCAATTGCTTGAAGATGATCCGGTTCTGGCACATCTCGCCGGTCGCTACCTTGACCGGTGCGACACCCAGGCGAATCTTGCGGTGGCCTTCAATATCGTCGGGGCTGGTGGGCTCCTCGATAAACCAGGGTTTGGCAAACGCCAATTCCCGTACCCAGTCGATGGCAGTGTCCACTTCCCACACCTGGTTGGCGTCGATCATCAGTTGGCGGTCCGGCCCCAGTACTTCGCGGGCGATGCGCACTCGACGCAGGTCATCCTGCAAGTCGTGGCCGACCTTGAGTTTGACGTGATTGAAACCGGCATCCACCGCTTCCTGGCACAGCCGGCGCAGCTTGTCGTCGCCATAACCGAGCCAACCCGCCGAGGTGGTGTAGCAGGGGTAGCCATGGGCTTGCAGGTTGGCCATGCGCTGGGCTTTGCCTTCGGCGCGTTGACGCAGCAGGGTCAAGGCTTCGGGCGCGGTGATGCAGTCGGTGATGTAGCGGAAGTCGATGCAGCGCACCAGCTGTTCCGGACTCATATCGGCCACCAAGCGCCATAGGGGTTTTCCTTCAGCCTTGGCCCATAGATCCCACGCGGCGTTGACGATGGCGCCGGTGGCCAAGTGAATGGCGCCCTTGTCCGGACCGATCCAGCGCAGCTGGCTGTCGCTGGTGACGTGGCGCCAGAAACGGCCCATGTCCTCGCTGACCCACTCCAGCGTCAGGCCCACCAGTAGCGGCTCCATGGCCTTGATCGCCGCGCAGCAAATCTCGTTGCCACGGCCGATGGTGAACGTCAGGCCATGACCTTCAAGGGCCGGATTATCGGTTTGCAGAATGACATAAGCGGCCGAGTAATCCGGGTCCGGGTTCATGGCGTCGGAACCGTCCAGGGACTGGGACGTAGGAAAGCGGATATCTTCGACGCGAATCGCGGTAATGGTGGTCATGAACGGCTCCTTGGCTCTTGTCAGGCGTCGACCGTGATCTGGTTCTGTTCACCCAGGCCTTCGATCCCCAGGCGGATTTTTTGCCCGGCCTTGAGGTAGATCGGCGTGGGCTTGATCCCCAGGCCGACACCGGGCGGCGTACCGGTGGAAATCACATCTCCCGGTTGCAAGCTCATGAACTGGCTCAGGTAGCTGATCAATTTGCGGATCTGGAAAATCATGGTGCGGGTGTTGCCGTTCTGATAACGGTGGCCGTCGACCTCCAGCCAGATTGCCAGTTGATGTGGGTCGGCGATTTCATCACGAGTCACCAGCCATGGGCCCAGCGGGCCGAAGGTGTCGCAGCCTTTGCCCTTGTCCCAGGTACCGCCGCGCTCCAGTTGGAACTCACGCTCGGACACGTCGTTGATTACGCAATAACCAGCGACATGTTCCATGGCCCGGCTTTCATCGATATAGCGCCCGCCCTGGCCGATGACCACGCCCAGCTCCACTTCCCAGTCGGTTTTACATGAGTGGCGAGGGATCTCGATATTGTCGTTGGGGCCGACGATGGCGCTGGTCCATTTGTTGAAGATGATGGGTTCATCTGGAATCGGCGCTCCGGTTTCTGCTGCGTGATCGGCGTAGTTCAGGCCGATGCAGATGAATTTTCCGACTTGCCCGACACACGCTCCCAGTCGGGGGTTACCCGGTACCAGAGGCAGGCTGGCGGGATCGAGGTCTTGCAGGCGAGCCAGGTTTTGCGGGAGCAGAGCACTGCCTGCGATATCGCTGACATGGGCGGACAAGTCTCGCAGCCCACCGTCTTTGTCCAGCAGGGCCGGGCGTTCCTGACCTTTCTCACCATAACGCAACAGTTTCATGGGCAATCCTCTAATAAGTAGAAGGAGCAGGGCGGTCAGTTGCTCCAGCCGCCGTCGATAATCTGGGTGGTGCCGGTGGTAAAGGCGCTGGCATCAGAACCGAGGTACAGCGCCAACTGGGCGATTTCCTGTGGTGTACCCAAACGCCCCATCGGCTGGCGGCCGGTGAAGGCGGCGTATACCTCATCCGGTTGCCGACCTTCGCGGGTGGCCTGCTCGGCAATGCGCTGATGCAGTGACGGCGACTCCACCGTGCCAGGGCAGATGGCGTTGCAGCGAATGCCCCGGGTGACGAAATCGGCGGCCACGGATTTCGTCAGGCCGATTACCGCGGCCTTGCTGGCACAGTAGGCGAAGCGGTTGGGCACGCCTTTGAGGCTGGAGGCCACCGACGACATATTGATAATCGACCCGCCACCCGCCGTCAGCATGCCGGGGAGGAAAGCGCGGATCATGCGGTACATGGCGGTGACATTCAGGTCCATGGCAAACGCCCAGTCATTTTCCGGGCATTCCAGGATATTGCCGGCGTGAACGATACCGGCACAGTTGAACAGCACATCGAGAGGGCCGACGTGTGCGGCCAGGCGTTGGATGGCCGCGGCGTCGGTGACGTCCAGCACGACCGTCTGCGCACCCGGCAGGTCGGCGAGTGCCTGTTGATTAATGTCGGCGGCAATCACCTCGGCACCGGCCGCCAGATAGGCTTCGACGCTGGCCCGGCCAATGCCTTGCGCTGCGGCGGTGATCAACACGCGTTTACCGGTGAGGTCCATGACAGACTCCCTTGATTGTTATTATTGGCTCAATGGTCAGGCCATTGAGGGCGTAAAGCGCCTGAATATGGTTCGTAGCGAAACCTGAAGGGTTTGCTATGATCAGCCCAATGGAAACGATCCAATGGTCAGGCCATTGATCCAATTTTTAGCACGGGACTTCCCGGTCAACAAGCGGCTTTTTTGCGGGTTGATCGTTTTTTCCTGGCTGTGCATGAGTCGAGCTGAGTCTAGATGCCATTTCAAGTGATTGATAACCAACGTCTTTACCGACAGATCGCCGACCAGTTACGAGCACTGATCGACAGCGGTGAATTTCCTCCAGGCAGTCGCCTCCCGGCCGAGCGGGAACTGGCCAAGCTGCTGGGCGTAAGCCGTGCGTCGGTACGGGAAGCCATGATTGCCCTGGAAGTGATCGGCCTGGTGGATGTGCGCGTTGGTAACGGTGTGCTGGTGTGCGAGCCGGCACAACCAAAGGTCAGTCAGGAACCGGTGATGGCCCTGGCCACTCGGGATCAATGGCAGGAGTTTGATCCGGAGCTGGATTTGCACGTCGATTTCAACGCCGAAATTCCACCGTTTTCACTACTCCAGGCCCGTCGCCTGATTGAACCTGAGGCCGCAGCCCTGGCCGCCAAACACGCCACTGATGAAGAGCTGGCGGGGATTCGCGAGGCGTTTGAGCGCAATGTCCAGGACAACCGTGAAGGCTCGCACACCCACCCTGGTGATCGCCTGTTCCATATCCGCATCGCTCACGCTTCGGGTAACCCGGCATATGCGCTGATGATTGCGCACTTGCTGGGCCATCGTTACGGCAGCATGTTCCAGCGGTTGCAGGCGCACTACACCTCTGACGATATGCCTCATCGTTCCGAAGACGAGCACCGCAAAATCCTGGAAGCGCTGGAGCAACGAGATGCTGACGGTGCGCGACAGGCCATGCGCAAGCATCTTGAGGAGGTGGTACGAATTTTTATGCGGACGGCGCAATGACTCATTTCTATGACGCCCGAGGCAATATCTACGGGGTTGTGAGTCCTGCATTGTTGCGCAGCCATGGCATTGCGGTGCCGGATAGCGCCGCCCTGGCTGCGCGTACCCGGGATGCCTGGACGCAGGCGGCAGTGGCGGCCGAGTGTGGTTGGGGGGCATTGCCGCGTCCTGCAGAGAGCAAGGCGCACCGCAGTGATGGCCTGCTGGTCGGGCCGTTTCAGGCCGAGCCACCATTCGATCTACTGATCGTCAACACCGACGGCACCCTGGCCGAACGCAGCGGCAATGGCTTGACGATCTTTGCCCAGGCGTTGACTGATCAAGGGTTGATGAGGCAGGCGTGTGAGCTGCGGGTGCATCACGACAAGACGGATACATTGTCACCGGTGCTGACCCGGATTGAGCCCGCCGTGCATGACCAGACCCAGGGCTTCTGGCTGGCACTGGGACGCCCTGAGTTCGGGCCGGCAGCAGTGGGGGCTGTGGGCACCGGGCAGGTGGTGCTCAACGGTCGTGAATTGAGCCATGTTTCGGGCCTGTCTTCGATCAACGCCCAATGGGATCACAGCCAGTTTGTGCGCGTGGGTAATCCTCATTGCGTGACTCTGGTACCTCAGGTTTCGTTGTTGCCGAGCAACCAGCAGATGCATCAGTTGGGCCTGTTCGAGCCACTGCAGACGATTGCTTTTGCTCCCCCCGTTGGTGCTGGCCAGCCTTGCGTCGCGGGGGTCAACCTGCAGTGGGCGAGCCGAGAGTCTGATAGTCGCTTGATTGCTCGCGTGTTCGAGCGCGGCGAAGGGCCTACGGAGTCCTCCGGCACCAGTGCCAGTGCGGTGGCTTGTGCTGCCTGGCGTGTGGGATGGGTGAGGGCGGGCGAGGTCGCGGTGGTGATGCCTGGAGGGACAGCCCCCGTGCGGTTGGAGCAGCAGGGTGGAACATTGAACAATGTCAGCCTGTTCGGGACTGCACGGCGGCAAGAGACTTGAATAAGTAAAGTGACGGGCTTAATTAACTAGTCAGTTGGTTCTCTATCAGTAAGTTATTAATGTGAGATTGATGTAGGGCTTTTCCTGGTGTCCGATACTGGCTATTTGTTTTTGGTTCTTTATTTTTAAAAGACAGTTCTTTTGCTCGCGTACGAAACTTCCTTTTTATTTTAAAATGGCCGATTTTCCCCTGAAGTCGCTACCCTTATGGCTGCTCAGGGATTTCTCTTTGGCTCCGATTTAAACAACTGACGCGTCGGTGCACAGGGGATTTTATTTCAGTGCGGTAATTGCTGGTGGACAACAACGGATGTTTAATACGCATGTTCCTTCCCGTTTCAAACTGATCGTTCCAAGTGTTATTCATGACTTCCAGGTACTTGCCTTCAAAGGCAATGAAACCATCAGCCAGCCTTTCTCTGTTCATGTGCAGTTGGTCAGTGAATATCCCTCTCTTGATCTGGAGGCGCTTCTACATCAACCCGCCTATCTTGATTTCGGCGAACCTGGCCAAGGACTTCATGGGCAGATCTATGCTGTTGGACGGGATGATCCGGGCAGCCGACTGACCCGTTATCACCTGACCCTGGTACCACGCCTGGCCTACCTGGCTCATCGCTGCGATCAGCGGATTTTCCAGCAGCGCAGCGTGCCGCAGATCATCGCAGCGGTATTGGAGCACCACGGCATTCTTGCGGACGCCTATGCCTTTGAGCTCGGTCCGGTGGTTTATCCGCCTCGAACGTTCTGTGTGCAATACGCAGAAACCGATTTGCATTTTATCCAACGGCTGTGTGAGGAGGAGGGCATTCACTACCACCTGCGTCACAGTCCGGATGGTCACCTCCTGGTGTTTGGCGATGATCAGACGGTGTTTCGCCGATTGCCGGCGCAGCGCTATTGCTCCGGCCGTTCGACCACGGATCAAGGTGTGATCCAGCGCTTTGATGTACGCCTGTCGACCCGTAGCCGGCAGGTGGTGCGGCGTGACTATGATTTCGAGCATCCGTCGTTGCGTTTGCAAGACCAGACCGCGACGCCATCTACCGAAGTTCTTGAAGACTATCAATACCCGGCGGGCTTCACCGGTCATCGGCGTGGTGCGCAATTGGCCCGGCGTGGCCTGGAGCGTCACCAGCAGCCTCGTTATCGGGCGCTGGGCAAGAGTGATCAACCTGTTCTGCGCAGTGGGCATTTTCTGGAGTTGCAGGATCACCCGGATCAGTCGTGTAATGACTTGTGGCTGATCACCAGCGTACGTCACGAAGGCTATCAGCCCCAAGTGTTGGAGGAGGTCACACCTGAGCCTGGCGCTTTCTGTGGCTACCGCAACCGGTTCACTGCAACGCCTTGGCGAGCACCTTTCCGTCCACCGCTCAAACACCCCAAGCCGCGTATCGCCGCAAGCCAGACGGCGACGGTCACCGGGCCTGCGGGTGAGGAGGTGCATTGCGACCCCTATGGCCGGGTCAAGGTCCGGTTTCACTGGGATCGGTTGGATCCTGGTGACGACAAAAGCAGTTGCTGGGTGCGAGTCGCCTCTGGTTGGGCCGGTGATAGTTACGGCGCGATGATGCTCCCGCGAGTGGGCATGGAGGTCCTGGTGACTTTTCTGGAGGGCGATCCCGA
>Ga0302228_10003094_pt1 | contig 10983 bp, 4 predicted proteins | sample II_Palsa_N1_2_FD_193519 | JGI IMG/M metagenome (GOLD analysis project Ga0302228, IMG submission 193519) | Peat permafrost microbial communities from Stordalen Mire near Abisko, Sweden - II_Palsa_N1_2 | ecosystem: Environmental > Terrestrial > Soil > Palsa > Peat permafrost | place: Sweden...
TGGCGCTGCTCGGCTTCGAGCGACGGTTTCTGCTCTTTCATCTGGTTGATGAACTGGGTGATGTCCGACAGGTACATGATTCGACTTCCGTTGGCTCAGAGCGATTCGAAAACGGGCGCGGCGGAGGGCTCAAGTGCGTTGCCGCCATGAATTGCCGCCGTGATTCCTCGCAATTTTACCGCAAGCATCAGGGAGCGGAGCGGTTAACCCGCTCGAAGCTCGCGGATAAGCGGAGACATCAGCCATACGGACTACGGGGACGGCCGGAAATGCCAAAGCAAAACGATGTCAATTATTGATGCAAGCAAGGAACAAGCACGGTAGAGAGCCGTCCAAGGCGCACCTCCGGCACTTTTGGAGCGGGTGAGGCGAAGCGGGACGACGCTCGGGTTGAACGTTGTCCGATCGGCCAACCCGGCGGTTTTTGGGACAGCCGGCCGCGTCAATGTGGTGAAATAGCGCCTGCTGGACCGACGCTCGGTGTTTACAGGGCAATGCGCCAGCCAGCGCCCGCACCGAGCGCCGGCCGCCCCGTGTCACCCATGCAATCCCATTAATTCAACCCCGGAGGTCACGTTTGGCGGGGCGCCTGTTTGATCCGCTGCGCTTCAAGCGCGGGCAAGCCGATGACCGGCGGCTGACGCCGCCGGTCATCGCGTCGTCGAAGGCGCCTTCCCGTGCGTGGTGGTGGACATCCGTGCGCCGTGTCGTCTGGTCGCTCCACGCGCTGGCGTTGTTTGCCGTGGCCCAGCCGGCGCATGCGAAATACGACGTGGATATCGACGCGCCGCGCAGCGTCCGGGCGCTGTTGAAAGACCATCTCGATTTGTCGCGTTTCAAGAAGCGTGACGACATCAGCGACGAACAATTCGACTTCCTGGTGACGGCGACGCCGCAGGAAGTTCGCGATCTCGTTGCGACCGACGGTTATTTCACGCCGGTCGTGCGAACCGACGTGAAACATGACGGCGATAAAAAGTCCGTCACCATCAGCGTCGATCCCGGTCCGCAGACCAAGGTAGCGTCCGTTTCGCTGACGTTCAAAGGCGCAATTACGACCGAGGACCCCGCGCAGGAAAACACCGCGCGTCTCGCGTTTTCAGTCAAGGAAGGCGATCCGTTCTCGCAAGGCGCGTGGGATGACGCGAAGAATGCCGCGCTCAAAGCATTGCAGGCCCGCCGTTATCTCGGCGCGAAAATCTCGCAATCCAAGGCGCGCGTGAATCCGCGGACGCATATAGCGGATTTGTCGGTGACATTCGATAGCGGCCCGACCTTCACGTTCGGCCAGCTCGACATCAGCGGCGTGCGGCGTTACCCGGAAAAGATCATTCACAACGTGAACCGGATTAATCCAGGCGACACCTACGACGTCGCGCGCGTGAACGAGTTGCAGCGCCAGTTGCAGAACACGCCGTATTACGCGTCGGTGGCTATCGACGCGGATAACGACGTCACCAAGCCGAATGAAACGCCGATGCACCTGAAGGTCAGCGAGTATCCGTACAACAGCGTGCGTTACGGCGTGGGTTACGCGACAGATACCGGCCCGCACATCCAGGGCGCTTACAGTTACCTCGATACCTTCGGCAAGGCTTATCCGTTCACGATCTCCGGCCGCCTGGACCAGACCCAGCAATACGGACAGGTGCAGCTCGCGATGCCGCCGGACGGCCGCACCTGGGTGAACAGCGTGCTGGCTTCGTACACGAACACCAACGTATCCGATACGCGCATCTACAGCGCGCGCGTGGGCGTGCAGCGCACGCGCTCACTGCAGAACATCGACACCACGTTTTCGCTGCTGCTCTATGCCGACCGGCTGACACAGAATCTTGGGCCCCCGACCACCAGCCGCGCGCTTGTGCCGTCGTGGCAATGGGTTCGCCGTAATGTGGACGATCCGCTGTTTCCGCGTTCGGGCAACCTGATTCGGGCGGAAGCGGATGTCGCGGTGAAGGGCATCCTCACCGATCAAACCTTCGGCCGCGTTTATACGAACCTGCTGCAATACCTGCCGCTGGGCAAGCGCGACCTGTTCGTGTTCCGCGCTGAGTTCGGCGGGGTGTTCACGGCGGGCAGTTCGAGCGGCATTCCCGCGTCGCTGCTGTTCCGGGCGGGCGGTGCAAATTCGGTGCGCGGTTATGGTTATCAGGCTATTGGTAATGACGTCGATGGCTCCGTCTTGCCGACCAAGTACCTGATGACCGGCAGCACGGAGTACCAGCACTGGTTTTCCCACGATTGGGGCGGCGCGGTGTTCTTCGATATAGGCACCGCCGCCGATACCTGGAAAGAGCGCGTATTCGAGCCGGGCACGGGTTTGGGCGTGCGTTGGCGCAGTCCGGTCGGGCCGGTGAACATTGATATTGCGTATGGCTTCAAGAACCGGGACATCCGCCCGTACCTGACGCTCGGGATCGCCTTTTGATGAATTTGCCTAGAGTATTTCGATTGTTCCTTCAAGCATGACGGACCAGAACGGCCAATCTCCCGCAGACCAACCGGGCCCTTCCGAGGACCGGGGGAACGGTGCGTCTGAAAACGGAACGCCCGATCCAAAGCCACGGCACGGCGGCTGGCGGCGCTTCGCCAAATGGCTCGGCGGTTTCGTGCTGGTGCTCCTGCTGTGCTTCGCGCTCGGCGTCGCGATGATCCTGTACGCGCTCAACAGTGAGCGCGGGACACGCTACGTGTGGCAGGCGGCGACGTCGCTGCTCGGCGGCCGGCTGAGCGGCACGCTCGACGGCGGCGCGATCGCGACCGGCCTGCGGTTGCGCAACGTGCACTGGAAAAGTCTCGACGGCAAAGGAACGGATATAGCCGTGGACAGCGCTTCCGGCCGATGGGAACTGACGCGTGCGCCATTGCGTTTCACCATCGATTATTTGCATGTCGGTACGGTCGATGCGCGCATTGCGCCCTCGCCTAAAGACACCAGCAAGACCGAGTTGCCGCAGGATTTGCGCTTGCCGATCCAGCTTGCCATCAGCGACGTCACGCTCGACAAACTGCGCCTCCATGAAGGCGCGACAACCACCGAATTTTCGCGGCTCGCGCTGGACGGACATAGCGACGGCCGTCATCACGAAGCGCGCATCCAGCGGCTCGATACGCCGTTCGGCGCAATAACGGCCGCATTGAAACTCGATGGCGGCGTGCGCCCGTTCCCGTTGACTGGCGATGCCGGTTACTCGGGCGAGGTCAGCGGCGAGGCCGTGCAGGTCGCTGCGCATCTGACGGGTTCGCTGGAAAACCTGGCCGCCGATGTCAACGCCAGCGGTTTGAAGCTCAAGGGCCAGGCGCACGTCGAGGCTGCGCCGTTCGGCGACGTGCCGCTCAAGCGCGCGCTGGTTACCATCGATCACGTCAATCCGCAGGCGTTCAGCCCGAGCGCGCCGTTCGCGGATCTCGCGCTGCGGGCCGAACTGAAGCCCGATCCGGCTACGCCGAACGCGCTGGTGGTGACCGGACCAATATCGATCGTGAACGCGAAGCCCGGATCAGTCGACAAGCAACTGCTCCCCTTGATCGATGCCAACGCGAACGTGAAGCTCGATGCATCGGCGCAAATTATCTCCGACCTGAACGTGCGGCTGTTGAAGGACGCCACCATCACGGGCGGCGGAACGCTCAAGGGCGGGACGGGCCAGTTCGACTTGAAGGTCGCGAAACTCGACCTGAACGCGATCGAATCGACCATCCGTCCGACGCAGTTTGCCGGGCCGATCGGCATTCATCTTGCCGGCGATAAGCAAACCATCACGCTCGATCTCAACGACCCGAACGCGGCGTTGCACGCGCAGGGCAAGGTCACGCTCGATGCCAAGCAAACCGCGTTTGATGGCGTGAAACTGACCGTAGGAAAGGGCCGTATAGAGTTGAGCGGCGCGCTTCAAAAGGACACGCATTCGAGCTACGACCTGAAGGCGAAGCTCATCGATTTCAATCCGCTGCTGCTGACCGACGAACTAGTCGCGAAGCCGCCACGGAAGGGATCCAAAGCGAAGCCGGTTGCGAAGTCCCGGACCATCGAAGCACGCGTGAACGGCACGCTTTCCGCGACGGGCGTACTCGCGCCCACGCTCACCACCAAGGCGCAGTTCAAGCTCGGCGACAGCGTCTACGACAACCTCCCGCTCACCGGCGCGGGTACGATCCAGGTCGTCGGAACGCGCATCCTGCCGAGCACGGCGACGCTTTCGATTGCCGGCAACGACGTTGATCTCAATGGCAGTTTCGGCGCGCCGGGCGACCGCTTGCGTTTTCGTATCGATGCACCGCAACTCGAGCGGCTGGGCTTCGGACTGGCAGGGCTCATCAAAGCCGACGGCGATGTCACCGGTTCGTTCGCGCATCCGAATCTGGCGGCCAACTATCAGGCCGACAGCGTGGTGTTCGGCGCGAACCGCGTCGGCCATGCGGAAGGCCGGGCGGAAGCCCGTGACGGTGCGAACGGCGCGCTGGTGTTCACCCTTCAGGCCCGCGATGTCAGCGCGGACGGCGTCGATCTGGCGAGCCTCGACGCGAACCTGAACGGCACGCGCGCGAACCATACGCTCAACGCGACCGCTGTCGGCAAGGTGCAAGGCAACGCGGTCAACCTGACGCTGGCCGCAAACGGTCGCCTGACCGATGCCCGCGACGGCGCGCATTGGGACGGTACGGTCACGCGCTTGTCGAACAAGGGCACGCCGAACGTGAATCTCGACGCGCCGGTGACTGTGAGCTATGCGCCGAATCACGTGGCACTGGGTGCGACGCGCTTATCGGCGGAAGGCGCCGTGCTCGACTTGAAATCGTTCGCGCTCGATGGCGGGCGCATCAGTTCGGCTGGCCAGTTGACGAACCTCTCGGTGGCGCGGCTCCTCGAAATCCGTCAGGAACTGGAGGGCGGACCGCCGCCCGCCAAGACCGATCTCGTTTTCGATGGCGACTGGAATTTCGCGCTCGGCGCCACTGCAACGGGCTATGTGCAACTGAAGCGGCGTTCAGGCGATGTCTCCATCGACGCCGCCCGCGGCGTTGCGGCGCTCGGCATCACGGACATCACCGCCCGCGCGGACTTTACCGGCGGCAATCGGCTCAACGCGACGGTGCACGCGCAGGCAACGCGGATTGGCGTGATCGATGCCAATGTCCACACAAACCTGGTGGCGCGCGACGGCGTGCTCACGGTCGCCGATGAAGCGCCACTGAGCGGAGCGATTGACGCAAACGTTCCGACGCTGCGCACGACCGGCGGGCTGTTCGGCCCGGCTTATTTGCTCGATGGGCGCCTTGGGCTGAAGCTGACCATCGCGGGGATCGTTGCGAAACCGACGTTGTCCGGCATGCTCACCGGTGACGCGCTGTCGGTCACGGTCATCGATCAGGGCGTGCAGTTGAAGGACGGCGTGATCCGGATTGCATTGTCGGAGAATCTTGTCGATCTGCAGCAGGTCGAGTTTCACGGCGCGAGCGGCACGTTGCGCGCGACCGGCAAAGTGCGGCTGGATCAGCAGCAGCCGGACCTGACGGCCAGCATCATTGCTGACAAGCTCGAGCTGTTTGCGTCGCCTGACCGGCAATTGCAGTTGTCGGGCAGTGCGTCCGTGGCAAACGCGGGTTTGCAGGGCGGCATGGCGATCGACGGCAAGTTCACCGTCGATCACGCGCTCTTCGATTTACCCGAGCAATCGGCGCCGTCGCTGGGTGACGACGTCGTGATCGTGCGTCCCGACGGTACGGTGAAGGGCGAGGATCAGAAGGTGGTTGCAACAGGCGACAAGCCCGTGGGCGCGTTCGCGCCGCGCGCGAATATCGATATCAATCTCGGCCAGAAATTCCGCTTCCGTGGCGCGGGCGCGGACCTTGGCCTGGCTGGCACCATCACCGCGATGAGCGCGCCGAACATGCCGCTGCGGGCAGTCGGCAACGTGCGCGTGACGCCGGGTTCCACGTATACGGCGTTTGGACGGAAGCTGGGAATCGAAAACGGCTTTTTCACGTTCAACGGACCGGTGACGAACCCCGGCATCAATATTCTGGCGATGCGGCGCAATCAGGAAATCGAGGCCGGCGTGCAGGTGACGGGAACAGTGCAGTCACCGATAGCCAAGCTGGTTTCAGAGCCGAACGTGCCGGATAACGAGAAATTATCGTGGTTGCTGTTCGGGCATGGCACGGATCAGGGAAACAACATCGGTCAGCAGAGCGCGATGACGAATGCGCTCGCATTGCTGGGAAGTTCGCAGGGCAAGCGGATCGCGCAGACGTTCGGGCTGGATGAGTTTTCTATCGGGACGAGTGAGGTTGGGCTGACCGACCCGCAGGTTGTGATGTTGTCGAAGGCGATCAATGAACGGCTCGTGCTCGGCTACGAGCAGGGTCTGCAGTCGGCAAGCAATGCGATCAAGGCGACGCTGAGCCTGTCGCGGTTCTGGTCGATATCGGCGTACGGCGGCACGTTCCAGGGCATGGATCTGCTTTACACGCGGCGATTCGATTCGTGGTCGCGAAGGAACGGGCCGACGGACTCGAAGTAGGTTGCCGACCGCATGAAATTTAAAAGGCCGTTTCCAACGTGAGTTGGAAACGGCCTTTTGGTCTTCAGTGCGAGCGCGGCAACTAATCGCTCGCCCAGACTTTACTTCACGCGCATGCCCGGCTTTGCGCCGCTGTGCGGTTCGAGAATGTACAAGCCCGGTTCGGCTTTCTCGTCGTCGGAGGAAGCGGCCAGCACCATGCCTTCCGACAACCCGAACTTCATCTTGCGCGGCGCCAGGTTGGCGACCATCACCGTGAACTTCCCGATCAGGTCCTGCGGCTGATACGCCGACTTGATACCGGAGAACACGTTGCGGGTTTTTTCCTCGCCAACATCCAGCGTCAGTTGCAGCAGCTTGTCCGACCCTTCGACCGCCGTGCAATTTACGATCTTCGCGATTCGCAGATCGATCTTGGCGAAGTCGTCGATGGAAATCACGCCTTCCGCTTCCGGCTCTTTCACCTTCGCGGCCTTCTTCGACGAGGACGTGGAAGCAGCCGCGGGCGCGGCAGCAACCGCTTGCCCCGGCGCGACCGATTCCCGGTTTGCCGCGATCAGCGCTTCAACCTGCTTCGGATCGACGCGCGTCATCAAGTGCTTATACGCGTTGATCGGCTGCGAAGAACTGAGCGGCACGGAGACATCTGCCCAGACGAGCGGCGCGATGCCGAGGAACCCTTCCACCGATTGCGCCAGCAAAGGCAACACTGGCTTCAACGCCAGCGACAGCAAGCGGAACGCCTCAAGACTCACGCTGCACGTTTCATGCAGCGCGGCCGCGTTGGCTTCGTCCTTGGCCTGATCCCAGGGCTTCGCGGTATCGACAAACGCGTTGACGGTATCGGCGAGATCCATGGTCGTGCGCAACGCCCGCCCGTATTCCCGCGCTTCGTACAGCGCGGAGATTTGCGGCACGGCGGCGCGCAATTGCAGCAGCAGCGGATGATCCATTGCGCTGTCCAGCACACGGCCTTCGAAACGCTTGATCAGGAACCCCGCCGCCCGGCTCGCGATATTCACATATTTGCCGACCAGATCGCTGTTCACGCGCGCCTGGAAATCTTCAAGATTCAGGTCGATGTCTTCCATCGTGTGGTTCAGCTTCGCGGCGAAGTAGTAGCGCAGCCACTCGGGGTTGATGCCCGTATCGATCACGCTTTTCGCTGTGATGAACGTGCCGCGCGACTTGGACATCTTCAAGCCGTCGACGGTGAGAAAACCGTGCGCGAACACGTTCGTCGGCGTGCGATGGCCGGAAAATTCCAGCATCGCGGGCCAGAACAACGTATGGAAGTACAGGATGTCCTTGCCGATAAAGTGATACTGCTCCGTCTTCGATCCCGGCCGGATCCATTCCTCGAAATCGAGGCCGCGCGCATCCGCCAGATTCTTGAAGCTGGCGTAATAACCGACTGGCGCGTCCACCCACACATAGAAATACTTGCCTGGCGCACCGGGGATTTCGAAACCGAAATACGGCGAGTCGCGCGAAATATCCCAGTCGGCGAGTTTGGCATCGCCCTTATCGCCGAGCCATTCGCGCATCTTGTTCGTGGCTTCCTGCTGCGCGAGTCCGCCGACCCAGCCGCGCAGGAAATCTTCGCAACGCGGGTCGGAGAGCCGGAAGAAATAGTGCGTCGAGGTCTTGCGCACCGGTGTCGCGCCCGACACCACCGAATACGGGTTGATGAGATCGAGCGGCTGGTACGTGGATCCGCAGACCTCACAGTTGTCGCCGTACTGATCTTTCGCGCCGCATTTCGGGCATTCGCCCTTGACGAAGCGGTCCGGCAGGAACATTTCCTTGACCGGATCGTAGGCTTGCTCAATATCGCGCGCGTCGATCAGCCCGGCCGCCTTCAGCGACTCGTAAATCGATTCGCACAGCACGCGGTTTTCTTCGGCGTCGGTGGAGTAGTAGTTATCGAACGAGATGCCGAAGCTGTCGAAATCGCGTTTGTGTTCTTTCCCCACGCGCTCGATCAACTGCTTCGGCGTGATGCCTTCCTGCTCGGCGCGCAGCATGATGGGGGTGCCGTGGGTATCGTCGGCGCCGACGTAGTAGACCTCGTGACCGTGCATTCGCAGCGAGCGCACCCAGATATCGGTCTGGATGTATTCGACCATATGGCCGATATGAATCTGACCGTTCGCGTACGGGAGCGCGGACGTGACGAGAATCCGGCGATGGCCAGGGGTGGTTGACGCCGCTGCGGAAACGGATGGTGACGAGGTGGGTGCTGACATAAGGCGCTGGCCCTGCGGTTGAAGAATTCAGTGAATGCGTGAAAAAGCGAATCACGATTCTAACAGCCAAGGGTCTTTCGTTCGCACCCGGACAGGGGGGGCGGGGCGGTGGAAAGGGCGGCCGGATTGGCCAGGGCGTCCCTCGCCAAAATTTAGACGAAAAAAAACCGGGGCGATTAGCGGCCCCGGAGCAACAACGACAAGAGGAGAATGGCACGTGGCGGCAAAGCCAGCCACCTACCGTTAAGACAGACACGGACTGCTAGGGCAAAGTTTCAAATATTTTTCGTGTCCGCGTTTTTCTTGCGAAACGAATTGAATCTCTGACCTCGTTTACAGCGTCATTCCCTCTTGTAAATCCACCGTCTTACTGAACCTGACCCGGCTGCGCGGTCGCGCGCAGGTAGATTTCCACGCGACGATTCTGCGCACGGCCGGCTTCAGTGCTGTTGTCAGCAATTGGCTGGGTCTGTCCCATGCCCTGTGCCGACAGACGCTGACCTGCTACGCCGTGGCCAGCCAGATACGAAGCCACGCTTTGTGCACGATTTTGCGACAGCGTCTGGTTATAAGCCGGCTGGCCGGTGCTATCCGTATGTCCAATCACTTGAGCGATCAGCTCAGGATGCTGCGTGAGCGTTTGCGTAACCTGGTCGAGCACCGGTGCGAAACCAGGCTTGATTGCGTAGCTGTTGGTGTCGAACGAAATTGCGTTCGGGATGTTGACCTTCAGTGATCCATCCGGCTGTTCCGTCACCTGCGTGCCCGTGCCCTGCGTGGCGCCGGTCAGCTTGCCCTTGATGGCCTGCCAGTTGTAGCCAGTGATACCGCCCGCCGCCGCGCCTACGCCCGCGCCGATGGCCGCACCCTTGCCGCCGCCGAAGATTGCGCCCAGTGCTGCGCCCGACGCCGCGCCAATGCCCGTGCCAACGGCGGCGTTATTGCCTTGCTGGGTTGCGCAACCGGCGACAAGCGCACCGGCTACGGCGATTACGGTCAAGCGGGTCATCATTTTCGAGTTCATTTGTTCATTCTCCAGGATACCAATTCAGACAAAGCCAGACCGACAGCCAGACGGGTCCCCGTAGGGTCTTCCGGCGCGTCGTAACGGCTGCCACTACAATACGGCCAAGGATTCAAGCGATTATAACGATGCGTCCCCGAATCATGGCAGCGTCGGATAGTGCATCGCACAGTGCTGCGACGCAACGTGATGCAACAATTCCTTTCAATTTCATACTTTGCGTGCGGAACATTCGATCCGCTAGAGCAAAAAGCGTTCCCCTGGAGTTTCGATGAGTCTTGATCGCGCCCAGATCGATACCGCGCTCAGCGGTTTGATCGATCCGAATACCAGCCGCACTTTCGCGGACACGAAAAGCATCCGCAGCGTGGCCGTGGACGGGGCAAACGTCAGCGTGAACATCGTGCTGGGTTATCCGGCGAAGAGCCAGTTCGACAGCATCCGCACGCTGGTCGCGAACGCCGTCGCCGGCGTGCCGGGCGTGACCGGCGTACAGGTCACGGTGGCCTCACAGGTGGTCGCGCACGCGGTCCAGCGCGGCGTAAAGCTGCTGCCGAACGTGAAGAACATCATTGCGGTCGCGTCGGGCAAGGGCGGGGTCGGCAAGAGCACGACCGCCGTGAACCTGGCGCTTGCTCTGGCCGCGGAAGGCGCATCGGTCGGCATGCTGGACGCCGATATCTATGGTCCGTCATTGCCCATGATGCTTGGCATCACCGGCCGGCCGGAATCGCCCGACAACACGTCGATGAACCCCATGGTGGGCCACGGCATCCAGGCCAACTCGATTGGTTTCCTGATCGAACAGGACAACCCCATGGTATGGCGTGGCCCGATGGTCACGTCCGCACTCGAACAATTGCTGCGCCAGACCAACTGGAAAGACCTCGATTACCTGGTCGTCGACATGCCGCCCGGCACCGGCGACATCCAGCTCACGCTCTCGCAGAAAGTGCCTGTCACGGGCGCGGTGATCGTCACCACGCCGCAGGACATCGCGTTGCTGGATGCCAAGAAGGGCCTGAAGATGTTCGAGAAAGTGGGCATCCCGATCCTGGGTATCGTGGAGAACATGAGCACGCATATCTGCTCGAATTGCGGCCACGAAGAACATATTTTCGGGGCGGGCGGGGGCGAGCGGATGTCGAAGGAATACGGCGTGCCGGTGCTCGGCCATTTGCCG
>Ga0302228_10003105_pt1 | contig 10958 bp, 9 predicted proteins | sample II_Palsa_N1_2_FD_193519 | JGI IMG/M metagenome (GOLD analysis project Ga0302228, IMG submission 193519) | Peat permafrost microbial communities from Stordalen Mire near Abisko, Sweden - II_Palsa_N1_2 | ecosystem: Environmental > Terrestrial > Soil > Palsa > Peat permafrost | place: Sweden...
ACGTCGGCAGATTGCCGAACTCAACCTGGCCAACGCCGGCAACGTCCTCAATCTGGTGCAGACCCGCTACGACGCAGGCTCGGCCACCGCCCTGGAACTGGCCCAACAGAAAAGCCTGGTGGCCAGCCAGCAACGGCAACTGCCGCTGATTCAACAACAGGCCGAAGAAGCCCTGATCACCCTCGCCGCCCTGCTGGGCCAGCCAGTACAAGCCCTGAACCTGGGCAATGAGGGTTTCCAGGCCCTGACCTGGCCAACCATTGGCGCCGGAGTACCTAGCGAACTGCTCACGCGCCGCCCCGACATTGCCCGTGCCGAGGCGCAAATGGCGGCGGCACAAGCGGATGTCACCGTGGCCCGGGCAGCGATGTTGCCGACAGTGACGCTCGGGGCCTCATTAGGATCGGGGTCGAGCAAGGCGGCAGATGTGTTACGCAGCCCGTTCTATAGCCTCACCTCGGGGTTGGTGGGGCCGGTTTTCAACAATGGGCGCCTGAGTGCCGAACGTGATCGCGCCAGGGCACGGCAAGAGGAACTGCTCGAGGTTTATCGTGGTTCGATCATCAATGGGTTTGCGGATGTGGAAAAGGCCCTCAGCAGCATCACCGGGCTGGATCAGCAACGGCAGTGGCAGGCTGAGGAGCTGCGACAGGCACAAACAGCGTTTGAGATCGCCCAAAGTCGGTATCAAGCGGGAGCGGAGGATCTGCTGACGGTGCTGGAGACGCAGCGGACGCTGTATGCGGCGCAGGATTTGAATGTGCAGCTCAGGCTGGCGCGGGTGCAGGCGAGTATTGCGCTGTACAAGGCGTTAGGGGGCGGATGGCAAGTGTTGTGACAGGCCATCAGGGGATTCACGCCTGATGACCTGTCAGGCAATCACGCCAGCTCTGCGACCTGCTCTTTTGCGAGGCTTGCGAACTCCGGGTCCGCGTGCCAGAACGAATCCAGTTTTACTCGGGTTTCGTCACCGGCCTCCAGCGTCTTCAGCTCTTCAAGCGCCTTTTCCCACCACAGCGGCCTGCAAGCATTCAGGTAGGTACACCGTTTGGCCTGCTTGCCCAGCAGATAGAATTTGGCAACCTTTCGCGACGTCGTGCATTGGCCTTTGAGCTTCCATTTCAGGCGCAGTCGGTCGTAGAGGGCATTTTTTGGAAGGCCGTTGGGCACCGAAAATGTCATCTGCGGCAAGCTATCGCGATAGGCCTCGCCATGCTGGTCAAAGAACACCTTTAACATCACATGGTGGTAGCTCTTCACTGAGAAGTAGTGATTGATGCAGTCGTTGGCCTCGACGACTTTTTTGCCGTCCAGCATGAAGGACACGGCAATCTGCTCAATGGTGAGCAGTGTGGCGCCATGATGAGCCCACTGATCGATCAAACCGATAGTGCCATCAAGCAGGGCGACGTTGGCCCTGGTCAGCCCGCAAATGCCACTGTTGAAGAGTTTCAACGACGGTGCCGGGCGTTCATTTCCAGCCTCTACCTCATCAACGAACGCGCGGTACTCCGAACGCTGGGACGCTTGGGCCCAACTCCACTCGAACTCATCCATCAAAAACTGATGGTCCGTCACACGCCCGAACAACTCGGCGGGATCTCTGAAGAAGACCGTATCGGTGTCGATGAAGATGGTTTTGTCGGCGAGTTGAACACCGGCCTGGATGGCACAGGCCTTACGTCGATGGTAATAGCCTCCAGCACCTTTCCAGGTCTCCAGCGTCTGCGCGTCAAGAGGCAGTACGGTGACCGGCCAGCCATCAAAGGCCTCCGGCTGATCCGTCATCACAGTGATCGTGAAACTGGCCGGATCTTTCCTGTGACGCAGGGCTGACAAAATGCTGAACTTTGCTTCGTGCCGGTAAACAGGTTTGTTGCCATAGAGCAGATAGAGAAGCTGATTCGAAAACATAAATCCATAACGCCAAATTCGGTTCGCAGCCAACGGTAAAGAGGCCCGATACTGACATTGTGCCACCACCCAAATTCATCTTCCAGCCGCGACACAAAGAGTAACAATCAAATCCTTCGATGATACCGTCTAGACCTTCAAGTGCCGCGCATACCAGGGCCGTCTCGGCACCTTCCTGAACAAGCTTTTGACCGTTTCCTCATCCGCAAACGTAATCCGCAACGCCAACTTCATCGTCTCCGGATCCATCTCCATCGACCGCCCCATCTGCAGCCCCGGCGTGGTACTGCAGCCATGGGTATCCGGTCCCAACCACGGGTCATCCACCTCCACCCAACGCCCCGGTGCAAACCACGGAACGCCGTTCACCTCAAGGCGCTGAACCTCCCCCGGATGAAACCGCTCATGGGCGCGAAACCAGTCTTCGACCCGATCATCAATCCACCCGTGAAAATGCCAGAACACCGGGTTCACATGGGACGAAAACGGATCGCCGAGAAAGTCGTTCTCTGGCCCGAACCAACGCCCGGCAAAGTCCGCCGGATCACGGGCCAACGGTGCAGGCGCGCCATTGGAGGGGTCACGTGCTACCGATGCCCAGCGCATATGCAACCAGTCGTGTAGCCCCAGCTCCACCTGCGAACCAAACTGCCCCAACGTCATGCGCGACAGATACGCCGGATCCCGATACTGCGATTCCCACACCTGGAAATTGCTGCAATAGGTCTCGCCACTTTTGATGTCACTGACCCACTGGGTAAAGGTGTCATCCCCCCGGGAAACCCAGGTCGGCGGCACTGAAAAACCATCGTGATTATCGAAGTAACGGATAAATCCCAGGCGATCACGCTCAAGCTCCGGCTGTGGCAACGGAAAGCGCGGCCAGGACGGCAGGTCCTGCATCGAACGCGCCGTGCCCAACATATGCCGGTGCATGAAAAAGAAGTCGATGCCCGAACCATTGCGGTCCTTGCGCGGCCCGCGAGCATCACGCTCACGGTCACGAGGGCCGGGTTGCCAACCGATACCCCGCAGGGCCTCACGCTTGTCTTCGGGCAGTTTGTGCCATTTGTCCCGGGACGCGTGCCATAGCTGATGAAACAGCCGGTGCTCCGGCGAAATCAGCCAGGCCTCCAGGGTCGGGTTGAGCAGCGCCCGCTCACGGGCTTCGGGGAACAACCGCTTGATCGCCACAAACCGGTTGTCGTCTTCAGGCAAACCGAGGGCACGATCCATACGCAACACACGCCCACTGAGCGAGGCCGTGCCAGCATTGCCGAAGGCCGCCCAGACCTCATCCAGGGTAGAAACAAACTGATACCGGATAATACCGCTGCGGCTGTCTACCAACCGCCAGCTGATTTCCCCCTGCTTGACGTCCGCCAAGTCACCGAGGACTTCATAGCGCGGCGCGGCATCGGTACGTAATACCTGCGCACTGTCCAAATACCCACGCAAACCACGCCCCCGGGCGGCGATATCGAGCAACAGCTCCAGGCCTTCACCCGGTACGCCATCGAGTCCTGCATCACGGCCTTCGAGACGAATGTCCCACACGCCCCGCAAGGCATTGGCCATCTGCTGGCCCGCCATATCCGGCAGGTCCACCGTGGCTTCGCCCGGGGTAATCGGTTCATCCGGCAGCGTCAATTGACGGTGGGCGTAATAGGCCGCCGGCACCGCGGCGCCGGTCAGTGCCAGGCCCGCGATGAAGCCTCGTCGAGAAATCGTCATTGCCCTACCTGTGTCAGCCATGGAGCAGGCTTTATCCAAGCTAGAACGAGCCTTGGTCGAACAAATTTAGGGCGCCAGCCTGCCACCTAAATTTCCCCCTCCATCACTCGTTCTTCCCAGATAGCAAAGGCCTCGCCTGCACCTCATCCACCGGAAAGCGACACTGAGATGGCAATGACCAAAACGCGCTCGAAAAAAGCTCTTCTGATTGGCCTGCCCCTGGCGCTGGCGATTGCCGCCGGCGGCGGTTTCCTGGGTTGGAAATACCTGTACGACAACGCGGGCTACCCGCTCAAGGTCATGAAGCAGGCCGACGAGTTGCAAGACCGGATCATTTCCTTTGATAGCCACATCACCCTGCCCCTGCGCTTCGGCAGCGAGGGCGACGAAGCGGATAAGGACGGCCTGGACAAGTTCGACCTGGTCAAGGCGCAGCGCGGGCGTCTCTCGGGTGCGGCCCTGACGATTTTTGGCTGGCCGGAAATGTGGAACGGCCCCAATGCCCCGCACAAACCCACGGCCGCCTTTGTCGATCAGTCTCGCCAACAGCAGGAAGTGCGCTACAAGGCGATCACCGGAATGGTCCGCGACTTCCCCAATCAGGTGGGTATCGCCTACACCCCGGACGACTTCCGGCGCCTGCACGGTGAAGGCAAGTTCGCGGTATTCATCAGCATGCTCAACGCCTACCCATTGGGCGAAGACATCACTCAACTGGATCTGTGGACCGCGCGCGGCATGCGCATGTTCGGCTTCAGCTACGTGGGCAACAACCCATGGGCCGACTCTTCGCGACCGCTGCCATTTTTCAATGACACACCCGACGCCTTCGGTGGCCTGTCAGACCTGGGCCAGCGCGCCGTGCACCGGCTCAACGACTTAGGGGTAATCATCGATGTCTCACAGATGTCAACCCACGCCCTGGAACAAGTCGCCCAGCTCAGCCGCACACCCATGGTCGCCTCGCACTCGGTACCGCGGGCCCTGGTGGATATCCCGCGCAACCTCAGCGACAAGGAAATGCAACTGATCAAGAACAGCGGCGGCGTGGTGCAGATCGTGGCGTTTTCCGCCTACTTGCGCCCGCTGACCCAAGCCACCCAGGACAAGCTTAACCGCCTGCGGGCCAAGTTCGACCTGCCGCCGCTGCCCAACCTGCACGTGGCTCTGATGCCCGGCGACCCGATCATTGCCGCGTGGCCTTCGCAGAAGTTCGGCCAGTATGCCAGCGCGCTGTACGACATCCTCGACGAGGAACCCCAGGCCAGCCTTAAGGACCTGGGCGACGCCATCGATTACGCAGTGACGAAAATCGGCATCGATCATGTCGGCATCAGTTCGGACTTCAACGAAGGCGGCGGCGTTAAAGGCTTCAAGGACGTCAGCGAGATTCGCAACGTGACCGCCGAACTCATTACCCGCGGCTACTCCGAAGCAGACATCGCCAAGCTGTGGGGCGGCAACTTCCTCAGGGTCTGGGACCAGGTGCAAAAAGCCGCCCAGCCTGTCGCACTCACCTCACCTTGAATCCGCAGCGAAGCCTTGCCATGACCGATCGCCGTACCTTTCTGAAAACCGCAGGCGTGCTTGCGGCCAGCCTGCCGTTGAGCAGTCACTTGATCCCCTCGGCCGCAGCCGCCACACCGGCTGTCGCCGCCGATAAATGGCAGGCTCTGCGCCAGTTGTTCAAGCTCGACCCGAACTACGCACATCTCGCTAACTTCCTCATCACCTCGCACCCCAAACCGGTGCAGGACGCCATCGACCGCTACCGTGCCGAGCTGGACCTCAACCCCGCCAAGTGGGTCGACTGGGAAACCCAGGCCGAATGGAAACGCGAAGGCGAAGTGCGGGACTGGGCGGCGCGCTACCTGGACGTCAAGCCACGGCAAATCGCCCTGACCGGCAGCACCACTGAAGGCCTGGTGATGATTTATGGTGGGCTGCACGTCAACGCCCACCAGGAAATCCTCACCACCGAACACGAGCACTACTCCACCCGCAACACCCTGAACTTCCGGGTCAAGCGCGAAGGCACCCAAGTGCGCAAAATCAGCCTGTTCAAAGACCCGCGCAGCGTCTCCAGTGATGAAGTGCTGGGCAATATCTCGCGCAATATCCGCCCACAAACCCGAGTACTGGGCATGACGTGGGTGCAGTCGGGCAGCGGGGTCAAGCTGCCCGTGGGAGAGATTGGTGACCTGGTGCGCGAGCACAATCGCCAGCGAGAGGAAAAGGACCGGATTATCTACGTGGTCGATGGCGTGCATGGTTTTGGCGTCGAGGACATGAACTTCGCCGACTTCAAGTGCGACTACTTCATAGCCGGCACCCATAAGTGGATGTTCGGCCCGCGGGGTACCGGGATCATCTGCGCCGCCTCGGAGCAAATGAGCGACCTGACACCGACCTTTCCGACGTTCTCGGAAAACAAGGATTTCGGCACCATCATGACTCCGGGCGGCTATCACGCCTTCGAGCATCGCTGGGCCTTGGGCGAAGCCTTCAAACTGCACCTGCAGTTGGGCAAGGCCGAGGTGCAGGCACGCATCCACCAGCTCAACACCTACCTCAAGCAGCGCCTGAAAGAACACCCCGGCATCGAGTTGGTGACGCCCGACAGTGCGCAACTCTCGTCGGGTTTCACCTTCTTCCGAATCAAGGGCCAGGACGTCGACGCGGTCGCTTCTTACCTGAACCAAAACCGCATTGTGGTGGATGCCGTGGACCGTGATGTCGGCCCGGTGGTGCGCATGGCTCCAGGCCTGCTCAACACCGAGCAGGAGATCGACCGGGCCATGGCTGTGCTGACGAACCAATACTGAACCCTTTCCTGACACTGACGAGAAGGCTGCAAATAATGTCTCGAACCGCACTGTATCGCCTGTCCCTGGGCGTCATGCTCGCCACACTGGCCGCCGGTAGCGCCCACGCCGCAACGCCTGCGCCGGGCAAGGTGTTCAAGGACTGCAAGGACGGCTGCCCGGAGCTGGTGGTTCTGCCGGCCGGCAGTTTTGTCATGGGCACACCGGACGACGAACTCGGTCGCCAGCCGGACGAAGGCCCGCTGCACACGGTGACGTTTGCCAAGCCGTTTGCCATCAGCCGATTCCAGGTCCAGGCCAGCGAATGGGATGCCTATATCCGCCAGAGCGGCGTCAAGATCGCCGACGGTGACACCCGTCCTGGCCGTGCGTGCAAGGCCAGTAAGCCGACGTACACCCAAGGGCCGAAGCAACCGGCGGTATGCATGGATTTCCAGGACGTTGAAAATTATGTCGCCTGGCTGTCGAAAAAGACCGGGCAGAAATACCGGATGCTCAGCGAAGCCGAACGCGAATATGCGGCCCGCGCGGGCAGTACCGGGTCTTTCCCGTTCCCCATGGACCCGGACACCGAATACGGCATCAGCCAGCACGCCAATACCTACGGACCGAAAGATGGCTACAGCTTCACCTCACCCGCCGGCAGCTACCCGCCCAATGCCTTCGGTGTGTATGACATGCATGGCAATGTGTATGAGTGGGTAGCCGATTGCTGGCACGACAGCTACGTCGGCGCCCCGACCGATGGCAGTGCCTGGCAGGACAAGAACTGCGAGACCCGGCATATCCGAGGAAACGATTGGGGCGAAGCGCCGATTTTCTCGCGTTCGGGTAATCGCAATGATCGACCGGCGACGACACGGGGGGATTGGCTGGGGTTCAGAGTAGCAAGAGAGCTCTGAACGACAACGCCCCCCCCTGTAGCCGCTGCCGAGGCACGAGGCTGCGATGCGGGCCGCAGGACCGCCGTCGAGGGCTGCTACGCAACCCATCGCAGCCTCGTGCCTCGGCAGCAGCTACATCACGGCGTTCAACAGCATGTAGGCCGCCACCCCCAGGCACAGCGTGGCAAAGCCGATTTGCAGCGTACGCGCCCGAATCAGCGAACAAAGCCTGCGCCCCGCTACCATCCCTACGATACTCGCCCCAATAAACACCCAGCCCATTCGGTCAATGCTCACCCCGGCATGAAACGCCCCCACCACTCCAATCAGCGAAATCAGGCTGATCACCATCAACGACGTGGCGACAATCCCGCGCATCTGCACATCCGTCAGTTGCTTGAACGCCGGCACAATCAAAAACCCGCCACCGACCCCCAGCAACCCCGACACCGCGCCCGTCACCGCGCCAAGGGCGGCCAAGGTCGCGGTGCATTTGGCGGTCCAGGAAAAGCGTCCGGTCTGTTGATCCAGCATGCAGTTCTTCTGGCCCCAGGACGCGGTGCCATGGTCACTGGGCCCGGCCTCGATCTTCTCGCGCTGCAACATCCGCCAGGCCACCAGCACCATCAGTGCACTGAACAGGCCCATCAGGATCTTGTCTGGCAGTTGATGGGCGAAGAACACCCCAAGCGGTGAAAACAGCGCGCCGAGCAACGCGATCAGCAGCGCCGCCCGGTAGCGCACCAGGCCATGGCGCAAACCATCAATCGCACCGACGGCCGCCGCTGCGCCCACGGCGAACAACGATACGGGCGCCGCCTCGGTCATGGTAAAGCCAAGCCCCAGTACCAGAGCGGGCACACCCAGGATGCCGCCACCGGCTCCCGTCAGCCCCATGATCAACCCCATGAGCACGCCCAAAAAACTTGCCAGCAGCATAGGGTTTTCTCAATCCACTTTGGACAGGCTGGTCAGCCATTCGCGACCTTTAAGCATGCCGTTCCAGTAGAACCACGGCAGCAACGTTGCCTTGAGGAACCACGCCGAACGTCGGGCGACGGTCGGATCGAGGGGGAACGTCGGCAGCAACTTGCCGCCATAGCCGAACTCGGCCAGCACCACCTTGCCCTTCTCTACCGTGAGCGGGCAGGAGCCGTAGCCGTCGTACTTGAGGAGCATCGGAGCCTGTTTACGCAGGGCCAGCAGGTTTTCGGCCACCACCACAATCTGTTTGCGCACCGCAGCGGCGGTTTTGGCGTTGGTGGTGGAGCACACATCACCAAGGCCGAAGATGTGCGGATAGCGCACATGTTGCAGGCTCTGGGGATTCACTTCGCACCAGCCGGCAGCATCGGCCAGCGGGCTCTGGCGGATAAAGTCCGGGGAGACTTGCGGCGGCACGACGTGCAGCAGGTCGAAGGGTTTTTCCTCGACGCTGACATTACCTTCAGCGTCCTTGATCTCGAACCAGGCTTTACGCGCCGGGCCGTCGACCTTGATCAGATTGGAGTTGAAGGCCAGCCGCGCCGAGTATTTCTCGATGTACTTCATCAACGGTGGCACAAAGGTCGCCACACCAAATAGCGCGGCACCGGCCAGGTTGAATTCGACGTTGATGTTTTTCAGGTCACCTTGCTTGAGCCAGTGATCGCAAGACAGGTACATCGCCTTCTGCGGCGCACCGGCGCATTTGATCGGCATGGCCGGCTGGGTAAAGATCGCCTTGCCGCCCTTGAGCTGGCGGACCAGTTGCCAGGTGTAGCTGGCGTGCTGGTAGCTGTAATTGGAGGTGACGCCATTCTGGCCAAGGGTCTCTGACAAGCCGTCGATTTTTTCCCAGGCCAGGCGCAGGCCTGGGCAGACGATCAGGTTGTTCCAGGTGACCCGTTGGCCACTGTCGAGCACCAGGGTCTGCTCATCGGGCAGCAACTCGGCGACGCTCGCTTGCACCCAAGTGACGCCGTCGGGCAACACGTCGGCCATGGGGCGTGCGGTCTTCTTCACGTCATAGGCGCCGCCGCCCACCAGGGTCCAGGCTGGCTGGTAATAGTGGGTGTCGTTGGGTTCGATCAGGGTGATGTTCAGGTGCGGGTCGCGCTTGAGCAGGCTGGCCAACAAGCCGATGCCTGCCGAGCCGCCGCCGATGACAACGATGTCGCCACTGATGGTAGGTCCCCAGTGTTGGTCGTTCATGGTCTTCGCCTTTCTAATGGTCGATGCACGCTGTTAATACACAAAAAGAGTCGCTGCCGTATGGCATCACGCCCAGCTTTTGATCACCGCCCCGCAATACAGGCCGGACAAGGTCTTCATCACTTGGATCACTTCGTGGCTGGCCAGCCCGTAGAAAATATATTTACCTTCGCGACGGGTGGCCACCAGCCCTTCGTCACGCAAGATGCCCAACTGTTGGGACAGCGTGGGCTGACGCACGCCGGTCATGGTCTCCAGCTCACCGACGTTGCGCTCGCCCTGGGTCAACTGGCAGAGAATCAGCAACCGGTCCTCATTGGCCAGGGCCTTGAGCAAAGCGCAGGCCTTTGAGGCCGACGCGCGCAACTGGGCGACTTCACCTTCACTCAGGTTCGATTCCATTTGCTTCAGGCTCTCTCTCTCACTTAAGCTCAAAACATTATGTGTAAACGTAAAGTGATTGTAACTACTTATTTACGCCACTTGGGACAGCCGTTATGCCAGCGTTGATTCAATCCTTTCTGGACGAGGCGTCGTCGACCTACACCTATGTCGTCTATGAACACGACGGTGGCCAATGTGCGATTGTCGACTCAGTGCTCAACTATGACCCGGCTGCCGGGCGTACCGACACCGCCCAGGCCGACCGGGTCATTGCCTTTGTGCACGAGCACCGCCTGCAGGTGCAATGGCTGCTGGAAACCCACGCCCATGCCGATCACCTGTCTGCTGCGCCGTATCTGCGCCGGCAAGTGGGCGGCAGGATCGCCATCGGCCAGTCCATCAGCAAGGTACAAGACGTGTTCAAGCACCTGTTCAACCTGGAACCGGAGTTTCGGGTCGACGGTTCCCAGTTCGATCACCTGTTTGCGCCCAACGAGCAGTTCCAGATCGGCAACCTCAAGGCCCAGGCCCTGCATGTCCCCGGCCACACCCCGGCGGACATGGCCTACCTGATCGAAGGGCAGCTGATCCTGGTGGGTGACACCCTGTTCATGCCCGATGTCGGCACCGCTCGCTGCGACTTTCCCGGTGGCGATGCACACCAGCTCTACGCGTCGATGCGCAAGCTGCTGGCCTTCCCGCCTGAAACCCGCCTGTACGTATGCCACGACTACCCACCCGAAGGCCGCGCAGCCAAGTGCCTGACCACCGTGGCCGAACAACGCGCGGGCAATATTCATGTGCATGACGGGGTGGAGGAAGCCGCGTTTGTAAAGATGCGCACCGAGCGGGATGCCGGGCTGGGCATGCCGACGCTGTTGCTGCCGGCGATTCAGGTGAATGTACGGGCCGGGCATATGCCGCCGGCGGAAGACAATGGCGTGGTGTACCTGAAGATCCCCCTCAACCAGCTATGAAATACTGGCCAAATGTGGGAGCGGGCTTGCTCGCGAATGCGGTTTAT
>Ga0302228_10003108_pt1 | contig 10949 bp, 7 predicted proteins | sample II_Palsa_N1_2_FD_193519 | JGI IMG/M metagenome (GOLD analysis project Ga0302228, IMG submission 193519) | Peat permafrost microbial communities from Stordalen Mire near Abisko, Sweden - II_Palsa_N1_2 | ecosystem: Environmental > Terrestrial > Soil > Palsa > Peat permafrost | place: Sweden...
CTTCCGAATGTGCGTACGATGAGGTCGCCCCCTCGAACAGCACACGTCCGCGCCCGACATTGCCCGCGGCGTCCTTGTCGAGCGCGTCCCAAACCGCGTCCCACGATCCCAGATCGGACCAGCCGGCCACCAGCGGCACGACGACGCCTTCAAAGGGTTCGCCCGCCGGACCGGCTGTTCCGAGCCGCTCCATCACCGCGTAGTCGATCGAATCCGACGGCGCCGTCATGAACGCCTCCGTCTGCGGCCGGAAGAACGGGCCGTCCAGCTTGCCGGCCGCAAATGCCGCGAGACAGGCCTCGGCCATCGCCGGCTGCAGACGCTTGACGAGTTCGAGCCAGACCGAAGCGCGCACGACGAAAATGCCGCTGTTCCACCAATAAGCGCCGGAGGCGACGTACTGGGTGGCGAGTTCCAGCGCCGGCTTCTCGACAAAACGATCGATGCGGCAAGCGCCGTTTTCGCGTTCGGCCCCAAGGCGGATATAACCGAACGCCGTATCTGGCCGGCTGGGCGGCACGCCCAGCGTGGCGATCGCGCCGCGCTCGGCATACCGCGCAGCATGCGCAACGGCCTGCTGAAAGGCTGCGGTGTCGAGAATCGCGTGATCGGCCGGCATCGCCACGATGATCGCGTCTTCGCCGTCGCCGGCAGCCACAGCCATGGCGGCGGCCAGCGTCAGCGCCGGCGCGGTATCGCGCCGCGCGGGCTCGACCACGAGATGCGCGGCGACGCCGCTTGCGCGCAACTGCTCCGCCGTCACAAAACGATGTTCATCGCCGCACACGATTATCGGCGTCGAGCGCACCACCCATTGCGGCGGAAATCCGTCCAGCCTGCTCACCGTGTCCTGCAACAGCGAATGTGTGCCGATTACGTCGATCAACTGCTTCGGATAGTGCTCGCGTGAAAGCGGCCATAGCCGGGTTCCGGAGCCCCCAGCCAGAATCACGGGGGCAATGCTCAGCCCACTCGCCGGCGACACGCTTTGTGCTAGCTCGTCAGCGCCATCGCCGGTCGTGTCGTCCTGACCGATGCCGTCGCGAAACACGTTTGTCATTTTTAGTACTCCTATTGCTAAATAGGACTTTTCTTTCGCTGCAAGCGCGGCACTTGTTTCGTTACGGCGCTCGTCCACGCCGCCCCTTACCGGTCATGAGTAACGCCTGGCGCGCCGCTTGCCAGCTTTTCATGACCGGCCATCCAGGCCAGTCTTTATCCGATCAATCCTGCGAGGCACTGCGGCTGCGCGCGCGATACTCTGTCGGCGACAGCGCCATGCGTTTGCGAAAGATCTTTGCCAGGCGGTCGCCGTTACCGGTGCCGCTGCGCCGCGCGATCTTGTCCACGGGCAATTCCGTTTCCGTGAGAAAGTTGCACGCAATGCGTAGACGAACCTGCAACAGATAATCCGAAGGCGTGACGTGCATCTCGTGCTTGAAGCGGCGCAGGAAATTGCGCTCGCTCATGGCCGCCACGTGCGCGGCGTCGGCCACCGAAACCGGACGGTCACAGTTGGCCTCCATCCAGCGGGCGGCCGTGCGGATTTTCTCGCCTACGCTCATCGTGCCGCCCTCGGCAAGCCGCGGCATCAGCGCAGCACCCATGCCCGGCATCACGCGATCGGCGACACCGCGTGCCAGATCGAGACCGAGGTCGCGCTTGATGAACATCAACGCGCTCTTGCTCGAGTCGTGACGATCGTTTGCTTCGTTCAGCGCGCTTTCGCCCGCAACCTGAGTCAGGTACGGATTGGTGCGACGAATGTCGTCCTGGTCGGCGAGACCCGCCGCGGCAAGAATCAGGCGCCCCTCAGCGATGGGTTCGATGGTGCGGGTGCGCGTATGCACCGAACGCAACCAGCCCAGCAATCGTTCGTCGCGAGCCGCCGCGTTAGCACCGTAGCCGCCCGCCACGAACAACACATCGAAGCCGGTGCTGTAGCGTGCGTCGATGCCGTCTGTCCACATTCGCGCCGACGATGAACTGGCGACGCTGCCACCGTCCATCGACAGAAATTCCACTTCGTAAGGTGGATCGTCACCGGCGTGCGCGCAGGCAATCTCATTGGCCGTATGGAACATCTCGGCCACGATCCCCGCACCCAACAAGCCAAATCGATCGAACAACAGGATGCCGACACGACGCGCGGCACATCTGACGTTCACGTTAGGCGTATGCAGCCAGGTAATCCTCGCAGTATCAACGGACATATGCGGCATGATCTTCCCCTACCATGTCATGCGTTGTGAGCCCAGTTATCCAATCTTCTAACTTTTAATGTCTCGCATCGTATCCAGCCGTTATTCGCGAATGATGACGGTGACGGAAATACGCGCGATGTTGGCGGATTGCGTCGCTATATATAAATTCGTAAATTGGAAACTTGATGCGAAGGTACAGCAGCTTAGCTAATCGCAAGTTGACCTGATTGAAATGCTCCTATGCTGGGCGTTCACGGGAGCATTAAAACATCGGACAAATCAACCTGCTTTCGGACGAGCTTAAGCCGGTACGTCAGGCGAAATCGCCGGGGGCGGCGATGTTGCACTGCATGAGATAGGAATCCCAACGGGGATCCTCGTACGATGGCTACGGTTAGTGCTTATGATGCAATGCAACGAGCACGCAACGTACCAGGCTTGATGGACGTGGCATTGGGGCTGCCAGCCCACCTGGAGGTCCGCCCAAACAGTGAAAAGTGTTTCAAACGTGAAATTGGAGGACGCTCTCAGAACCACTCACGTCAGGATCGCGAGAAAAAATCGATTCGTCAATTTCTAAAACTGTCTGGCATCGCCTATTTACAGGCGCTCAGAAAATTTCACTTCAAAATATACAGATCCTGAGACTGTCGAAAATGTTTCAAGATTGAAACAGCAAGTCGATTTAAAATGTCTGATCTATTGGGCTGGGCGCATTTGGGGTCGCCGCGGCGGCTGACCGAGGCGGATGCGGACAGGCGTTTTCGGACATCGGCGGCACCCGATAGATATTTCGGAGTTCATATCAATTAGGCGATATGTCAGAAAAACGATGGCTGAATCAAAACCATCTTACGATCACATCATTGCATCGATCGTCTGCTACAGCGCGAACCTTGCATGACACGTGACCGTGGCATGTCACGACAGTTCGCATCATGCGATGCTGCATCGAAGGCATGACACGTGCCGCGTGCCTCCCCCGCGCGTGACGATCCATTCGCGGACGCCGAAGATCAGTCGTTTCACGCCGTGCCACCGCATCGCTTAATGGCCACTGTTATATTTCCGTGAAAAGAGGCGTAAGGGGGTCCGTGCAAAAGCTATCGCATGGACGTGGGCTGATGTGACACCGGCAGACAGAGAGACAATAAGTGACACGCAACCGATACGCGACCCTCTGGATCTGGATTTTCCTGCTTCCGCTCGCGGTGGACTACAAGGCAGCCGACGCAACGTCGAGTCATGTCGCGCAGTTCCTGCTCGTCGTGCCGACGCTCGGCGCCGGTGTGATCCTCGCGCTAATCGCGCCGCGCAGCCGGTACAGTTCCGGGTTCCGCTCGTTCGTCACGGCCGCACTGATAGTCACCGTAGCCGGCAGTTTCATCACGCAACTGGTGCAAGGCAACGATGTTGGCAATTACCTGCGCGTGCTGCTGCCCTTCGCGCTGTTCCTGTTGGGCTACATTGTGGCTTGCCATCCGTGGAACGAGCAGCGGATCCAGCAGATCGAAAAAGCGATTTTCTGGGCAAACGTGATATCTCTCATCTTCACGTTCGTCTACGGGATGGCGACGGTCGGCGGAGGCGGCCTTGTAAACGTCCGCTTTCGGATCGCTTCCCCGACATTCCTCGGGTTGCAAGGCGTGCTACTGCACGAATTCGTGATTGCGAAGCGCTTTTCGGCGTTCACGCTCACGATCTTCGTGGCGACACTGGTCATCGAGCTGCTGACCGTCACGCGTAGTCTGCTCATAGGTACCGCGCTTCTGTTCATGCTCGCGACGTGGATGGCTGCACCGTCCGCGCGTTATCTTGTCAAAGCGCTGCTACGCGCGGCGATGGTGAGCGTCATGATCGCCGTCATGGTCGCGGCCGCTGCGTCGCTCTTTCCAACCGTGGCCGCAGAGTGGACGACGCGCATCTACGCATCCAAGAACACGGAGTCCGGCAAGGACCCGACAACAATCACCCGCCTCGCCGAGCTCAAGGATCAATACGACCAGGTCACGTCCTCACCCGGCACAATCCTGCTCGGCGAAGGTTATGGACACTATTACCACTATTCCCCCTACTATTTGCCGGCTCTTGCGGGCCAGATGAGCACCAAGGATTTCTACGCGATCAGGGAATGGGGCCCGGGGCACAATTTCTGGGTATACCAGCTGTTCACGGGCGGCCTCCTCTTCGGCATGGGGTTGCCGGTTGCGCTGCTGTACGCACTCTATCGGTGCTGCATCGCCTATCGCCGCTGGCGTGACATCGCGCCGGGCGCCCCTGACTTACCGGTAATGGGGCGCGCAATCCTCCTTCTGGCGTCCATGCCCGCCCAGTCCATCGGCGGAAATCCGCTCGGCGGGCGGTTTTGCGGCATTATCTTCGGGGTGGCCCTCGGTCTGATGATCGCGATGCATGTGCAATTGCAACGCTCCCTCGCAAGGCGGACGCGGCACGGCACCGGGATGTCACCTGCACCGTCGAACCCGACCTCGCCTCCGGTGCCGCACGTGCCTCAGGAGCCGAGCGTCGCGTGAGCGGCCCGGCCCGCGAGCGCAACGCCGTCGGGGCCCTACTCCTTCACTAATGGAATCAGCGACGCTGCCGCGAATGGGAGACTTTCCACGGTCGGCGATTCATCGAATCCGCGTTGCCCTGCACTCCCGGCGTCGCCGCTCGTCGCGACCGCATCCGGCCGATCGAGTCTCTGTGCGATGTGATTGGACAATCGCAGCGCCAGTGCCGTGAGTGTGATCGTCGGGAAGTTGGCGCCCACGGTCGGGAATACCGAACTGCCGGCTATGTACAGGTTGCTGATCCCGTGTACCTTGCAGTCGCGGTCGACGACGCCCTCGTGCGGCGAATCGTGCATGCGCGTCGTCCCCATGTGATGCCAGGTCCCTTCGAGGTCGGCGGGCCATGACTTGCCTTCGAGTGGCGGATCGAGGGTCACGTCCGCCACGCCGGCCTTCTGCAACTCTTCACCGAGCAGCGCAAACGTCCGATCGAACGTGCGCCCCACGAGATCGCCGAGACGCCAGTCGACCTTCACGCGCGGCATACCGAGCTGGTCGACCCGTGACGACAGCGTGACGCGACTATCACGATTCGGCTGGGCTTCGACGATTGCCTGAAACTTGACGTCGGTGATGAGCGATCGCGGCTGAAGCAGGCGGGTCAATCCGAATCCCACCGTATCGATCGGGTGCGCGGCGATCGTCGCGAGATCGTCGCGCAACCTCCAGCCGGCCTGGTCCTTGCGCAATGACGCCTGCTTGCAGCGGATCAGCGCTTCCGCACCGGCGCTCCCTTCCCCATAGAACAGCGAAAAGAACCACACGCGCGAATTGAGCAGGCGTTCCCGCCGCAGCACTTCGGGCGTGAGCGCAAACTGCGACGAAATATACGTGCCGTGCGCGGACACCGCTGCGTTTTGATAGTGATACTTGATGTCGTACAGCTTGTTGCGCGCCCATGCTTTCTTGAAGCGCACGCTGCCCGACATGAGGCGGGGATGGTCCATAAAGAATCGGCCGACGAGATCGTTGCCGTTACCAAGGCCAGCAGACTGGGTCTTGTTCGATGCGAGCAACAGGCGCGCATTCTCGATGCCCCCGGTTGCCAGTATGAAGAGCCTGGCTGTAACGGCCATCCTTCGGCCGGTAAGCGTCGCGACCCGGATGCGCGAAACCGTGGCAGCCTGCGCATCGGTTTCAATGTCGATTGCGTTTGCGAAAAGAAAGATGCGAACGCGCTTCGATTGTTCGAGATCCGTTCTGTACAGCTTGCCAAAGCGCACCGGAGGACTGAAATGCGCAACCGTATCGCGTACGTTGCCCGTGATAAACGGAATGCGACGTACGTCGCGACGATTGATTGCCTGTTCCCAATGCGCGGGCTCGAAATTGTTCGGTCCGAGTTTCAATAGCGAGTGCGTGCTGGCATAGTACGGCGCCAGCTCCTCGAGGCCGAACGGCCAACCGCTGTGCGCAACCCAGTCGCGTTTGTCGAAGTCCCAGGGATCGAGCGGCCGGCACCAACCGCCCCAGCAATTGCTGCTGCCGCCGAGATAGCGGCTGCGGCTGCCGTCCGCGAACGTGTACGGAATGCCCACGTTTTCGCCGCGATAGAGATCGCGGGTTTCGTCGTCGGCCTTGAACCCGCCGCTCTCCAGCACGCAGGCATCGATGCCTAGCTTCTCCATTTCCAGCGCAAGGGTGATGCCCGCGACGCCGGCCCCGACGATGCAAACCGTCGTTTCCACCACCGACTCCTGCTCAACAGTTCGGGTATCAATGAACATCCCTTTACTCCAATTTCGATTGAACCGTTCGAGCTGCCATCGTCAAATGCTTACATGCAATCTTTGATCGTCATTTCCGGTACCGCCCGCCAATACGACGGCATTGACAGCCAAGCCAGTGCGGTTTGTGGTGGACGTGGTGGATTAAACTGGGCTTGCTGGAGCTGGAGGCGCGAAAACGATCTACAGCGATTTGTCCCCGGAAGCCGGCGGGCGTCGTTCCATAGGCTGGGATTTCCTTCGATCTACTATGCGTCAAAGCGGTTCTTGATTAGCCTGCACGGATTTCCCCCGTACACACCCTCGGCGTCGAGCGACCGGTGTACAACGGACAAGGGGGTGACCACTGCCGACCGCCCGATCGTGACACCCATCTGAACTACGCATTTCGAAGTGATCCACACGCCGTCTTCGATGACGATCGGCGCGACCCGGAGATCCATGTTGTTTCCGAAGTCGTGCGACCCGGCGGTCAGGAGCGTACCCTGGGAAATGCAGACGTTCGAGCCGATGGAGACCGTCGCCTGGTTGTAGATCCAGACATCCTCCCCGAACCACGAGTTGTCGCCGACCTCCAGATTCCACGGTGATTTCACGCGCATCGCATGAAGGAAACGACAGTTCTTGCCTATCTTCGCGCCGAACATACGAAGCAGACTGGCCCGTATAGCGGACACCGGCATCAAACGATTGTTAATAATGCACGCCTCGACCACAAACCACGCGAGCTGCGTGAGTTTGCCGCGCGTCGAAACGTAGTTTCCCCTGCCCGCGAGTGTCAGGTCGATAATCCGGCGCGAATGCATCATTTTACCAGGGCCTTGATGGCGAGCCGCTTCGTCATCTGGAAAGTCTTCGGGAATGTCGTTTCGATGGCCAGCACAACACGGCTCGACAGGCGATCCATGTCCTTGGGGCAGTGGAACGCCATGCCGTCATACTCCTTCAGCTGAAGCGGCTTGATCCGTGCCTGAAACTGCAAAAACCGATGCGACGCCGGGATATAGTGCGCCGTGAGCGAACTGCGCGAGAACTGCGGCCGCGTCGTGCGCAAGCTACCGTGAATCGTCTTCGAATTCCAGAAAAGCACATCGCCTTTGGCTAGAAACGGCGCACGGAATTCGAGGTCGTTTTCCGACAGGATCTTCCTGACCAGTTCCTTGTAGCGGTCATGGTTAAACGCGACGTCAAAGTTCTTGCCGTTCTTGACCATGTCGATCTTGTGACTGCCCGGCACCACGAAGAACCGGCCGGCGCCGGCATCTATATCTTCGAGTGCATACCAGCAGCCGGCCATCGTACCGATCTTCTCGCTGTCCAGGTAATACGTGTCCTGGTGCGGCCATGTTTCCGCGTTACCCTCGAAATACATGCTTTGAACCAACTTCACGTCTTCGGAGAAAACAGCTTTGTTGATCGCCCTGATCGAGTCGCTTGCGAACGTGTGCATCGCAAGGCGTTTCAGCGAGGCAAACTCGGATAAGCGGAGCGATTGCAGATTGAGAATCGGGTTCATGACGAAGCCGTATTCGTTAATCTTGTTCTTCTCTGGATTCGCTGTAGCCTGGCGATAAATGTGGCCGGGATAACGCTTCACTGTCTCGGCGAACGCACCGCGCAGCAGGTCGCAGACAGCTGGGTCAATGACGTTCCTGACGATGACATACCCATTGTCTTCGTAGTAATGGCATGCCTCTGAGAGCTCCGTCAAAGAAAATGTCCTGGTGTTCTCGTCGGTTCCCTCGGGAATAGAGATCTCCGTCGCGATCGGACTCTTGATCGTGTGCATGCGCCCCCCCTGCTATCAGTGGTATCAACTTCCATGCCGGCCCGCCAGATGCTCAAGGCGCGGGCACGGCAGAACCTGACTTTGCTTTCTAACTGCGATCCTAAACGACTTCCAATCCTTCTTCGCGCGCTTGTCCGAAAACGGCGGGAGAAATACGTTTTTGGACGTCCACGAACTGCGCGGCCCCGTTTTCGAAACGAAAAACCGTGCGTGGCATTTTCCCGGTCGCGCTCTATGCCGCGATTGCCGGACTGAAGTTTTTCTTCGGGTTGACCCTTGAGGGGCCGGGCGCATTTATTGACCCATGTAGCCGACGGGGGCGGTTACGCCAGCCTTCGCTACTGCTTCGTTATCGGACACCACATAGACAGGCGACGCCGTGAGGGCGAGGGTAACCTTGCCGTTGGTATAGGCCATGGTCGAGGGGTTCCCCATCACATCGAGGACGGTGACATTCCCGGACGTGCCTGCCGCATCTACCGTCAGGCTGTAGGGCATGCTGGCGGTTTGGGAATACTTGCCGTTCCCGGTCCACACCGCATTGTCGTGCATCCACAAGGCCGTGACGACCTTGCCAGCGGGAAGCTGCTGGAAGGCGTAGCCAAAGATGTGCGGCGGCAGGTTGCTCAGCTTCCCGAGGGTGTTCGTGCCGTCGAGAATACGCGTCAGGGCTGCCAATACCATCGCTTCTGGCTTCGGGGCGACGTTACGGGACGCGGGGCTTCCGTCCGGGAAGTCCAGTGAAAAGAACGCGCCATATCCGACTTCGCCAGGATAATCCGGCCCGAAGAAGAAGAACGTCACCTGTGCCCCTTCACCGAGGAGGATGATATTCATCCGCGCGCCTAACACACCATGAGCATAGAGCTGGTTGGTGTCGATGGCGGCAGTGTGATACTTGATGCCGATGTCGTAGGAGATGCCGGCTTCAGATTGCCATAGACGCATGTTGGGCTTGCAGGTCTGCATGGCCGCGCGAAGGTTGTGCATCTGGTTATCGAGGGCGTTGGCCCTAACCGCAGGATCGGGATCACTGTCCTTTCTTTCGGGCGGGTGAACAGGAGACGTCCCTGCGTCGTAATAGCCATGGGTCACGACCCCGTCGATACTGGCGCATAAGCCACTGCTCCCGTATCGCTCGAGGTACTCGCGGGTGCCGTCCGGGAACGCACCGGCAACGCCCATTACGAATGCCTTGGGGTCGGTGGAGTGCAGGTTCGGATACACCGCCTGGTAGAGCTTCACGAAGTCGGCAGAAGGGAACGCCCATCCTACCTGCGGCTCCCACGTCACCTGATAGTAGTTGACGCGCTGGTTAGGATAGTACTTGTCATGGATGAGCCTGGTGTCGGTGCCGACCTTTGCCATGTATTGACCGTACTCGACGACATCCTTTGGAAGTGAATAGCTGTCGTTAAACGAACCGGTCCGACTGTTCCAGCCGGGAATGCCGTCGAGGCGTATGAGCCGCATATTCCAGGTGTTGGCGGCATAGAACGGATCGATATCGCTCACGTTTGGGGTGTAAGTGTTGGGGCCATGGGGCTCACCCCATGATTGTTCCCGGTCGTCGATAGTCCACGAGATGCCGATCCGCTGGAGCACCGCTGCGGACGAATTGAATCCCTGCAGGCCGAACCGATGTTGATCGGGGAACGCGTAGACAGGGGCAGGCAGACCCGTATTGGGGAGGATGCCGAACGACGCGATACCGGCGGGCTGCGTCCCGACTGCCGCGATGCTGCCGCCGCCATTAGCGAGGCTGGCAGAGGCAGCGAAGTATCCGGCTTTGCCCATGTTGCAAGAGAGGGTCGTGTTGGTCGAGCCTGCCGGAACGTTGAAACGACCGATACGAACGGTTTCGCCCTTGTAGTCCGCGATGCGCCAGTTGAGCGAGGTTGGGGACGTGGCGCGCGTCGTGTAGACGATGCCGACAGAGGTACCGAAAGGGAACATGCGAGTATCGTCGTTCGTTACCACGTTGGCCTCGATCAGTTTCGATCCGGCAGGTCCAGGAGACTGGCTATGTTGCGTGCAGACTCCCGGCTCAACCGTCGCCGGGTAGGCGACACCATTTATGACGATGGGTGGTCGCGATCCTGCACGGGTGTTGTCGGTCATCAGTAGCGCGACAAGGACGCCGGCTAGAAAACGAATCATCTCAGGATTCCTCGTCAAAAATGACGCCGCGGATCGCGCCGAACTCGTACACGAGTCGGTGGGGTCGAATTTTTGCGGGGTGATGCACGGCGATGTGCCCCTTGATAGCGAGGAGCCGATCCGGAACGAAGTGGGCGACGACAGAACCATCACCGTAAGGGCTCACACCTCCGGGATCCGACCGAGCAGCGCCCGGAAGACGCGCGTCACGGCATACAACCCCGCCGACAAGTCCGGGTCGTAATAGTGAACGATCAAGGTGCGCCGCTCCCCTCCTGTGACGTCAAGATTGGCGTGTTTAGTGAGAAAGCCGTTGAAAGCGTAGAGGTTTCCTGGTTGAATTGCCACACGAACGCACCGCTTCTGGCGCAGATCGCGCATTATGATCGCGCGGCGAATGGGAAACGGGAAGTTTTGCTGCGTGAAGAGCCATGCTTTTGTGATTACGTTATGCACCAGCGAAGTCGTTTCGCGTCGCTTTCTGTACAGGATTAAA
>Ga0302228_10003113_pt1 | contig 10943 bp, 10 predicted proteins | sample II_Palsa_N1_2_FD_193519 | JGI IMG/M metagenome (GOLD analysis project Ga0302228, IMG submission 193519) | Peat permafrost microbial communities from Stordalen Mire near Abisko, Sweden - II_Palsa_N1_2 | ecosystem: Environmental > Terrestrial > Soil > Palsa > Peat permafrost | place: Sweden...
CTCACTTACTGGAACATCGGCGTCAACACAGGCTGGGCGCGCAGGCTGGGCATCGCCGACGCGTTCCGCGGTTTCGATACGCCGGCGGCGATGGTCGACGCCTTTGTCGAACTGCAGCGCAAGCAGACGCTGCCCAGCTACCTGTCGATCGACAAAGACGCCTTCGCGCCCAACGTGGCGCATACCAACTGGGATCAGGGCAAGCTTCAGGTCGATCATTCGCTGGCCATCATCGACAGCCTGCGCAATGGCCTGGTTGGAAGCGACATCAACGGCGAGGTGTCGCACTACCGCTACAAAACCTGGTGGAAGCGCCGCCTTTCCGCGATGGATGATCAGCCGGAAATCGATCCGGCCATGCTCGCCGAATGGCAGGCGCAGCAGCATGCGCTCAACCTGCAGTTGCTCGACGGCATCGGCGCCCGCGCGAACTGAGATCGAAGCTCAGGCGACGATGGTTTCCAGCGTGCGGCAGATCGTTTCGAAATCGTCGTCGGTGACCCATAGGCTGTTGCTGACGCTCAGGCTGCGTGCGGCAAAATCCCGCGCGCTCGGCACATCCTGGCGCGGCACGATATTGGCGAGATAGGCGTAATCCGGCAATGCGTCGATGTAGAGGCGGCTGACGCCGAGGCCAGCCTGCCACAGCTGGAACATCGCTGCGTCGCGGCGCGTCTGGTCCGGCAGCAGCAGCAGCAGGAACGGCCAGGTGCCGCTCTCGCCAGGTGCGTCGTCCAGCACGTCGACACCGCTGATTTGCCGCAATCGCGGCAGTCGCCGTTTGGCCTGTGCGCTGAGCTGATCGATAAACGCCGGCAGCCGCGCGGCGGCGTGCGCGCCGATCGCCTGGCGCCAGCGGCCGACCGTGTGCAGCGGAACCGTCAGCGGGAAATCATCGCCAACCGCGCTTACCGGATCACCCCGGCGCAGCGCGCGGCGCAGCGGCTCGCCGTAGGCCATGCGCAGACCGCTGGGGCGATACAGCGCGGCATAGCCGAGCAGCTCGACGGTGCGGCGCAGCTCCCACCCGAGACGCCGAGGCACGATGCGTTTGGACGTCTGTTTGAGATGCTCGCGCAGCAATGGATCGCGCGCGAGCAGCAGGCCCCCCTCGTAGATCGACAGGCCCTTGCCGGCGGCAAGGCTGAAGAAGCCGACGTTACCGGTGAGGCCGATGCTTTTTCCGTTGATACGGCCACCGAGCGTCTGCGCGGCATCTTCGATCACATAGGCACCGATGGCGCGCGCCACGGCAACGGCGTCATCGACATCGGCAATGCGTCCACCCAGATGCGTGGGAACGATCGCCAGCGTCTGCTCGTCACAAACAGCGCGCAGCGCGATCGGGTCCAGATCGAAATGGCCGGGGCGCACGTCACACAGCTGCAGTTCCAGTCCGGCCTGATGCACCGCGATGGCGACCAGCGGGCAGGTGAACGCCGGCACCACCACCCGACGACGATGCGGCTGCAGCTCGCGCAGCGCGATCAATGTGACCAGCAGGCAGGCGGTGCCGGAACATTCCAGCTGCAGCGCAGGCGCACCGATCTGGACGGCTATATCGGCGGCAAGCGTCGCGCGTCCGGGCCACAGATCGGCCAGCGTCAGCGGTAGCCCGGCGGTGGGCGGCAATTCCTGAGGGCGAGTCGGCAGCATGAGGTCAGGGTAGCGCGCGACGTCAGCTGCGTGTGGCCGGTTCGACTTCTTCGGGATCGGGCACATGTTCATTGCTTTCGGCGAAGCCGAGGCAGACGATGCCGGCGAGGATGGCCAACGCGCCTAGCACGCGTCCCAGCGTGAGGTGTTCGTTGAACAGCCACACCGACAGCAGCATCACCGACACCACTTCTAGGTGCGAGGCGGCAAACGCCGGGCCGATGGGCGCGTGCTTAAGCAGGGTCATCCAGGTGAAAAACGCGCCAACGTAGCCGATCACCGCACCGTAAACCCACGGGTGGGTGAAGATGCGCAGCAACCAGGCGACGTTTGCCTCGACAGGGAGCGCATGATCGCCGGCGTATTTAAAGCTGATCGCGCCGATGCTATCGAACAGCATCAGCAGCGCGAAGCCAATCAGATAAAACGTGCCGCGCCTCATCCCACCGCTCCGACGATGGCGACGCCCAGCGTCACCAGCAAAATGCCGCTCAGGCGCAAGCGCGTAAGCTTTTCGCCGAACAGAAAGTGGCCGGCGACCATGATCGCGACGATGTTGATCGAGCCGAGCAGGATCGCTTCGGACAGCGGCAGCAGCGAGAGAAAGGCGATCCAGATCAGAAACTCGATCACATAGCTGCCGACGCCGATCCAGATCCATGGGCGCTTGGCCATATACAACCAGCGCGCAATACCATCACCGGCAGCCTCATCACCGGCGGCCGCCTTGAACGCCAGCTGGCCCACGGTATCGATGATCACATTGAGCAGCCACAGCGTGGCGATCAGCGGAGTGATGGGCGTGGTGACCGACATGAGTGCGTGAGGATCAGGCCGCGACGCAGGGCGCGGTCTCGCCGGCGGCGATGGCTTCGAAGAAGGCCGCGGACCGCTCGATCAGCGTGCGCCGCTCCTTGTCGATGGTGATCATGTGATAGCTGTCCTTGAGCAGCAGCAGCTCGACCGGCGCGCTGACTTCGCGCATTACCAGCTCGGCGTTCTTCACGCTGGCCACGTCGTCTTCGCTGGCGTGCGCCACCAGGCACGGTGCCGTGACCTGCGACAGGCGCTGGCGCACGTCGGCGGCGAGCTCGTACATATCGGCCAGCGAATACCAGGGATTGCCGGGCAGGCCGGCGGCTGCGCTGTCGCCACCAAGCATGGCGGTGCTGACCTGCGCGCGCAGGCGCTCGTCGCGGATGCCGTACGGCGGCGCCTCCATAAAGCTGCGGTTGCGACCGATGCCGAGTTTCTTGAACAGCGGCAGCAGAAAGGACAACCGCGCCACCGCCGGAATGCTCCAACCGTCGTAGCGGAAGGTGGCACCGTAAACGCCCACGCCGCAGACCTGGTCGGGCCGCTCGGCCGCCAGTTTCAGCGCGAGCAGGGCGCCCATTGAAAGGCCGCCGACGAACAGATGATCGACCTTGCTGCGCAGCTCGTCGGCCGCTTCCTCCACACTGGCATACCAGTCGTGCCAGCCGGTGGCAAGCAGGTCGTCGACGTTGCCGCAGTGGCCGGCCAGCTGCATGCCGTGCACGGTGAAACCGGCGCGATTGAGGCCCTTGCCCAGCAGCTTCATCTCCATCGGCGTGCCGGTCAGACCGTGGATCAACAGTACGCCGCTGCGCCCGCCCTCAAAGAAAAAATCAGTCTGCTGGATCACGCGATGGCCCCGTACCTGATGAACTGCGGCGGTTCAGTGCCGTGATTCTTGATTGCAGAGTGTGGCAAGCGGCAGTTTCCTCAGTCTTTCGCAGCTGGTTGCTTGCTGTCCGCTGTCGCAAAGCGCACCAGCACGCGCTGACCAATGCGCAGACTGCGGGTCTGAGCGGAGTCCGGCTGATCGAATGCCAGCACGCACTCCACCGTACGCGAATTGGCGCGTACCTGCGGGTCGTTCTCGAGCATGGCCGGTCCATACACGCTGCCTATGCGCAGCACGTGTGCGTTCCAGTGATTGCTGGACGGATCGTTGTTGGCGGAAACCTCGGCGTGCATGCCCGGCCGGATCACGCCAACGAAGCTTTCGTTGAGTTCGGCGCGCACGATGCGTGGTTTCTGCGGCAGCAGGGTGAACAGCGGGCCGGAGGACGGCGAGACGGTGGCACCCTGCTGTGCGGATACTTCGATGATGTCGGCATCGAACGGCGCAATCAGGCTGCGCTGCTTCAGCTCATAGCGCGCTTCGGCCAGCTTCTGGTTGGCCATGCTCACCGAGGCGCGGTCGGTTTCCTGCTCGGCGTCGATCTGCGCGGCGGCTTCGCGCGCATCATCAGCACTCTGGCCGTCACCGGCGCCCGCAGCGACCGCAGCGACCAGGCGCTGCGCGCGCTGCTTGGCCGCGGTCTGTTTCACCGCCAGCAACTTCAGCTGCGCCTGCGCCTGTTCGAGCTGGGCTTGCGCCGCGTCGATCGCCAGCTGCGATGGCTCGGTATCGAGCGATGCCAGCAGCTGGCCTTGCTTGACGTGATCGCCTTCGTGCACGGCGACCTTGGCCAGCGTGCCTTCGCGCGGCATGGACAAGGTCAGCAGGCCGCCTTCGATGTCCACCTTGCCCCGTGCCACGGCGGCATAGGCCGAGGTGGGCGCCGCCGCCGGCGCTGGCGCATCGGCAGATTTCGAACAGGCGCCGAGCAGCACCGACACGCAAATCGCCAGACCGCCAGATCGGGCGATACGCGCGAGTCGGGCCGAGCGCGCCGGCGTCGCGCTGTGTGCGTACGATGGCCAGTGAAGAGCGGGCGGTTTCATCAGGGTGTTCCCTTGCTGGCGCTGACCGGCGCGTCGTTGCGCTGATCGCTGAGGATGCGGCCATCTTCCATCGCGAGCACGCGATCGGCGTGGACGACGAGACGGGGATCATGGCTGACGCACAGCACCGTGGTGCCGTGCGTGCGGGCGATGCGATGCAGGATGTCGATGATCATCTGGCCGTTGGCGGCGTCCAGCGCGCTGGTCGGTTCATCGGCGAACAGCAGCTCGGGCTCCTTCGCCAGCGCGCGCGCGATCGCCACACGCTGTTTTTCGCCGCCGGACAGTTCGGAAGGACGCAGCTTCATCCGGTGCGACAGGCCGACTTCATCTAGCGAGTTGCGCGCGCGCTCACGCGCCTCGCTGCGCGACATGCCCATGTGATTCAGCGGCAGCTCGACCTGCTCGAACGCGTTGAGCGCCGGAAACAGGTTGAAGCCCTGAAACACGAAGCCGGTGTGCTGCAGGCGGAAGCGTTCCAGCGCGCGCAAATCGAGCTGGCCCAGTTCGCTGCCCAGGGCCAGCACGCGGCCACCGTCGAGTTTCTGCAGGCCGCTGAGTACCGCCAGCAGCGTGCTCTTGCCGCAGCCGGACGGTCCGGAAATCAGGGTGAGCTCGGCGGCATTGATATGCAGCGACAGGCCGTCGAGCACTTGCGTGCGCTGCTTGCCGGAAACGAACGCCTTGCTGACATTCTCGGCCTGCAGCGCAACCGTCGTTTTTTTATCGGCCGCGGCTGCGGAAGATTTGATCGCGGGATTCATCGACTTATCTCAGCAGCGTCGCAGGATCGGCCGCCCGCAGGCTGCGCATGGCGGCCAGGCCGGAGACCGCGGCCAGCCCCATTACCAGCACAATGCAGCCCAGTGCCGCCGGCAGGTTCAAGACCACCGGCACGTTCTGACCGCGTGCGAGCATCAGCAGCGCGACACCCAGCACGCTGGCACCGAGCAAACCCAACGCGCCGACCCAGAAGGCCTGCTCCAACACCACCCGTCGCAGGGCTCCCACCCCTACGCCCAGCGCGTTCAGTGTGGCGTACTCGCGCACCGAGCCGTTGACTGCGGCGATCAGCGTCTGGCTGGTGATCACCGCACCCACCAGAAACACGATGCCGGCCAGAAACAGCACGCCAGCGCCGGCGCCTGTATCAAACATCCAGTAGCGGACGGAAACATGCGCGAAATGGTCGGCACTCCATGTGGTGTACGGACCGAACGCACTGTCTCCGCGCAGCCGCATGGCGACGGCCTTCGCCTGCGTCGGGTCATACAGTTTGGCGACGAGGTAGGTCGGGCCGATGTCCTCTGCATCGCTGTCGAGGTGCCGCGCCGTGTCGAGCGAGCACAGCACATTGACGCCGCCGAGCGCGCGCAGACCGGTGCTGATGCCGACGACACGAACCTCGTGACCATTGATGGTCGCGGTCTGGCCGATGTCCACGCCAAGCTGGTCCAGATCGGAGCGGTCGACGACGACCGCATCCGGCTCGTTCAGCCGCTGGCGTAGATCGAGCGGCAGCGCCTTGGAGAACATCAGACCTTCGGGGCTGGTATCGATGCCGGAGACGAACACCGAAACGCCGCCGGTTTCCTTGGTGCCACGCCAGTCGCCATCGACCCAGATGTAGGGCTCGACGCGCTTCACGGCAGGATCCATCAAGATGCGCGACTCCACATCGCCATCAATCGAGCGGCCCTGTCCCACGCTTTGCGTACCTGGATAACCGATCCACACATCGGCAGACGAGCCGGTGATGTACAGGCTGGTACTGCCGAAGATGCCCAGCACCAGCGCCAGCTGCAGCAGTTGAAGCAGCCCAGCGAAGCCCACGGCCAGGATTGCCGGCAGAAAGCGGCGCCACTCGTAGATCAGCGTTTTGCGCGCCAGCGCGACCATCAGCGTGGCGTCTCGCTGGGCGTGGTCGCAGCATCGGACGAGCCAGCTGTTTTCGGCGTGGCTGATCCCAGCTGTGCCGCGGTCGGCAGCGGCGCGCCGCCCAGTGCTTTGAACAGAGCGACGTAGGCCAGGCTGTGCTGGGCGCGGGCGTCGACGAGTTCGGCATTGGCCTGCTCCACGGCGACCTGGCTTTCGATGCGGTCCAGTGGGCTGGTCAGCTTCAGCTGAACGCGGCTCTGCACGGCACGATCGACGCGCTGCAGCGACTGCCAGGCGATGGCGCTCTGCGCCTCGCGCTGCTGCTGCTGCTGCAAGGCGCCGAGCGCGGTTTCCACTTCGGCGATGCCCTGCAGCACCGCCTGCTGGTACGCCAGCACGTTGGCCTGCAGCTGGTGGCTCTTGGCGTGCGTTGCAGCAATACGAATGCCCCAATCGAACAGTGGAATATTCAATAGCGGACCAAGAGAAAAAATGCCACCGGGCGTTTTTGAATGGGCGGAGGTGTCGTTGATAGTAGCCGCCCATACCAGCGAGGTACCCAAGCCGACGCTGGGATACATATCGGCGTGTGTGAGAGCGAGTTCGCCGGCGCTGCTCAGAACGTCAGCCTGCGCGCGGGCAATTTCAGGGCGCGTGCGCAGCAGGTCGACCGGCGCGGCGGAAAGCTGAAACGCGCCAAGGTCCGGCTGCGGACCCGGTTCGAGCCACGACGGATCGGGGTGGTTTTGGCCAATGAGCACGGCCAGCTTCTGCGCGCTGGCGTTGATCGCTTCGCGTGGCTCAGCGAGTACTGCCTGCGCTTGTGCAAAAGCAGCCTGAGCTTGCTCGACTTCGTTCGGTGCAGCCAGCTGAAGTCGCGCGCGTATCCCTAGCAGCTGCATGTGGCGTTGGCGTGCGTTGCTGATCTGCGTAAGCAGTCGCTCTTGCTGTTGTGCTGTGCGCAGATCGATCCAGTTACGCACGACCTCGGCTACCAGAGATACCCGCGCGACCTGGAGGTCGGCAACGCTCGCATCCAGCGCGCCCTGTGCTTCGCGACGTGTTCCTTCACGACGACCGAATAATCCAAATTCCCAGTTGGCGTCAAACCCGGCGACAAAATATGACGCGTGAGCATCGGGGTCGATGGCGTCGTCGGTACGTGCAATCAGGGACGGCAAATATCTTGCGCCGGCACGGCCGCGGATCGCGCGCGTGGCGAGCATGCGCTCGACGGCTTGTGCAACATCGAGATTGTTGGCGAGCGCGCGATCCACCAGTGCGTCCAACTGCGGATCATTGAAAGCGTGCCACCAGCCCGTCAGGTCGCTCGGTTTGGCCGGATCGGCGTCGATCGCGTTCTGCCATTGCGCCGGCAGCGGCGTTGCGACTCTGGGTACCGGCGCGGCGCAGCCAGCCAGCACCCCGAGCAGGCAGCCGCACAAAAAACGGCCGAGCGTCGTGGGGCTCACCATGCGCTGTTGCACTCGCTGCCTGATCGCATGGCAATAGCCCAAGGCAGATGCATTGAAATATCCGGGGTAGTCATGGCCGAAGTTGCCGCGTTGCAGTCTACGTATTGTGAGGGCTGGGCGGGCCGTGCGATACCTCGAACCTGCAACGCGGTCAGACCGCGTGCAGCTGCAGATCCAGCGTCAATGCGTTTAATAATAATTACCGTTTGCTTTAATCCCGCTTAGCGGGCGGCGGAAACCGCACGTGGACAGTGAGGCCACGCTTGTCGCCGAGCCGGTAGACCACTTCGGCGTGATGTCGTTCCGCAATGCGCTGAACGATTGCCAGCCCCAGGCCGCTACCTTCCTCGCTGGTGCCTGGTGCGCGAAAGAAGCGCTCGCTCAGACGCGGCAGGAGCTGCGGCGGTACGCCGGGGCCGTCATCTTCCACGCTGAGGCGAGAGCCGCCGTCGGGCTGCCCTTGCAGGCCGACGGTGACCGTGCTGCCGCGCCCGGCGTAGCGAATGGCGTTGTCGATCAGGTTGTCCAGCAGATCCTGCAGGCTGGCGACATCACCGTCGATGTAAAGCTCCTGCCGCGAACCGGGGCCTTGGTAGCCGAGGTCGACGCCAGCGCCGAGCGCTTCGTGTACGCGCAGCGCCACCGCCTCGGGAATCAGCCGGGTCAGGTCGAGCAGCGCGTAGTCCATCGTATCCACCGGCGACGCCTGCGCTCGCGTCAGCGCGAGCAGTTGCGACGATGTACGCGCCGCGCGCTGGGTCAGCCGATGGATGTGCGACAGCGCATCGGCCATTGTTTCGGGGCGTGAATCAGCCAGCGCACGGTCGACGTGCAGACTGAGTCCAGCCAGCGGCGTGCGCAACTGATGCGCGGCGTCCGCGATGAAACGGTCGTGCAGCGCAAGCATGCTGCGCAGGCGTGCGAACAGCGCGTCGATGGTGCGCGTGAGCGGCAGGATTTCCTGCGGCACGTCGGCGCCGCCGATCGGCGTCAGCTCATGCGAGCGCCGTGCCAGTCGCTCGGTCAATGGATTGAGAACGCGCAGGCCATGGTTGACGCCGAACCAGACCAGCGACAGCACGCTGAGTATCAGCAGCGTCTGCATCACGGTGGCCAGCAGCAGAATTTCGCGCGCCTGCTGATGGCGATCGCGAAAGGTCTCCGCCACCGTGATGGTCAGCGTGTCACTGGGGTCTTTCAGCGACGCCCGTTGGACGGTCGCTGCACGTACTTCATGGTTGTCCAGCCGAGTGTCGTAGAGCTCCGGTCGCGCATTGGGTGCCATGACTTGCATGGGCGCTTCCAAATGTCCGCTGCCGGCCAGCATGCCGCGCTTTGCGCTGCGCACGCTGAAATACCCACGGCTATCCGGATCGTATTCAAGCAAGAATTTCGCTTGAGGGGTCAGCTCGCCGCCCAGCGCATCGTTGCTGAGCATGGTCGCCAGGGTCAGCGCGTCGTCGCTGAGGTCGTGATCGTGCACGCGATTGGCATAGGACAGCGCTACGCCGTACGTCAGCATCGCGTCGAGCAGCAGCAGTGCTGCCATCGGAATCAGCAGAAATATCAGCAGCCGACGACGCAGGCTCGGACGCAGGCGAACGACGCGCGGTGGAGTCATTCGAGATCGCCATCGGGCGCTTCGGCATCTTCCAGCAGGTAGCCCAGCCCGCGGATGGTGCGCACGCCTGTACCGCTTCCGTGCAGCTTTCGCCGCAGGCGGTGGATGGCGATATCGAGACCGTTGTCGGTCAGTTCCTGATCCCAGTCACACAGCGCTTCGATCAGCTGCGCGCGGCTGGTCACGCGATCGGGACGCAGCGCCAGCGCTTCGAGCAGTCCGAACTCGCGCGCAGTGAGTTCAAGCGCGGTTTCGTCGATCCAGGCGCGATGCCCGGGCAGGTCGAGTCGGAGTCGCCCAAGCTGCAGCTCGGGCACGCCGCGGCTGCTGGCCCGGCGCAGAAGTGCCCGCACGCGAGCCTCAAATTCTGACAGCGCAAAAGGTTTCACCAGGTAATCGTCGGCGCCCAGATCGAGCACGCGGATGCGCTCCGGCAGTCCGTCGCGCGCGGTCACCACCAGCACCGGCATGCCGCCGCCACGGCTGCGCAGGCGTTTCAGCACTTCGGTGCCGTCGAGCTGCGGCAGGCCAAGATCCAATACCAGCAGGTCGTATTCGTGATCGCGCAACGCGGTGTCGGCCAGGCTGCCGCTGGCCACATGGTCCACCGCATGGCCACCTTGTCGCAGTGAACTGCAGATGCCTTCGGCGATGGATGGATCGTCCTCGGCGAGCAGAATGCGCATGATGAATCCTTGTCATTGACCGGTGTTAGACCGGACGGGAGATACGACTGGCTGCAGTGCGACATGCAATGCGCAGTGGCTTGGTCGTCCCGACTTTCCATGAAATAGGCGAGGATCGAATTCCCATTTTATCCCTCCATGAGACAAGACGTATATGCGGCGGTTCCACCGCATGGTTGCATCGGACGACGATCAGTACAGCGGCAGGCGCCGCTTCAGCATGACCTTTGATCTATGCGACCGCACCGGGTTGCGTGCACACTGCGTCAGGGGTCAAGGGGAGAACGAAAGTGATGCGATCAGCCGCGGTAGGTTCGATGGTGGTCTGCGCGTGGGTGATTGCCGGCGCAGGCGTCCTGGGCGGTACAGCACAGGCTGAACCAGTCGCCGTGGCGACATCCGTCGCGAGCCCGCCGTCGGCTGCGCCCAATGCGACCGCGATCAAGCCAGCGGGAGTTGACCCGGCCGACATTCTCTTTGCCTCGGCGCACGCCGCCGGGCCCGGTACGCCCAGCGCGCCCAACGCCTGGGGCGGCGAGCGCACCGGCAAGGAGTCCACGCTGTCGGATCGCGTAGTGAGCTATCAGATAAACGCCGATCTGGACGCGGCGAAGCACGCGGTAACCGCCAGTGAGCACATGACCTGGCGCAATCGCAGCGATCGCGAGGTGAAGCGAGTCTACTTTCACCTCTATCTCAACGGTTTCAAGAGCAACGGCAGCACCTGGTTTACCGAGCGCAAGATACTCACGGCGCACGGCCAGTCGCGCGGCGCGGCATCGCTGGAAAAAGGCCAGTGGGGCTGGATCGACCTCAAACAGATAAAGCAGGGCTCCACGTCGCTGGCCTGGCACTACGTGCAGCCCGACGGCG
>Ga0302228_10003132_pt1 | contig 10905 bp, 7 predicted proteins | sample II_Palsa_N1_2_FD_193519 | JGI IMG/M metagenome (GOLD analysis project Ga0302228, IMG submission 193519) | Peat permafrost microbial communities from Stordalen Mire near Abisko, Sweden - II_Palsa_N1_2 | ecosystem: Environmental > Terrestrial > Soil > Palsa > Peat permafrost | place: Sweden...
ATGTCGCCCACGCGCACCTGCTTGCGCCATTGGCCGCCGCTCTTCTGGATCCAGCTATACAGCGCGGCCTGCGGCTCTTCGAGCAGCGTCATGCCTGCGTAGCCGGCGGCCTGGGCTGCTTCGGCGGTCAGCTCGCGGGCAGCGGGATCGAACGACGCAGGAATCGTGACGGTAATTTCCTGCTCGCTGAACGGCGCATCGGGATGCCCATGATCCCAGGCTTCGCGCAGATGCGTGAGGTAGCGAATCGACGTCTCGAGCGGCGACACGCGGCTCACTTCGGGCGGCGCGTCGTTCGGCAGAATCGCAGCGCGGCGATCGACGCCCGGGTGGCACAGCCAGCTCTTGGCGCTCGAGACGAGGCGGATCGGCGTGCCCGCGCCGCGGCTGCGCGCCATTTCGCCGACTGCGAAGTCACGCGCGCCGGTCCAAGGCAGACCGAGGTCGAAGGGCGCGAGTTCGCTCGCATGCGGCAGATAGAGGAACGACGGCAGCAAGGGCAGATCGTCGATCGTGGCCGGTGCCGTGAGCTGGGTGATGGGCAGCACGTCCTGGGTGGTCTTTTCGCCGTCGCTGCCGGCGAAGTCGACATACGAGAGGGCGCAATGGGTCGTGCCCAGATCGATCCCGATCGAGTAACGCGGCTCGCTCATAGCTCCACCTCGGCCGCTGCGATCACGGACGCGTCGTGGCTCGCGGCCAGCTTCGGCAGCCGCACGTCGTCGACACGCCAGCCGCGATGGCTGAGGCTGCCGGTAAACGGCGCTTTACCGACGACGTTGCCGGTCAGACGGACGGCGGTGGCATTGAAGCCTTCGGGCAGCGTCACGCGGCTGCCTTCGGCTTCCTCGCGCACCGGGCGAATCGTGAAGTGCTCGCGTAGCACGGTGCGGCAGCCGCCGTGCACGACACGGGCGGCGGCGCCGATGTCGGCGTCCGAGTAGCCGGCCACGTCTTCTTCGACGAAGTCGATAAAGCGCGCGTCGCGCTGCAGCAGGCCGAGCAGTTGGAGCGCGGCATCCGGGCTGGCCTGCTTCAGCGCCGGCGCTGCGGGTTGCGGAGCGGGCGTGGGTGCAGCAACCGGTGCGGGCGTGGCCACCGGGGCCTGCGTGACGGGCGCGCCGCTGCGCAGGCGCTGTACGCGGGCGGCGAACTCGCCGTCGCCCAGAATGCTGAAGAACGTTCCGACGGCTAGCGAAATCCGGCCGAGGAAAGACACGTTCGAGTCGGTCATAAAGTGGCTCCTGAGGGCTCTGTTAAAGGACGAGCTGTCCTCGGGCGATGCCGGCTCGAGCCGGGGTCGCCGCGGGTTATCGGGTTGCGGACGTCGATGCGCGACACGCGTCATCGGTTGGCTTGGCGGCCCAGGTTGGGCATGGCCCAGTGGGCCTCATCCCGTATTTTACCTTTCGGGCGCGACGGCATCGGCCAAAGGCCGCAATGGAGGGACGAGGAGGGGGCTCAGGAGGGGGCGTGTGCCCACGACGACGCACGCAGAGATGCAACGTGGACGCTATGCTGCACTGCGGTCGAAGCAGGGTCGCTGGACGTGTAGTGCCGTCAACATCGGGAAATCACTCATGAAGGATTCACCACATTCGCCGATAAAATGTGAGCGTATTCGTAGTTAGCTGGGTCACGCGGCGGTCGGCGCCGCAGTTCATCCCCGGGCCGCGCTAGAAACGGACGCAACCGGTCGCAGGTGTTGGCCGGTACCTCATTGCGAAGCTCGCCTGTGCCGCCTGATCGTCGATCGATCATCAGGTCTGTGCCAGGCGGGCTTTATTTTTTGCGATGCTGCTGCGGCGGTCAGCGGATCGACCGTTGCAGCCGCAACGATTCGATGCGCCTAGTCGACCGCGACGCCATACGCCGGCGCATTTTCCGCAGCGTCAAGCGAGGCGAGCGATTCGAGGGCGAGGCCCTTCGTTTCGATGCCCATCACCCAGACCGCGAGCGCGGCCACGGCAAACGACAGCGCGCCCAGCGTAAAGACGCCGCCCTGGCCGAACACCGGCAGCACCACACCCACCGCATACGGCCCGATCAACGAACCGACCCGGCCAATCGCCGAGGCGAAGCCCGAACCGGTTGCGCGTGCGCCTGTGCCGTACAGCTCGGGCGTGTAGGTGTAGAGCACGGCCCACATGCCAAACAGGAAGAACTGCATCAACAGCCCCGCGCCGATCAGCAGGCTGACGCTATCCGCATGCAGTGCGGTCTGTCCGTAGAGGAACGCCATGATCCCGCCGCCGACCAGCGAAACGATGCAGGTCGGCTTGCGCCCCCAACGTTCGACCAGCCACGCCGCGCACAGAAAACCCGGTACGCCGCCAAGCGAGATCAGCATCGTATAGAGCACGGACTTCGTGACGGCGAAGCCGGCTTGCTGCATCAGCGCACCGAGCCACGAGGTGAGGCCGTAGAAGCCGAGCAAAGCGAAGAACCACAGCAGCCACACCATGATGGTGCGCTGACGGTACGCCGCGCTCCAGATCTCGCGGAACGCACCCTGCTTCGAGGCGGGCGCAGGCTCGGCGAGCATCGACGGTGCCGGCAGCCACGTGAGACCGTTGGCCTTCATCACTTTCGCTTCGATGCCGGCAAGAACGGCGTCCGCCTCATCCGGCTTGCCGTGATGTTCGAGCCAGCGAGGCGACTCGGGCACTACGCGGCGTACGATCAGCACAAACACCGCCGGAATCGCGAGCAGTGCAAACACCGTGCGCCAACCGAATTGCGGCAACACGAAGTACGAGACGATGCCGGCCGTGATGAAGCCGAGCGGCCAGAAGCCATCCATCAACGCAACGAGCCTGCCACGCGAGGCAGCGGGCACAAACTCGGAGAGCAGGGTCTGCGCAATCGGAAACTCCATCCCCATGCCGATGCCTAGCAGCACGCGGTAGAAAATCAGCGCATCGACGGAATGCGCGGTCGAACACAGATACGACGCGATCCCCCACAGCACCATGCTCCACTGAAACACCGGACGGCGTCCGAAACGGTCGGCGAGCAATCCCGCGACCGCGGCGCCCAGCACCATGCCGAAGAAGCTTGCGCTCGCAACCAGTCCGGCCATCGCGCTGGAGAGCTTGAATTCGGTCTTGATCGAACCGAGCACGAAGGTCATCGTGCCGAGGTCGATCGAATCGAAGAAAAACGCCGCGGCAATGATGATGAAAATGGTCCGGTGATAGCCGGAAAACGGCAGGCGTTCGAGACGCGCTGCGGCACTGGGACGGGCGGGAGACAAAACGCTGGGCGAAGCGGCGCTCGGCATGGCATCCTCTGAATGGATGGTTCGAAGACCTTACGACCCGTTTGGATTCGAGGTCTGGTTCCTTTCAGTAGACTTGACCATTAAAGGCCGACATAGAACGAAATCGGCATTCGGATGGAACGGGCGCGCCATGTTGCGCCGCCCGGACATGGCGCGCCCTGCCGCTCACTCCACGTGCACGGCATTTTCCTGCATGAGGCTCGTCGAACGTGCAGACGTGCCGCGTGCCGGTGCACCGGCGGCCACGAAGTAGGGCGTATCGACCCGTGCCAGTGCAGTGCGGCCGCGAATGCGGTCGGCGATCTTTTCGGCGAGCATGATGGTCGGCGCGTTCAGGTTGCCGGTGGTGATGCGCGGCATGATCGACGCGTCCACCACGCGCAAACCTTCCAGGCCATGCACGCGGCCTTCGTTGTCCACCACGGCCATCTCGTCGTAACCCATCGCGCACGAACACGACGGGTGATACGCCGTTTCGGCGCGGGCCCGCACGAAGGCGTCGATCTCCGCGTCGCTTTGCAGTTCCGCGCCGGGGCTCAGTTCGCGGCCGCGGAAACGGTCGAGTGCCGGCTGGCGGATGATCTCGCGAGTTATGCGGATGGCGTCGCGGAACTCGCGCCAGTCCAGCGCTTCAGCCATGTAGTTGAAGAGAATCGACGGATGCTCATGCGGATCGCGCGAGCGCAGCTTGACGCGTCCCCGGCTGGGCGAGCGCATCGAACCGACGTGCGCCTGGAAGCCGTGCATCTTGATCGCATTGGTGCCGTTGTAGTTGATCGCCACCGGCAGGAAGTGATATTGGATGTTCGGCCACGGATCGTCGTCGCGCGTGCGGATAAAGCCGCCCGCTTCGAAGTGGTTGCTCGCGCCGATACCGGTGCCCCTGAGCATCCATTCGAGCCCGATGGCCGGCTGGTTGTGCAGCAGCAAGGCAGGGTAGAGCGAGACGGGTTCCTTGCACTCGTACTGCATGTACATCTCGAGGTGGTCCTGCAGATTCTGGCCTACGCCAGGCAGATCGAGTATCAGCGGAATGTCCAGTTCGCGCAGCCACGCAGCGGGGCCCACGCCCGAGCGCTGCAGGATTTGCGGCGAGGCGATCGCGCCGCCGCACAGCAGCACTTCGCGGCACGCGTAGGCAGCGACGCTCGTGCCGCCATGCAGATAAGCGACACCGTTGGCGCGCTTGCCCATGAACAGGATGCGATCGGTAGTAGCGTGCGTGACGATGGTCAGGTTCGGCCGCCGGCGCGCCTGGTCCAGATAGCCGCGCGCCGTGCTGGCGCGCCGGCCATGCGCGGTCACCGTGCGATCCATCGGGCCGAAGCCTTCCTGTTGATAGCCGTTCAGATCGTCGGTGCGCGGATAGCCGGCCTGCACGCCCGCTTCCACCATCGCGCCGAACAGCGGATTCGCGCCGGGCTTGCTGGTGGTCACGTGGACCGGGCCGTCGCCGCCGTGATACGCGTTCGGGCCGACGTCGCGCGTTTCCGCCTTCCTGAAGTACGGCAGGCAGTCGAGGTAACTCCAGTTGTCGAGGCCTTTGCGTTCGGCCCAGCCGTCGTAATCGAGTGCGTTACCGCGGATGTAACACATGCCGTTGATCAGCGACGAGCCGCCGAGACCTTTGCCGCGCCCGCATTCCATGCGGCGGTTGTTCATGTGCGGTTCGGGTTCGGTTTCGTAGGCCCAGTTGTAGCGCCGTCCTTGCAACGGATAGGCGAGCGCGGCGGGCATCTGCGTGCGGAAGTCGAAACGGTAGTCGGGGCCGCCTGCTTCGAGCAGCAGCACCGTGACGTCCGGGTCCTCGGTCAGGCGCGTAGCCAGTACATTGCCCGCCGAGCCCGCGCCGATCACGATGTAGTCGTACTCTTTCGTTGCCATGCTGCGCCTCCTCAAAACACCGGCTGGTACTTGCCCAGTTCGACCTGGATGGACTTGATGCGCGTGTAGTGTTCGAGCGTCGTGATGCCGTTCTCGCGGCCCACGCCCGACTGCTTGTAGCCGCCCACCGGCATTTCCGCCGGCGATTCGCCCCATGTGTTGATCCAGCAGATGCCGGCTTCGAGGCGGTGAATGACGCGGTGCGCCCGCGAGAGATTTTCGGTGACGACACCGGCCGCGAGGCCGTAGATCGTATGATTGGCGCGGGCGATCACCTCGTCCTCGGTGGCAAAGGTCAAAAGGCTCATCACCGGGCCGAAGATTTCTTCGCGCACGATCTTCATCTCGTCGCGGCAATCCGCGAAGACCGTGGGCTGCACATACTGGCCGCGGGCATAATCGCCTTCGAGCAAACGGGCGCCGCCCGCTACCAGACGCGCGCCTTCGCGCTTGCCGCTTTCGATGTAGCCCAGTACCTTGTCGAGTTGCAGCGCGCTCGCGAGCGGCCCGAAGTTGGTGGCGGGATCGGACGGCTTGCCCACGCGGATGCGCTTCACCCGTTCGAGCACCTTCGCTTCGAAGGCCTGCTGCACCGCTTGATGGACGAACACACGCGTGCCGTTCGTGCAGACCTGGCCGGCGCTAAAGAAATTCGCGGTGACGGCGATATCCGCGGCGCGGTCGAGGTCGGCGTCGTCGAATACGATCAGCGGCGACTTGCCGCCGAGTTCCATCGTCACTTCCTTCAAGGACGAAGCGCCTGCGAGCGACATCACTTTCTTGCCCGTTTCGACGCCGCCCGTGAACGAGATCTTGGCGATGCCTTCGTGCCCGGCAAGCCAGGCGCCCACTTTGCCGTCGCCCTGCACGACGTTGAATACGCCAGGCGGCACGCCGGCTTCCAGATAGATTTCGGCCAGCTTCGCGGCGGACAGCGGCGTGATTTCGCTCGGCTTGAAGATCATGGCGTTGCCGGCTGCGAGTGCAGGGGCGGACTTCCAGCAGGCAATCTGGATCGGATAGTTCCAGGCGCCGATGCCGGCTGTGACGCCCAGCGGCTCGCGACGCGTATACACGAACGACTCGGCGCGCAGCGGAATCTGCTGGCCTTCGATGGCGGTGGCGAGCCCCGCGTAATACTCGATGACGTCCGCGCCCGTGACGATATCCACGGCGCGCGTTTCGGCGATCGGCTTGCCGGTATCGAGCATTTCAAGCTCGGCGAGTTCGTCGTTGCGCTCGCGCAGCAGGTCTACTGCGCGGCGCAGGATGCGCGAGCGTTGCATCGCGGTCAGCGCGGCCCATGCGCGCTGGCCTTCCTGCGCGGATTGCACGGCACGCTCGACATCCGCGGCGCTCGCCTGCTGCACGGTGGCGAGTTTTTCGCCGGTGGCGGGATCGAAGGTGTCGAAGGTGACGCCGCTGGTGGCGTCGACATACTCGCCGCCGATGTAGAGACGTTGCAGGCCAAACGAGGGCATCAGGTTTCTCCTTGAAGGCGTGAGACAGTGCGTGGCTTTACTGCAGGCACTTCAGGCGTGAGAGGTCACGCCTCGGGCGCAAGCAGCATGTCGATGTAGTCGTTCGCGAGCCGCAGGGCCGCTTTGGTGTCGAACGGATCGCCGGAGAGCGCGCCGCGCAACCACAGCCCGTCGATCATCGCGGCCAGGCCGCTGGCCGCGCGCCGTGCCTGGGCGCGCGGCAAGGTTTTGGCAAATTCCGCGCACAGGTTGGAAAACAGCCTGCGCGTATTGACGCGTTGCAGGCGCCGTAACTGCGGCTCATGCATGCTCTGCGTCCAGAATGCGAGCCACGTTTTCATCACCGGGCCGCTTAACTGGCTGACGTCGAAATTGCCCGCCACGATGGCGCGCAAACGCGCGCGCGGCTGCGCTTTCGCTGCAACGCGCCGGCGCGTGGTGGCCGCCCACAGATCGCGCAGGATATGCCGCATGGTGGCTTCGAGCAGGCCGTCCTTGTCGCCGAAGTAGTGGCTGACGATGCCGGTTGAAATCCTGGCACGCTGCGCTACCGAGGCCAGCGTGGTACCCGCCAGTCCCGCTTCGTCGATGCTTAAAAGGGTGGCGTCGATCAATTGCGCGCGACGCACTTCGCGCATTCCGACTTTGGGCATGTCTCTCAGGCTCTGGCGTCGAAAGACCTCACTCTAGCGGTTTTTTATTGATCGTTCAATCAATGAAAAATGCCTTGCGAACCGCTTTGTCGGTTTGGGGAAAGCTCATGTCGGGTTTTGCACACTTGTCGCAGGGGCTCAGGGAATACGCTCGAATCAGCGGCGTTTGCCGGATGCCGTGGCGAACAGCGCTGCTGATCAGGCAGCAAATCGAGCAGCTAGACGAACATGGAGACGAGACAATGAGCAGCAATCGCGGTGTGGTGTATCTGGGTGAGGGCAAGGTTGAAGTGCGGCCGATCGACTATCCGCGGATGGTCGATCCGAGTGGCCGCGAAATCGGTCACGGCGTAATTCTGAAGGTAGTGTCGACCAATATCTGCGGCTCCGATCAGCATATGGTGCGCGGCCGCACGACGGCTGAGGTCGGGCTGGTGCTGGGCCATGAAATCACCGGCGAGGTGGTGGAACTGGGCCGCGACGTCGAGACGCTGAAGATCGGCGATCTGGTTTCGGTGCCGTTCAACGTAGCCTGCGGCCGCTGTCAGACCTGCAAGGAACAGCATACCGGCGTGTGCCTGAACGTGAATCCGTCGCGTGCGGGCGGGGCGTATGGCTACGTGGATATGGGCGGCTGGATCGGTGGACAGGCCGAATACGTGCTGGTGCCCTACGCGGATTTCAATTTGCTGAAGTTTCCGGATCGCGATCGTGCGATGGAAAAAATCCGCGACCTGACGTGTCTGTCCGATATCTTGCCGACCGGTTATCACGGCGCGGTGATGGCGGGCGTGAAGCCGGGCGCGACGGTGTATATCGCCGGGGCGGGTCCGGTCGGCATGGCTGCTGCTGCGTCCGCGCGGTTGTTGGGCGCGGCATGCACGATCGTCGGCGATATGAACGCGGAACGGCTCGCGCATGCGCGTGCGGTGGGCTTCGAAACCGTCGACCTGTCGCTCGATGCGACGCTCGGCGAGCAGATCGCGCACATACTCGGCAAGCCGGAAGTGGATTGCGCGGTCGACTGCGTCGGCTTCGAGGCGCACGGTCACGGCAGCCATGGACATCACGAGGAAGCGCCCGCGACCGTGCTGAATTCGCTGATGGACATTACGCGGGTGGCCGGCGCCATCGGCATTCCGGGCCTCTATGTGACCGACGATCCGGGCGCCACCGACCCGGCCGCGCGCAAGGGCAGCCTGAGCATCCGCTTCGGCCTCGGCTGGGCGAAGTCGCACTCGTTCCATACCGGGCAGACGCCGGTCATGAAATACAACCGCAATCTGATGCAGGCGATTCTGTGGGACCGCTTGCCGATTGCGGACATCGTCAACGTGACGGTGGTATCGCTCGATGAAGCGCCGGAAGGCTACCGCAAGTTCGACGGCGGGGCGCCGCGCAAGTTTGTGATCGACCCGCACGGGTTGCTGAAGGCGGCGTAAGCAAGTGAGGGCCGCCTGAGTGGGACTGCCCGCTGCGGTGCTTTTCAACCCAGCGGGCAAGTTAGCAGCCCAAACGATGGCCCATCCGGAAAGCGTCTGTGCAAAGCGCCGTTGGCGCGGGCAGCGTGGACAGGATATGCTTCGCTAACCGGATTGGCGCGCACGGGGCGGGCTCGCGGCCCGACACGATTCGTGCCTGTCTGAGGCGATAAAGCGGATCGAGACTGGACGGAAGCCCGAAATGCGCGCCGACGGATCCACGACCCGAGGCCCGCGTCCATGCCGCCAAGCCGCTTTCTCTTGCCACCGCAGCCACCGATGCTCGCGCCCGGCATCCTCCACAGCAATTTCAGCGTACACGGCGATGCCCGTCAGAGCTTCCTGGCCTGGCAGGAGCGCATGAGTCCGGTCTTCGACATACGGCCCGCCACGAAGCAGGGCGAGGAGCGCTTCGACGCGGCGCTCACCCGTTACTCGGTCGACGATGTGAGCCTGTTCGACTTCCTCACCGGTCCTAACCTGGCGGTGCGCTCGTTGGGGCGCGTCTCGACGGAAAGCATTCACGACGTCAGCTTCAGCATCTTCCTGGAAGGCGAGCGGGGGCAGTTCCTCGGCGGCAAGCAAAGGTCCGACGCGCCGCGCGTGCCGTCCGTGCCGGGCATCCTCGCATTGGACATGGATCAGCCGTGCACCGTGCGCAGTTTCGAGGGGCGAATCCTGCTGCTGTTCGTGCCGCGCCCCTTGATTGAACGGTCGTTTCCCGATGCCGCTTCGCTGCATGGCCGTTGGGTCGAGGCGACGACGCCTCTGATGCGTACGCTGATCGCGCATCTGGTGGCGCTCAACCGGCAGATCGCCGGCCTGAGCAAGGAAGAGGCGTATCAGTCCTTACTCACGGCGATCGAACTCCTCGCTGCGGCTTTCAGCCGGCAGGCGGGGCTTTCCGGCAACGCCCGCGCAGCGGTGCGTGCCGCGGTGTATGGGCAGGTGCGGCGCTTTGTCGAGGCCAATCTGCACGACCCGGATCTGACGCCGGAGAGCGTGCTGGCGTCGCTGCATCTGTCGCGCGCCAGCGTGTACCGTCTGTTCGAGCATGAGGGTGGGCTTGCCGCGTATATCCGCAGCCGCAGGCTTTTGATGGCGGCCGATGAACTGGTCCGCTTTCCGCATCTCTCGGTGCAGGATATTGCCTCGGGGCTGGGCTTTAATGACGCGTCGAGTTTTACGCGCGCTTTCCGGCGTGCGTTCGATATCGCGCCGCGTGAATTGCACGGCTATGCACCCTTGCTCAGGCGCGAACCGGCGAGACGATCGCGCCATGCCTCCTGGCCCGTTGGCGGGAGTTCAGCCTGGCAGGCGTGAGCAGTCCACGTTCATCCGCACGCGCCCACTTCGCCGCACGCCGTGCAAAAGTCGCAACCGTCCTTGCGAATCACCGCATTGGCGCCACAGGTGCCACATTTGCGGCCCAGCATCGTGCGCAACTGGTTGAGGCCTTCGGTGTCGGGGGATGCGTCATCGTTGTGGGACGTCACGGTGGTGGGAGCGGAGGTAGAGGCAGCAGGCGCCGCCGCGACCTGCTCATGTCCAATCCGGGCCAGCACGCGCGACGGCACCTGATTGCCCTCGGCATCCAGAAAGCCGCGCCGGTGGAGGATCTGCTGGATCGCGTACGCCAGCGCCGCAACTTCCGAATCGTGCCACAGCGGCGAGCGGTGGCCGTCGAGCCGTTGCACGTCGCCTAACCGCACCTGGCCACGATCCCACGACACCTTGCGCAGGTCCTGCAGATTGCGCGCCACAAAACCGCCGCGCGCGGCCAGCGACAGCGAGCGCATCTGCGCCGTGATCCACTGCTGCGATTCGTCGCGCTGACCCACCGGAATGAAGAAGTCGATAGGCCGTTCGATCGTCACGTCCTCGCCCGCGAGGCGCCCCGTGACTTCCATGAACGACACCGCGACATACAGCGATTTCTTGCCGGCCTGGGTGAGGTATTCGACCTTTTCGATAATCGCCGGGAGTTCGCCCTTGGGGCGATGATCGATGGCGATACGCAGCGGGTCGAGATCCGCTTCGGTAAGCGAATCATCGGGCTGTTGTGGCGTCACGCTCAGCACCGCGCCAAGCGTTTCGTTGGGACGATACGTGGCGAGGCCCTT
>Ga0302228_10003151_pt1 | contig 10859 bp, 5 predicted proteins | sample II_Palsa_N1_2_FD_193519 | JGI IMG/M metagenome (GOLD analysis project Ga0302228, IMG submission 193519) | Peat permafrost microbial communities from Stordalen Mire near Abisko, Sweden - II_Palsa_N1_2 | ecosystem: Environmental > Terrestrial > Soil > Palsa > Peat permafrost | place: Sweden...
GCGGGGCTGCCGGAGTCGGTTAGCGTGACGGTGAAGCTGGCGATGCCGGCGGAGGTAGGCACTCCGGTGATGGCGCCGGTGGTGCTCAAGAGGGCGAGGCTGGTGGGGAGAGCTCCTTGGGAGATCGTCCAGGTGTAGGGCGTGATGCCGCCGGTGGCGGCGAGGGGCGTGCTGTAGGCTGCGCCGAAGGTGGCTCCGGGTAATGCGCCGGCGGGCGTGGTGATCGTGGGATTGACTGGGACGTTGATCGTGACCGACTGCGTGATGGTCGTCTTGGCGAAGGCCGAGGAGGTGAGTGCTACGGTGAAGGCTGTGGTCACCGTGGCGGGAGCGGTATAGGTGACGGAAGAGGTGGTGGCGTTCGAGAGCGTGCCGCAGTTGGTTACGGGGCAGCCGGTGAGGCTCCAGAGGACGCCGGCGTTGAGGGGGCCACCGGTAACGACGGCGGTGAAGTTGGCCGAGGCGCCGGGGTCGAGGGTTTGGTTGGCGAGGCCGCTAATGCTGATCGCTGTGGGGTAGCTGGTGAGGCCTCCGCAGCCGGTGAGAGCGGTTAATCCGAAGGCCAGGAGGATGGGGAGAATGCCCACGGTCCGCACGAAGAAGGCCTTCATGGAGGGGTAGGGGCTGCGGGGATGCTGGCGGGGTGTGGTGCTCAACGGGTGCCCTCAACTGCAATTGGGAGTGAGGGGCTAGTGTACGCCGAGCGGGTTGGATTAAAGAAGAAGCCCTCGGCGCAGAGGCTGCGCTGAGGGCCGTTGGTGTTGCGATGAAGGTTAGGGCTTGGCACCGAGTTTGCTGGTTCCGGCAGCCGCTGACAGCGGAGTCACTACCGGGGCCGCTGAGCCGACGATTTCTACGACGGAACCTGTCGCCGCGTTGCCCGTGTAATTTGTCATCCAGATATTGCCGGACGGATCGATGGCGATGTTGAGCGGATCAGGCATGATCTTGGTGAAGGTGGTGGCGGTTGCCGGATACTGCGTCTCCGGCAGATAGTTGGTTCGGGGCGAGATGGATTTGTTGACCGTTCCCGACGTGCCCGTGCCGTTGAGCTCGACAAGGGTACTGGAAGCCGTGCTGGGATAGGTGCAGTCGTTATAGGCGCCGCAACGATTGGTGATCCAGACGTTGCCGTTGCCATCGACTGCGGAGCCAAAGGGGTAGGACCAGGTGGCTCCTGTGGGGTTGGTCCCGGTGGTCCCGCTGGTCAGCGAGGTGCTGGTGCCGCCGGTCGTGATCTTGTATACGGGCCCGTTCGTCGACTGACTAGGGATCCAGCCGGTGCCGTTGGCGTCGATGGCTACGAATTCAGGTCGCTCGACGGTCGTGTTGTAGACCCAGATGTTGGTTCCGGTGCTGCTGACCTTTGCGATCTGATAGTTGCCGGTTGGCCCGCCGCTATTCGTCTCGCTGGTTAGCCAGAAGTCATGGTTGGCATCGATGGCTCCGTGAGCCACGTTGTTGGCCGCAGAGAAGCCACTGGTGGCAAGAGAATAGTGGTTCGGTGTCGAGTTCGTTGCAGCTCCCGCGGGGTACTCGTACATGCCGGCACCTGCGCTGCCGCCGGTAGTAAAGAAGTAGTCAGCGCCTGCGTTATCCGCGATGTTGGTGTATGAGTTTACGTAGCCAGAACCGTAGGTGGTGCTGAACACTCCATTGGAGCCGGCTTGAAAAATGCCCTGCGTGGTGTTAGCGGCTCCCGTCCAGGCATTATTCGATCCGTCCACGGAGACGTATCCGTAGATGTAGGTTGCGTAGTTCTGCGCCGTAGAAGGCTGGATTACGCCCAGGTTGTTGATACGGATAATGGAATCCTCGCCTTGGCCCGTGACCCAGATCTGACCCAGGTCATCGATAGAGATACTTTCCGCCTCTGCAGCCCAAGCGTTTTGTACGCTCGTATAGGTGGTGGAGTAGGGCCTGCCCGCTGTGGGAAAGTTGATGGCGAGGGTCCAGTCGTTGGGTACGTGAGCGAGATCGGGCACGTAGGGGACGGTGCCGGTTTGCAAAGCGAAGATATCAGCAACGTACGCGGCGTTGACGGCGCTGGAGCTACTATTGCCTGCCGGGTAGCGGGCGATGTACATGGCTGCTGTTCCCGTGTCAGTTGGGTTGGTGCCGGTGGTGGTACCGTCCTGAGTAGCGGTGCTGAAGAGGGTGTTGCATTGCGCGGTTAACTGATTCACGGCGGTGGGAGCGGAATCAACGCAGTTGGCTAGAATATTGGCGAGCGTGTCGACGTTGGCTTGCGGAATGATGCCGTTCCCGGCGGGTGTCAAAACGTTAGCGAGGTGCCCTTCTCCGTCAAAGGACGTTGATATAAGCGTCGAGGACCCCTGTATGTTGTAGATCTGAGCGGCCGTGTTGGCAGCGTTGGCGATGCCAAGAAGGGCCTGGGTGCTGCTGGTGGAACCGATGTGCCAGGCATCGTTGTTGGCTGTAGTCGTGAAAGGCTGGAAGGTGTAAGCCGTGGCTACGGTAGAAACCTCGTTGAGGTAAACGAATTGAAGCGCGCCGTTGTTTGCGGTGGAGAAGTTTCCGGAGGACGGGCAGTTGCCGAGAGTCAGGAGCTGGACGATGCTCTTGTTGTTGATCGTGGTGCCGCCGAAGTTACCGCCCCAAGCGTAGATATAAACGGGCTCGCCGACGACGCAGGTATAAGCGCCCGTGAGGCTGAAGAGTCCGTTGGCGTCGGTGGTGACGTATTTAGGAACCGTGCCGGTGGTGGGAACGTGCGGATCGTTGACGTTTGTCGTAAGCACATAGCCATTGGCAGAAGTTGCACCGTTGTTGCCGAGCAGCGAAGTGGCAACACCCCCGTACCCAGCGGTGTTGGGTTGGAGGAGATAGACGTGCGCGTTCTGAATGGGGGCATGGCCTCCGAAGACCGAACCACTGATAGGCGGCCCCGCGACCTCTTCGGTAGAACTTACCGAGGAGTCCGGCATGTTGAAGGCGCCACCACAACCAACCAGAGTGAGGGTTCCGATGAAGAGAGAAAGAACAGACAAACTGGAAAGGGCCGAATGCTTCATAGGGGGTCTCCGATGTACGTGATGCAGTGTCAGGTACTTCGACTGCCTTGAGCGATTACCAAAGGGGGGCGGCCGCCAAACGCAGGTATAGATTAGAAAACTATAATCTCAAACTTTCCGTGATCCTTTAAAAATTTTTGGATCGGGTAACGATCGATGGACCCACTTGGTGTAATACCCAAGTTATTAACAACTATGCCATTGGTCGGGTACCACAACGGTAAACATTTTGGCACCAAAGGTATTGGCGACCCGCTCGAGATCATGGGGCTGCTGGGGTGGGTTGGAGGGGAGTGACGGTGGGGGCGGCGAGGCCGAAGAACATGGTGAGGGAGTCCAGGCCCCCGTTAGAGACCCAGAGATTGCCGGAGCGGTCGGGAAGAAGGCTGTAGGGAAGGCCGAGGTTGGCGTCGAGTCCGTAGCCGCCCGTGGTGTAGACGCCGGTCGAGGGAGAGATGGCCGTTCCGACGGGGAGGGTGCTGTTGATGCCGGCGAGTTCGGTGACGGAGCCACTAATGCGGTTGAGGAACCAGACGTTCTGGGCGGCGTCGACGGCGACGGCAACGGGATAGTTGATACCTCCGGTGGTGAGGCCGGTGATGGGGACGGTGGTGTGGAGTGAGGAGTCGGTGACGGCTTCGGCTACGGCGCCGTGGCCGCCGGTGCCGCCGAGATAGTCGGCGACCCAGACATTGCCGGCGGAGTCGGTGGCGATGCCGAGGGACTGGCTGCAGCAGGAGACGTTGGCGAGCAGAGCTCCGGTGGATGAGAAGTGCGCGAGGTCCTCGTTGTTGGTGGAGATCCAGAAGCCGTGATTTGTGTCGATGGCGACGGCGTTTTGACCCGCTGCGAGGCCGGCGGCAGCGCCTAGATATGAGTTGAGGACGGTGCCGGTGCTGTTGTATACGGTGACGGACGAGATGGAGGTGTTGGCGGTGTAGATGCTGCCGTTGGTGTCAGCGGCGATGGAGACGGGAAAGTAGACGTAGCCGAAGGAGCTGGGTGAGGTGCCAAGGGTGGCGGGGTTGTTGACACCATAGAACTCTGTGACACTGCCGGTACCGTTGCCGTCGTTACCTTGCTGGTTGGTGACCCAGATGTTGTTGGAGGGGTCGACGGCGAGGCCAAACACGAGCGTGATGAACGGGACGCCGTTGCTGAGGCCGAAGCCGGTGGAGGAGAGCGGGGTGCCCTGGGGGTTGAAGGCAGAGAGGGGGCCAGTTTCATCGGCAACCCAGACGTTGTCCTTGCTGTCGATGCCGAGCGTGGTGGGGTAGGAGAGGCCGCCACCGGTGACCGTGAGGGACATGGTCCAGTCGTTGGGGCTGGCGGTGAGGGTGGTGGGGAAGGGTGGGGTTGTGGGGACCGTGGCGAAGATCGCGGCTACGTTCTGGCCGGGGTTGTGCGCGATGTTTAGCGCGGCGGTGAAGGTGTCGGTGGGGGTTGTGCCGCTGGGTGGGGTGGCGGCGGTGAAGAGGGCGTTGCAGCCTGCGGTGGTTGAGCAGGTGCTGAGGGCGTCGGCTAGGGCGGCTAGCTTGGCGGATTCTACCGTGAGGTTGGCGGGGAGGGTTGCTGGCGCGCCGGTGGTTGGGTTCGCTAGCAGGGCTGCGTCGAGGAAGGCGTTGGTGAGGCCCAGGGTGTTGGTGGCGGTCGCGCCGAGGGTGGTGGCGCTGGTGGCGAAGGGGGCGAGGGACCAGGCTGCGGCCGCGGTGGTGATCTCGTTGAGCGTGGTGAACGAGGTGGGGGTAAGGTTCGTGCAGGGGCCGATGGCTGTGACCATCGTGAGCGCTGGGTTGCTGGTGGTGGAGGTCGTGGATGTCGTGCCGCCGGTGGCTACTAGATAGAGCTGGGCGGTGGCTGGGATCGTCTGGCCGGTGCTGCCCTGGCCGCAGGTGTAGGTTCCGGTGAGTTGGAACATGCCGAGTGGGTCGGTGAGGACGGTTTGGGTGAGCATCGGGATGGCCGCCGACATGTTGCCGGTTGCGCCGGCGGCGTAGAGCTGGAGTGTCGCGCCGTTGACGGCGGTGGTGCCGCTCTTGACTCCGCCTTGGAAGGGTACGGACGTGACGGTCAGGGTGAGCGTAGCGGTGGCTTTGTTGCTGGCTGAGTCGGTGACTTGCACGGTGAACGGGACGGCGGTTTCGCCGGCGGTGGGGGTGCCGGTGATCGCGCCGGAGGGTGAGAGGGTCAGGCCTACCGCGCTGAGACCGGTGCCCGAGAGGACGCTCCAGGTGTAGCCGGTGCTGCTGCCGCCGGTGGCTGTTAGCGTGGCGGAGTAGGGGGTGCCTTCTACGCCATTAGGAAGGCTGGTCGTGGTGACGGTGACGGGCGGATAGAGGGTGGTGATGGTGAAGGCTGAGGAGGCGGTGAGGGCGGGGCTGCCGGAGTCGGTTAGCGTGACGGTGAAGCTGGCGATGCCGGCGGAGGTAGGCACTCCGGTGATGGCGCCCGTGGTGCTGCTGATGGCGAGACCGGTGGGGAGAGCGCCTTGGGAGATCGTCCAGGTGTAGGGCGTGATGCCGCCGGTGGCGGCGAGGGGCGTGCTGTAGGCTGCGCCGAAGGTGGCTCCGGGTAATGCGCCGGCGGGCGTGGTGATCGTGGGATTGACTGGGACGTTGATCGTGACCGACTGCGTGACCGTGGTCTTGGCTACCGAGGTTGCTGTGAGGCTTACGGTGAAGGCCGTCGGGACGGTTGTCGGTGCTGTGAAGGTGACGCCCGTGGTGGTGGAGTTCGAGAGAGCGCCGCAGGTGCTGACGGAGCAGCTGGTGAGGGTCCAGGAGACACCGGCTGTGGGCGAGCCCCCGGTGACTACCGCTGTGAAGCTTGCGGTGTTGGTGGGGTCGATGGTGTCGCTGGCTGGGCCTGTGATGGTGATGGCGGAGACAGGCGGGGTGCTATTTCCGCCACAACCGGTGAGCACCGGAATGCCCACAGCGAGCAGAACGGTTGCTGAGAGAGCAAGAACTTTGCCAATGACACGGCGGCGGCAGGGAGTTTGCTGACCGGAGAGCGTATGCAAGCGGGGCCTCGAAAGAATGGGAACGCGGTCAGTATACGACACGCTATTCTCCGTGCGGCGCAGATGTTCGGCCGAGGGAATGTCGGACTCAGACTACTTACTACGCTCCTTAGTGGGCCTCGAGCTCGATCTTTCCGGTCATCTTCGGGCGCTTGAGGAGGAAGACGAGCGGCAGGAGGCAGAGGAGGAGGTAGGTGAACATGCGGTACTGGTCCATGTAGGCGAGCAGGGCGGCCTGGCGCTGGACTTGTCCGTAAAGCATGGCGAGGCCGGCGTACGCGTTGTTGGAGGCTGACCCGCTGGAGGCAATCGTGCCGTGGGCGGCGGCTAAGGCCTGGGCGGCTTGCTGGGCCATGGGATTGGACGTGGACATGTGGGCGCCGATGTAGGCCTGGTGGGTTTGGGCAGAGCGTTCGAGGAAGGTGCTGGAGATGGCGATGCCGATGCTTCCGCCTTCGTTGCGGACGAGGGCGTAGATGCCGGCGGCGTTGCTGCTCTGGTCCGTGGGCAGGAAGCGGAACATGATGGTGCTGAGCGGGACGGTGGTCATACCAATGCCGAGGACCTGGACGACGCGTGGCCAGATGAGGCTGGACTCGCCCATGTCGAGATTGCCGAGGGAGAGCCACCAGGTGCCGAACGCGATGGTGGCGAGGCCGACGAAGATCATCCGGCGGGCGTCGAATCCACGGCTAAGCGCCCAGCCGACCAGCGGGACTTCGACGATGGTGAAGAGGCCGGCGGGCGAGATGGCAAGGCCGGCGGCGGTGGCGGAGTAGCCCATGAGCAGTTGCATGAACTGCGGCAGGAGGAACGTCGACGCGTAGAGCGCGGTGTAGACGCCGAGCACGATGATGCAGCAGAAGGCGAAGTTGCGTTCCTTGAGCAGGCGGAGGTTGACGATGGGATTCTTGACGCGGAGTTCCCAGACGATGGCGCCGGCGAGGGCGATGAGGGCGATGGCGGCCATCCAGGCGATGAAGGTTGAGCCTAGCCAGTCGAGCTCCTGACCTTTGTCCAGGACGATTTCGAGTGAGGCGAGGCCGATGGCGATGAGGGCGAGGCCGGTGCCGTCGACTTGGAGCTTGATGCCGTTGCGAAGGCGCTCTGCTTTCTCGGCGAGACGGCGGCGGGTGAGGTGCTCGGGGTCGGTGAGGACCATGCGGGTGAGGAAGGCGCAGCCCAGGCCGACGGGGATGTTGATGTAGAAGATCCAGCGCCAGGAATAGTTGTCGGTGATCCAGCCGCCGAGGGTGGGGCCGAGCACGGGCGCGCACATGATGGCAACGGTGTAGACGGCCATCGCCATGCCGCGCTTGTTGCCGGGAAAGAGGTCGGCGAGGATGGCCTGGACAGAGGGTTGGAGGCCTCCGCCGGCGAGACCCTGCAGTACGCGGAAGACGACCAGCAGGCCGAGCGTCGGGGCGATGCCGCAGAGCGCGGAGAAGACTGTGAACATCGCGACCGAGATGAGGTAGAAGTTTTTGCGGCCGATGACGGAGGAGATCCAGCCGCTGATGGGAAGGACGATCGCGTTGGCGACGAGGTAGCTGGTGAGGACCCAGGTGCTCTCGTCCTGCGACGCGGAGAGGCTGCCGGCGATGTGCGGGAGAGCGACGTTGGCGATGGAGGTATCGAGCACCTCCATGAAGGTGCCCATCGTGACGACGAGGGTGATGATCCAAGGGTTGAAGTTGCGGGCGCGAGGGGCTTCGAAGGTGGTGAGGGGCTCGCCTGGTTCGAACTCGGGGGCGCTGGGGGCGAGGGAAGCTTCGGCGCTGTCGAGAGCTTGTTCGATGGCCGCGGGTGTGGGCTCGATCGCTGGTTCTAGCTCTTCCGGCTCTAGGACTGACCCGCCAGTCATAAAAATGACTCCTTGGTCATTAGAGAGCGGAAGGGTGACGTGGGATTCAGACAGCAGCGAGAAAACGTGCTACTTTTGGCTTCGTGAGCTCACCCGCGCAGGTTCGCAACCCGACACGCAAGCAGGTGCTGACCGATATGCGGCGCGAAGAAATTCTTACCGCGGCGATCAAGGTGTTTGGAAAGAAAGGGTTTGCGGCCACCGGCGTGGGGGATGTGGCGGAGGCGGCGAAGATCGCGAAGGGGACCGTGTATCTCTACTTCGAGTCGAAGGAGGAGATTTATGCGACCGCGTTGCGCCTGGCCATCGAACGGCTGCAGGCGTATTCCACCGAGCGGACGCGCGCGGCGACTGGAGTGCGGGAACGGCTGGCGGTGGCGATTTCAGTGCGGATGGAGTTCTGGCACGAGCAGCTGAATTTGTATCGGCTGTTGCTGACGGTGGGGCGAGAGCCGCAGCATAAACGGCAGACGCATGAATTGCTGAGGGCAGGGCATGCATACTTCGTAGGGATTCTAAAAGAGGGCGTGGAAGCTGAAGAGATCGCGGGGGATGTGGATCTGGATACTGTTGCGTGGGCGATTCTGGATATGGTGCGTGGCGCGAATGAGCGGCGCATGGACAATTTGACGGATCGGACGCCGCAGGAGGATGCGGCGGCGATTACGGCGTTCGCGCTATCGCAGTTGGGGCTGGCGTAGCGGCTACTTCCCCACCCGTCCGCAAAGAGCGCGTACGGATGGGGCACCCGGCGGTTTCTGGAAACCCATGTCTCAGAAGTGAGACATGGGGCACCCGTTTGGTTGCCTGCGTTATTCCGACATTAATTTGGCGGCGAGGTAGGTGTAGGTGAGGGCCCAGGTTTGGGCTTGCTCGGTTAGGTTGGCGCCGGCTGCGTGGCCGCCTTCGATGATCTCGTCGTAGAGGAAGGGCTCGTTGAACTCCTCCATCTTGGCGGCGAATTTGCGAGCGTGTTGCGGGCCGACGCGGTCGTCCTTGGTGGTGGTGAAGATGAAGGGCTCGGGATACTTTACGCCGGGCTTGAGCTGGTTGTAGGGCGAGATGCTGGCGAGGAATTCGCGCTCGTCGGGATTGGCTACGGTGCCGTATTCGCCGGTCCAGCTGGCGCCGGCGTCGATCTGCTCGAAGCGGAGCATGTCGAGCAGCGGGACCTGGATGACGATGGCGTTCCAGAGGTCGGGGTGCTGGGTCATTTCGACGCCCATGAGCAGGCCGCCGTTGGAGCCGCCCATGATGCCGAGATGTTTGGGCGAGGTGACGCGGCGGGCGATGAGGTCCTGGGCCACGGCGGCGAAGTCGTCATAGATGCGCTGGCGGTGAGTTTTCAGGCCAGCCTCATGCCAGGCGGGGCCGAACTCGCCGCCGCCGCGGATGTTGGCGAGGACGTAGACGCCACCATGCTCGAGCCAGAGCTTGCCGATGTTGGCGGAGTAGTAGGGGGTTTCGGAGACCTGGAAGCCGCCGTAGGCGTTGAGTAGCGTGGCGTTGGTGCCGTCGAGCTTTATGTCCTTGCGATGGACGATGAAGTAGGGGACGTGGGTGCCGTCTTTGGAGATGGCTTCGTATTGCTCGGCTATGTCTTTGGAGGCGTCGAAGCGGGAGGGTTCGGTTTTTTCGAGGGTGAGGGCACCGGTGGAGGCGTCGCCGAGAAAGAGAGAGGACGGGGTGAGGAAGCTGGTGATGCCGAGGAAGAAGTTGTCGCTGGCGTCGCTGGTGGAGACTACGCTGACACTGACGTTGGCCGGGACGGGGAGCTCCTTGTTGCTCCAGCCGGTGAGCGTGGGGGTGTAGATGGTTGCGCGGCCCTGCACATGCTTGAGCGTGGTGACGAGCAGGCGGGATTTGGTGGTGGTGGCGCCTTGGAGGAACTCGTCTGCGCTGGGTTCGAAGACGATGGAGGGTTTGAGGTGCGTCGGATCCTTGAGGACGTCAGCGAGTTTGAGGTCGAGCAGAGAGCCCTGCTTGTAGGTCAGGAGTTGGCCCGAGGGCGTCCAGTCCTGGTCGATGCTAAGCAGGAGGCGGCCGTCGAGGAGGCCGGCGATGTTGGCCTTGGAGGGGATGCTGAGCTGCCTGGTTCCGTCGGGGGTGAGGACCCAGGTCTCGCTCTCGAAGATGGTGACGGAGCGGCTGAAGAGGGTGAGGGTGTGCTGCTTGCTGTCGTGCAGCGTGTAGCCGACGGCGCCAAGGTCGGTGGGCTTGCCGCGGAAGACTTCCTGCGCGCTCTCAAGCGGTGTCCCGCGCTTCCAGAGCTTGACGACGAACGGATAACCGGAGGCGGTCATGGTGCCCGTGCCCCAATCACGCGCGACGATGAGGGTGTCCTTGTCGAGCCACGCTACGCTCTGCTTGCTGTGCGGGAGGGTGAAGCCGCCGGTGACGAACTGGCCTGTCTTGAGGTCGAACTCGCGCTGCGTGTCAGCGTCTTCGCCACCGGCGGAGAGCGTGACCAGGCAGAGGTGATCGCCGGGGTAGAGGCAGGTGAGACCGTGCGAGACCCACTTGACGTTGTCCTGCTTGCCGAGTGCGTCGTAGTCGATGACGGTTTTCCAGGTGGGGTTGGCGGTGAGGTAGTCGGCGAGCGAGGTTTTGCGGTAGATGCCGTTGGTGTGGTCGGCGTCGCGCCAGAGGTTGTAGATCTCGGAGCCGCGCTGATCGGGTTCGGGGAGGCGGTCGGGGGCGACGGCGATCTTGAGCGCGTCGGCGTAGAAGCCAGCGTAGCGGGGATCGGCCTGGAGAATTTTGAGGGAGCGAGCGTTTTCGACCTTGACCCAGTCCATCGCGCGGGGACTGTTGGTGTCTTCGAGCCAGAGATACTTGTCGGCGGGCATGGGGGTGCCGGCTTCAGGGGCACTGACCGCGTCCTGGGCGAGGGCGTGAGGTGTTGTGGAGGCGAATCCGAGACAAAGAGCAGCGGTCA
>Ga0302228_10003156_pt1 | contig 10845 bp, 8 predicted proteins | sample II_Palsa_N1_2_FD_193519 | JGI IMG/M metagenome (GOLD analysis project Ga0302228, IMG submission 193519) | Peat permafrost microbial communities from Stordalen Mire near Abisko, Sweden - II_Palsa_N1_2 | ecosystem: Environmental > Terrestrial > Soil > Palsa > Peat permafrost | place: Sweden...
TGAGCGGCTTACATCAAGAAATCACTCCTGAGGGGTGGGGGGAGGGGGTGCCCTAGTGCGAACTCCACGTTTTATCCACAGAGTTGCATAGCTTTTCCAACGAGCAATCCACACAGCGAGGCTTCCGCGCAACACAAACTTGCCGCCCATGATGGATCAGCTCATGCGAAAACTGGATCCAGTGATCCTGAGGAATCACCTTCTCCAGATCCTGCTCAACCTTCACCGGATCATCCTGCTTCGTTAGCTCCAGCCTTCGCGACAGCCGACCAACATGCGTGTCCACAACGATCCCTGAAGCAATCCCAAACCAGCTTCCCAACACCACATTCGCGGTCTTCCTAGCCACACCCGGAAGCTCAGTCAGCTCCTCAATGGTCTCCGGAACCTTACCGCCAAACTTCTCCACCAACACCTTCGCCGCGCCCTTAATATTCTTAGCCTTCGCCCGATAAAACCCAGTCGACTTGATGATCCGCTCCAGCTCCGGCAGCGGCGCGTCAGCGAGCTTCTTCGGCGTCGGATACATCTTGAACAGCTCAGGAGTAGCCTTGTTCACCCCAACATCGGTAGTCTGCGCCGACAGGATCGTAGCAATCGTCAGCTCAAACGCGTTGTGATGAGTCAGCGCGCAGACCACGTTCGGATACGTTTTCTCCAGCGCATCCAGGATTTCCTTCACGCGCTCCGGCGCAAGCGGCTTCACCGTCTTCCCGCGCTTCACCTTGGCCGAAACCGGCTCCTTGGCCGCAATCGCCCGAGCCTTCGCGGCAGACACACCCTCAACCGCAGCTTTCCGAGCTGCGGGCTTCAGCTTCTGCGGTGGAGTCAGTTTCTTGGCTGCCTTGGTCGTTGCCATTCCCGTTATCCGAGACGATCCAGCATCTCAGCCGCCTTCAACCGCACGCAGCTGAAGATGGGATAGTCCTTCAGCGTATACACGCTAATCTCGGTCTCCCGCAGCTGCTGCACCAGGTCGAGGAAGTCCTCAGGGAAGTTAGTCTCGAACGCCACCACGAACTCCTGGTCATCCAGCCCAAACGAGTAGGTCGTGTTCAGCTTCACCCGCGGATACATCAGCCCAATCCGGATATGCTCGTCCATCAGCCGCTTCCGCTCGGCAGCCGACAGCAAGTACCAAGGCCGCGTCTTCCAGAACGGGTAGATGAAGATGTACTTCTGACCACCAGGACGAATCGCCCCGCGCCCTTCACCCTCACTCTCGTCCTCGCGGTCGATGGAATACATCGAGCGCTTGGTCATGGCCAGGAAGCTGTGCGGCGTGCTCAAGTATCCGCCAAGCGGAGTAGCCATCAACTCCGACCGCATCTTGTTCAGCTCATCCACCGCGTAGCCAATCGACCACACGCACATGTCCACATCGCCGCGCGTCCCAATCGTCGAGTAGGTAAGCGACAGGAACTCGCCTGGCTTGTTCCACTTCGTCAGCACCTCGGCAAAGGCCAGCTTATGCGCGGCCTTCTCCTCAGCCGGCAACCGCCGCCACTCAGGCATCACCTTATAGAAGCTGAAGCACACAACCTGTCGCTTCACTGGAGTCGCACCATGAGCAGCAGGCGCTCCGTAGCCGCTGGGTTGAGGACGTGCGGGAGCTGCGGACTCGGGAGCGTTGACAGCAGGTGCAGTGACGGCTTCAGACATGCCTCTATGCTACCAAACGCAGCGCCCAGGCGAACGAGCACAACAGATCGCAGCCGGTATACTGAAGCCTCATGTCTGCAAAGCTAATCACCCTTCTTGTCGCCCTGATCGCCAGCGGCGGCTACGCCATGGTCGCCCTGCTCATGGCCATCCAATCGGCCTGCATCCCCATTCCGTCCGAGGTCATCATGCCGCTGGCGGGATACGCGCTGGCTCACTCCCAACTCCAGCTCATCCTGTTGGCAACGGTAGCCTCCCTGGCGTCGAATCTCGGCTCGATCCCCGCATACTGGGTAGGCGCCAAGGGCGGCCGCCCCATGGTCGAGCGCTACGGTCGCTACCTGCTACTGAGCAAGCGCGACCTCGACATGGCAGACAAGTTCTTCAACAAGTATGGATCGATTACGGTGTTGGTGGGACGCATGCTGCCGATCGTGCGAACGTTCATCGCGTTCCCCGCGGGCGTCGCCCGGATGAACCAGGTGCGCTTCCACATCTACACCTTCCTCGGATCTTTTCCCTGGTGCTACGCGCTGGCGTACATTGGGATGCGTCTGGGAGCAAGCTGGAACAGCGACCCCCGCTTCAAGGCGTTCTTCGACCGCTTCCACCTTGGAGTGGAGCTGGTGATCGTCATCGGCGCAGCCTACTTCATCTGGACCCACTGGAAGAATCGCGACCAGCTCGCCATCGACTAAGCCAGCAGTTTGGCCATCGCCGTCTGCAGTCTCTGGGTGGTCTGGTCCGGCGTGCTGTGTGGATCGTACGGGATGGGCTCGCCGATGCGGACCGCAATGCGGCCAGCGTGAAACCAGCGCCTGCCACTTTGGATCACGTGATCGAGGCCAACGAGCGCCACCGGCAGCACGTCGGCCTCAGCCTGTTGCGCGAGCAGGCCGATCCCGGAACGAAACGCCTGCAGCGTCCCGTCAGCCGAGCGGTGGCCTTCGGGGAAGATGATCACCGAGTAGCAGCGATCTAGCGCTCGCCCAGCATGCTCGAAGCTGCGCCGGAATCCTCCCAGTCGCGGCAGCGGGAAGACGTTGATGAACACGGTAATCAGCCAATAGGCAATGGGCATCAGCGCGTCGAGAAACGCGTTTGCACCGCCGCGGCCTCGCCGGAAGTCCAGCAGCATTTCGCCCGACATGGCGACAGCGACGCGGCGGCGCACGTGTGGCGGAAGGCCATAGAGAATCAGCGGAACGTCGTACACCGTGATGTGGTTGGCGATGATGAGCAGCGGCGGGTGCGGTTCTGACGATCCGCGATGCTCAACGCGCGGCGCAGCAAGCAGCCAGACCAGTGGCCGGGTGGCAATCTCCTGCACGGCAACGCGAAGGGCATTGATTGGCGCGCTCCATGTCCAGCGCAGATATCGGTGCGTTTGGGTCGAAGCTGGCGCGGAGGAAGCGCCGTCGCGTTCAGCGGCAGAATCCGTGTTGATCGGGGAGGCTTCCTGCGGCACGTCTTGCGCAGTTTGGACGCGCTGCGCAGCGAGCACTGCGGCCGGTGCGGAGATTCCTGCCAAGGTGCGCAGTTCCCCGAGCGTCCTCACCTGGGCGATCTGCTCATCGGCCAGCTCCAGGCCGAACCGCTGCTCCAGCAGCGATTGCAACTGGACTCGGCCGAGACTGTCGAGGTGGGAGTCTTCGGACAATCGCGCCGAGTCGTCAGCCCTTACTGGAACTTCGCCCGTCACGTCGGCGATCATCTGAAGCAGCACATCGCCGCGACTGCTCGCCGGTTGCGAATCCGTTGCAGCGAGCTGCTCACATGCCCACTCGGCAACGGTGCGGCGCAGCAGCTTGCCGGTAGATGTGTACGGAAAGGCCGGTTCGGGCCATCGCAGAACGCGCCGAATCTGCTGGAACTCAGCCAGCGAAGCGTTCGCCTGCTCGAGGATCTGACGGAGCTGGGTGTCGTCGGCGTCGGCAACGAGCACCGCGACTGGATCTACGCCGTTCAGCCCCTCGCAGCCGACAACCGCCGTTGCGCGAACGCCCGGCTGCTTGAGCAGTGCGACTTCAAGATCAGCCGGATAGATATTTAGTCCAGCCGCGGTGACCAGGACGTCGCCGCGTCGGCCCGAAAAGCGCAGCTCGCCAGACTCATCTTGAATAGCAAGATCTCCAGTCGCGAGCCACTCGCTCTCGCGCGGCTGAATGGCGCCATTGGCCCACGTTGACACGGAGACAACATCGCCGCGCACCATGATCTCGCCCTCGGGGCTGATACGAACCTCGCGTCCGGGAAGTGGCTTGCCCAGCGTTCCGCGACCAACGTGGAAGGGATGATTCAGGGTGACGAGCGCGGCAGTTTCGGTCATGCCGTACCCCTGTATCACGGCGTAGCCAAGTCGTCCCCAGAAGAGTTCCAGTTCCGGCGGCAGCGTCGCACCACCGGAGATCAACGCCCAGAACTTCCAGCCCGTAAGCCGATGGACGCGTCGAAAGCGTACGAAGCGCTTGTACACAGGCCAGCCTTCGGAGGTCGCAAGCTGATCTGCAAGGTCAGGAAATAGCAGCTGGATATGGGAGCGCAGAAGCTCGAGCGTTCGCGGCACCGCGATCAGGACCGAGATGCGCTCGAGGCGAATTCGGTCGGCCAGGCGCGCGGGTTCAAGCTGGCTGTCGAAGTGGACCTCCGCGGCCAGCAGCGCGGGAGTCCAAAGCCCCATGAACTGCCCAAAGACGTGGCTGAGCGGAAGGCCGTGAAGGAAACGCAGCGGATGAACCAGACGCTCATACCGAAGGTACTTCTGCATCTCGCGCTCGATGGGGTCGAGGCTGGCAAGCACGTTGCGGTTAGTGTGGACAATGCCCTTCGGTGCGGCCGTAGTGCCGGACGTGAAGATGATCTGGAAAGGCGCGTCCAGCGTGACGGCTGGGTCGACGGTGAAGAACGGCTGGGCCGGCAGCAAGCTTGCGAGGTCGTCGAGCAGCAGTTGCGCGGTCTCTGCGGGAAGCCCAGCAACACGCGGTGCGTCGGCGACGATGAGCTTAGGCGCGACATCGGCGATGACGCGGGCGGCGAAGTCGACAGAGCCCGCGGCATCGAGCGGAACCGCGAGCACGCCGCGCAGAAGGCACCCGAAGAAGGCAGCAACCCACTCAGCAGAGTTCTCGCCCCACAGGACGACGCGATTGCCAGGGACGATGCCGCGGCGGTCAAGCTCGGCAGAAAATCTGCCCGCCAGCGTGGCTAAGTCACCGTAAGTAGTGACATGGCGTCGCACGCCGCGATAGCGCACGATAGCAATCTGCCGGCCGTTGCGGCGGAAATCGTTGACCAGGCTGGCCAGATGCGGACGCACGAAAGAGCTCTCCTCCAAGTGATTTGATTAGAGCAGATTGGCAGAGTTTCGCAGGTCATTTGCAACACGGTTTGCGGAAGAGCGATACTGAAGTGTCCGCATGACTCTTACGGAAATTTAGAAATTTGCACGATAGGAAGGGCACGTATCGCAATGTCGACACCCAACGCCGCGTCTCCGGATGCAGCGAGCATCAAACCAGCAACAGGAAAACTTGGAATTATGATTCCCGGAATGGGCGCGGTTGCTACCACGCTGATCGCCGGAGTAGAGGCAGTTCGCAGAGGATTTGCCAAGCCGTTTGGATCGACTACCCAGATGGGGACGATCCGGCTGGGCAAGCGCACCGAAGACCGTACACCGCTGATCAAGGATTGGGCGCCGATTGCGCAGCTCGACGACCTGGTCTTTACGGGCTGGGATATCTTTGGCGGCAACTTGTACGACGCTGCCAAGACAGCCGGCGTGCTCGACCGCGATCAGATCGAGAGCATGAAGGACTTTCTGCAGAGCATCGAGCCGATGCCCGCAGCCTTCGACCAGCGCTGGGTCAAGCGCCTTACGCCCCAGCATCAGAAGGTTGGCAAGAACAAGTGCGACCTAGCTAGCCAGATCCGCAACGACATCGCCGAATTCAAGACCAAGACCGATCGCCAGGTCATGATCTGGTGCGGATCAACCGAGATCTACATTCAGCCGTCAGCCGTTCACCAAACCCTCGAGGCCTTCGAAAAAGGTCTTGTCGACGACGATCCCAACATCTCGCCGTCCATGCTGTATGCCTGGGCTGCGTTGAAGGAAGGCATCCCGTTTGCGAACGGTGCGCCGAATCTTACGGTCGACATTCCTGCGCTGCAGGAGTTGTCGAAGAAGATGAATACGCCTATCTGCGGCAAAGACTTCAAGACTGGACAGACCTTCATTAAGACGGTCCTGGCGCCGGGTTTCAAGGCGCGTCAACTGGGCGTCAGCGGCTGGTTCTCCACCAATATCCTGGGCAACCGGGACGGCGAGGTGCTGGACGATCCCGACAACTTCAAGACCAAGGAAGTATCGAAGCTCGGCGTGCTGGAGCACATCTTCCAGCCCGACAAGAACCCTGATCTTTACGGGGATGCGTTCCACAAGATTCGGATTGAATACTATCCTCCGCGCGGCGACAACAAAGAGGGTTGGGACAACATCGACATCTTTGGCTGGCTCGGATATCCGATGCAGATCAAGGTCGATTTCCTCTGCCGCGACTCGATCCTGGCGGCTCCGCTGGCGCTCGATCTCTGCCTGTTCATGGACCTCGCGGCACGCACGCCGGCACTGCGCGGGCTCGGAATCCAGGAGTGGCTGAGCTTCTACTTCAAGGATCCCGACAGCGCGCCCGGCGTGTATCCGGAGCACGACCTGTTCATCCAGCAGATGAAGCTGAAGAATACGCTGCGGCACATTATGGGTGAGGATCTGATCACGCATCTTGGGCTGGAATACTACGGCGAGTAAGGAATTCGAACCGCGAGGAAGCCCTGCAACGGAGATTGTTGCAGGGCTTCCTTGTTTTGCGGAGAGGAGAGTCGGTGGTTTTAAGCGGAGTTGAACTTCAGCGGCAAACCCTGCGGCTGTACGGCGAACTGGCAGCGCGGCGCGAGAGTTGGACTGGGCAGTTGGTGTTCGCCTGCGGAACCGGGGTTATTGCTACAGGCTTGCCGGCAGCGGTGAGTATCGTGGGTGGTACTTCGTTGGTGCTCGATCCGGATATGGTGGCGGTCAAGTCGGTGTTCCGGCAAGGCGGCGTCGACTTTGTCGTGAACACGCTGGATGAGGCGCTCCGGGTTCTAAAGAATGAGATCCGCAAGCATCGGCCCCTGAGCGTGGCGCTCGAGGGTCCGGTGCAACCAGCAATCGACGAGATGCGGGAGCGAGGCGTGCTGCCCGATCTCCAGGTGTCGGTGGGAGATACAGCGGAGAGTGACGTGGAGCTTGGCGGCGAGCAGCTGCTGCTCGCAGGTGAAGGTTCCGTGGTGGTTTCGAGCGAGCGCCTGGAGGACTGGCTAGCGGAGCGGGGATGGTATGAGTTGGTCTTGCAGCGGGAGTCGATGGCAGAGATGCGTGAGTTGGATGCCCGGCTGCAGTCGCTGTTGCCAGAGGCAGATGCGCTGCGGAGAACTTGGGTGCAGCGGATCGGGCACTATCAACGGATCGTCGCGGGTGGCACACGGGTGGTGTGGCTGACCAAGCTTGAGAGCGTAGCCGCGGAGAGCTGGCTCGCAACTTAGGAGATTTGGCGCAAATGCCAATTCAACTAATTGCTAATCCTGAATGACGTTGAGGATTTCAGGCCACAAGCTCTTGACCCCGCCGACAGACTTCGATGAGACAGGCAGCACGCGGTCGACGCCGTGAGCTTTCTTCAGCGCGGCCAGCGACTTGGTCAGCTGGTTGCCCCCCAGGCGATCGGACTTGGTGCCGACCACCAGGTGCGGGCGCTGCATGGCCTGCAGAGCGTGGATGAGAAGCGTATCGCTCTCCTGCGGCGGAATGTTGGTGTCGACCAGGCAGATGCAGAGGGCGAGCTGTTCGCGCTCGGCGAGATACGGCTCGATGAACGTAGGCCACTCGGCGGAGATGGACTTCGAGATCTTGGCGTAGCCATAACCAGGCAGGTCGGCGAAGATCAGCGATGGCCGGGCGTTGAACTTGGCCTCGGTGCCGTCGTGGAGCGCGAAGAAGTTGATCGCGCGGGTGCGGCCGGGGGTGGACGACACCTTGGCCTCTTTTGAGCCAAGCAGGGTGTTAATGAGCGATGACTTGCCGACGTTGGAGCGGCCGAGAAATGCGACTTCAGGAGCGTCGAAGGTGCGAGACGCGTCGGGGAAGTGGTCGGGGCTCATGGCGGAGAGCAGGAACTTTGGAACGAAGCGCATGGTCTGAGCTTATCGCTTGTAGCGGCGGTGTGCGCGAAGACACAGAAGGAGACCGCAATACTGGGATACGATGAGGCCGAATCCGCTATTTGCGCGAAAGATCAGTGGCGCATCGCTGAGGAGGATTCTTGCTCAGTCCGTCGCCGTCTCAAATTGTGTCTAAGGGCGCGCCCAGGAGCGTATCCCAGAGCGCGGGCGCGAGCCGTGGCAGGGAATTGCTGGCGACCTTTGCTGCGGTGTCGGGCACGGCGGTGTTGGTGGGCATCGTCGTCGCGCTGATCAGCCTGCTGCTGGTGTTGGCGACTGGACGTGCGAATGCGCAGGGATCGACGTCGCCGGTCGTGATGCCCTTGCTGCCGAGCTGTGTGGCCTTCGATGCGGCAGGAAATCTTTACTTCGCCGATACCAATCGCCACGTGGTCTATGAATCGTCGTTGGCGGGAGGGCTGAGCATTATTGCGGGCAACGGCCTGCAGGGATTCAGCGGCGATGGCGGCGCAGCAACGAGCGCAGAGTTGAACGCTCCGCAGGGAGTCGCGGTGGGACCAGATGGGACACTGTATATCGCGGACACGGGCAATGGACGCATTCGGGCAGTCAGTGGTGGGATGATCACGACGTTTGCCGGCACCGGAAGTGTCGGTTTTGGGGGCGACGGCGTAGCGGCGACAAGCGCAATGTTTCGCTCGCCAAACGCACTTGCAATCGACGCGAGCGGGGCGCTGCTGGTGTGCGATTCCGGAAACGAACGGGTGAGGCGAATTAGCGCGGGTTTAATCCAAACCGCGGCAGGGAATGGAGTGCAGGGATTTGCCGGGGATGGTGGCGCGGCGACCAATGCGGAGCTCGATACGCCGATGGGGCTGGCAGTGGGAAGCGACGGCCGCATCTTTCTAGCCGACTCGCACAATCAGCGCATTCGTGTGGTCGCGCCGAACGGCATCATCAGCACGTTCGCGGGCAATGGCGTTGCAGGTTACGCGGGCGATGGCGGTCCAGCGGTGTTGGCTGAGTTGGCGATGCCTCGCGGTTTGATGGTGACATCGAGCGGCGCGGTAATCTTCGCGGATTCCAATAATCAACGGCTGCGAATGGTCGATGCGAGCGGCGTGATCACGACGATTGTTGGCAGCGGTGTACAGGGTGCCGCAACCGACGGCACGTCGACGGCAACGGTCGCGATGAACTCGCCGCGCGGTGTTGCGTTATCAACCTTTGGCTCGCCTGTATATGCGGACGCGCTGAATCAGTTGGTGCGCGAAAGTGTGGCCAATGGGAGCGTCTATGTACCGGCAGGCCTGGCGCCTGCTCGAACAACCCTTGTGACATTGAGCGCGAGTCCGAACAACGGGCAGACCGACGCCGCAGTCACCGTTTCGGGACCAGCGGGAATGACGCAAGGCTCGGTGGAGTTGATGGATGCTGGGACGATCGTGACGCAGACGACACTGGCGGGAGGTTCAGCGATGTTCGCGCCCCAGACGCTCCCGCCCGGGACGCAGTCGTTCTACGCGGCATACCTTGGGGACGGGGTGAACCCGGCATCCACAAGCGCCACCGTGACCGTAAATTCTGGTCTGGCCATGATTACGGCGACTGCGAATTCCGCGTCCGTGGAGTATGGGCTGGCGATTCCGTTGCTCACCGGAACTCTGACTGGCGCGTTGCCACAGCCCGGCAGCGTGGTCGTGACATTTACGACGATGGCGGGATGGCTGTCGCCGGCGGGAAGCTATCCGATCGTAGCAACGCTGAGTGGTCCAGCGAGCGCAAACTACACATTGTTGATGAGTGCGGCATCGGGAGCGTTGCAGATTGTGCCGGCAGCAACCGTGACGGCTGAGCAGCCCCTGACGCAAGCCTCGTATGCTGGGCTGCCGCTGTTGTTGAGCGCAGGCGTCGGCTCTACAACGCAGGGAGTTCCGACAGGCACAGTCACGTTTCTGGATAACGGAACGGTAGTGACGACCGTGCCGCTGATGAATGGTTCGGCGAGTGGCACGTACCTGTCTCCGGGAACTGGTGCGCACTCGCTGGTAGCCAGCTATGGCGGCGACGGAAACTTCCTGGCGAGCGCATCGCAGGCGCAGACAGCGATCGTGTCGGCGATGCCGGATTTTACGATGGCCATGTCTGGCTCGACGACGCAGACGGTGGCCGGGGGCGACGTTGCGAACTATGGCATGACGGTGGGGTCGCAATCGGGAGCGTTTACCGGGGTCGTGGACTTCAGTGCCATTGGATTGCCGGCAGGTGCGACGGTTTCGTTCTCGCCGCCGCAGGTAGTTCCCGGAACTGCATTGGTCAGCGTGACCATGAGTGTACAGACCAGCGCGACGCTGCTGGCGACTGAGTGGAGGCGCATGTCGAGTGCCGTGTTGGCTGGGCTCGCGTTTCCGATCTGGATGCTGGGAAGGCGTAGGCGGAAAGGGCCACGAGTGGTGGCATTATGCGGCCTGTTGATGGGGATGCTGGCAATCGCCGGATGCGGCGCACGCAGCATATCGACGCCACTGCTGGGGGGAAAGACGTACGCGCTCACCGTCACGGGAACCTCAACGAACCTGGTAGGGAGTGTGATAAGTCACTCGGCGCAGGTTACGTTGGTTGTGGAGTAGAACGCCGGATGTTGTTCACGTTAGGGAACAGCTTTGAGGGCAAGCAGCGTTCGCGGCGCGATTGTGCATCTACTAGGAGGACACGCTTAAGAGATTGCTTTTTTGAACTCGAAGGGCGTTAGCCTGCATTCGAAACGAGATCTATGCCACGCACGCTGCTTCCTGGAAAACCCTATCCTCTTGGCGCCACGCCTACTGCCCTTGGCACGAACTTTGCGCTGTACTCCGAGAATGCGTCGGCGGTGCATGTTTGCTTGTTTGACGATGACGGTAAGCAGATCGACTGCGTGGAGTTGAAGGAGACAACGGCGTTTGTCTGGCATGGATTGCTGCG
>Ga0302228_10003166_pt1 | contig 10818 bp, 8 predicted proteins | sample II_Palsa_N1_2_FD_193519 | JGI IMG/M metagenome (GOLD analysis project Ga0302228, IMG submission 193519) | Peat permafrost microbial communities from Stordalen Mire near Abisko, Sweden - II_Palsa_N1_2 | ecosystem: Environmental > Terrestrial > Soil > Palsa > Peat permafrost | place: Sweden...
TTCCGTTTCTGGTATTGCCTTCGCTTTTTTTGCCGTTGCTCATGCGCTGGCTGTCCACGCACCGCGCGTAGGAGGCGAAGTTGCCGGCGCTGGCGAAACGTTCGATGGTCCCGGTTTCCAGCACGATCACAGTGGCAAGCGTCTGGCCAATACCGGGCACCGTGGTCAGGAGGGCATAGTCTGCGCGTGGTGCAACCTTTTCGTGAAGACGCTTTTCCACGATGGCGATCTGTGCGGAGAGTGTCGTGATGACCGCGACGTTCGCGCGGACCGCGAGCGCTACGTCGTCTGGAAGATTCAGCTGGTCGACCGCGGCCTGGTCCAGTTGCTTGACCTGATTGCTCGTGATTCGCGTGCCGTACTGACGCGCCGTTGTGTTCTCGACCGCGAGGATGTGGCTGGTGCGGCTGCGTACCAGTTGCATGCGTTTGCGGGCCAGGTCGCGCACCTCACGGTGCTTCGCCGGCAGGATGGTGCCGGTAGGCAGGATGCCCAGGCGCAGCAGGTGGGCCAGGTAGCGCGCGTCGGTCTCGTCACCGCTGTGCTTGAGCCCATCATATTTTTTTATGGCCGTGGTGTTGGCCAGATGGACCACGAAGCCGGCCGCCTGCAGGCCGTCGACAAGCCAGTACCAGTTGTATGTGGATTCGACCACGATGCCTGCCAGCTCAGCTCGCCACGGGGCAAGGAACGCCAGAATCCTTACCAGATCGTTCGGTAATCGCTTTTCGGCGACCACGCGGTCCGTTTCGTCAATCACACTCACCACGCTGTTGTTCGAATGCAGGTCAATGCCGCTATAGTTCATGATGACCTCCTTCCGGTTAAAGCGGTTTTGGCAAACTCACTTTAACCCCGTCGCCCGGCAGGGCGGCGGCAGGAGGTCCGCTAGATGATTTTCAATTGCAGCACAGCCACTGCATCTCTGCGATGACCAAGGCGCCCCTATGAGCAGCCAATACCGACCAGCGATCGACACCCCAACCAGCTACACTGAACGGGCGGCGAGCCGCAAAAACCCGCCTCGTCGAAGTAGAACAGGCGACACCAGCCATCACGCGCGGCGACCTGAAGGAGTGGAAGGAAAGAAAGGATGAATCTACATTTTTTTAAGGATGGGGTCTCATACGTCGAGAACATGCTGCCAAAGGAGACTTGCCAGACGATCCTGTCGCTTTATGAAAAGGACGCTCGCAAGCAAACCGGGAGAGTGCTGCGCGGACTTGGCGAAAAAGAGGTGCGGGAAGACATCAAGGTCAGCACCGACCTGGTGATCCGCGACTCGGATGTCTGGCAGGAGGCCTACGCGGAAGTGAACGCGGCAGTCAAAGAAGCGCTGCGCCGGATCGTCGAGGAAGTGGAGGCCTTGCAATTGTGGCCGCTTTGCTGGACGGGCTACAAAATCCAGCACTACACGAAAGGCGAGGGGCAATTCAAATGGCACTTCGACGCTATCGGGCCCGGCACGTGGGCGCGGCAATTGTCGATGGTGCTCTATTTGAATACGGTGGAGGAGGGCGGGGAAACGAGCTTCCTGAGGCAGGGACTGAAATTGAAGCCCTTGGCCGGGGATGGGGTCTTCTTTCCTCCGTTCTGGACGCACGCCCACTGCGGCGAGATTCCACTTTCCGAAGACAAATTCATCATATCGACCTTCGTGAGCTTCGACATTCCCGGCGCGGGCCCGCCAGGCTGAATCGCGCGTGCGCGACTCAATGGGGGGCGAGTCGAGCGGTTCGTAGCCATGAGACGACGTGGCACGCGACGACTCGTCCAGCGCACGGGCACTCTCTGTCTACGCGGCGGTATTTTCCACTGCAACCCTCCGCGCCACCAACCCCTCAATAGCCCGCTCATCCGCTACCGATACCGGCGAAAACACCACCATACTCAACCCCTCCGCCCCGCTAACCGCAAAAGCGGAATACTCAAGCGTAAGCACCCCGGCAATCGGATGCCGAAAGTGCTTAACGCCACCCCAAAGGCTATGCACTTCGTTTTCGGCGTAGAGCCGCCGAAACTCCGCACTGGATTCCTGTAACTCCGCAGCAAGCGCCGCCGCTTCAGGATCCCCACCCACCCGCGCGACATCGATCCGAAACACCCCCACCGCAAGCCGCGCACTTTCCTCCCAATTCTCCTGCGACCCACGAGCGGTTTTATTGCAAAAGAGAAGCCGAAGCACATTCCGCTCACGAACGGGCAGCGCGGCATAATCGGTCAGCACGGCAGCCGCGGCAGCATTCCAGGCCACAACATCCCAGGTAGGTGTCTTCACAATTGCGGGACTGGTACGCAGCCCATCCAGCACGCGTTGCAGGACGGGCGTAACCGCAGGCGACACCTCCGGATAAAGCGGCAGCGGCGGCCGCCGCTGAGCAAGCAGAAACAGCATCTCCCGCCCAGCCGCATCCAGCTCCAGCGCCCGAGCCAGCCGCTCCAGCACCTCATCCGAAGGCGGCCCGCCACGTCCCTGTTCGAGCCACGTGTACCAGGCAACACTGACATTCGCCCGCATGGCCACTTCCTCGCGCCTGAGCCCAGGCGTCCGACGCCGCCCTTGGGCATCCGCCCCAGGTTGCAGGCGCGACCGGCGATCGCGAAGGAAGCTGCCTAACGAGGCAACGGGATCGGGAAGGGTATTGACTGTCATAGCGGTGTACGTCTCCAGCTTTTACAGCCCGAAGGTACGCAGGGAAAAGTGCTGATTCGTTCCACGCGTTCACTGGCGAATCCATGGAACGGTCAGAACGCGTGAATTCGCAAAGGGAAACCCACAGGCTCGAATGATGGCAAAGCCATCCCAATCGAGATTATCACAGCAGAACCCGCGCCAGCATCCGCCGCCGGACCCCAGCAACCCGGCCAGCAACTCCGCCGCATTGCACAAAATCCGCCCGTCCAAGGCACACAGCATGGCAAACCAGATCACCCCAATTGAGCGACTTGGACATCGAACCCCGCTGGCAGATTGGCCTACACTCTTAAGAGACCAGCGCGCGCTACCAGCACGCGCCGGCTTTGGCACCCACCCGGCTACCCCGGCAAGCTGCCTAACAGCGTGAGACACAATCAAGCGTGGAGACAACACAATGAGCTTGTATGAGCCGTTGCGTCTGCATGTGCCGGAGCCCACCGGGCGCCCAGGCTGCAGAACCGACTTTTCCTATCTACATCTATCCCCCGCCGGATCGGTGCGCAAACCGCCCATCGACGTCAGCGCCATCGACACCAGCGACCTCGCCCACAGCCTCGTCCGCGTTCTCGACGACGAAGGCCGCGCCGTCGGCCCCTGGGCCCCGGATCTCACTGACGAGCAATTGCTGGCCGGCATGCGGGCCATGCTCAAGACGCGCATCTTCGATGCGCGCATGCAGATCGCCCAGCGCCAGAAAAAGATCTCCTTCTACATGTTGAGCCTCGGTGAAGAGGCGATCGGCGCGGCCCAGGCCATGGCCCTGCGGCGCGACGACATGTGCTTTCCCACCTACCGCCAGCAGAGCATCCTGATGGCGCGCGAGGTGCCGCTGGTGGGCATGATGTGCCAGTTGATGTCCAACGAAGCCGATCCGCTCAAAGGCCGTCAGCTACCGGTGATGTATTCCGACCGCGAGGCCGGCTTCTTCTCGATCTCCGGCAACCTCGCGACGCAGTTCATCCAGGCGGTGGGCTGGGCGATGGCTTCGGCCATCAAGGGCGATACGAAGATCGCCTCGGCGTGGATCGGCGACGGCGCCACCGCCGAGTCCGACTTCCACACCGCGCTCACCTTCGCGCACGTCTACCGCGCCCCGGTCATCCTGAACGTGGTTAACAACCAGTGGGCAATCTCGACCTTCCAGGCCATCGCGGGCGGCGAGGGTGCGACCTTCGCGGGACGCGGCGTCGGCTGCGGCATCGCCTCGCTGCGCGTCGACGGTAACGACTATCTCGCGGTGTACGCGGCCTCGCAGTGGGCCGCGGAGCGCGCGCGCCGCAATCTCGGGCCGACACTGATCGAATGGGTCACGTATCGCGCAGGCGCGCACTCGACTTCCGACGATCCGTCCAAATACCGTCCCGGCGACGACTGGACCGATTTCCCGCTCGGCGACCCGATCGCGCGCTTCCGGCAGTACCTCAACGTGAAGGGCATCTGGTCGGATCAGGCGCACGATGGGTTGGTGGCGTCGCTGGAAGCCGAGATCATCGCGGCCCAGAAGGAAGCCGAACAGCACGGCACGCTGAACGACGAGCGCATTCCGAGCGCCGCCAGCATGTTCGACGATGTCTACAAAGAGATGCCGGAACACCTGCGCCGTCAGCGGCAAGAACTAGGAGTGTGACCATGGCGGAATTCGATCCTATCCATGAGACGAGCACGGCCACCAGGCCGATGACGATGATCCAGGCGCTGCGCTCGGCGATGGACGTGATGCTCGGACGCGACGACAACGTCGTGGTGTTCGGTCAGGACGTGGGCTATTTCGGCGGTGTGTTTCGCTGCACCGAGGGCCTGCAGGCGAAATACGGCACCTCGCGCGTGTTCGACGCGCCGATCTCCGAAGGCGGTATTGTCGGCGCGGCGGTCGGGATGGGCGCGTACGGTCTGCGTCCGGTGTGCGAGATCCAGTTTGCCGACTACTTCTACCCGGCGTCGGACCAGATCGTGTCGGAAGGCGCGCGCTTGCGCTATCGCTCCGCGGGACAATTCATCGCACCCCTGACGATTCGCATGCCATGCGGCGGCGGCATCTACGGCGGCCAGACTCACAGTCAGAGCCCCGAGGCGATGTTCACGCAGGTCTGCGGACTGCGCACGGTGATGCCGTCGAATCCGTACGACGCCAAAGGACTCCTGATCGCCAGCATCGAGAACGACGATCCGGTGATCTTCCTCGAACCGAAGCGCCTCTATAACGGCCCGTTCGACGGCCATCACGAACGGCCGGTGACGTCATGGGCGAAGCATCCGTCGAACGCCGTGCCTGAGGGTTACTACACCGTACCGCTCGATTCGGCGGCGGTCGTGCGTCCGGGCAATGCAGTGACGGTGCTCACCTACGGGACCACCGTCCACGTGTCGCTCGCGGCGGCGGAAGAAACCGGCATCGATGCCGAAGTGATCGACCTGCGCACCCTCTGGCCGCTCGATCTCGAGACCATCGTCAAGTCGGTGCGCAAGACCCGGCGCTGCGTGGTCGTGCACGAGGCGACCCGCACCTGCGGTTACGGCGCGGAGTTGGTGTCGCTCGTGCAGGAGCATTGTTTCTATCACCTGGAAGCGCCGATCGATCGGGTCACCGGCTGGGACACGCCGTATCCGCACGCGCAGGAATGGGCCTATTTCCCCGGCCCGCGCCGGGTTGGGGAAGCACTACGACGCGTGATGGAGGCCTGAAATGGGTGTGCATGTAATCAAAATGCCGGATATCGGTGAAGGCATTGCAGAAGTGGAACTCGGCGCCTGGCACGTGGAAGTGGGCCAGATCGTCAAGGAAGACGGGCCGCTCGCGGACGTGATGACGGACAAGGCCGCAGTCGAAATTCCGTCGCCGGTCGCGGGCAAGGTGATTGCGCTCGGCGGCAAGGTCGGGGAAGTGCTGGCGGTGGGCAGCGAGTTGATCCGGCTGGAGGTGGAGGGCGAGGGGAATCTCAAGCCAGGTGTTGGCGGACACGCGCCGGCAGTCGCAAACGAAGGGCGCGGTACGAACGGCGTTAGTGGCGGCACGAACGGCCACAACGGAACGCATGCCGCAGCGCCGGCGAATGAAGCGGCAGCAGGTGTCGCGCCGCAAGCGTCTTCAGCAGCCCATACGTCGCGCAGCTCACCCACACCCGCTGCACGTCCGCCCTCGGCAGTGCGTCAGCCCGACGAACGCCCGCTCGCCTCACCCGCCGTCCGCCAGCGCGCCTGGGACATGGGCGTCGAGCTGCGCTTCGTCCATGGCTCCGGCGAGGCCGGCCGCATCACCCATGCAGACCTCGACGCGTACGCGCAGACTCGCGGCAATGCATCCTCCCCGACGACGCAGGCCCGCTCGGGTTACGTCGAACGTCTCGACGAAACAGCGGTGCCGGTGATCGGCATGCGCCGCGCCATCGCCCGCAAGATGCAGGAGGCGAAGCGCCGCATTCCGCATTTCAGCTACGTCGAAGAGATCGACGTCACCGAACTCGAAGACCTGCGCACGCAACTGAACAAGCGCTGGGCCGAAACGCGTGGCCGCCTCACCATGCTGCCGCTGCTGATCCGCGCCATGGTGATCGCGCTGCGCGATTTCCCGCAGATCAACGCGCGCTTCGACGACGAAGCCGGCGTGGTCACGCGCTATGGCGCGGTGCACGTGGGCGTCGCGACGCAGACCGACGCGGGTCTCACTGTGCCGGTGCTGCGCCATGCCGAAGCACGCGACGTCTGGTCGATGGCGGCCGAGATCGTGCGTCTCGCCGAAGCCGTGCGCAGCGGCAAGGCGAGCCGCGATGAACTGACGGGCTCGACCATCACGATTTCCAGCCTGGGCGCGCTCGGCGGGATCGTCTCGACGCCGGTCATCAATCATCCTGAAGTGGGCATTGTGGGCGTCAACCGGATGGTCGAACGTCCCATGATCCGTCAAGGCGCCGTGGTGGCGCGGAAGATGATGAACCTGTCGTCGTCGTTCGATCATCGGGTGGTCGACGGCATGGATGCCGCCGAATTCATCCAGGCGGTTCGAGTGCTGCTGGAGCAGCCCGCCCTGCTTTTCGTGGAGTGAGCATGAGCCAGATCGAACATACCAGCCTGCTGGTCATCGGCGGCGGGCCGGGCGGCTATGTCGCCGCGATTCGCGCGGGGCAGTTGGGCATTCCCACCGTGCTGGTCGAACGCGAGCAACTGGGCGGTACGTGCCTGAACATTGGCTGCATTCCGTCCAAGGCGCTGATTCACGTCGCCGAGGAATTCGACAAAACTCTCCAGTACGCCGAAGCATCGCCGCTCGGCATTCGGGTCGGCACGCCGGAAATCGACATCGCGCGCACGGTAGCCTGGAAAGACGGCATCGTGCAGAAACTGACCCGCGGCGTGGGGGCGCTTCTCAAGAAGCACGGCGTCAAGGTCGTGAAGGGCGACGCGCGCGTGATCGACGGCAAGACTGTCGAAGTCACCGCAAGCGGCCAAGGGCAGAACGAGGGCGAGCGTGTGCGCATCCACTGCGAACACCTGCTGCTGGCCGCCGGCTCCGAACCCACCGCCTTACCGTCGATGCCGTTCGGCGGCAAGGTGGTGTCGTCCACCGAGGCCTTGTCGCCGAAGACGCTGCCGAAGCGTCTCGTCGTGGTGGGCGCCGGCTATATCGGGCTGGAGCTGGGCACGGTGTATCGCAAGCTCGGTGCGGAGGTGACGGTCGTCGAGGCGCAGGACCGCATCCTGCCCGCCTACGATGCCGAACTCGTCAAACCGGTGGCGGATGCGCTGGCGAAAAAGGGTGTCGTGGTGCTGCTGGGGCACAAGGTGCTGGGTCTCAGCGCGGACGGTGAGGCCGTGCGTGTACAGGACCGCGACGGCAGCGAGAAAGCGCTACCGGCCGATCAGGTGCTGGTGGCGGTTGGCCGCCGTCCTCGCACTCAGGGATGGGGGCTTGAGACTCTCCAGCTCGACCGCAACGGTGCCGCGTTGCGTGTCGACGATCAATGCCGCACGTCGATGCGCGACGTGTGGGCGATCGGCGATCTGGCCGGCGAACCGATGCTTGCCCACCGGGCGATGGCGCAAGGCGAGATGGTCGCGGAAATCATTGCGGGCAAAGAACGCCGCTTTGCGCCCGCGGCGATTCCGGCGGTGTGCTTCACCGATCCCGAGATCGTGACGGCCGGGATGTCGCCAATCGAAGCCGAAGCCGCGGACCTCGACTGCGTGAGCGCGTCGTTCCCGTTCGCCGCAAACGGCCGCGCGATGACGCTCGAGGCAACCGACGGCTTCGTTCGCGTCGTGGCGCGTCGCGACAATCATCTGATCGTCGGTTGGCAGGCGGTGGGTCGCGGAGTGTCGGAACTGGCCGCGGCGTTTTCGCAGTCCATGGAGATGGGCGCGCGTCTGGAGGACATCGCCGGGACCATTCACGCGCATCCGACCTTGGGCGAAGCGGTCCAGGAAGCGGCGCTGCGTGCACTGGGTCACGCGCTGCACATCTGAGCGGGTTTGCGATCCCAGGTGGCGAGAGGCATCCGGGCTGGGCGTGGCAAACTCCCGGCCCGGCCCCGCTCCATCGTCCATGTCGGGCAGGGAATCCTGTAGTCTGAAGGCTTGCCAACCTGATAGCGGACCACGAACCCATGAGCAACCTGAAGCCCATCGAATACACGGACGCCGCACCGGAAGTCAAAGCGGTGTACGACGACATCAAGAGCACGCGCGGCGTCCCCGACGTCAACAACTTCTGGAAGTTCATCGCCCAACACCCGCCGACCCTGGCGCGCACATGGGACAGTCTCAAGGACGTGATGTCGCCCGGCGCGCTCGACCCGCTCGTCAAGGAACTGCTGTATGTGGCGGTGAGCGTGACCAACAACTGCGGCTACTGTGTCGCGAGCCATACGGCCGCTGCCCGGCGCGCGGGCATGACCGATGAGATGTTCGGCGAACTGATGGCGGTGGTCGGGATGGCTAACGAGACCAACCGCCTGGCAGTGGGATACCGCGTGCCGATCGATCCGGCATTCGAGTAAGGCACGCTCGCCGAGACGAGACGCGCGGCCGCTTCCATGCCGCTGCGCCGCGCGGTTTATTTCCCCGCCGCCGCCGCGCCGTCCGTTTCGCCCTTGAACACCGTGCGCCAATCGTCCTTCATGTCGACGATCAGCCAGCCCTTCACGTTCGCCTCTTCCAGTCCCTTATCCAGCTTGCCGCTGCGGGCGGTGCGGTCGTACGCATACTCGCGCTGCGCGTCGGTGTGATGCACGAGGGCGGCAAAGCGCGGGCCGTCACCGGAGGTGGTCCATTCGAGCATCGGCAGGTCGTCGTCCGAACTGCCGAACGCCATCAGCGGCCGCCGGCCGATCACCGCCTGGATGGTTTGCGGCTTTAGCGTGCCTTCGTTGATCGTATCGATCTGCGCGGTCCGGGTAAGCGAGGCCGCGCCGTTCACCAGTCCATACTGATACCGGACCGTGCTGCCGATCACTTCATCAGGCGGCACGCCGTACATGCGCTGCGAAATCGTGCGCATGAATTCGACGCTCTCGGGCGCCACGATGTAGGTCTTGAAACCATTGGCGCGCAGATAGGCGAGCAGGTCGACCATCGGCTGATACGCGAGACTCGTGTACGGCCGGTTGAAGCGCGGGTCGCTCGCCGTGTCGAACCAGTCGTGTACGATCGACGCGAAGCTGTCCGTCGTCAGGCCGGCATGGGTCGCGGCGAGCAGTTTCATGGCGCCCGCATCGCCGCTGCTGGCGACGCCCTTCAGATTGCCGCGCAGGATGGAGCGGAACGGCTCCTGGCGTTTCCATTCCGGATGATGCGGCGCCAGCGTCTTCACCCGTTGCAGCGTGAAGACGAGTTGCACGGAGGCGGGCTGCTCGACCCACAGCGTGCCGTCCAGATTGAATACCGCAATCCGTTCGGCGCGCGGCACGAAGTCTTTCGATTCCGGCGTCGTGACGCGGGTGACGAAGTCGATAATCGAGCGCTCCGCCGGCGTGTCGTTCCACGACGCCATGGTCGAATTGCCGGACGGCGCGCGGGCCGGGCGGGCGGCTTGCGCCGAGCCCGCATGGGGTGTGCTTGTGCAGGCGCAGAGAACGACTACGGTCAACCCGGTCCAGCATCTGCGCATCCAGCCAATCATGAAAGCCTCGTTAGTGTGTGATGTGGTGCGGCCCGTCGTGCGCCGCCATTTCGATTCGCGCTTACTAGATATCACATTCGGCGCGTTTGTTTAACGGTTTGCGATGCGGATGGGAGATGACGGGCATCCGCCGCGGCGTCCGGTTCGCATGTGGTTCGCATTGTTGTTCGTATTGCGGCGCCGGGATGCGCTGCGGGACCATCGCGCATCTACCCTGCGCCACGCAGCTCCGCGCTAACCACGCGCAATTGTTTATTTATCTGCATCAATTCGATAAAAAAACCATCGGCATTTCAAAAACAGATTTATCCGACAGAATGTCCGTTCAATAAGCATCGAAAAATCGGCTTTTCTGTCGTGTTACAAATTTATCTCTGTGATTTCAGAAAACGTTTGCTAGTATTTTGCAAGGATGACAGTGATTCACCGCGACCTTTAACTGCCGTACAGACATAGTCCTGTGCGGCGTCCTGTCCTATACGAGGAGCGTCCATGCCAGCCCCGGGGTTCTGCCGTCGAACTCCATAACAGCGCACTTCATACCCGGCGCCAATTGAGCCATCAATATTCGCGTTTCAGGATTTCCCCGCCACATTCGGTGATAGCGGGCAGTATGAATTCGCACCAGTATTAATCAACTGACTGCGTTATTAAATGATCTTCTGTTTGCGCTGTGCAAAGGAATGCGCTCGCCTATTAATAACGCCAGAACCTGGGAAATCTACATGGCCATGAAGCGATCCCTTGGCGCGAGTGCGGTGGCGTGCGCGGCGGTGTTCTCGTCAGCCGCTTATGCGCAGGCTTCGGCAGACGATGCCAACAAGAGCAATAACCCGCTGAATCTGGCGCCGTCGTTCAACCTCCAGGATTACTACACTCCGAGCCTGTTCGGCGTCAGCGGTCATACGAACGACCTGCTGCTGCGGCCGACCGTTCCGGTGGGGCCCATCGGCCCGATCGGCGTGCCGCAGATTTTCCGCGCCACCGTGCCGATCAGCACCCGCCCGGA
>Ga0302228_10003175_pt1 | contig 10801 bp, 13 predicted proteins | sample II_Palsa_N1_2_FD_193519 | JGI IMG/M metagenome (GOLD analysis project Ga0302228, IMG submission 193519) | Peat permafrost microbial communities from Stordalen Mire near Abisko, Sweden - II_Palsa_N1_2 | ecosystem: Environmental > Terrestrial > Soil > Palsa > Peat permafrost | place: Sweden...
CACTCCCGCCGATGCCAGCCACCAGACGCCATGATGAACGCCGCTGACGAGGGGCGTGCGGGCCGCCACGCGCGCGAGCGATTGAAGAAACGGCCGTTGTCCCACGAACGGGTGGAAGCGCTCGCTGAGGACGATCAGCCAGTCGCAATCGATGGCATCGCCGAACGCGGTATCGACGGCCACTTGCGCGCCGCCGCCCAATGCCACCGGCCTGCCGTCCACCGATAGAACCTGCCACTCGACCAGGGTCCGGCCATCGATTTCATTCGCAAGACGCAGCGCATCCAGGACCGGGCCGGCGCCGCTCATCGAACAAGGCGCGATCAGCGCGATTGCCACCCGCAGCGGCTTCGTGGCAGTGCGCAACTCCACGGATTACTTGAGGCTGCCGGAGAGGAACTGCTGCAGCCGCTCGCTGGTCGGCCGGGTCAATACCTCGCCGGGCGCGCCCTCTTCTTCCGTGCGGCCCTGATGCAGGAACATCACGTGATTCGAGACGTTGCGCGCGAAGCCCATCTCGTGCGTCACGACGATCATCGTGCGGCCCTCTTCCGCCAGCTTCTGCATGACCTTCAGCACTTCGCCCACCAGTTCGGGGTCGAGTGCCGAGGTGGGTTCGTCGAAGAGCATCACATCGGGATGCATGGCGAGCGCCCGGGCGATGGCCACCCGTTGCTGCTGCCCGCCCGACAAATGTGACGGATATTGTTTTTCCACCTTGGGTGCGAGGCCGACTTTCTCGAGACAGTCGCGCGCGCGTTCGAGCGCTTCCTTCTTCGATAGCCCCAGCACGTGCATGGGCGCTTCCATCACGTTTTCGATCGACGTCATGTGGGCCCACAAGTTGAAATGCTGGAACACCATGGCAAGCTTGGTGCGCACGCGCTGCAACTGCTTATGGTCCGCGACTTCGAGATTGCCCATGCTGTCCGTCTTGGTGCGTACGGGTTCGCCGTCGACCACGATCTCGCCGGCGTTCGGGCGTTCGAGGAAGTTGATGCAGCGCAGGAACGTACTTTTTCCCGATCCGCTCGAACCGATGATGCTGATGACGTCACCGGCCCTGGCCGAAAGCGAGACGCCCTTGAGGACTTCGTTTTCGCCGAAGCGCTTGTGGATGTCGCGGACAACGAGTTTCGTGTCGATGTTGCTTGCTGCGGCTGGCGAGGCGGCCGGCGACGCTGCGGGTGTGGATGAGTCCAACGAGTTCTCCCCAGTGTGGTTCGGACCTTCAGTCCATGTCGATCATGGCGCGGATGCGCGGATTCTAACGAAAACGGACGGAGCTGAGATATTGGGACTAATGGGGGTTGGGGCTCGGTGTAGCAGAAGGGCTCTACGCTCACCCCACACTCACCGGTAACACAGCGGCCCGATCGCCCTAAACCCCCGACGCCAGCGCTTGCACCCTGCGCACGACCTGGCCGTTCGCCACGGCAATCTCCGGACTGGTCTGCAACATTGGAAGGTACTGGGCATCAAACACGGCGTTGCGGCTTTTCTGGTCTTTAGAACCGAACATCGCGCTCACCGCCAGCGCCATCTCGATGCGCGCGTCGGACGTGGCCTCCGCATCATCCAGAACATCGTCTAGCGCCGCGATCAGCGTGGAAAGCGGCGCTATCCACCTGTACGCGCTTCCATTGATGACGATCTGCAAGAACTCGCCCGGCGAAACCGGACCAAATTCACTTTCATGTTGCGCGCGCGAGGCGTCGAGGATCTCGCGATGCAAGGCCAGCAAAGGATGACGCACGTCCTTTAGAAAACCAGTGGCGGCGGCATTGGTGATCGAAGTGCTCATGGTGGTCGTCCAAAACGGGAAAATGGAAATTTCCCGCCAAGCCTACACCGCTGCCGCTCCGATGACGCCTGTGACTCGTGAGAAAATCTCCTGCTGGACTTTCGGCACTCGCACCACGCACTGACCAAGGAGGCATTCGATGGCTAAGTCTGGGAACGTTGAAGACAAGCCCGCATTCATCATCCGCGACGCGAACGCCGCCGATTTCGACACCATCGCGCGCATCTACGCGCACTATGTGATCCATGCGGTCGCGACGTTCGAAGAAACGCCGCCGGATGCCGATGAAATGCGCGCCCGGCACTCCGTGATTATTGGCGCAGGCCTGCCCTACCTCGTGGCCGAAGCAGACGGCGTAGTCGTGGGCTATGCGTATGCGACGGCTTACAGGCCGCGCTCGGCGTATCGGCACACGATCGAGGATTCGGTGTATATCGCCGATGGCTGGCTCAGCCGAGGCCTCGGTCTCGCGCTGCTCGAAGCACTGATCGCGCGCTGCGAAGCAGGACCCTGGCGGCAGCTTGTCGCAGTGATCGCCTCGGGCAGCGACTCCGGATCGATGGCCCTGCATACGCGCCTCGGCTTCGAGCATGTCGGCGTGCTGCGCAACGTCGGCTACAAGCTTGGCGGCTGGGTCGATACGATCCTGATGCAACGTTCGCTCGGTGACGACAAACCCGTAATGCCGCAACGCTGAAGCATGCGCGGCGAGGTTGACGTTCGGACTTTCGCCTTACCATGACAAGCGTGCCCGCCCTTTTTTAATCCGAGCTTTCGTTGCCCACCTACACCCTCGCCGCTACCGTCAGCGCTGAAATCGACATCCGCAAGAGCCGCTTTATCGCGCTGGCGATCCCCGTCGCCGATCGCGCTGCCGCCATGCGCGAACTCGACGCGCTGCGCGCGTTGCACCCGGGGGCAACCCATGTCTGCTGGGCGCTGCTGGCGGGCGGCGAATCGGGCATGTCCGACGATGGCGAGCCCTCCGGCACCGCCGGCCGCCCAATCCTGGAAGTGCTGCGCCATCACGAAGTCGACGGCGTGCTGGCTGCGGTAGTGCGCTACTACGGCGGCATCAAGCTCGGTGCCGGCGGCCTGGTGCGCGCTTACACCGACGCGATTGCGACCACGATGCAACTGGCGCAACGTATCGAACGAGTGCCGCTAGGCATGTTGCAAGTGGAGGTCGATTACGCCGACGAAGCCCGCGTGCGCCGCTGGGTCGAGCAGGAAGGGCATGAACTCGATGACCCGGGTTATGGCATGACCGTACGAATGTCGATACACATGCCGCTCGCCGTGCTTGACAAGGCGGCGGATTCGATTCGCGGCCTGACGCACGGGCGCGCGGCCGTTGAGCAAGTAACGTGAGCCTGCCATGAGCCAGGTCGAGCCGCCGGTTGTTCCCTTCGTGATTGCATTGCTGCCATCCGGGCCGACGTTTTCATCGACGGGCGATACAACCATTCTCGAAGCGGCAGCGCTCGCCGGATTGCGTTTGCCGAGTTCATGCCGCAACGGCACGTGCAGGGCGTGCCTGTGCAGGCTGATAGAAGGCCGTGTCCGATACCGGGTCGACTGGCCCGGCCTGAGCGCCGAAGAAAAGGCCGACGGCTGGATCTTGCCCTGCGTGGCGTTGCCGGAATCGGATCTGAAGGTGGATCAGCCGCATTTTCTACTGGTTTCCGATGCGGAAGAAACGCGACGCAAACGCGGCCGGGGCTTCTGAAACCACTCGGCACAAAGCTCGGGTAATTCGGGATTGTCGTCATTTATCAATGACATACGATAACGTTCCCGAGCGTCGAAGCGCGCCCGATTGTTCAGGGGCCCGTATCGAACGGCTCAAAAAGTGTACAATTGCGATTCGCCCGATTTTCTGGCAGGGCCAGATTAACTGAGATATCAATGACTAAAGTATTGTTGAAAGAGAACGAACCTTTCGACGTCGCTATGCGCCGCTTTCGTCGCACCGTCGAACGCACTGGCCTGATTCAGGAACTGAAGTCACGCATGGCTTATGAAAAGCCGACCACCGAACGCAAGCGCAAGAAAGCTGCTGCGGTCGCTCGTTTGCGCAAGCAGATCCGTCGCGCGCAGTTACCAAAGAAAATGTATTGATGGCGTGACGGGCTTTATCGTTATGTCGTTTTATCAGCGGCTAGTGGGTCGATTTAGTTTCGGCCACGCGCTGAGGAAAGTTGAGCCGGGCAAAACGAATCGCCAACAAGGCGAGCCCGGGCGAAGCAAGCGCGAAAGCGGCGGCAATGCCAGCGTTCGCAGCGTTCGTGGCGATCTAAAGGCCAGACGCGAAGAATTGCAGGTGTGATTCGTACTCCCCAATGCGGAGCGCGACTACACGGCTGACCGATCTGCCCCATGAGCACTATCGCTGTGTGGCCCCGGTCAGCGCTAAGGTCAAGCAAGAATTCAAAAAGCCCGCACGATAAACATCGTGCGGGCTTTTTTCGCTTGGCGCTCATGCGCTACGCCATGAGCCAACCGCGCGTCCAACCCGGCGCCTGACTTGTTAACGCATAAAGCCCGGCAAGCCGGGCTTTATGCGTTGAATCTGTTGGTTGCGGGGGTAGGATTTGAACCTACGACCTTCGGGTTATGAGCCCGACGAGCTGCCAGACTGCTCCACCCCGCGAAAAAGATTATAGCGCTAACGAGCACGCGCGGTCAAACCGAATCGAAGGATATTGCAATCGGATTGCGGAGACCGCTCAGCGACCTATCGGAACACGTCGGTCAGCGTGCCGATATCGCCTAGGCAGGCAAACGTGCGTCGGCAATATTGCGTGCGGCGTCAACGTTGCGCTGATGTGCCCGCGACAATCGATTGAGCAGCGGCAACAACAGGATGGCGACGACCGCCCCGCCCGCAGCAACCCAGCCGAGGGCAAAGAAGAGCTTCGTATAAAGGGGCAGCGAAACCAGTGGATCGAGATCGCCCGACGGCATGCGCGCCAGATTGGCGACCAGGCTCCCCCGATACTGCGACACCCCCGTCGCCACAAAATACGCGCCCATCATGAAGCCGCTCATGCGCGACGGCACGTAGTGCGCGATCATCGCGAGCCCGAGGCCGGACACCAGCAACTCGCCAAGCGAATACAGACCGTAGCCACCGACCATGAACCACGATGAGACGCGACCATCGACGGCAAAACGCCCGCTGAGCGCAAACACGAAGAACCCCAGCGCGACGACGAGAAACCCCAGCGCGTATTTGGCGGCGACGGGGATATCGCGGCCACGTTGTGCCAGCCGTGTATAGGCAATGGCGAGGAACGGACTCAGCAGCATGATCCAGAGCGGATTGAGCGCCTGGAATTGCGCGGCGCTCCAGGAGAACAGGTTGACATTGAAGAGCGTGAACGAGGGGTCGACGTTGCGCAGCGCAAACAAGGTCAGCGACGTGGACATCTGCTGATAGAAAATAAAGAACAAGATGATCTGCAGGGTCAGGATCAATGCCGCGAGCAAGCCCGCGCGTTCAGTCGAATCGCATTTCACCAGCATGTAGCCGAAGATCGCCAGGATCGCCACCCCTGCCGCATACACGCAAATTGCCGCCACCTGTTCGTGTTGCAGCACGAACACCGTCGCTACGCCGAGCGCAACGCTCCCTGCCGCTACGGCGGCGAAGCGGCGCCACGGAAACGGTTCGTCGTCCGGCGCTGAACCAATGCGCGCCAACGCGCGGCGCATCAGCATGAAGTTGAGCAAGCCGAGCACCATGCCCGCGAAACACACGGCGAACGCGGCGTGCCAGCCCCAGTGATCTTTTATCCAGGGAGTGGCGAGCATCGATAGAGTTGAGCCGATGTTGATCGACATGTAGTAGATCGTGAAGGCACTGTCGATGCGCGCGTCATCGCCTTCGTAGATCCGCCGCACGAGGTTCGCGGCGTTGGCCTTGAACAGCCCGTTGCCGATCACGATCACGGCGAGCGACGCGTACATATAGTCAAGCGAATCGAAGGGAATCGCGAGCATGGCGTAACCCGCCGCCAGCACGAAAGCGCCGAAGATCATGGTGCGCCGAGCGCCGAGCACCTTGTCGCCGATCCAGCCCCCTACTGCGGGGGCCGAAAATACCAGCGCCGTGAACGCGCCCCATGTGAGGTTCGCGTGTTCGTCGCGGAAACCGAGCTTGTCGATCATGAATAAAACGAGCAACGCTGCCATGCCGTAGAAACCAAATCGCTCCCACATCTCGATAAGGAAGACGGTCGCGAATGAGCGCCCTTGCGAAGGACCGGACGGAGGTGAAGTCATGCTGAATCTCGTAAGGTGTGGCGGTAGAGCGGTGACGCCGGGGTCGCCGTGTGGTGCGCGATGCCGAACTTGTGGGCAAAGCAAGCGGCGATTATCCCAGCCCGATCTTTAAAACGTGATGCACTGTTTCGCAATACAGCGTTCACGTTTATGAGACTTTCACGATGCGCTCGGACGGCTCGTTCAGGTTTCTTAGGATGGGATTATTTCGTATAACGATATATTTTCAACGAACGTTCCATTGATGCGATACCCGACGCATTGCGCCGTATCGTGATAACTTCCGGTTTTGCCTTCAAAGCCACGTAACCCAAATATGAACGACGTCAAAACCATTCTCACCGGCCACACACGCGGACTTGGCGAGGCACTCGCCGAGAACTTGCTATCGCGCGGAATCGCAGTGCTTGGGCTATCGCGTACTCGTCGCGAAGTGTCCGACCTGCTGCAACAAGTCGAACTCGATCTCGCCGATCCTGTTGCGCTCGGCGCATGGATTGCGACCGGCGCGCTGGCCAGGTTTATCGGTAACGCCCGGACTGTTTTGCTGATCAATAACGCGGGCATGCTGCAGCCGGTGGGCGGCATTGAGGGCCAGGACGTGAACGCGATCGGCCGCGCGGTCAGTCTGAATGTGGCTGCGCCGTTGATGCTGTCGGCGGCTGTCGCGGCGGCGAGTTTTAATGCGAGCGACCGGCGCATCGTGCATATTTCGAGTGGCGCGGCGCGCAATGCATATGCCGGCTGGAGCATTTACTGCGCGACCAAAGCGGCGCTCGATCATCACGCGCGCGCTGTCGCACTAGACGACAATCGGGCGTTACGTATTGCCAGTGTGGCGCCGGGTGTGGTCGACACAGCCATGCAAGCCGAGATTCGCGGCGCGGATCTGGAGACGTTTCCGCAGCGCGAAAGGTTCGAAGAACTCAAGCGCCAGGGGCAGTTGGCGACGCCGGCCGATGCTGCGCGAAAAGTGCTCGACTACGCGTTAAGCGATGCGTTTGGTGATACGCCAGTCGTGGATGTGCGCGATTTGGCGTAGGGGCATTGGTTCGACGGGAGGTTGGGTTCTGCTGGCGATGAGCTGTGAGCTGTGAGCGGTGAGCCGTGAGCCGTGAGCCGTGAGCCGTGAGCCGTGAGCCGTGAGCGTGGGTCGACGGAGGAGTCTTTCTGCAAGCAGCACCGCCCTAACCTATCCTCCCCCAACAACAGCCCCCCGCGACAACCCATCCGCCGCCCCATTGCGCGCCCTCGGAATCCATTTCAACTCGACATTGCCGAAGCGCTCAATCGACTGAATCAATTCGCGCGCTTGACGCGCGTACGAAAGAAGCACGGGCGCGCTGCGTGCCTCCCCACCGAGCACATCATCTATCACGACCCGGCTGTCTCCATGAATCACAAGCTTGCGCGGCTCGCGTAAAACCGCAGCTTCAAGCACCGCGATCAAAGCAAGATATTCGGCTTTGCAGCTATCGCCGTGGCCGCCCAATGCACTGATTTCCATGCGCTCGCCGTCAGGACTTTCCAACACGCCGCCAATGCCGATCTTGCCCGGATTCGGATACGCGGAGCCATCGAACCAGGCGTGCCATTCGAATGCCTCCCGCATCACCGGCCGGTTCAAACGAGCAGCCAGCGCATCCGCTCGCGCTTGCTTGCGCTGGCTCTGCGCCTCATCTGCCCGTGCCCGTTCCTTGCGCCGCACATCGACGAATTCGCCCAGCGATTGCGCGCCCGCCGACACTTCCAACGTCCGAACCAGCGCGGCGTGTTCAGAGATCGCCGAGTGTTTCGCCAGCCGCCGACTCGACGCGCGTTCCTTCTTGTAGGCAACAAGATAAAGCTCTTCAAACTCGAACATGTCCGCGAGTAAAAAATGACCGAGGCTCGAGCTTAACAATTTTTTGGATACAACCCGGCAAACACCGCTTCGATTATTTCGGCATATCCGCAATCACAACCGTCGTGCTCCGGTTCTCATTGGCAGGCATCACGTCCATGTGGCCGGACGCGCCCGTATCCTCAATTCGTGCCTCCACTGTCACCTTGGGAAACGCCGACAAAGCCACGTCGGGATGCGGCGCGAGCGTGTCATCGAGGACGATCGTCGCTGGCAATTCGCTTGCAGCTAAACGACTTTCGGCTAGCACTTCCCCGCTCACATCCGAAGCACTAGTCGCACGCGCGGTCACGACTATCGTCGCGTCGGGTGCGACTTGCACACCTTCTCCCAAGCGAACACGCACGGTGACGGCAGTCAGCCGCACCGCATCGCCGATATTCTTGCGCGCCTGCACCGCTATGGGCGAATCCGCAGCGAGCTGCGCTTCCAGACGACGCCAGTACCCTATCGCACGAGCATAAGCATGCGCGTCGAACGCAGCCGATGCCGCCAGCGCGAGCGCTTTCGGATTCGACGCATCGATGCTCAGCGCCGCCGCGATCTCCTGCGTGGCGCGGCCATCGAGACGGCCGTCATTCGCTGTCGCGAGGGCATCGGCGAAATCGGCGTGCAACTGGGCATCGCCCGGGTCGAGCGCGACCGCTTTCGAATATGCGGCGACAGCGTCGGTGGGTCGTTCCAGTACCGCATAGGAACGCGCGAGGATGGACCAGTCGGCGGCGTCGCGCGAGTCGGCCGGGTGGTCAGTCAGGCGAGACGCGAGCCGCGACACCATCATCCCGACCGACTCCGGCCGCATGTCGTGATGCTCGCCGGGCGGATCGTCCAGCGTGAGCGCCGCGGGTGTGCCGAGCTTGATATAAAGCGCGCAGGCGACGGCAGGGATGAGCGGAATCAGCAGCGCACAGGGCGCCACGCGAGCCGCCACGCCATTCGATGTCCTGCGCTCTGAGGAACGCGCGCTGGCGGTATCGTTCAGAACGCGGCGTTCGATCTCATGGCGCTGCAGCGTGTGCTGATACTTCGATAGGCGGCCGGCCAGCAACTCCCGGTCGGCTTCGGCCAGTTCACGCCGGTAAAGCGAAACAAGAAGTGTGCGCGACGTCGTCGAGCCGGCGTCATCCGTTTGACGCAGCAAGGGCACTACAACGCATAGCAGGGCCACGATCGTCATGCCCCCGGCAATGATCCAGAAACCGATCATCGGTCATCTCCCAGCAAGTGCCTTGCGCGTTGCCGCTGCAGGTCGGTCAGCGGCGAAGCCGGAATCGCGCGACGCCGGGCAACGATTCGCATCAACACCGCAAAGCCAAGCGCGAGCAGCGCAAATGGGCCAAGCCAGAGCAGCCACGTAAGCGGCTTGAACGGTGGATCGTAGAGGATGAAATCGCCGTAGCGGGTGACCATGTAGGCGCGGATTTTTTCATCGGATATTCCCTGCGCGACTTGCTCGACGATCTTCGCGCGCAGGTCAGCGGCGAGATCGGCAGTCGAATCGGCGATGGTTTCGTTCTGGCACACCACGCAGCGGAAGCTGGATTCAAGGGCGTGGATCCGGGCCTGATTTGCTTGGGCGCCGCGTTGGGCCACGCCTTGCGCGACGGCGGCCGGCGAAGAACCTGCCTGAACCGGCGCGCTGGCCGTCCCCGCCAGACGCCCCTTTGCATCGCTCCCTGCCCGGTCGCTGGCACTCGCTCCAGAACCTGCGGCGGCGGCGACTGCCATCGCGCCGCTCGCACCTCCGCTTGCAGCGTTACCCGCCCCGGCAAGATCGCCTGGAAAGCAATCCTCGTCAGCCCAACCGTTTCCCGCCGCGCACCAAAGCACGACCGCGATCCCCACGCGCGCTCTATTCATCGGCGGGCTCACGCTGAAGCCGACGCACGAGCGGCAAGATCTGCGTATCGAGTTCCGCCTGCGTCAGCGGCCCCGCACGCTTATAGCGGACCACGCCGAGCCGATCGATCACAAACGTCTCCGGCACGCCATAAACCCCGTAGTCGATCCCCACCGCGCCCGAGACATCGGACACGGACGCGATATACGGATTGCCCGCCTGCTTGAGCCACTGCAACGCCGCGTCGGGTTCGTCCTTGTAGTCGAGCCCATAGACCGGCGCGATATTCCTGCGCGCCAGCGCGACAAGCAGCGAATTTTCAGCGCGACACGACTCGCACCACGACGCCCATACGTTCATCACCCAGACCTGGCCGCGCAACGCATCGGGGGATAGCGCGTGATCGGGGGCATCGAGTCGCGGGAGGTCGAAAGGCGGCGCCGTCTTGCCGATCAGCGCCGAAGGCAGGCGCCGCGGATCATGCGACAACGACGCCGCAAGCACGCCGCTCAAACAACCGAACACCAACAACGGAAGTAGAAAGCGTTTCATTGCCTTGTCTCCCTGGCGGACGCCGCCGATACCGTAACAACCGTTTGAGTTTGAACATGTGCCAGTGCCAATGCCAATGCAGCAATCGCCTCGCCGCTTTCCCGCTGCGCTCTCTTCACCAGCCGATAGCGCCGGTCACTAGCCGCCACCGCGCCGCCGAACGCCATCAGGAGACATCCCGCCCAGATCCAGTCGACAAACGGCTTGACCTGAACCCGCACCACCCACGCTGTGGCGTTGTCATCGGCTGAACTGGCCTGATCGCCCAGTGCCACGTAAAGGTCGCGAAACACGCCGCGGTCGATCGCCGCTTCGGTCATCGCCGACTGTTGAACGAGGAAAAAGCGCTTCTCCGGATGCAGCACCGCGACCGTGTGTCCATCGCGCACGACAGTCAGGGTGGCGCGCATCGCAC
>Ga0302228_10003180_pt1 | contig 10791 bp, 9 predicted proteins | sample II_Palsa_N1_2_FD_193519 | JGI IMG/M metagenome (GOLD analysis project Ga0302228, IMG submission 193519) | Peat permafrost microbial communities from Stordalen Mire near Abisko, Sweden - II_Palsa_N1_2 | ecosystem: Environmental > Terrestrial > Soil > Palsa > Peat permafrost | place: Sweden...
TTGTACGTGCCGCCCTGGTCACCGGGTTCGAAGCAGGCCACTTCCTTGGTCGAGAGCAGCGCGGCCAGCGGCACGCCCCCGCCAATGCCCTTGCCCAGGGTCATGATGTCCGGCTCAACGTCCGACAATTCATACGCGAACAAGGTGCCGGCCCGGCCGCAACCGCTTTGCACTTCATCGACGATCATCAGCAGGTTGTGTTTCTTCGTCAGCGCGCGCAAAGCCTGCATGAACTCGCGCGTGGCCGGGATTACGCCGCCTTCGCCCTGGATGGGCTCGAGCATCACGCCGACGGTTTTATCGGTGATGAGTTTTTCCACCGATGCGATGTCGTTCAGATCAGCCTTCGGAAAGCCCGGCACTTGCGGTGCATAGATGGTGTCCCAGCCCGGCTTGCCGCTGGCCGACATGGTCGCCAAAGTCCGGCCGTGGAAGCTGTGATCGAATGTGATGATCTCGTACGCGCCGCCCTTGAACTTCTTGCCCCACTTGCGCGCGAGCTTGATCGCGCCTTCGTTCGCTTCGGCGCCGCTGTTGGCGAAAAACACTTTGTCGAAACAGCTATTCGCGGTCAGCAAACCGGCGAGCTGGGCCATCGGCGCGTTGTAGAACGCGGGCGAGGGGTTGATCAGCGTGCGGGCCTGCTTGTCCATGGCTTCGATCATGCCGTCGTTGCAATGACCCAGACTATTCACCGCCCAGCCCTGGATGAAGTCGAGGTATCGCTTCTCGTTGTTGTCGTAGAGCCATGAACCCTTACCGTGCGTGAACACGATCTCAGGACGGTTCGTGATGAACATCAGCGATTCGACGGGGTACTCTTGGAAATTCATGACGGCGGGCTCCACGAAAACAGCAAGTAAAAAAAGTGGCGAGATAAAAAACCGAACCAACAATGCAAAAAGCCACGGAATTCCGTGGCTTCATAGTGGCGAAGTGTGCGCTGGTTCGAAAACTCAGGCGCCAATCCGTGACGAGCCAGCGGCATCCCTAGGGGAGCGGCGAGCGGCGACGTCGAAGAATGGCGTAAATTTTGAGCATTCGCGAAGAATACGATACGAAGTTCCTGCGTGTAAACCATGGCGGCCCGATTTTTTGTCGAGCCGCCACACTTGCCGGCTTTAGTGCGCCTAAACCGGCGTTCTTAAACCGGATTGGCGAGATCCGCCGCGCTGGTGAACGAATCGGCGTAGAACTCGTCCTCCGGCAAGCGGTGGTGGCTCGTGAAATCGCGCTGCGCGGATTCCACCATCACAGGCGCGCCACAGGCGTACACCTGATACGCGCTCAAGTCTGGCAGATCTTCAATGACAGCACGATGAACAAAGCCCGTACGGCCGGTCCAGGCGTCGCTTGCATCGGGTTCTGACAGTACCGGCACGAACGAGAAGTTCGGCACGTCCTTCGCCCATTGTTCAGCCATGTCCATCATGTACAGGTCTTGCTTGCGGCGGCCTCCCCAATAGAGCGTCATCGGCCGGTTCAGGTTCTTGAACACCGCATGTTCAATGATTGCCTTGATCGGCGCGAAGCCCGTGCCGGAAGCGAGCAGCACGATGGGCTTCTCGGAATCTTCACGCAGGAAGAACGTGCCGAGCGGGCCTTCGAAGCGCAGGATGTCGCGCTCTTTCATGGGACCGAACACGTGATCCGTGAAGGTGCCGCCAGGCATGTGGCGAACGTGCAGTTCGATAGGGCCTTCGTGGTGCGGCGGGCTCGCCATCGAATAGCTGCGACGCTTGCCGTCTTTCAGAATGAATTCGATGTATTGGCCGGCCAGGTATTGCAACCGTTCGTTGGCCGGCAATTGCAGCTTCAGTTCAATGACGTCGGTTGCCTTGCGTTCCAGAGCGTTCACGCGGCAAGGCAGCTTCTTGACCTGAATGTCGCCAACACCTGCCACTTCGCGCACGTCGACCGTCAGGTCACCCTTGGCCGTCGCGCAGCAGAGCAGGGCCATGCCGCGGGTCTTTTCGTCGTTGGACAACGCTGACGACGAATGCGGCGCCTGCTCGACTTCGCCGGAGACAATCGTGCCCTTGCATGAACCACAGGCTCCGTTCTTGCAACCGTAGGGAAGTCCTATGCCCTGACGCAGGGCGGCGAGCAGCACCGCTTCGTCGGGTTCTACCTGAAACTGCCGGCCGCTTTGCCGGAGCGTAACGTTGAAAGCCATAGATCCTGGATGAGTTGGATGAAACAAATGCAAAAGCTGTCGCGGCTACAATCGACAGCATGATCGCCACTCGAAAACTACGCCGCGCGCGTGTGCTGATTGCCGGTTGCGGCGATGTCGGCCTGCGTTGCGTGCCGCTTCTCGCACACCGTGCTGCCGCGCCTCGCGTGATCGCACTCTCAAGTCAACCCGCGCGCGCGGCCGAACTGCGCGCAGCCGGCACAACACCGTTGATTGCTAACCTGGACGAGCGCCGCAGCTTGCGACGCCTGGCCGGTCTTGCATCCACGGTGCTGCATCTCGCGCCACCCCAGAAAACCGGCGACGACGACAGACGGACCCGCGCGCTGATCGCCGCGTTGAGTGCGCCGCGTCGGTCCGTTGCGCGCGAGGCGACCAGCGCCGTGGCCCGTCAGCGAGCGTGGCGCGGATGGTTTCGCGCGACCTTCAAAAGCGGCATGCCAGCCGCCGTCAGAACGGGCGTCGGGATCAGCGTCAGCAGGCACGCCAAAGCCATAAAAAGAGCGTCTATTGTACCCGACCGGGTTTCGAGCGCCGCCGCGCGCCGGGCGCAGATCCGCCTGATTTATGCAAGCACGTCGGGGGTTTACGGCGATTGTGGCGGGGCGTGGATCGATGAGACGCGCCCGGTCAGGCCGGACAACGCGCGCGCGAAACGACGCGTGTCGGCGGAAACGCAATTGCGGCGCGCCACGCGGCGCGGCGTGCTGAGTGCATCGATTGTGCGGATTCCAGGGATCTACGCTGGCAACCGCCTGCCGCTGGCTCGCCTGCACAAGGGGACGCCGGCGCTTGCGCCAGGCGATGATGTCTACACGAACCATATCCACGCCGACGATCTCGCCGCCATTCTCGTGCTCGCGATCCGGCGGGCGCGGCCGCAACGGGTGGTGCATGCATCGGACGACAGCGACTTGCGCATGGGGGATTATTTCGACCTGATCGCCGATGCGTTCGGTTTGCCGCGTGCTCCCCGTGTTTCGCGCGAGCAAGCCGAAATGCAACTCGAGCCGATGATGCTCTCGTTCATGCGCGAATCGCGACGTCTGCAGAACACCCGGCTGCGAGACGAAATGCGTTACGCGCTGCGTTATCCGAGCATCGACGACTTCCTGCGCCAGGCGAACGTTCATCCAGCCGTCACATCAGTACCGGTAGCGTCTCCAGCAGGATGAAGCACAGCAAGGCCCCGATCAGCGCGCCGATCAGGTTGGGTTGATAGCGATGGCGCAGATGCATCGTCACCAGCAATCCCACGATAAACAACACGCTGATCGCCACGAACGCAATCATTGCAATGGTCATGTGAGCGGCCATGGTGGCCCTCCTGCTTCTTTTAATAGTCGTGTAAGGAGTATAGATTTACGTCGTAAGAAAGGCATGCTGCAGTGCGGCGCCAGCCTGCTGTGTTAACACCTATTGAATTGCCTCGGCGCCGGTCACGGTCCGTTTATCGCGAATCGATGAACGCCGATACATCCGCAAGCACGGTCGAACGCCCCCGCAACGGCAACGCCAGCGCCGAAACAATGCGGATATGGCCGAAACCGTCGTAATGCCTGACCTCCACCGAGTCGCCATGTTTGCGCAGCATGGCCGCCAGACGGTCGGTGTTGCCGGGATCGACGACGGTGTCGTCCGTGCCGGCTGCAAGGAACATGGGCGGCTCGTGGCCGGTGACGTAATTGATCGGCTGGCTCTCGGCACGCGTGTTTGCCGGAAAGACGTCAAGTAGCGTGCGATCCTTGATTGGCAGGAAATCGTAAGGTCCGGCCAGGCCGATCACCCCGCGCAAGTCGGTTTTCGACATCGATTGCGAAGCGAGATAACGCGGATCGGTCGCGATCAGCGCGGCAAGATGGGCGCCCGCTGAATGGCCCATTACAAAAAGCCGCGACGGATCGCCGCCGAATTCATGCGCGTGGTCGCGGGTCCAGCGAGCGGCGGCCGCCGCATCATTAACGAAGCCCGGGAACGCCGTTTCCGGATACGTGCGGTAATCAGGCAGCACGGCCACATAACCCCGCGACGTCAACGCCTGCGCGACAAACAGGTAATTTGCACGATCGCCGTTCTGCCAGCTTCCGCCGTAGAAAAAGACGACAACCGGACGCGGCTTAGTACTCACTGCGACCGGCACGTAGACATCGAGTACCTGGCGCGGATCGCTTCCGTACGCGATATCTGGCGTTTTCCTGTAACCACTCGAGGGAATGGCGGCGTTCAAAAGCTTGACGGGACTACAGGCGGCGAGTGCCGCAGCGCCAAGACTGGCAAGACCGAATGTCACGATGCGGCGTTTTTGTTGTGTGGGCATAAATGTCGAACAGCAAGGGGATGCCACTTCTACGCTCGAAGCACCCGGATGGATGCAGCGCGCCGCATTGGCTTGATTGAGACGTTAAACCTTGAGTCGGCGTAACTCAGCGCGCTGTCGCACGAATATGTCACACGAAGCGCGTCAGCTTTTCCGGAGCATGGCGAGGTCTGCATCGTCAAGCCAGCGCCATTGGCCTTCAGCCAGCTCATCGGGCAGAGCGAACCCGCCAATACGCTCCCGATGCAATTTCTCCACACGGTTCCCCGCCGCGGCAACCATTCGCTTCACCTGGTGATACTTGCCTTCGAGCACCGAAAGTTCGAGCTGTCGCTCGTCGCGCTGCTCGGCGCTAACAGCTGCAATGGGCTGTGATTCGCCATGCAGCAAGACGCCGTTGCGAAGTGCCGAGAGTTGAGCCTCGTCCAGTGGATGGCGCGTTGTCGCGAGATACACCTTCGGCACCTTGCGTTTCGGCGATGTGAACGCATGCACGAACGCCCCGTCATCGGAGAGGAGCAGAAGGCCGGTCGTGTCCTGATCCAGACGTCCCACGCATTGCACGCCGCGCTCCGTCAACTGCGGCGGCAACAGGTGAAAGATGCTCAGGTGGTGCTGCGGATCACGTGAGCACTCGTAGCCCGCTGGCTTGTTCAGCGCCAGATACGCTTTTTCCCGATACCGCCACGTCGCGCCATCGACTTGAAACTCGAACGAGGCGAGCATGTCGGACGCGATGTCGAGCGCGGCATTAGCATGAGTACAAAGCGAGCCCGCGATGGATACGCGGCCATCGGTTATAAGCGCGCGGCATTGTCGGCGCGAGCCGAAGCCCTGCGTGAAAAGAATGCGTTCGAGATCCATCAGGGCGGTTCTTGGCTCAGGCATGAAGAAGGGACGGACATTCTAGCAACCGGCATGCTTCGATCCCTCGCGATAACTGCTTTAACCAGGGCGGCGCGGGTTCCTTGTGCGCTCACTCAACCACACCCGCATGGGTCGTCGGCCATTCGTAAAGCAGGTCGATTAAGGTCTTTTCATATTTGATTCCCTGCATGGCGTTTATGCTTTTCGCTTTGAGCCGTTTTGACCTGTCTCACGCGTATGACGAAAGGATGCTGATAACCCGGCATCCGATCGACCACTCCGATCTCTCTTTTCACCGAAGGAGCAGGACATGGCAAGAAACACGGTTGCGGAATTTTTGGCCAGGACGCTGGCGGCAGCAGGCGTCGAACGTATCTGGGGCGTGACTGGCGACAGCCTGAACGGGCTCGCCTACAGCCTGGAGCAACTCGGCTCCATTCGATGGATGCACACCCGCCACGAGGAAGTAGCCGCGTTTGCGGCAGGCGCCGACGCTGCATCGACGGGCAAGCTTGCCGTGTGCGCCGGCAGTTGCGGCCCGGGCAACCTGCACCTGATCAATGGCCTGTACGACTGCCATCGTAACCAGCAGCCGGTGCTGGCTATTGCCGCGCATATTCCGTCAACGGAGATCGGGCTGGGGTACTTCCAGGAGACCCATCCGACCGCGCTGTTCAAGGAATGCAGCCATTACGTGGAACTCGTGTCGAGCGCTGCCCAATTCCCCCGCGTGCTTGCCCGCGCGATGCGCACAGCGATCGAAGAGCGCGGCGTCGCGGTGATCGTGCTGCCCGGCGATGTCGCGTTGAGCGACGCGCCCACGGAAAAGCCGGGCTGGTCCGCCACGGGGCCGTCGACCATCCTGCCGTCGGACATCGATATCGACCGGCTCGCGGCCATGCTGAACGATTCGGAAGCGGTGACGCTGATGTGCGGCAGCGGTACCGCAGGCGCGCACGACGAAGTGGTCGCGCTCGCGGACATGCTGGGCGCACCGGTCGTCCACGCGATGCGCGGTAAGCAGTTCATTGAATGGGACAACCCGTATGACGTCGGCATGACGGGGCTGATCGGTTTCAGCTCCGGCTATCACGCGATGATGTCGTGCGACACGTTGCTGCTGCTCGGCTGCGACTTCCCCTACCGGCCGTTCTATCCCACCGACGCGAAGATCATCCAGGTCGACTGGCGCGGCTCGAAGCTCGGCGCGCGCGCGCCGCTCGCGCTTGGGCTGGTGGGCACGGTCAAGGAGACGGTCGCGGCAGTCTTGCCGAAGCTCACGCGCAAGTCTGACCGCAAGTTCATCGACACCGCTCGCCAGCACTATGCAACGGCGAGAAAGGGACTCGATGAACTCGCCACGCCGTCAGGCCCGGGCAAGGCGATTCATCCGCAATATCTGACGAAGCTCATCAACGAAGCCGCCTCGGAAGACGCCATTTTTACCGCCGATGTTGGCACGCCGACCGTCTGGGCCGCGCGTTACCTCACGATGAACGGCAAACGCCAGCTTCACGGCTCGTTCAACCACGGTTCCATGGCAAACGCGATGCCCCAGGCGCTCGGCGCGCAGGGCGCGAATCTTGGGCGGCAGGTGATCTCGCTCTCGGGCGATGGCGGTTTATCGATGCTGCTTGGCGACTTGCTTAGCGCCCGCCAACTCGATCTGCCGATCAAAGTGGTGGTTTATAACAACAGTCTGCTCGGCTTCGTTTCAATGGAGCTCAAGGCCGCCGGGTACCTCGATACCAACGTCGATCTGGCCAAAACGGACTTCGCGGCTATCGCCCAGGGTGCGGGCATTTTCAGCATCCGGGTGGAGGAGTCCGAAGACATCGCAGAGGCTCTGCAGAAGGCTTTCGCTTATCCCGGGCCGGCGCTCGTGGACGTGGTGACATCAAAGCATGAGCTGGCGATGCCGCCCAAAGTGGAATTGGCGCAGGCAAAAGGCTTCAGCCTCTACATGCTGCGAGCGATCCTGAACGGTCGCGGCGACGAGATCGTGGAACTCGCCAAGACCAATTTTCGCTAGGAATATTCTGAATTCGTTGAAATTCCATGCATTTCGAACAACAATGCGGTGCTGCAATCGATTCACAACTCCAGGGAGATTTAGCAATGACGAAGTTCTCGCAAATTGCAATGGTTGGTGCGCTCGCATTCGCGTTCGCAGGCGCGGCAATGGCACAGGGTGCCGGCGGCGGTGGTGGTTCCAAAACGGACGAAAGCAAGCCCGCGGTTAGCCCGAAGGAACCCAAGCCGCATTTGCCGCACTTCAAGCATAAGAAAGCAGCATCCGGTGTGGGCGGTACGACGTTGCATCAGCAAGACAAGGCATCGCACCTGAAGGGCGCATCGGCTGCTGCAGCTGCTTCGGCCATGGGTACCAACGACAAGGGCCAACCGCAGTAAGCGGCAAGGCCTGGAACAAGGCGCTCGGGACAGTTTATCTCACGCGCTACATACGGCGGCACGCGTAAGCTTGCCGCCGTATTGTTTTTGAGGTGGCGCGAACAACGCCGGTAATTTCATACCATTTGACCGCGCACGCATTGCCGCACGCAGTCCACCAGGCCGTGAGCCGCGCTGGCGCTGTTTGCTTACACGCGTTGAATCGATAGCCGCGCCTTTATTCCGGGCGCTGTCCGAACCCTTTGACGATTACATCGACAAACGCTTCCGTCACGGGTGGCAGCGTGCGTCCGCGCTTCTTCACGAGTGCAATGGGCCGCACGAAACCCGGTTCATCAATAACCCGCGCCACCAGTGCCGGTTCCGCGCGCACTTCGCGCGCTGAGCGGGGCAGGATGGTCACGCCGAGCCCGGCGCGAACCATGGCCACGGCCGTCATCATGTAGATCGGCTCGCAGGTGGGCACGGGTGCGCAGCCGGCGCGCTCGAACGCGGCGTCCACCACTGCCCGCACGCTCGTTCCCGCAGCCGTCAATACCAGCGGATAGCGGACGATCTCCTCCAGCCCGATCCGCTTGCCAGCCATCAACGGATGCCCGTCCGGGCACACCACGCACAGCCGGTCCTCACCCGCGTGCAGCACTTCCAGCGAGGCATCGGTGATGTCGCCGCCGGTCAGGCCCACATCCACATCCTCGTTACGCACCAACGTATTGACGACGCTCGCGACCACATCGCGGATTTGAAACGACACGTGCGGCAACTCGCGTCTGAAATCCTGGATCAGGTCAGGCAGCAAGCTCGCGGCGAATGACGGCAGGCACGCGAGCCGCACCGTACCGGCGGAACCGTCGCTGAGCGCGCGGGCGTCGTGGAGAACCTGCTCCATGTCGCCAAGCGATTTTTGCAGGACCGGCAGCAAATCCCGACCGACCGGCGTCAACGCAACGCTGCGGCTATTGCGGTCGAACAGCCGTGCGCCGAGCGTTTCTTCGAGGCGCCGGATCTGCACGGTCAACGCGGGCTGCGACAGATGCAGCCGCACGGCGGCGCGCGTGAAATTGCCCGCCTGGGCCACGGCGATGAACGCGCGGATATCGCGGAGATTCAGGTCCATGGTTCCTGTCTATTACGAAACGTGATTGCTGCCATCAAATCATTTCAATTGTTTTATCGACGTTCCGAAACTACGCTTGGTTGACACATAAAACAATCGATTAAAAAGATCGGAGACAAACCTTGCTGCCTTTACTTGGCCTCGCCACTATCGTCGTCCTGCTCGCGGCGATCCTGTCAAAACGGATGTCGCCGCTGGTGGCGCTGATCATCGTGCCGATAGCGGCATCGCTGATCGGCGGCTTCGGCTTGCAGACCAGCAAGTTTGTCATCGACGGCCTGAAGAGCCTTGCGCCCGTCGTCGGCATGTTCGTCTTCGCGATCCTGTACTTCGGCACGATCACAGACGCCGGCACGCTCGATCCGATCATCGACCGCATCTTGCGTACGGTAGGCACGCGGCCGACGCGCATTGTGATGGGCACGACGCTGCTCGCGCTGCTGATCCACCTCGATGGCTCGGGCGCCGTGTGTTTTCTCGTGACCATTCCCGCGATGCTGCCGCTCTACGACCGTCTCAAGATGGATCGGCGCGTGCTGGCTGCGGCAGCGTCGATGGCGGCAGGGATCAATTTCCTGCCATGGACCGGGCCGATGATCCGCGCGTCGGCGTCGCTGCATCTGCCTATATCGGCGTTATTTAATCCTTTGATTCCGGTGCAGATCGTGGGCCTTGTATTTGTATTCGGCATGGCGTGGTGGCTCGGTCGGCGCGAAGAGAAACGGCTGGGATACACGGCTGCCGATGGCGCGATCCCCATGCCGGGACACGTGCCAGCGCGCGAACTCACCGACGAACAGAAGGCGCTGCGTCGACCAGGAAATTTTTGGTTCAACATCTTGCTGACGCTGGTGGTGCTCGGCACGATGGTGGTGATGGGCGAGAAGATTCCGCCGGCGAGCATGTTCATGCTCGGGCTGTGCGTCGCGTTGCTCGTCAACTATCCGAACGTGGATATGCAGCGCCAGCGCATTGATGCTCATGCACGCGCCGCGCTGATGATGGCCGGCATCCTGCTCGCAGCGGGCGTGTTCACGGGCGTGATGCAAGGCAGCGGCATGCTCAGGGCGATGGCGCAAGCCGCCGTTGGTTTCGTGCCGCCTTCGATGGCAACGCACATTCCGGTCGCACTCGGTTTCTTATCGATGCCGCTCAGCATGCTCTTCGACCCCGACTCGTTCTACTTCGGCGTGTTGCCCGTGATCGCGGAGGTCGCGGGGCAGCTTGGCGTACCTGCTGTGCATGTCGGCCAGGCAGCTTTACTTGGGCAGATGACGACGGGGTTTCCGGTCAGCCCGCTCACGCCCGCGACGTTCCTGGTCGTCGGGCTGACCGGTATCGATCTCGCCGATCATCAGAAATTCACGTTTCCGCTGTTGTTCGGCGCATCGATCGTGATGACGATCGCGTGTGTCGTGCTGGGTATTTTTCCTCTTTGAGCGCGTTCTTTTAACGTAAGGAATGGGTATGACTGCTGCACTCAATGCTGTGACCCAAGCTTCCCGCGTGCGGATCGGCGCGGGCGCGGGTTACTCGGGCGATCGTATCGAGCCCGCGGTCGAACTGGCCGAACACGGGGCGCTCGACTATCTCGTGTTCGAGTGCTTGGCAGAACGAACCATTGCACTCGCGCAACAGGCGCGGCGGGCGAATCCAGAGCTGGGTTACGACCCGTTGCTCGAAGCCCGGATGCGCGCGGTGTTGCCAGCGGCCGTGCGCAACGGTGTGCGGATTATCTCGAACATGGGCGCGGCAAATCCGCTGGCGGCGGCGCGCAAGACGGCATCGATTGCCCGCGAACTGGGTTTAAGCGCGATGAAAATCGCGGCCGTCAGCGGCGACGATGTACTCGATGTCGTGAGGCAAGGAACGTATCGATTC
>Ga0302228_10003200_pt1 | contig 10749 bp, 7 predicted proteins | sample II_Palsa_N1_2_FD_193519 | JGI IMG/M metagenome (GOLD analysis project Ga0302228, IMG submission 193519) | Peat permafrost microbial communities from Stordalen Mire near Abisko, Sweden - II_Palsa_N1_2 | ecosystem: Environmental > Terrestrial > Soil > Palsa > Peat permafrost | place: Sweden...
CTTCGGCGTGTAGGCCAGATCGCTGGAGCCATCGGCGGAAACGTTGGGTCCGCTGTCGACCGTGGCGTTCATCGTGGTGAAGCCGGTGCTGACCGCCCAGTTCTCGGTGATCTTGCCCACTGCGGTGAGTTCGATGCCCTGCACGCGCTTCTTGCCGATTTGGTAATACTGCAGATCGACCGGGTCCTGCACTACGTCATTGCTCACCGTCGTGCGGTAGAGCGCTGCCGTCACAAAGAGCTTCTGGCCGAGCAGATCCCACTTGGTGCCGAACTCGATGGTGCGCGCTTTTTCCGGATCGAAGATCGGATTGTCGGCGCTGTTGGCAGATGAACTCAGCGATAGACTGCTGCCGCCCGGTGGTTCTTCGGAAACAGCAAAGTTGGCGTAGATGCTGCCGTTGTCCGCCGGCTTGTAAAGCACGCCGAGCTTATAATTCGGCAGGTCGCCCGATTTGCTGGCGTTGACGCCGGGCAGCACGGTGCCGGCGGGCGAGGTACCGCAGGCGGGTCCATTTTTTGCACCGCAGACCACGGCGCTGCTGAAGTCGGTGGAGTAGTGGTCAAGTCGCACGCCGGCGTTCACCTGCCACTGTTCGCCGAACTTCAGCGTGTCGAAAACGTAGGCTGCTTCGGTATCGGTCTTGCCATTGGAGTGCGCCCCAGTATTGCCGTAGATCAGGCCCTGCACGTCCGCATAGGGGTCGTACAGATTTGCTGCGGGCCACTTGCTGCCGTTGAGTACACCAAGGCCGCCTGTCTGCAGCTTTTCCTGGGTCAGTTCGACGCCGGCGCTGAGATTATGAACGATGCTGCCGGTTTCAAAATTCGCCGTGACGTTGGCCTGATCGGTAAGGATCGTGTTGACCTGCTGCTTGAAAGTCGGGTTGCTGCGCGCGATGGTCCAGGTCGACGGATTGGTGATGTCCGGCGTCAGCAGGTTGGCCGCGCTGCCGAGAAACGATGTGAGCAGATAGTCCTCGCTAGTGCGGCCCCAGCGCAGGGTGTTGTGCAAGGTCACAGCTGGCGAAAAGTCGTGCTCGACACGCGCGGTGAGCATGTCGGCCTTGACGTGATCGAAGTCGTTGTCGGTGCCGTAGAAATTGCTCGAATCGACCATTGCCGCACGGGTCAGCTGCGGGCGGGTCGGGTCCGGGCTGCTGTAGCCGGGCAGGCCGATGGTCGGTACGCCGCCGTCGGGCACGTTGTTTTGCTTGATATGCAGGTAATCCAGATACATCCGCGTCGGCGTGCCGAGGCCGAAGGCCAGCGTCGGCGCTATGCCCCAGCGATTGTTTTCGACCTTGTCGCGACCGGGAACGCCCGCGTCCTGGCCCATGACGTTGAGGCGGAAGGCCGAGGTGTCGCTCAGCGTCTGATTCCAGTCGGCGGTCGTACGGCGTCGGTTGCCGCCACCGCCGTACGAGACACCGGCGGAAACGGCGTTGCCGATCATCGGCTGCTTGCTTACCAGATCGATCGCGCCGGTCGGCGCGGTGCGGCCGTTGTCGGTGCCGGCTGGGCCCTTGAACACCTCGATTTGCTCGATATTGAACGTGTCGCGCGAGATCGAACCGAGATCGCGCACGCCGTCAACGAAGATGCTGTTGGAGGTGTCGAACCCGCGCATGTAGATGGCGTCGCCGGTCGAGGTGGTGCCGTTTTCGCCAGCGTAGAACGTGCCGACGCCCGGGCTGTTTTTCAGCGCTTCGGTCAGCGTGGTAGCGCCCTGCTGCTGGATCAGGTCTTTGCTGATGATGTTGACGGTCTGCGTGGTGTCGAGCAGCGGCTGGGTGAATTTCGGTGAGTCCACCTTGTCGACGCGGTAATCGCTGACACTGTTGGCAGTGACCTTGACGCCCTGGAGGTTCTTCGCGTCGGTGGTCTGGGCGTCCGTAGTGATTGGTGCGCTTGAAACGTCCGAAGCGGCGGCGGGTAGCGCCAGCGCAAAACTGGTCAGTAGGGCCGCGGCGACCACGCCAGAAGATGTTTTGGAAAGGTTTGGAGCGCCATAGCTCGGGACGGTCGGGTGCTTGCGGCTCTTGATGAAGGCCATGGAAATTCCGTTTGTTGAAGCGTTGCGTGTCAAAAAACCTGACGCGTCTTGCGAGTGCGGAAACCGCAGTGGCTGGATGCAGGGCGTTGGATCAGCGGAATTAGCTACGCCGACACTGGGCGCGCAATAACCCCATGACCTATCGCAGAAACCAACATTCGGGGCGCTTTCGCGCTGGCTGGTACCGCAAGTAGTTGCATACGATATTTTTAATGAGAATGATTTGCAATACTTATCGCGTTGGTGATAACTCGAATGCTTAAAGCACGATGCAAAGCCGCGCATAAGTCCAAAAAAAAGCCCCGCATTCGCATGCAGGGCTTTTCTCTCCGGTACCGCCAGCGTCAGCGGTACTTAACGTCGGGACTTACCAGATCTTTACCTGGGTCTCGGCCGGACGCACCATGGCATCGCCCGCCTTGCACTCGAACGCGGCGGCAAATGCCGGCATGTTCGACGGCGCACCGATCGCACGCAGACCCATCGGCGCATGCGGGTCGGTGTTGATACGCAGGATCGATGTCTTCTCGCGCATGCTGCCGCGCCACACGCGCGCCCAGTTGAGGAAGAAGCGCTGATCTTCGGTGTAGCCGTCGATCTTCTGGTTTGCTTCGGTCGGATTGGCTTTCAGCGCGGTCTGCAGCGCGTCATAAGCGACGTTGAGGCCGCCCAGGTCGGCGATGTTCTCGCCCAGGGTGAGCTTGCCGTTGACGTGCAAGTCCGGCTTGTCCTTCAGCGGTGCGTACGCGTCGAACTGCTTGACCAGCTTGTCGGTGCGGGCGTCGAACTTGGCCTTGTCATCCTTGGTCCACCAGTCCTTCTGATTGCCGTCGCCGTCGAATTGGCTGCCCTGGTCGTCGAAGCCGTGGCTGGATTCGTGACCGATCACGGCACCGATGCCGCCGTAATTGATCGCGTCGTCGGCCTTGGCGTCGAAGAACGGCGGCTGCAGGATCGCGGCTGGGAAGTTGATCGTGTTATCGCTTGGGTTGTAGTACGCGTTGACCGTCTGCGGGGTCATGCCCCATTCCTTGCGGTCGGTCGGTTTGCCGATCTTGGCAATGTCGTAGTCGTAGTTGAACTTGCCAGCGGCCAGGATATTGCCGTAGTAGTTGTCCGGCTTGATGTCGAGGCCGGACCAGTCGCGCCACTTGTCGGGGTAGCCGATCTTCGGCAGGAACTTGTTCCACTTGTCGATCGCCTTGGCCTTCGTGTCGGCGCTCATCCAGTCGAGGTTTTCGATGCGTGCCTTCAGCGCATTGCGGATGTTGGTGACCAGTTCTTCGGCGCGCTGCTTGGCTTCCGGCGTGAACTCCTTGGCGACGTACAGCTGGCCCAGGGCCTCGCCCATGCTGGCGTTGACGGCACCGAGAACGCGCTTCCACTGCGGCTTCTGTTGCGGCTGACCGGCCAGCGTGGTGCCGTAAAAGGCGAACTTGTTGTCCTGGAAATTCTTGCTCAGATACGGCGAGGCATCGTCGATCGCATGGAAGCGTAGGTAAGCCTGCCACTGGTCGACCGGGGTGCTGGCCAGCATCTTGTCGAACTGGGCGAAGAATTTTGGCTGCGACAGCGAGAAGCCCTTGTCGATCTTCACGCCCTGGGCGTCGAAAAATTTCTCCCAGCTGAAATGCGGGGTGACCTTGTCGGCTTCCTTCACCGTGACAAAGTGGTATTCGTTCTTGATATCGCGCTCTTCCACCGGCGACAGCGAGGCGGCGGCCAGCGCGGTCTCGAACTTCAGCACGTCGTCGGCCTGCTTTTTGGCGTCGGCTTCGGACACGCCGGTCAGCTGCAGCGACTTGGCGATGTAGGCCACGTACGCATCGCGGATGTCCTTGTATTCCGGCTTGGTGTAGTAGTCCTTGGTCGGCAGGCCCAGGCCCGCCTCGTTGGCGAAGCCGATCTGCGTGTCGGCGTGCTTGAAGTCGCCGCTTGCGCCGAACTGGAACACCTGCATATCGCCGTCGGCGTAGCTCTTGGTAATGAAGTTGGCCACGTCAGCGCCACTCTTCAGGCCGGCAATCGCATCGAGCTTCGGCTTGATCGGATCAAAGCCGTTCTTCTCGATGGTCGCCTCATCCATGCCGGAGTGATAAAGCCAGCCGATCTTCTGCTCGATCGAGCCGGCCTTGGCGCTGTCGGCATTTTTGGCGGCGTCATCGACAATCTCGTGCTGGGTCTTCAGGCTCTTCTCATTGAGAATGTTGAAGGCGCCCCAGCTGCTCTGATCGGCCGGAATCGGATTGGCGGCGATCCACTTGGCGTTGACGAAGCCGTTGAAGTCCGCGCAGGCCTTGAGGCCGGGATCGAGTTCGCTGACGTCGAAGATGCTGGCCGTAGCCGCTGTCGCTGCCGCCGCCGGTGCGGCGCTTGCGCTTGGAGCCGGTGCTGCGGCGGTGGCCGCCGGAGCCGGAGGAGCCGGCGCAGCGGCTTGCTCGTCGCTCTTGCCGCAAGCGGTCAGTGACAGGGCCAGGCTTACGGCCAGTGCCAGGGGCTTCAAATACTGCTTCGTCATGGATTTCCCTCTGTGATTAATGTCGCCCATTGGGCGAGTAGCGTGGTCATTCATTGGCGGCGGGTTGCCGATGCCCCGCAAAACGCAGTCGCACCTGCCGACGCTAGGTGATACGTCATGGGTGAGACAGTGTCAAAGGTCAGGGGTGGGCGAGAGCTTGTTAAAAGTGTGTTCTGACGGCTGCAAAAGCACCATCGACACGCTGGCGAATTAGCACAAGAGCTCGGGGCCGCAGGCTCGATTCATCGGCAGAAATTCTTCATGCAAAATCATTCGGCTTATTAGGGCGCGGACGTGTTGAATTCTGCGACCGGCATCTCATTGAGCCGGAGTACCGGATACGCGCCGATGTGCTGCACGGCATACCACGGCGAGCGCTCGTAGAAAAAGCTCAGCCGGGCGTTGTTATCTGCAGCGAATGCCGGATCATCGTGCAGCTTCTTCGCGAACTCCGCTCTGAGCGCGGGATCCCTGGTCATCATCTCGCGCGCCAGTCGTTCCAGCACGCGCGGCTCGCCGTATTCCTTCTGCTCGAATATCGCGTTGAGGAAACCCCACTGCAGCAGCGAATCGGGCGCTTGCGGCTCGAGCAGGTTGATCGCGACATTCGCGGCGCGCTGGTCCATCGGCACGATGACCGAGCCGGCTGGCAACGTGACGTCGCGCGCGACGTTGTGAAGCGCGAAATCGCGCAGCATCAGGTGGCCTTCGAATGGCTGGCTCGCCCACTTCGGTTGATCGAGCTGGTAGCCCTCGGCGTGGATGGTCAGCGGATGATCGAGCCGCCGATAGCGGATGCCGTGCGCGTCGAGCTTATCGATGATCGCGGTCCACTGCACAGGAATTGCATAGGCGGCCGGCGGCGCGATTGAAAGATCGGGCAGTAATCCGTTCCAGTTCTCGATGGCGTAGGTTTTTGGTTGGCTGGGGTCGTACTGGATCCAGTCACTGTTGGAAATGTCGCTGTGCGTGAGGGTGAATGCGTAGCCTTTCAGCGTGAACGGCGTGGACTGCGGGTCGACCTTGAAGGTCAGCGGCACGCTGGCCTGCGCATCGTGCGCACGCGCGATGACGTTGGCATCCGCCTTGGCCGTGGCGGCGAGTAGCGCGGCCGGGTGCTGGTTGACCTGCTCAAGCATCAGCTCGACCAGATCGACGGTGGCCTGCACGCGCGTCTGATACGACTTCAGCATGTGGGTTTCGATCAGCAGGGCGGGGCGGTTTTGTAGCGCCGCGTAGCCGGTGGAAAAGCGCGGTCCGGAACCGAAATTCTCGATGCCCTTGCGCGGATCGCGGCCGTCCTTGAATTCCAGATAGATCGACGCGAGATGACCACGCTTTTCGTATGCCGGTATAGCGTGATCGACGATGGCTTCGTGCTGCCAGGCGCTGACGGCCGGATCGAGCTTGTGTGGATCTTCCGTATACCAGGTCAGGTCGTACTGGTAGTCGGCGCCGTCGGTGGTGTGTACGTCGATCAGAAAATCCGGCAGCCAGGTCTGCCACAGCTTCAGCCACGCCAGCATCTCCGGCGCGTCGGCCTTGATGTAATCGCGGTTGAGGTTGAGGTACTGCGACTGCGCGCGAAAGCCCATGCTGGCCGGGCCGTTCTGGTTGATGCGGTTGTACGGCGACGAGTTCTCGTGGCCGTCGACGCTGAATACCGGAATATAGACCAGCACCAGGTGATCGAGCAGATGCGGATAGTTGTGCGTGATGGCGATATCGCGCAGCAGGATCAGGCCCGCATCCTTGCCCTCGATTTCGCCGGGATGAATGCCCGCCTGCACCAGCACCACCGGCTTGCCGGCCTTGCGCGCCGCCGGGGGATCGAAACTTCCATTACCGCTGGCGATGACGGCCACCATCGGCCGGCCCTCGGGCGTGGTGCCGAAGGTTTGCAGATGAATTACGCCGGGCGCCGCTTGCTGCAGGCGCTGCAGATAGGTGAGCGTGTCCGCATAGCTCGGTGTCGTGCGGAAACGGGAGGCTTCGGCGGGTGTGATCCAGTTATTTGGGTTTGCCGCGCTCGCCGTCGAGTTCACGCAAAAGCCGGCGAGCAGCGCAGACAGAATCAGCAGTCGAGTGCGCCACGTCATGGACGATCTCCGTCGATGCGATCGGCGGTAACCACGGGGACGGGAGAAGAAGGCAGGGTATCGGGCGCCACCGCCCCGCCGGAAATGATGAAGGCCATCGCCTGATCCATCGTCCAATCGGTCGGCGTCAGCTCGTCCAGCGGCACCACCACCAAATAGCCGCCGGTCGGGTTAGGCGTGGTCGGGATGAACACCGAGGCCATTTCGCGGCTGCCACCGTCCTCGTGCATGACCCGGGTGACGAACCCCACGACTTTCATACCGCGCCGCGGGAACTCCACCAGCACGACGCGCTGCACGCCGGACGGCTTGTTCTGCAGCACCGCCATCAGTTTCTTGGTGCCGCCGTAAATGGTCTGCACGACGGGGATGCGTGCCAGCAGGCCGTCGAAGGCGTTGATGAAGCGCTGGCCGATCACGCGGTTCGCGACAAAGCCCAGCAGGTAAAGCGCAGCCAGGGTGATCAGCAGCGCAATGATGAAAACCAGCCAGTCGGCGTTGAGGGCATTGGCAGCCCTCGGTGCGACCAGCGCCAGTGCGCCGAGCAGTGCGGTGACCATCGGCGCACCAATGCCCGCCAGCAGCCCCAGCACGAATTTGAAAACCAGCCAGGTCACCCAAAGCGGAATAAAGGTCAGCAGACCGGTGATCAGGTAGCGTTTGACGCGCAGAGGAGGCATCGAAGGATTCTGTTGAGCGGAGACGCCGTCATTGTATGTGAGCAACGCGCACGGCAACGGCTGTCAGTTCGCTGTGCGGTCAATCACTTCAGTCGTGCCGCGCCGGTGCGCGCTCAAGCTGCCCGCGATGTGCTGTGATTTTTTCTGCGCCCGTGCGAATCATGGAGGGAACCTTGGGGAAACCACCGCGTCGATGACCGCCAGACACCACCAGCAACGCTTCGAACATCTGCTGCAGCAGCATCGCGGTGTCGTGTTCAAGGTCGCCGCGCTCTACAGCCGCAGCGTGGCCGATCGCGATGACCTGATGCAGGAAATCAGCGCGCAGCTTTGGCGCTCGTTCGGCGGCTACGACGAGGCGCGGGCAAAGTTTTCCACCTGGATATATCGGATCGCCTTGAACGTGGCCATTTCGCAGGCGCGGCGCGCGCGCTGGTCGGACGGCGAGCGTTTCGAGCCGCTGGAGGCGCGACATCTGGAAACGATCGGCGGCGGCGAAACCATCGCCGAGCCGGACGAACGGCTGAGCGCGCTCTACGCTTTTATCGGCCAACTCGACGAGCTCAACCGCGCGCTGATCTTGCTGTATCTGGAAGACCGAAGCTACGGCGAGATCGCCGAGATTCTCGGCATCAGCGAAACCAATGTGGCGACCAAGATCAGCCGCATCAAACACACGCTGCGCGGGCAAATGACCGGCGCGGCGACAACCGGAGCATGACCATGGAACTCGACGAGATGAAACTGGCCTGGCAGACGTTGAGTCGTCAACTCGAAAAGCAGAATGCGCTGAGCTTGCGGCTATTCAAGGACTCAACGCTCGACAAGGCGCGAAAGGGACTGCGGCCGTTGCTCTGGGGACAGTCGATCCAGATGGCTATCGGTTTGGTGTTGGCCATCGCAGCTGGGACATTTTGGGCAACGCGTTTGCACATCACGCACCTGCTGATCTGCGGTCTGGTGGTGCACGCCTACGGACTGATGCTTGTTGTCTTTGCCGCGCGAAATCTTTATCTGATCCACCGCATCGACTACGCCGCGTCGGTGATCGTGATCCAGAGCCGTTTGGCTGATCTGCGGGCGTGGAAATATCGTGTCGAGACCCCCTTCAACGCGGTGCTCGGCTGCTTTATCTGGATCCCGGTGACATGGATGAATCTTGCCTGGCACGGCATCGATCTTTGGACACAGAAGGGGACCTTCGTCGACTGGGCGTTATCAAGCAGTTGCGTCGGGTTGGCTCTGGTGATGGTCGTGAACTGGCTCATGCGTCGCATGGGATACGCCCATGTGATAGAAAACAATGCAGTAGGCCGAAGTGTGCAGAGAATGGACAAATTCCTGGATGAAATTGTCCGTTTCGAGCGGGAGTGATACCGCTTGATGGGCGCGGCTTCATCCACTTCACTATCTGGGATCAGCGCGCCCTAGGCTTTAGTCGCACATAAACCTGTTTGCGCACCCGAGCGATCACTTCCCCCGACGTGGTAACCACATCGGTTTCGAACCAGTGCAGCACCTTGCCACCGGCGGCGGCGGCGGCGCGCAGCTGGTCGACCACGGCCGGATCGAGTTTGAAGTGCGCGTAGACATCTTCCCGACCGGGGGCGACAAAATCGATAGCGCCGGCCCTGTCCCAGACGATGTAGTCATTGCCTAGCTGATGCATCACCAACAGCATCCAGAACGGATCGGTCATGGCGAACAGGTTGCCGCCGAACTGGCTGCCCACGTAGTTTCGGTTCCACGGTCGCAGGCGCAGCACGACCTTCGCCTCGGTGTAATCGGGGGTGATGCTCTGCACGCGAATGCTGTTGAACAGAAACGGCGGCCACAGGTTCATGACGCGGCGGAAAGTGGAGGCTTTCATCGCGTCAATGCCCTATGCATTGGATCGCTGCACATCAAAATAGCAGCGAAGCCATCTTGCGGCGGTAGCTGCCGACCAGTTCGGCATCATCGAGCGTGGCGAAGGCGGCGAGCAGGCGCTTCTTGGCTTGATTGTCGTTCCATTCGCGATCGCCCTTGAGGATGAGCAGAAATTCATCGAGTCCGGCGGCGGGGTCGTCTTCCAGCAGCAGGCGTACGCCGAGCAGGTCGTGCGCGGCCCAGTCGCTGACATCGGTCGCGATGCGCTGACGCAGTTCGGCCAGCGAGGGAGCTCCCTCCAATGCGCGAGCCAGATCCAGCTGGCTGCGCAGGCGCAGCGCCCGCGCATCGATGGCGAGGTTGGCCGGCAGCGCGGTGAGTTCGGCTTCTGCGGCTTCGGCTTGGCCGCCGCGCATCAGCGCCAGCGCCAGCTCGAGTTTCAGCTCGGCTTTGTCCGGCTCGGCGGCGATCGCCTGCTGCAGTCGCGTAATGGCCTGCTCGGGGGTTTCCGGCGCGGCTTCATCGGCCATATCCGGTGCCGGCACGGCTTCGAGCGGCTGCACGTGGCGCGACAGGAATTCGCGGAGCTGGCTTTCCGGAAGGGCGCCGGCGAAGCCGTCAAGCACCTGGCCGTCCTTCACCAGCATCACGGTGGGGATGCTGCGGATGCCGAACATGCCGGCCAGCTCCTGCTGCGCTTCCACGTCGACCTTGCCGAGGCGAAACGCGCCGTTGTATTCGGCGGCGAGCTTTTCCAGCATCGGGCCCAGCGTTTTGCACGGCTCGCACCATTCGGCCCAGAAATCCACCAGCACCGGTGTGGTCATGGAGGCCTGCAGCACCTCGGCCTCAAAGCCTTGCTGGGTTACCTCGAACACGTGGGAAGCGGCGGCTTTTTCAGTCACGGAATTTTCCATCGGGGTAGTTACAGTGCGATCCAATGCTTGCCAGATCGGGGCAGGCGTCAGCATATCAAGCCCGCACAAGCTCCCTGACGTTCAGCGCTGGGGCCGCAGATTTGCGAGAATCCAACCACTGGCCCCTGTCCGAGCAAGCCCCTAACCGCATGACCACGACCCCACTGGAAGCACTGCAGATCTGCGAAGAGTGCGATACGGTTCATCGCCGTCGCGCGATGACGCGTGGCGAGGTGGGCAAGTGCGCCTGCTGCGGGGCGACGCTGGAGCACTTCCACAGCCTCAACCCGAACACGATGCTGGCGCTGGTGTTCACCGCGTTTATCGTGTTCGTGCAGGCCAATCTCTGGCCGATCGTTACGCTGGGTCTCAACGGCCAGCACAACAGTACGACGCTGTGGGGTGCCATCATCACGATGTGGGAGTCCAACGCCCAGGTTATTTCCGTGCTGGCTGCGGCCACGCTGTTCTTTTTTCCACTGATCAAAATGCTGTCGATCGGCTGGCTGCTGTGGTTTGCCCGGCAAAGGCGCTGCGCGCCGGGCTTTGTACCGATCATGGTGACGTTGCACTACATCGGGCCGTGGACCATGAGCGAGGTGTTTGTGCTC
>Ga0302228_10003203_pt1 | contig 10745 bp, 8 predicted proteins | sample II_Palsa_N1_2_FD_193519 | JGI IMG/M metagenome (GOLD analysis project Ga0302228, IMG submission 193519) | Peat permafrost microbial communities from Stordalen Mire near Abisko, Sweden - II_Palsa_N1_2 | ecosystem: Environmental > Terrestrial > Soil > Palsa > Peat permafrost | place: Sweden...
CGAGTACCATCAAGCCATGCGAATCTTGGAAGCCCTCGCAACCGCCTTCTTTCGAACCTTCGGCATCACCCAGCCCAGCGATCAGGCCCTCCGCCGTGCTGTCTGGTTTCTCTTTGGACTTTTGGCTGTAATCGTGTTCGCTCTTGGAACCGCGACTATCATAGTTTTGCACATTATGTAACTAAAGTTCCTAAGCCCGATGAACCAAAGTAAGTTACCATAAAATGTTAGCAACAAAGCACTTTTGGGCGTATTCTTTGCTTGCCGGCCCCGCCTACCGTCGGGATCACCCCAACATGTGACCCTGGCGATATCTCGGAACCAGGACATCAATTTTTTCTGGGGAACACCATGAACACACTTCATATCGTGGCGATCATCTGGGGCATCTGCGTTACTGCTTTTGTCGGCCTGATGGTCTACCGTGGCACTCTCACTCAGCACGAAACCGACCAGCTTTTTCTAAGCGAGACCGCTCTTCCCATCGCTCAGGAGGAGAACGAGGAGATCATCCGCCGGGTTAATTTCATCCAGCCCTTCTGCGCTGGTGCCGGTGGCGTTGCCGCCCTCATGACCGTGCTCGTCTTCGGTATCTGGGTGGCTCAGATGGTCGCCAAGTCGCGTTCCTAGTTTTAGATGGCTGACGACTGGCCCACCAGCACGTGGGTTATCGTTGTGGTATGGCCTATCGAAGTAGCCTACTCCCCGTGAGTAGGCTTTTCATTTTCCCCTCGCCAGGTTTTCCGCCTCCAATTGCCATCCATCTCCCGCTTCAAAATTTCCACAACACTCCGATATCTCCGCAGTCCGACTGTCTCCATGCGATACAGTGTCTGCAGGCCCAAACCAAAAAATTACTCTGCAGGTGACCGCCATGTCGTCATCCCCCCACATCTCGTTTCCCGGATCCTCCCGCCGTTCTTTCCTCCGCATGGCCGGCCTGGCCGCCACGCTGCCTCTCGTCTCCGAGGCCCATTTCGCCCGCGCAGCGCAAAAAGCCGCCGCGCCCAAACCAGTCGACGGCGACTTCCCGCACCCCACCAATCCCAACGCCGTCATGATCAACGCCAACGAGAATCCCCTCGGCCCCTGTGACGCCGCTCTCTCCGCCATCTGCTCCATCGCGCGCACCGGTGGACGCTACGATTCAACCGGCATCGAAGACGAGCTAACCGCACAGCTCGCCGCAGAGTTCGGCCTCCCCGCCAATCACATCGCCATCTACGCTGGATCCAGCGAGCCCCTCCAATTCACCACCCTCGCTTTCACCTCGCCAACCCGCAGCTACGTTACCGCCGATCCCAGCTATGAGGCTGGCATGGTCGCCGCCAAAGCCGGCGGCACCAAAATCATCAAGGTGCCCCTCACCCCCACCTACGCCCACGATGTCCGTGCGATGATCGCCGCCGATCCCAATGCGGGCGTCATTTATATCTGTAACCCGAACAATCCCACCGGTACTTTGACACCAAAGGATGACATCCTTTGGGCGCTCGATCACAAGGCCGCCGGCTCCGTCCTCCTCGTCGACGAGGCCTACATCCACATCGCCGGCAACCCGTCGGTAATCGATCAGGTCGCCCTCGGCAAGGACATCATCGTCCTCCGCACCTTCTCCAAAATCTACGGCATGGCCGGCATCCGCTGCGGCGTCGCCTTCGGCCGTCCCGACCTCATCGAGAAACTCAACTACTACGGCCGCAACCCACTCCCGATTACCGCCCTCGCCGCTGCCTCCGCCAGCCTCAAGCAGCCCGACCTCATCGCCACCCGCCGCAAGTTCATCACCGACACCCGCAACTCCACCTTCGCCTTCCTCGACACCAAGGGCTACAAATACATCCCTTCCTTCTCCAACTGCTTCATGGTCGACACCGGCCGCCCCGGCCGCCAGGTCATCACCGCCATGCGCCAGCAGGACGTCTTCATCGGCCGCACCTGGCCCGTCTGGCCAACCTACGTTCGCATCACCGTAGGCACACCCCACGAGATGGAAGCCTTCCAGACCGCCTTCGCAAAAGTCATGAGCAACCCCACCTCCGCTTAGGAATGGGGAACCCATCCCCGGCTTATTCCTGCAGCGCGAACGTGTACATCTCTCCGGAACTGGCCAGGTTCTTGCCCGTGTTCATCGTCATCGGCGGAAGGAAGCCATATTCCCCGGGTACCAGCGGCCCTGGCACCGTGATGATGTACGTTCTGGGAGCAACCCGTTTCGCCTGAAACTCAACCGTATCCCGCTCCGCTCCGCTCGACTGGTGGAACACTCCGCCAGTCAATGACCGGAACTCCCGTCCATCCTTATGCTCATGCAGGTGCAGCAGTTGATAGTTCCCAGCGTCCTGTCCCTCAAACGCATAAATCGCAAACTCAACCGGCGTATTTAGCTTGGTTTTGCTCGTCGGCCCGGTCAGGTGTCCATTCAAATCTTGTTTCACAATGCCGTCTGTAAAGACGCTCTTCAGGACACCACCCGTCTTGAAGTTCACGTTCTCGCTGTCGACAATGACCCATTGGCCGCTCTTGTCTTTGAAGTAAACGCCAACGTCGGTTACTCCCGGCAACGGTGGAGGGGGCGCCGCAATCACGATTGTGGTGGGCATCTGCGCCGGCGCCGGCCCATTCGGGTTGGCATTCTTCATCAGCATGGCGCCGACTTCCTTATCCGTAATTCCCGCCTGCTTCAGCGCGATGAGAGCATCCGCGCTCGTGTCGTAGTGACCTGCCGAAGCGTTAATTGTCTGAACGATGAGATCCTCGCTCAGCCCCGACTTCGACAACTTCACGACCGAATCGTTATCCAGCGCTTGCTGCGCAGAACATAATCCGCCGGCGAGAATCAGACACATTGCTGCAAGAACAAGACGAGGCTTCGCAAACATAATTTCTCCGCATGAGGAAGGATCAAAACCAAGTTAGAACAGATAGCCGATGTGTTGAGAAGTGTAGCAAGGAAACCCAGACTCGGCGCCTTGGCCCATCCCTTTTACGCCGCCGCGTACCTCCCCAACTCCTTCACCATCCCGCAATGCGGCGCCAGCGCCCCAACCGCCCGATCCGCCATCGCTTCATAAGCATACCGCAGCTCCACATAAAACACGTACTCCCAAGGCTTCCCCGGCACCGGCCGCGACTCGATCTTCGTCAGATCAACCCCCGCATCCCGCAGCCGCTCCAACGCCGCCACCAGCGTTCCCGGCCGATGCTCCACCGCAAACGCCAGCGTCAGCTTATTCGCGACCCCGAACCCATCCACCCGTGCATCCACATCCCGGCGCAGCAAATGAAACCGCGTGTAGTTCTGCGCATGGTCTTCAATTCCCTCGACCAGCACCTCCGCCCCATACTCCTTCGCCGCCAGCGCAGGCGCCACCCCCGCGGTGTCCCGCAGCCCCGCCTCCATCAAGTGCTTCACGCTCCCCGCCGTGTCATAGAACGGCACCGTCTTTGCCTGCTTGAACTCCCCAAGAAACTTCCGGCACTGCGACAGCGCGACCGGATGCGACAGCACGCTCCGAATCTCCTCCAGCTTCACCCCCGGCGCGGCAATCAGGTTATGCCGAATCCGCAACAGGCTCTCGCCATCAATCCTCACCGGATTCGTCAGCAGCAAATCGTAGTGCTCCGCCACCGACCCATGCAGGCTGTTCTCAATCGGCAGCACCGCCGCATCCACCCGCTGCGTCAGCACCGCCTCCATAACCTCGGCCGACACGCCGCACGGCACCACGTCCACCGCGCCCAGCATCTCCACCGCCGCCATGTGGCTGTTCGATCCGCGCTCACCCTGAATCGCAATCCGACCTAAACCCGCGCCGGCCGCCCGCTCGTTCAAATTTCCTTCACTCACCATGCAACTCCCACGCCCTTATAAAGATTCTCCCACGCACAGGACAACCTAGCCCCTTTTCCCGGCAACTTACCATAACGAACGCTGCGATGCTGTCGGCGGGACTCTCGGGTGGCTTAACCCTGGCCGCACGATCACTTAGGAGCGCGTCATGCTTTGGACGATCACTGTCATCTTGGTAATTCTTTGGCTTCTCGGCCTCGTGAGCGGTTACACGCTCGGCGGTTGGGTTCACCTTCTGCTGGTTCTCGCCATTATCGTTCTCATCTTCAACCTGCTGTCAGGTAGGCGAGCACTCTAAGCCAACCCTCAGCCACTGAATCAAACCGCGGCCCGGGCATGACCTCATGTCCTGGCCGCATAAACGTTACACAAGCAGACGTGGTTTCTATCCCCCTGCCTGCTTGAGAAGGAGTCGGGGCTATGAGCACTGCAACAGAAAACAAAATGAAGGGCAAGTTCGACGAAGTAGCCGGCAAGGTAAAGCAGTCAGTCGGCGAAGCCACCCATAACGCGAATCTCGCCAACAAGGGCACAGCGCAGCAGGTAAAAGGCCAGGCCGAGCAAGCCCTGGGTTCAGTGAAATCAGCGGTAAACGAAACCGCAGCCGATGCCCGCATGCGCGCCAATGAATCCCGCGCCGTCCACGAGAATGAGGCCCACAACAAGGCCCACGACGTTCGTGAGTCCATCGCCTCAACCGCACAAAACGTCAAAAACAAAATTCAGGACAGCGTCGCCGACTACCGCGCCAAGCACGAAAAATAAACCCACCTCAACTTGAGAAATAGGCCCGCATAGGCGGGCCTATTTTTCTGCGCGCTCATCGATCTCTACCGCCGAAGCAGCACATCCGCAGCCACCGACACAAAAAACACCACCGAGATAATGCCGTTCAACGTAAAGAACGCCGCATTCATTCGCGTCAAATCGCGCGGACTGATAATCATGTGCTCATACGCGAGCAGTACCACCACCAAGCACATCCCCACCAGCGCAATCACGCCCAGCCCAAACACATGCAGCATCACGAACAGCAGCACCGCCACGCCCAGGTGCATCGCCCGCGCAATCCAAAACGCGCCCTCCAGCCCAAACGCCGCCGGCACACTGAACAGCCCAACACTGCGGTCATACTCAAAGTCCTGGCACGCATACAACACGTCAAACCCGCCCACCCACAGAATCACGATCGCGGTCAGCAGCGCAGCACGCCACGCAAACGTTCCGCGCACGGCAATCCACGCAGCCGCCGGCGCAATGCCCAGCGCCAATCCCAGCACCAGGTGAGACCACCGCGTCACCCGCTTCATGTAGCTGTACGCCAGCACCACCGCCAGCGCGAACGGCGCACACTCCAGCGTCAACCGATTCAGCAGCGCCGCTCCCACCAGGAACACGCAGGACGCGACAATCGTAAACACCGCCACAAATCCAGACGACAACTGCCCCGCCGGAATCGCCCGCATCGCCGTCCGCGGATTCTCCGCATCGATCCGCGCGTCCACCAGCCGATTGAACGCCATCGCCGCCGACCGCGCTGCCACCATACACAACACGATCAGCCCCAGCACCCGCAGCGTCGGCCATCCATTCGCCGCCAGCACCGCGCCCGTCAAAGCAAACGGCAGCGCGAAGATCGAGTGTTCCCACTTGATCATCTCCAGCGTAGTACGCGTACTGCGAAGAACATTTTCCATCTCTATCTATCGTAAATCGCTGCGCCCGCGACCAGCCACTTACCGGAACAATCCTTCACTTATACCGCTTCCGAATCTTGAACACGACCGAGAACACACCCGACTCATCGCGAGTCGCCACAATCGAATACTGCTCATTCAACTGGTACTGTACCTGGATCAACTGTTGCGCCGTCTCATTCACGTTCGTTGCAAAGACCACCGTCACCTGCTTGGACAGCGGTTCCGACACCGTAATCCGCGCTGACGAATTTCCCAGCGTGCCAATAAACGCCGGATCGATCTTCACCGAGCCCGCGCCAAACAGCTTGCCCACGCGGCTCGACACCGTCGCATTCAGAGCTCCGCCCAGCAGCGCGCTCGTCGTCGGATCCGCGCCAATCTGCGACTGCTGCTGCTGGTACAACTGCGCCTCCTCCTGCGTTCGCCCCAGTGCCAGCAGGTTGAAAATATCGGCCTCCGTCAGCGGCGGTTCCGACCGGTACGTCGGCTTCAGGTTCGTCACCGTTCCATGCACGCCGATTGTCAGGTCATAGTTCTCCACCCGCGCCGTCGCGTCCAGGTCGATCGTCGGATCAATCCGCACCGGGTTGCTGAAGTAAATCGTTCCCCGCTCCAGCTCGTACTTTGTCCCGAGATACGTAGCGCTGCCATCCGTAATCTGAATCCGCCCCAACACGCTCGGCACCGCCATCGTCCCGCGCACCGTCAGGTTCACCGACCCCGCCAGCTTCGCATACGAGTTCTGAAAATCCAGCTGCGGCGAGCTCGTAATGTGCACATCCAGCCGAATCTTGTTCAGCGCTGAATCCGGATCCGGCGGCGCCTGCACGCCTCCCGCAGCCGACAGCGCCGCAAAGTCCACATCCGCGCCCACACCAAATCTCGTCACCAAAATATTCCCCGAAAGCAACATCCCCTGCGGCTGTCCCTGCAGCCGGAAGCTCGCATTCGCCGTCGCGCTCAAACCGCTGTAGCGCACCCGCACCACATCGCCAGTCGCGGTAAGGTTAGCAAACAGCCCCTTCTGATACGCCAGGTAACCGCCGATCTTCAACTGCCCGCCACCCGTCATCGCGGTCATACTCTGCACGTCCAACCGATCTTCGTTGAACGCCAGCGTCCCGTTCAGACTGCTCAGCCCATTCGCAACCCCTTCGATCGAAAGATTCACATTCTGGAACCGCACATCGCCCGTAAGCGTCGGCTTCTTCATCCGCCCATTGGCAGCCACGTTGAACGTCACCTTGCCCGAAGTAATCAAATCCGGATTGAACGTACTCGCCAGCGCCATGCTCACGCTGCCATTCGCATGCATCGCGATCCGCCCACCCAGCGGATTTGGATCGCCGAACACAACCGCTGTGCCGTACGCAAGCAGGTCCGTATCCTGACCCACCACGTGGATCTGGTCCAGCGTGACCGTCCCATTGCGCAAGCTCGCACGCGCGGGCTCCGCTGCCTTCAACTCCACACCCTGCAGCTTGAAATCCACATCGTTAAACTCAGCCGTCCCCACCATCACCTTCGGCGTTGCCGCCGGCCCCGACACATTAATCGTTCCCGCAATCGTCGAGCTACCCTTGAACGACCCCGGCGCCACCAGCGTAATCACATTCGCAATGTCCAGCCCGCTCACCGTCAACTTCGCCTTCGTCTCATACTCGCCCAGCAGCGACGTCTCACCGCTAGCATTCAACTGCGCACCCACCAGCTTCGACCGTATCTCGTAATTCAAATTCGAGCCCGTACTGTCCGCCTTCGCCTCCAAGTCACCCAGCGGCTTTTCCTGCACCGTAATCTTCTCCAGCGTCATCCGCGCATGCAGATCGGGCTCCTGCAACGTTCCATTCGCAATCGCTGTAAACGAAAGCACCCCGTCCACATCCGGCTCCGCCTTGCGAATCGTATCGAACTTCGATAGCTGCAGATTGTTCCCCGTCAACTGCCCCCGCATCTGTTTCGTGCCCAGGTTGTACCCCGCGCTCCCCGTGATCGAAAGCCCATGCGCCTCCAGCAGCACCTTGGTCAGACTCACCTGCTGCCCCTCGCCCGCCACATTCACCGCAATCTTCTGGTAGCTCTCCCCGTACGCCACACCGTTGGTCAGCGTCACCATGCCCCCGCCGATGATGCTATGAATCGTCCCGCTCCCACTCAAATCCAAATTCACCGTTCCCGTCACCGGAACCTTCGCCTGCACTCCCGCCATCTCCAATAAATCCGTCGCCTGCCCATTCACGAGCTTCGCCGACGCATCAATCGCCATGTCTTTGTCCCACAGATACGTTGCCACCCCACCCACCATCTCGCGATCAGGCTTCACCGTCCCCACCAAATTCAGGACCGCCGTCCCGCGCTCGATCGTGGACGAAACCACCGTCACGCCCCCATTCGGCGAATACTCCGCGCTCGCCACCACGGAATCGATATGAACATCCGGTATGTCGCTTCCGAACTCGCTGGCCTTCAACTCCAGATCACTCGCAGTCAGATGCCCCTTCACATCCATCGTGCGTATCGCTCCCTTCGCTGTACCAACGAAGTTTGCATTCCCATGCAGCGCCACCGGTATCGCCGCTGCACCCTTCCTTCCATTGCCTTCGAACTCCAGCGTCTGCAATAGCTGATCGAACTCGCCCAGGTCCCGCGTCACCAGGTTCACCTGCAGGTTCGTCAAAGGGTCGCCCACATTCACACCCAGCACCCCACTCGCCGTAAGAGACGCCGCCGGACTCCGCCACGCCAGCTGCGCAATATTCACCACCTCGATGCGGCCGTCGTAATGCCCCACCACCTCTCCGCTGACCGGCACATTCGATAGCGCTCCCTTCCGCTTCACTCCTGTTGGAGCGAACATCAAATGCGCCTGCACCTGCACCGTGTCAGAAATATCCTTCTCCGGTCCGCCCCACTCCACGGTCGTCGGCCCGGTGATTGCCGTATCGAATCCCAAATCGCCATAGCCAGGTGTCGCCGTCACATCCATGATCGTGCGCAGCGGTATGTGTTCCACCACCACCGTCAGATACGCATGCGCGCTCTGCACCGGTGCCGACTTCAACGAAGTGATGGGAGCCTTCGCCCCAATGCTCTTCGCTCCCGAGTTCACCGTCGTCGCGGCCGCAACCGTCGTCGGAGAACTCGCCGCCGAATTCGGCGAAGCCTCACCCAGCCAATTCTCGATCTTCAACTGTCCTTTCGCATCCCCGCCACCCGGCAGATATCCACTCAGCGCCGTGAACAGCAGTTCCGTAGGCGTAATGTGCAGTTCCGCTCCGCCATTAATGTCATGCAGTCGCACGTTTTCGTCGCTATACCCAATGTTGTGCGCCTTCATCGTGCCCACCAGCAGATATCCCGCCGCGCAGTTAGGATCCGGCGGCAACACCTTTGCGCTCGGCGGCAGCTTCTTATGCCCTTGCCAGAAATGCGGATTCCGCTGCGCCACCTGCGGCGTCACCGAACAGCTGTGGCCATTCACCGTCAAGTCAACCGTTCCCGCCTTCAGCCCCGCCACATCGGTCAGATAGCCCAGTTGCTTCACATCCACACTGCCCGTTACCGACGCCTGCCACTCCGGCTTGGCGAAGTGCTGCACCAGCGCCGTTGCCGTCAGATGCGTAAGCGCTCCACCCTCCGGCGTCGTCGCAAAATCCAGGCTCTTCAGCGCAAACACGTCGCGTCCCAACTCCGCCGTCAGATGGATCTTCGACTGTACCTCCGCTTCGTTCGCCAGCTTCGTCCGCAGATCCGCCAGGTCGATCGTCGCGCCATAGATGTCCTTCCGGCGCACATAATGCACCTCCGCACTCATATCCTTCGCCGCAACATTGAACGGGACCGCCCGATCATTCACCACCGCCAGCCCATCCACCAGCTCAACCTTCCGTGCCTGCACATCCAGCAGCGTGTCCTGCACCGACTTGCCGCTCGTACGGGGATGCTTCGGCACCGGCGCATTGCTGTGACCGTCCTTGTCCATGATTAAGTGGAAGTGCGGCTGCTCCACGCGCAGGTACCGCAAGCTGATCCGCGACTGCGGCCCCAATCCCCGCACATGCGTCAGGATCATGTTGAGGTGCAGTCGCAAAAAAATCTTCGACGCCGACAGGTACGGCATCTCTCCCGGCGCTTCCGTCCCGTGAATCACCAGCCCATCCGCCTCAATCGCCAGGTGCCACAAGTTGAACGAAATGTACCGCAGTTCAACACGCCCGCCCGTAGCATTCTCCAGCGTGCTTACCACCTCGCCGCCCACGCGACGCTGAAAGTCCGGCGTGCCCGTATACCACGTCGCCACCAGCGCCAACACCGCCGCCACCCCCACCAACAACAGCGCACACCACGCTAACCCTCGCAGAAACAGGTGTCTCTTCTTCGCAGGCGGCGTCGCCTCTACCGCCCCATCCACCGCAGAGTTCACCGGCTCTTGAGGCGGCCGCGTTCCGGTATCGTCGCTCATCGCACCTCCTCCCCCGGATGCAACACCACCACGTTGCCCTGCGCCCGCAGACTCGTCAGCCAGTCATCCAGCAGCTTCGACACCCTCTGCTGCAGTAGCACTTCCTGGATGCGCCTCGAGATCGTCCTCAACGGCGGAGCCTCTACACCTTGAGCGGCATACTCCGGCAGCATCGTGTTCGTGTAGTAGTCCTGTATCTCGGCCGGTAAAATCCGTATGCCCATGCGAAAGCGCTGCTCAATAAACTCCAGCACCTCCATCCGCTGTCGCCAAAGGCTGGTCAAACTCTCCTCGTCAAATCCCTGCGTCGCCAGGAACTTGTCCCAGCCTTCCTGTGTCTCGCATTGATACTTCGCGCACGTCGGTATCGACTTCCGCAACGCATCGAGATCCCTGCCCGCCGCCTCCTGCGTGACCTCGCCGCCCGGCTGCAACTGCAGCTGCTGCAAAATTAAATCCCGATTGATCAGCCGCTCAATCGCCTCGTCCCGGTTATACGGCCCGCCCTCCGCGCCATACGGCAGCAGCGCCGCAAACCGTCGCTCCCGATCCACGTCGCTGTCCAGGATCAGCTGCCCATTCACGATCGCCACCACCCGATCCACCTCTTCACCCTGCGCCGGCGGCATCCCCGGCAGCGTCGGCTCCACAACCGCCGTCGGCGCTGCCTGCGACTTCGCCACCGAGGGTACCGAGCCTGCAGGCAATGCCGGCAACGCTGGCGCCGCCG
>Ga0302228_10003209_pt1 | contig 10734 bp, 10 predicted proteins | sample II_Palsa_N1_2_FD_193519 | JGI IMG/M metagenome (GOLD analysis project Ga0302228, IMG submission 193519) | Peat permafrost microbial communities from Stordalen Mire near Abisko, Sweden - II_Palsa_N1_2 | ecosystem: Environmental > Terrestrial > Soil > Palsa > Peat permafrost | place: Sweden...
GTGACGTCGCTGCTTAACGCACGCCGTTTCTATGGCGAGTTGTTGGGCTGTCCCGAAGGCCGCTCCAGCGAGACATGGGTGGATTTCGATTTTCACGGGCATCAGATCGTGGCGCATCTGGCGCCGGATGAGCTGGGTAACGTGGCGGCACACGATGTCGACGGCGACGACGTGCCGGTGCGCCACTTCGGTCTGGTGCTGTCGATGGACGAGTGGCACACGTTAGCCGACCGGCTGCGCGCCGCCGGTACGCGCTTCGTGATCGAGCCGCACGTGCGCTTCCAGGGTCAGCCCGGCGAGCAGGCCACGATGTTTCTCCTCGATCCCTGCGGCAATGCGCTGGAGTTCAAGGCTTTCGCCGACCGTTCCAAGCTGTTTGCGAAGTAGGGCCGATGGAGGCCGAAGACCTACAGCGGCTGGTGACCGTGACCATGCCTTACGGCAAGTATCAGGGCCGACTGATCGCCGATCTGCCCGGCGCTTATCTCGCATGGTTCGCCCGCAAGGGCTTTCCAAAGGGCGAACTGGGCCGATTGCTGGCGTTGATGCTGGAGCTCGACCATAACGGGCTGTCGTCATTACTCGAGCCGTTGCGCAAACGCTAACCGCGCGCATGAGCGCTTTGCGCGTATCCTGCAAGGCGGAGTCGAGCCTGTTCACGCCGATCGCCTGAATGACCCACCGCTACAACCTTCCTCCTCCGCGTCTGGTCGAGACTGCCCACAAGGGCGCTGGCGCCACCGAGCGCACGACCAGAGCATCCCGCCATGCTGCCCCACGACTTCGACGCCGCGACTAGCGCGCTTGCCGCGGATGGCTGGTGCGTCATCGAGAACCTCATGACCGATGCGCAGACGCTGGCGCTGGCCAGCGAGTGCGCCACGATGCACGCGTCAGGTTTGCTGGCGCCGGCAGCAACGGGCATCGATCGCGCCCTGACCCTGTTGCGCGGCGACAGCACGCGGTGGTTTGAATTTGGAAACTTGAGCGCACCGCAGCAGACCTTCGTCAATCGAATCGACGAGCTGCGCATCGCCCTCAGCCGGCAACTGCTGCTGGGGCTGATCGACAGCGAATCGCAGTACGCGGTGTATCCCTGTGGCGCCGGCTATGCCCGGCATCGGGATCAGCTTCGCCTTAGCGATGCGCGCGTGGTCTCGGCCGTATTCTATCTCAACGCGAACTGGCTGGACGTCGAAGGCGGCGCACTGCGGCTATACCTTGCCGATAGTTCTCACCGCGATATCCATCCACGCGCCGGCACGCTCGTGCTGTTTCTGTCGGCGCAGTTCGAGCACGAGGTGCTGCCGGCGACGCGGCAGCGCATGAGCATCGCGTGCTGGATGCGGCAGCGCGCGGTTCCTGTCGATCACTGATCCTTCGAACCGGTCGGACCGATCAACTCGATCTCGGCCAGGGCTCTGGCCGAACCGTGGGCTGCCGGAAAGCTCAGACGATAATATGCGTAACTACCCGGCTGTCGAATGCCGAACACGCGCGTCTGGCGAGGCGAGGAAAATGTTTCGTTCTTGCGCGTATCCAGACGATGCCAATGTTTGCCGTCGCCGGACGCATCCAGCTGCCAGTCCGAAGGGGCGGCAGCCGTTGCCCCGGAGGTCAACGTAAGCATCGCCACTTCACGCGCCTGCGGGAAATGCCAGCTGACGGTCGATGCGCCGGCGGGCAGCGTAGCTTCTGTGTCGGAGTCGTTGTCGAATAGCGCATCGAGCTTGTCCATCGCCGGCTGGCTGCTGGCTTCTCCCTGACCTGCACCGGTGAGATCGCGCATCGGCTGCGGCTTCTGGCCGTCGGTGGTGAGCGACGCCGGCAGCGACGACGTGTCGCTGCCCCACGCCGAGGGCTTCGGACCCATCACAAAGTCCAGCGTCGCGCCTTGGGCCAACAGCGCGTGCGGCAAGCTCAGCCTATTCCACGGCTGCCCATTGACCTGCAGGCTCTGGATATAGCGATTGGTGTCGCTGACCGCGGGCGCGTTGATGACGATATGTTTGCCGTTTTCCAGACGGACGTCCATATGCGGAAAGTACGGCGCGCCGATCACGTACTCGGGCGAGCCCATGCGCAGCGGATAGAAACCCGCGGCACTGAACACATACCAGGCCGACATTTCGCCGTTGTCCTCGTCGCCCGGATAGCCCTGGCCGATTTCGCTGCCGACGTAGAGACGCGATAACGCGTCTCGCACCTTGTCCTGCGTCTTCCACGGTTGACCGGCGACGTCGTACATGTACAGGATGTGGTGCGACGGCTGGTTGCTGTGGCCGTACTGGCCCATGCGCACGTCGCGCGCCTCGAGCATCTCGTGAATCGGCTCGCCATAGCTGCCGACATGGAAATTGCCCGGCGTGGCGAAGAATGCGTCGAGCTTGGCGGCCAGCCCCGCGCGCCCGCCGTACAGTGCCGCCAAGCCGGCGCCGTCCTGCGGCGCATGAAAGGCCATGTTCCATGCATCGGTTTCGGTATAGTCGCCACCCCAGCGGATCGGATCGAAGTCCGCTTTGCCGTAGCGCCATTGGCCGTTGGCTGCGCGGCCAACGAAGAAGCCGACGTCCGCGTCGAACAAGTTGACGTAGTTGAGTCCGCGGTTGCGGTAGTAGCGCGCGTCATCGGCGTAGTAAGCCGCATACGGATCGTTTGCCGCGTGCTGCGTCGTCAGCGCATCGGCGAGGTTGCCGATGGCGAAGTCGTTGATATAGCCGTCCATCGACCACGACAGGCCCTCGTCCACGCCGGTATCGGTATAGCCGTTGAAGATCGAGCGCTGCAGGCCCTTGCGGCCGGTGCCCGCAAGCGGACTGACGACCGAGGCATCCTTCAGGGCCGACTGATAGAACGAGGCCACATCGAAATTGCGCACGCCCTTCAGCCACGCGTCGGAGAAGGCCACGTCGGCGCTGGTACCGACCATCAGGTCGGCATAGCCCGGCGAGGACCAGCGCGCGATCCAGCCGCCGTCGCGATACTGCTGCACGAAGCCGTCGATCATCTCGCCGGCCTGCGTCGGCGTGAGCAGCACGTACGCCGGCCACGCCGTGCGATACGTGTCCCAGAAACCGTTGTTGACGAAGTCCTTGCCGTCGACGATGCGCGCGCCGGTCCGGGTCGGCGTGTCGGCCGCCACCGGTGCGGAGAAAGGGCTGGCGTAGCGATATACCGGCTGCGCCGCGCTACCGGTATTTTCGTAAGCCTCGTTCGGATACAAGAACAGGCGATAGAGGTTGGAGTACAGCGTGGTCTTTTCATCGCGGCTGGCGCCCTCTACCTGGATCGCGCCGAGCAGCACGTTCCACGCCTGCGCCGCGCGATCACGCACGGTTTCCAGCGTATCGTTCGGTGCGATTTCCAAGGCGAGGTTGTGCCTGGCCTGGTCGAGGCTGATCAGCGACGTGGCGACGCGCAGGTTGACCACTTTGTTGGTGCGGGTATCGAAACCGAACCACGCGGCGACGTGATCGCGCCCGGCGCCGGTCAGTCGACCGCTGCGCTGCACGGGCTGATCCACCGTGCCGTAAAAGAACAGCCGACCCGCGCCGGTGCTCAGCCGACTCTTGACGTCCGAGTAGCCGCTGAAGCTTTGTCCATTGGGGTCCAGCGTGATGCCGCCCTCATCCTTGAGGTTGTCGAACAACAGTTGGGACGTTGCTCCGGTGAAGGTAAAGCGGAACATCGCCGCGTGATCGGTCGGCGCCATCTCGGTCACCATGCCGTTGTCGAACACCACGCGGTAATCGTGCGGATGCGCCGATTCATTGGCGTGGATGAAGCCGAGCGAACGCGCGGTGCGATCGAGCAGCGGCACGCCGCTGGCCTGCGCCTCGGGCATCAGCTGCAGCGTCTGCCGCTCGCCCATCCACGGGCTGGGTTCGTGCGACAGCTGAAAAGCCTGCAGGCGCGGGTGATTGTCCGGCCCATTGTGGTCCTGATACTGGTACAGCCAGTTAGAGCCGGCGTCGGTTACCGGCGTCCAGAAATTGAAGCCGTGCGGCAGCGCCATCGCGGGAAAGACATTGCCACGCGAGAAGTTGAAGTTGGCGTTGCTGCCCCGGCGCGTATCGACGAAGTCGACCGGCTGATGGCGCGCGTCCGGCGCCACGTTGCCGAGGCGGATATCGTCGACATACCCTTCGATCGACGCAGGAGGACCATCGTGATCGAGCAGAATCTGCGTGACCCGTCGGCCGGCCGCAACGCGGCCAAGGTTGATCGAAACGAAGTTCCACTGGTCCGGATACAGCACGCGGCCTTCGCCCTGCCCGCGTGCGCTCGCCGGAATACGATGCTGATCGCGCGCGCCGCGGGTCGATAGGCGGCTGCCGTCATCGAACAGCAGATCGATCGCGATGTAGTTGGCGGGATTGCGCAGGTCATCGCCGTTGCGCTGCGGAAAGATCACATACGACAGCTGCGTGTCCGCACGCACCGGTACGTCGACGTCGAAAAGCTTCTGCTGCTGGCTGCCGCCGGCGGTGCCACGATAGTGCAGCGAATGTAGACCAGTGAAACCCACGTCCGGCTTCGCGGTAAGCACAACATTCTTGGCGGGACCGCCGTCGACTTGTGCGCTGAACGGCGCTCCCGGTGGCCCGATGACGGGCGCAGGCTGACCGACTTCAAACGAGGTCTGGAAGCTGTCGACCAAGGTCTTGGCCGAGGCGACGCTGCCTGCCAGCACCGCGCCAGCGATGATCGTCGCGACCGCTTTGGGCGCGCGTCGCGCGTCGCGCGATGCCGATGCCTTCATGCCGAATCCTCTGTCACTTTCTTCTATCTGCAGTCGTTCGCGGCGCGGCGCCACAGCATGGCTGGCCGATGCGCATCGGACGGCGAGTCTGGAGTGGAAGCGATCCGGCCGGCACTGTCAAACGGCAGCGCGACATTAAACAGATGACGCGGCTCAACCGATGCCCGGGACCGTGCTGTCTGCAATGACGTTGAAGCGATCGGCAATGTAGTCGTCGGTGAAGCTGGTCATGCCCCAGTTACGGATAAAGCCGCAGTGGCCGCCGTAGCGCGAAATATCCAGTTCGATATTTGGCGGCAGCTGCAGCTCTCTGAACGCATTGATTGGAATCACCGGGTCATCTTCCGCGGTGAGAATAGTGGCCGGAATCTGCATGCCGGCCAGCGCGCTGCCGGCGACCGAATAGCCGTCCAGATATTCTTCCAGCGAACCGAAGTCGGTGTGCCGCAGCACCAGCGCTTCGGTGAGTCCGCGCATGTTCTGCTTCAGCTCGGACAGCTCGAAATACTGCTGCTGCGGAAACGCGGCCTGCTTGGCGCGCAGCGAGTGCCGCCATTTCTGCATGAAATACGCGTTGTAGAACCAGCGCGCCTTTCGTTCCAGCGAGAACAGGCCTTCGGCGGGATCGATGATCGGACAGATCGCCAGCGCATAGGCCAGCGGAATCCCCCGCGCCGGTGCGGCGAGCGCGGCGCGCAGCGCAAAATTCCCACCTAGCGAGAAACCAGCCAGCGCCATTGGCCGCGACGGCCAGCGGCTGGCGATGTCGCCCAGGGCGTGGATCACTTCGTCGATGCGGTTGGAGTGGAACAGGGCTTCGTTGAACGCAAAACTTTCGCCGTGGTCGCGGAAGTTCAGGCGGAAAATGTCCCATCCATCGAGCAGCAGACGGCTGCCCGTTTGCAAGACGTAAGTGGAGTCGACGCTGCCTTCCCAGCCGTGAAACAGCACGGCCAGGCCGCGCGACTGCGGATGGGTTTTCTGCGCCGTGTAAGCGCCGGTCAGGCGCACGCCGTTGCCGCCGTCCACCACTACTTCTTCCGCTCCCTGCAAGACCGTTTTAGCCGCGCGAGGGAGCAGATAACGACGTACGCCGCTGGAGGACAGCAGGGTCTGCGTGTGGCCGCTGCGCAGCGGCCATGGCGGATGGAAATCGGCGCCGCGCAGCAATTTGGAACGAGACACGCTCATGCGGCCGCTTTACTCACCGCAGCGCCGCCAAGCGCCGTGTCGATGCGCTCGCGCGACAGCTCGGCCATGCGCCGGCGTGCATCGGGCGATGCTGGCACGGCAGCGAGAAAATGTACCTCGGCATCCAACGGCGCCTCACCGAGCAGGCGCAGGATGTTGTGCACAAAGCTCTCGTTGACGCGAAAGCCGGCATCGATGATGCGTACACCGTTGCGGGCAAAGCGCAGAGCCACCGGCTGCACCGGCACGTCGGCATCCAGTGCCGCCTGGAAAATGCGCGCGTGGAAAACCTTAAGCACGCCGTTGTACCCGCTGCCGCCCTCCGGAAACACGGCCACCGACCGGCCGCCGCGCAAGCGCTCGACCATCACCTGCATCACCGACGAGAGCGAATGGTTGTTGCCGCGGCGATGAAAAATGGTGCCGGCGCAGGCCGCCATCCAGCCGACCAGCGGCCAGCGGGCGATCTCCGACTTGGCCACGAAACACGCAGCGCGCTGGCTGTGCAGCATGACGATGTCGATCCACGAGGTGTGGTTGGCGACAAACAGCACCGCATCGGGCAGCGGCTGACCGATGCGCACCGAACGCATGCCAAAGATGCGCAGCAGCATGCGCGACCACCAGCGGATCAGCCGGTGCGTAAACGGCTCGCGGCCGTTGCGCATCACGGCGAAGCGATTCCAGGTGACGATCATCGCCAGCAGGATCCCGAGCACGATGTGGGCGAGCAGCAGCGGCACGCGCCAGAGGTAGCGCAGCGGGCGCAGGCGATCGGGCGTGGTGGCGGGCGTGGAGTCGGTGCTCATGGGTCAGTTAGTTTAGCGTTAATCAGCGCGCGCTTGAATGTTCAAAGTTTCACTTGCGTCAGCGGCAGTGACGGCGAGCGCTTGACCGTGCGCAGAACAAAACTGGAGTTGACGTCGGCGACGCCGGTGGCATTCAGCAGATGATCGAGCAGGAAGCGCGAGAAGTCCTGCAGATCGGCCACGTGGACATGCAGCAGGTAGTCCATGTCGCCGGTCAGTGCGTGGCAGGCCACCACTTCGTCCCACCCGTTGACGCGCTCGACGAAGCCCTCGATCGCCGAACTTTCGTGCTTGGTCAGCTGCACGCGCACGAAAGCCTGCAGGCCCAGCCCGACCGCTTGCGGATCGACCTGGGCCGCGTAGCCGGTGATGATCTTGTCCGACTCCAGCCGCTGCAGCCTGCGCAGGCAGGCCGAAGCGGACAGGCTTACGCGCTCGGCTAGCTCGGCGTTGGTGATGCGGCCTTCGCCCTGCAGTACGGCCAGCATGCGTAGATCGGTGCGGTCCAGAGCCATCATGCGCACGATACCTGTCTTAGTCATCTCTATATCGCAAGAATAGTGCATACATAGCGCGATATCGAGCAACTAAACAAGCTTCATGTGCGGCTTCGGCCGTAGACTATGCGTTCTGACCCGCTCAATACCCGGAGTTCGCCATGGAAACCCCTCGCCGCGTCGAACACCAGCAGACCGACCGTGGCTATGTGCCGGTGTATGCCACGGGTGTGGTCGAACAGCCGTGGGCCAGCTATTCGCGCACCGACCATGACGTGTGGGACACGCTGTACAAGCGTCAGCGCGAGATGCTGCCCGGTCGCGCCTGCGCGGAATTCCTCGCCGGCGTCGAGCGTTTCGGTCTGGGCGATGGCGGCATTCCGAAGTTTGCCGACCTCAACCAAGTGCTTGGCGAAGCAACCGGCTGGGAAGTGGTCGCCGTGGAAGGATTGCTGCCGGACGAGGTGTTTTTCGATCATCTGGCCAACCGCCGTTTTCCGGTGAGCTGGTGGATACGCAAACCTGACCAGCTCGATTACCTCAGCGAGCCGGACCTGTTCCACGACCTGTTCGGCCACGTGCCGCTGCTGCTCAACCCGGTGTTCGCCGACTACATGCAGGCCTATGGCCGCGGTGGCATGAAGGCGTTCGCGATCGGCCCGGAAGCGCTGATGAATCTTACGAGGCTGTACTGGTACACGGTCGAGTTCGGCCTGATCCATACCAGCGAAGGCATGCGCATCTACGGCGCCGGCATCGTCAGCTCGAAGGGCGAGTCGATCTATTCGCTGGATTCCGCCGCGCCGAACCGCATCGGCTTCGGTCTGGAGCGCGTGATGAATACCCGCTACCGCATCGACACGTTCCAACAGACGTACTTCGTGATCGACAGCTTCGAGCAGCTGTTCGAAGCGACCCATCCGGACTTCACCCCGATCTATGCGCGCCTCAAACAGCGGCCGACGCACAGCGCGGGCGACGTGCTCGACGATGAGCGCGTGTTTACCCGCGGCACGCGCGAAGGCTTTTCCTCCAACGCCGACGCCTGAAAGACGACGATTAAATACAGGCTCTCCGCTGGCGGGCCCTCAGCGCGGTACGGCGTCGACCTGTTGCTTGTCGACCCATGGCTTGATGATGCCGATCCACAGCGCATAGCCGGTGCGGTTCATGTGCAGCCCGTCGGCGCCAAACCACTTCCACTGCGGCTGGCCGTCGGCGCCGAGCATGGGCGTATAGACGTCCAGATAGGTCACCTGCTTCTGCGTGGTCGCATAGGCCTTGATCAGGGCATTCGCCTCGCGCACTTTGGGCAGCAGCACCTGGCGCGCCATGCTCGGCTTGATCGCGACGAAGGCGATCGGTACACCGGGGTCGACCGACCTGACCTTGCGCACGAAGGCGGCAAAGTCGTCGCGCACCTGCGCCGGGCTGTGGCCGTCCTGCAGATCGTTGTCGCCCGCATACAGCACGACGGCGCGCGGGTGATAAGGCGCCACGATGCGATCCGCAAAGTACGTGGAATCGCCCAGTTCCGAACCGCCGAAGCCGCGGTTGATCACGCTGAGCTCCGGGATCGGCAGCAGACTTTTCCAGTGCTCGATCGACGAGCTGCCGATAAACAGAATGGAACCCGGCGCCGGTGAATGCTGCTTGTCCGATGCTTCAAACGCCGCGATGGCCGGCTCCCATTTCGCCTGGTCGGCAGATTCAAGCGCCGGTTCGCTCGCGCGTACCCATAGCGGCAGCATCAGCAACATCAACAGGATGAGTCGTCTCATGTTCGATCTCACAGCATGGATCAAAGGCTTAGGCCACGTCCGAAGTTAACGCGGTCGTTCCATCGCCGAAACCCTCAGCACCATCGCGATGCGCTGGCCATCCCAGCGGTAAATCAAATGTTCCGACTGCACGCACGGTGCGATCAGGTCGGGGTAAAACACCGCAACGCACTCGCCGCCGGGATGGCGCGCGCTGTCGTAGACGATCCCGTTGGAGTTCAGATCGCGCAGCTGCCGCGCCAGCCTCTGGCTTGCGGCATAGCTATCCGGAGCCTGCGCTTCGGGCCAGCCGCCGCGCAGATCGTGCAGCTTGCCGGCAATGGCGGTACGGTAGCAGCGCATCTCGATATCGCAGGCCGGTTCGGCGGTGGCCGCCAGAAATTGTTGGCGGTGATAAACGGTTTCTTCCACCGCGGTCGCCACGCTGTGCGCTGCGTAGAACACGCCCCAGCTGCCATCGGAAAAACGGCTGCCCTCGGGATTGAGATGGGTGAAGGCGGCCATCACCGGTGTGCTGCCGGGACCACTGATGCGGCGATCCTTCGGCACCAGATTCAAGGCGCCGGCCTCGTCGCGCAAACGCGGATTGGTCAGCGCCTCGATCGCGAAAACGGCATCCAGATCGGCCGGATCGGCGATGCGGTCGTACACACCCACCGGCGGAAACCGGCTGGGCACGACGCGATACGCGTGGCTCCAGCGGATGCGTTTGATGGGTGGTAGTGCCTGGGACATCGGACGTTCCGTCACGCGCTATATCGCTTCGAATCGGCGCATTGCCCTGACCGGAAAGCATTAGCGCGAGGAAGCCCAAGCGTGAGCCAGGCGCGTATCGTGATCTGCGACGGCGCGCTCAACCTCAGCTGACGCCGCGCTGCGCATCCAGATACTGCCGCACCACGTACAAGTCGGCGACGTTGCCGGATAGCATGCGCTGCAGGGCCGAATGCCCGCCGAAAAGCGGCGCGTTGTTCGGCTTGTGCAGCCACGCATCGGCCTGAGCCGTGTCAGGAAACAGGATCTGCAGGTTCTTCCAGATACCCAGCAGGTAGCTGATCCGCTCGATCGTATCGCGCCCCGGCGCTCCGTCCTGCTGGCGCTTCCACTTATAGAACGTGGACTCCGGCGGATCGCCAAGCAGTTTGCGCTGGTCGGCGATGCGCAGATGCCAGCGGTCGGCCAGGGCAAAGAAGCTGCGCAGGGCCGGGCCGCCAAGTTCATCGGCAGGAAGCGCTTGAGGCAGCAGACGTGCCGGCATCTTTCATTCTCGCTGTGAAGTAATAGACAAATTTACTTTACAAGAGAAGTTTACTCGCTTTTGCTTAAATCGGCGCGTCCGGACGGACGAATCGCTTGGATGGATGTCACCGAAGCGCATGATCGAAGAGCTTCAGAAATCCGGCTCCGGCCCACCATCGGCAATGAACTGGTCGATGCGCTGTTCAAGCACCGGAAGCGGCACTGATCCCGTGGAGAGCACGGTGTCATGGAAGTGGCGAATATCAAATTTCGGGCCCAGCGCCTTTTCCGCCTTGGCGCGCAGATCGAGAATTTTCAGATAGCCCAGCTCGTACGACAGCGCCTGTCCCGGCCAGCTGATGTAGCGGTCCACTTCGTTGGCGATTTCGCGATCCGATAGCGCGGTGTTCTGCGTCATGTAGTCGATCGCCTGCTGGCGCGTCCAGCCCAGATGA
>Ga0302228_10003210_pt1 | contig 10733 bp, 11 predicted proteins | sample II_Palsa_N1_2_FD_193519 | JGI IMG/M metagenome (GOLD analysis project Ga0302228, IMG submission 193519) | Peat permafrost microbial communities from Stordalen Mire near Abisko, Sweden - II_Palsa_N1_2 | ecosystem: Environmental > Terrestrial > Soil > Palsa > Peat permafrost | place: Sweden...
AAAACCTTCTCAAGCGGCTGTTCAACGCCGACACCGATGACCGGGTCCTGGGAAAAGTCAGCGACACGCTCCCCTGAATCACTTAAGTGCAAAAATACTGCATTTAATCTGCATTAATATGCATTGGCGGTGAATCGGTCAGATCGGCACACTGCGCCGGTTCCTCCCCCAAATGCAGGAACTTTCGAAGGGCTTTCCGGGAAACCAGGTCAGCCCTTCTTTTTGCCCGTTTTTTATCGCCTGGATTGTCTTTCAATGCTTGCTCGCTGGTTACCCGCTGCTATCAACACCCGTCCCGCCGAATGGAGCCGTGCCGCCCTGGGCATGGCCTTGGGCACCCTATTCAGCGTCTGGGCCTGTGCCCAGGTGTTTGGCATGGACGTCGCCTTGCACCTGGTTGGCCCCCTCGGCGCCTCGGCGGTGCTGCTGTTTGCCGTATCGTCCGGGGCGTTGGCCCAGCCCTGGTCGATCATCGGCAGCTACTTATGCGCAGGCGTGATTGCGCTGCTGGTAGCGCGGGTCCTGGGACGCACACTGGGCAGTGCTTGCCTGGCCGCCGGCGTGGCGCTGATCCTGATGTGCTGGCTGCGTTGCCTGCACCCGCCAGCCGGAGCGCTGGCGCTGACCCTGGTCCTGGCAGATCCCGCGACCATCGCCTTGCAATGGTGGGAAATCGGACCGGTCATGCTTGGCGCTGGTACGTTGCTGCTGACGGCTCTTGCCTATAACAATTTGACGCGTACCCGCTACCCTAAAGGCGCAACCGAACCCACTGCGCAGGCCTTCGTATCCGCGTCGGCGGAAAATCCCGCAATCTGCGCCGATGACCTGAAACTGGCACTGGCAGAAATGGAGCAGTTCTTTGATGTCACCCCACAGGAGTTGGAGCAACTGATCCAGGCCAGTGAACGCCATGCCCGCTGCAGAAGCATCGGCGCCGTGCTGGCTGGTGCGCCTGAGCGTCGTTAGCGCAGAAAAAGCCGGCGCTGTCGGCACTGCAAAAATGCACACCTGACCTGCACATATCAGCGTTGTACTTGGCAAATTTGCGCTGGTACGATCGCGAGAAGGTTCGTCCGCGAACATCTTGATAAAGAACAATAAAAGCAGGGAGTTAGAGATGACTGCTCAGGTTCCATCCGAGGCCACTCGCAGCCCCGGAATTCTTCAGGGCGACGTCCTGGCCGACGTCCGCAACCATATTGGTCACCTGACCCTCAATCGTCCCGCTGGTCTGAACGCCATTACGCTGGACATGGTCCGCAGCCTTGCCAGGCATTTGCGAGCCTGGGCCGATGATCCGAAGGTGCATGCCGTTGTGCTGCGCGGTGCCGGTGAAAAAGCCTTCTGTGCTGGCGGCGACATTCGTTCGCTGTACGACAGCTACAAAAGCGGCGACAGCCTGCACGAGGACTTCTTCGTCGAGGAATACGCCCTTGACCTGATGATTCATCACTACTGCAAGCCCGTACTGGCGCTGATGGACGGCTTTGTCCTGGGCGGCGGCATGGGCCTGGTGCAAGGTGCAGACCTGAGGATAGTCACCGAACGCAGCCGGCTGGCAATGCCGGAAGTAGCTATCGGTTATTTCCCGGATGTCGGCGGCAGTTACTTCCTGTCGCGCATCCCTGGAGAACTGGGTATTTACCTGGGTGTGACCGCGACTCAGATTCGCGCGGCCGACGCGCTGTACTGTGGGTTGGCGGACTGGTACGTGGACAGCGCCAGGCTCGTTGACCTGGACCGCAAGCTAGACCAATTGAAATGGCAGGGCTCTCCCCTCAAGGATCTGCAGGGGGTTCTGGCCAAACTGGGCGTGCAGCAACTGCCCGATGCACCGCTGGCGCCACTGCGCCCAGCCATTGACCATTTTTTTGCCCTGCCCGATGTCCCCAGCATCGTTGAACAACTGCAACAAGTCACCGTTGCCGACAGCCATGAATGGGCGCTGAACACCGCCACGCTGATGCAAACCCGCTCCCCTCTGGCCATGGCCGTCACCCTGGAAATGCTGCGGCGCGGACGCCATCTGAACCTGGAAAACTGCTTCGCCCTGGAACTGCATCTGGACCGCCAGTGGTTTGACCGGGGTGACCTGATCGAAGGCGTGCGTGCGCTGCTGATCGATAAGGACAAGACCCCACGCTGGAACCCACCGACACTCCAGGCGTTGAACGCCGCCCATGTCGAAAGCTTCTTCAGCGCCTTCGATCAGAACGGGAACTAAGCCATGCAAGATATTGAACTGACTGAAGAACAAGTCATGATCCGCGACATGGCCCGGGACTTTGCCCGTGGCGAAATCGCCCCTTATGCCCAGGCCTGGGAAAAAGCCGGCTGGATCGACGATGCCCTGGTGGCAAAGATGGGCGAATTGGGCCTGTTGGGCATGGTGGTCCCGGAAGAATGGGGCGGCACCTACGTCGATTACGTAGCCTATGCCCTGGCCGTGGAGGAGATTTCCGCAGGTGACGGCGCTACTGGCGCGCTAATGAGTATCCACAATTCAGTAGGTTGCGGGCCAATCCTCAACTACGGCTCAACAGAGCAGAAACAAACCTGGCTGGCGGACCTGGCCAGCGGGAAAGCCATTGGTTGCTTCTGCCTGACCGAACCCCAGGCCGGTTCCGAAGCCCACAACCTGCGCACCCGTGCCGAACTCAAGGACGGCCAGTGGGTGATCAACGGCGCCAAACAGTTTGTCAGCAACGGCAAACGGGCCAAGCTGGCCATCGTGTTTGCCGTCACCGACCCGGAGTTGGGCAAGAAAGGCCTATCGGCGTTTCTGGTGCCCACCGACACCCCGGGCTTTGTGGTGGACCGCACGGAACACAAGATGGGCATCCGCGCCTCGGATACCTGCGCCGTCACCCTCAATCAATGCACAGTGCCTGAAGCCAACCTGCTGGGAGATCGTGGCAAAGGCCTGGCTATCGCCCTCTCCAACCTCGAAGGTGGCCGCATCGGTATTGCGGCTCAGGCGCTGGGAATCGCCCGCGCTGCCTTTGAAGCAGCACTTGCCTACGCCCGTGACCGTGTCCAGTTCGACAAGGCCATTATCGAGCACCAGAGCGTGGCCAATCTGCTGGCCGACATGCAAACCCGCCTGAACGCAGCGCGCTTGCTGATCCTGCATGCCGCACGACTGCGCAGTGCCGGTAAACCGTGCCTGTCGGAAGCCTCTCAAGCCAAGCTGTTTGCCTCGGAAATGGCAGAAAAGGTCTGCTCTTCAGCGATGCAGATTCATGGCGGGTATGGCTACCTGGAAGATTATCCGGTGGAGCGTTACTACCGAGATGCGCGAATTACCCAGATTTACGAGGGGACCAGCGAGATTCAGCGGATGGTGATTGCCAGGGAACTGAAGAACTATCAGATCTAGCCGACATTGATCGTTCCCGAATATGGGAACGATCAATAATAGATAGTTTATTCTTATGGATTTTGAATATTAAACTCTACATTGACTTCTTTTTCCGTATCCCCATTCATGCATTTGAAGAGTAATTGCCCGCTAACCTTACGGGTAACGGGGTCTATGTTCAGGATAAAAGCTCCTGCCGTCGTCTCGTAATGCCCTTCATGGTTCGCAGGCAGGTATCCCAAGTGAATGACTGCAGGGTCATCAAACTGATATAGACCACTCTTCGTTCCTGTTTTCAGTTGAAGCAGAATTTGGGAGGCCTCTGATGTTCCTCGTTCTTCAATACCAAATATCTGGATGAGGGTCGGAAGTATTTCAAATTCGACATCGCCCGTTCTGAAGGCTCTCTCATAGATACCTTTAACAGATATGTCGCCGTCCATTCGTCCTGTTGATTGGATGATGACTTTTTCATTAGTTGAACTTTGTTCGCTAGACATATGAACCTCCGGTTTAAATAGCTCAAGCACCTGAAACCCCATTGAACTACACCGTCTGAAGAAATGAACCTGTCAGAATTCACAGTCTATAAAGATATTTTCAAATTCCTGGACACTATTTCGCTGCTGACAGGCCTGTAACTGGCGGGCCTTGTGATCCCATCACCGAATAAACCACTTCAACGTCCTTTGAAATATTTTCCAGGACCTGTGCGTTGTTCGGGAGTACGACTATTCTGACAGATCCTAGTGCCCAGTCTCGCCACACAGGAGGTGTGTCATGCACGCTATTGAGCACCCGATCCGCCTTGAGCGGATCACTCAGGAACGTTATATCCAGGCCCCCATCGAAGACGTCTACGACTACGTGACCCAGCCGGATCGTTGGCATGAGTGGCACCCGACGTCGCTGAGTGCCGAGACCGGCGTGAGCGGTTCGTTGCCCGTCGGCCACCGTTTCACCGAGATCATCGACTTGCTGGGCGTGCGTATGCCCATGAGTTACCGCGTGCTAGTCGCCTCGCGACCCAGGGAGTTCAAGACGGTATTCACCTCCCAGGCAGTGGATGGCTGTATTCATTATTTCCTACAGGAACAAGCCACCGGCACCTTGTTCAAACGCGTCCTTTCCTACGAAACCGAGTTACAACTCGCCACCTTGCATGAGCGCATCGTCGAGTTATCCAACAAGGCGCTGGACCGACTCAAGCAGCGTTTGGAAACGCCTTCCACCTGACAAAATCGTCATCTGCCCCTCAGCTTGTCGACAGCCCTGAACGTTAAGCTCCAACGTTTAGGCGCTGTCGAGCCTTCGTATAATTTCGAAACACAACGAAAAAACCTGTTAATCAAAAGCAGGGAGAATGCCTGATGTCGATCAGTTAAGAGCGAGCACTGACCTGTTCCATCTCTTAACTGATCGGCATTAGGGAGAATGCCCGCCTATTGCCCCACGCCTGATGAGATAACCGATGAAAACCACCTTTCGCCTGAGCCTGCTGTCGGCCTTGTTGATGTCCACACTGGCCCAGGCCGCAGAATTGATCCCGATCGATGTGCACCGTGATGCCAACTGCGGCTGCTGCAAGAAATGGATCGCCCATCTGGAAAGCAACGGTTTCAAGGTCAATGACCATGTCGAAGCCAATATGAGCGAAGTCAAGCAGCGCTTGGGCGTTGTGCCGCGCCTGGCCTCTTGCCATACCGCGGTGGTCGACGGCAAGTTTGTTGAAGGCCACGTACCTGCCGAGCAAGTGTTGGCCCTGCGCAAACGTAACGACTTGCTGGGTGTCGCGGCACCTGGCATGCCTATGGGGTCGCTGGGCATGGAAATGGACGGCATGAGTGACGCCTATCAGGTCATCGGTTTGACCCGCGATGGCAAAGACGTAGTGGTCGCCGACTACCCGGCACACTGATTGATGCTCGCGGGTTACCTGGGGTTATTCTTCGCCGCCTTCGGGGCGGCGACGCTGTTGCCGCTGCAATCGGAAGCCGTGCTGGTGGGCCTGCTGCTCAGCGGTCATTACAGCCTGTGGTTGCTGTTGGCCATCGCAACTTTCGGCAACGTGTTGGGTTCGGTGGTGAACTGGCTGCTGGGACGTTCGGTTGAGCACTTCAAGGATCGCCGCTGGTTTCCGGTCAGTGCGGCACAATTGGAGAAAGCCGGCGCCCATTACCAGCGCTGGGGGCATTGGACGTTGCTGCTCAGTTGGGTGCCGGTGATTGGGGATCCGCTGACACTGGTGGCCGGGGTGATGCGTGAGCCATTGTGGCGTTTTCTGTTGCTGGTAACCCTGGCCAAGGCCTTACGGTACGGCGTTCTGATGGCACTTACCCTACATTGGATTTGAGCGTGCGTTAATTCCTGCTTAATCCCCCGACCACAGGATCCGGAGACTGTTCCCGGAGCCTTCCCATGCCTCTATCCCGCTCGTTGTGCGTTGCCAGTTTGCTGGCCACCGTCACCCTGCCCGCCTTCGCGGCTACCGAAGGCCCTGCCTACGGCCCCGAGCTGCAAGGCTTCGAATACCCTTACCCCGTCGAGCACTTCAACTTTCAATCCCAGGGCAAAACCCTGCAGATGGGCTACATGGACGTACCGGCCAAGGGCAAATCCAATGGTCGCAGCATCGTGCTGATGCATGGCAAGAACTTCTGCGGCGCGACGTGGGAAGAATCGATCAAAACCCTGAGCGATGCTGGCTACCGGGTCATCGCCCCCGACCAGATCGGTTTCTGTACGTCCAGCAAACCGGACCACTACCAGTACAGCTTCCAGCAATTGGCGATCAATACCCACCAACTGCTGGAAAAGCTCGGTATCCAGAAAGTCACCCTGCTGGGCCATTCTACCGGTGGCATGTTGGCAACCCGTTACGCCCTGCTCTATCCGGAACAAACCGAACAGCTTGCACTGGTCAACCCCATCGGTCTTGAGGACTGGAAAGCCCTGGGCGTGCCTTATCGCAGCGTTGACCAATGGTACGAGCGTGAACTGAAACTGACGGCCGATGGTATCCGCACCTACGAGCGCAATACCTATTACGCCGGAAGCTGGAAGCCCGAGTTCGACCGCTGGGTGGACATGCTCGCCGGCCTGAACAAAGGCCCGGGCCATACTCAGGTGGCGTGGAACTCGGCGCTGATTTACGACATGATCTTCACTCAGCCGGTGTACTACGAGTTCAAGGATTTGCAGATGCCAACCCTGTTGTTGATCGGCACATCCGACACCACGGCCATCGGCAGCGACATCGCACCGCCGGCGGTCAAGGCGAAGATTGGTCATTACGCAGACCTGGGCAAGCAAGTCGCCAAGCTCATTCCCCATGCCACCCTGGTGGAATTCCCGGGCCTGGGCCATGCACCGCAGATGGAAGAACCGGCGCAGTTCCACAAGGCGCTGTTGCAAGGGCTTAAGGCCCTTTAAATCCACTTTATTGAGGTTCAGTTGAATGTCGGTACGGATCGCAGTGATTGATGATTGGCAGAATGTGGCCAGCGGCGTGGTGGATTGGTCGGTGCTTGAGGCGGTGGGCCAGGTCAGTTTTCTTCATGACTATCCGGCAAATACCCCCACAATGATCGAGCGTTTGCAGCAGTTCGACGTGATTTGTCTGATGCGCGAGCGCAGCACGTTTGATCAGGCCCTGTTGCAGGGCTTGCCCAACCTGAAACTGCTGGTCACTGGCGGCATGCGCAACGCTGCCGTGGATATCCCGGCGGCCAAGGCCTTGGGCATTCAGGTGTGCGGTACCGACAGTTATAAACAGGCGGCCCCGGAGCTGACCTGGGCACTGATCATGGCCTCCACCCGCAACCTGTTAGCCGAAGCCAACTCCCTGCGTGCCGGGGAGTGGCAACAAGGCCTGGGCAGTGATCTGCATGGCAAGACCCTGGGCATTCTTGGCCTGGGCAATATTGGTCAGCGTATTGCCCAATTCGCCAAGGTGTTCGGCATGCGGGTCATCGCCTGGAGTGAGAACCTCACGCCTGAACGCGCAGCCGAGTCGGGGGTGACCTGGGTCAGCAAGCGCGAATTGTTCGAGCAGGCCGATGTGCTGTCGATTCACCTGGTGCTCAGTGATCGCAGTCGCGGTCTGGTAGATGCCCAAGCCCTGGGCTGGATGAAACCTACGGCGCGACTGGTCAATACTGCACGCGGGCCTATTGTTGATGAGGCGGCCTTGATCGATGCACTGGTCAGTGGGCGATTGGCGGGGGCCGCGCTGGATGTCTTTGATCAGGAGCCATTACCGGTCGATCATCCCTTTCGGCAGTTGGCCAACGTGTTGGCGACACCGCATGTGGGTTACGTCAGTGAGCGAAACTACCAGCAGTTCTACGGCCAGATGATTGAGGATATCCAGGCATGGGCTAGCGGTTCGCCCATCCGATTGTTGGGCTGATCCCATAGGAAAATCTTGCGCAATATCGGAGATATTTCTTTAGATACAAGAGATATCTCTTTGTTTTTTATCATGTTTAACTCTTAACAAACTACATTAACTTCGACTTGTCTTCTCTTCAGGACGCCTTTGCAGGCCGTCCAAAAAACCACAGGTTTTCAGGAGAAGCCCCACATGACATCACCTCGCTACGAATTCGGCGGCGGGAGCCAAAGCCTCACGCGAGCGCCCCTCGACGGGTTCAACACACAGATCTACGGTATGGTTACCCATCTCGCGGGCTTAACCACCGGCACTGCCGACGCACCGCGCCACGACTAAACGGTCACACCGGGCCAGTACTTTGGGCCTACCAGAACCTGAGCGAAGCGCATCGGCGCACCATTATCGAGCATCTTGGCCTGGTAGCTCCCGTCGTGACTAACCGCTGCACATAACACGTGCTCCCCATGGCCCTTAAATGAGGCGTACGGTTTCAGTGGCGAACCAGCAAGCTGCGCGCTCGCTGGCCACTGATTTCCTCGCATGAAAAAAATTTTGTCCTACAAAAATCCCCAACAAGCCTTACAGGCTCTAGGATCTGGCCTAGACTCGTGACTGATGGGTCCCAATCAAAACAAAAGCCCCGCAAAAAATCGAAACTTTCCAACTCTGCCGTAGGTCAGGTTTAAGGTAAGGCGAGCGCATCCGGGTCACGCCGGAAGGCCGTCTATCCACTCAAATCAAGACTCCAGCGCAACTGGCATAAGGCTTGCCAGTCTGTGTAGCGCTTGTGCGCCTGACCGCAGGATGCGGTCAACCCTCGTCGATGGCAGAAAGCCATTGACCGACCAATAAAATGGGAGAGAACTATGATCAGTGCTGCTGTAGATACTCAGGGAGAGCGTTTCAGTCAGCCGGTTGGCGGGCCGACTTCATTGGCGGAGGTTCCCAACACGGTACGGCCGGTCTCCATCCCGAACCCCAACCGCAAGAAAGTGCTGTTTGTGACGTCAGAATTGGCTGATCTGGTGAAAACCGGCGGCCTGGGTGACGTCTCCGCCGCTCTGCCCCGAGCCATGGCTCATCTTCACGATGTACGCGTGCTGATCCCCGGTTACCCGCAGGTGCTGGACAGTGACAACCCCATTCACATCATCGGTGAGCTGGGCGGCCACGCCGCGTTGCCACCGTGCAAGATCGGACGCATGGACCTCAAGGACGGCCTGGTCATCTATGTGCTGATCTGCCCCGAACTGTATGAGCGCGAAGGCACTCCCTACGGCGCCAACAACGGTCGTGACTGGCCGGACAACCATATTCGCTTCGCCCGCCTGGGCCTGGCCGCCGCCGACATTGCCGCCAACCTGGCGCAAATCCATTGGTGCCCGGATCTGGTGCACGCCCATGATTGGCCGGCCGGGCTGGCTCCGGCCTATATGCACTGGCGCGGTTCACGCACACCCACCCTGTTCACCATTCATAACCTGGCCTACCAAGGCGTGGTCAGCCTGGCCTCGTGCCCGGAACTGGGTATCCCCGAACACGCCCTGCAACAGGAAGGCATGGAGTTCTACGGCAAGATGTCGTTCTTGAAGGCCGGCATGGCCTATTCCAGCCACATCACCACCGTCAGTGCCACTTACGCGCGAGAAATCACCACTCCGGAATTCGGCTGCGGCCTGGACGGTTTCCTGGCCAGCAAGACCCAGCAGGGTTTGCTCAGCGGCATTCCCAACGGTATTGACGAGAGCTGGGAAGCGTCCACCGACCCGCACCTGACCCACCCGTTCAACATCGGTGATTGGGAAGGCAAGTCGGTCAATGCGGCCCATGTACGCAACCTGTTCGGCCTGCACGACTCCACCGGCCCGCTGTTCGCTGTGGTCTCGCGGCTGGTGTACCAGAAAGGCCTGGACCTGACCGAAGCGGTAGCCAGTTTTATCGTCGAATCCGGCGGCCAGATCGCGATCATCGGTCGTGGCGAGCCAGAAGAAGAACAGGCAATGCGCGCCCTCGCCTTGCGCTTTCCCGGGCAGGTCAGTGTGCGGATCGGCTTCAACGAAACCGACGCGCGCCGCATGTTCGCCGGCAGTGACTTTCTGTTGATGCCATCGCGCTATGAACCCTGCGGCTTGAGCCAGATGTATGCCCAGCGCTTCGGCTCGCTGCCGGTGGCCCGTAATACCGGCGGCTTGGCGGACACCATAGAGGATGGCGTCACCGGCTTCCTGTTTGATGAGTCCACCGTCGAGAGCTACGAGGCAGCACTGAGCCGCGCGTTCAAGGTCTTCGCCTTCCCCGGCCTGCTCAACGCCATGCGTTGCCGGGCCATGGCCGCGCCGTTCAACTGGTGCCAGGCGGTGGAACCCTACGCCGAACTTTACGAACAACTGGTAGCGAAAGCGCTGGGAAAATCTGCGAAATAGGAAAAGAGGTCTGCATAGATGCCGTTACGGACTTTGGAAGCCCGGCCCCACGGCGCAATCATGCTGGACGCGGAACACACCCGTTTCGCCTTGTGGGCGCCCGATGCGCGTTACGTAAGCGTTGAGCTTGAAAAAGAAGGTCAGTCAGTGGCCATGCTGCCCCAGGCAGATGGCTGGTTCGTGGTGCAGTTGCGCTGCCCGGCGGGGACTCCCTACCGCTACAACATCGACGGTGCACGGAAGGTACCCGACCCGGCGTCCCGGGCCCAGGCCACGGATGTTCATGGTTGCAGCGTGGTCGTCGACCCTTTGGCCTATCACTGGCGCCACAGCACCTGGCGCGGGCGGCCATGGCACGAGGCGGTGATTTATGAGCTGCATGTGGGCGCACTGGGGGGCTATGCCGAAGTCGAACGGCAACTGCCGCGCTTGGCGCAGTTGGGGATCACTGCGATTGAACTGATGCCTCTGGCGCAATTTCCCGGCGAGCGCAATTGGGGTTATGACGGGGTCCTGCCCTACGCGCCACACGCCAGTTATGGTTCTCCCG
>Ga0302228_10003214_pt1 | contig 10727 bp, 8 predicted proteins | sample II_Palsa_N1_2_FD_193519 | JGI IMG/M metagenome (GOLD analysis project Ga0302228, IMG submission 193519) | Peat permafrost microbial communities from Stordalen Mire near Abisko, Sweden - II_Palsa_N1_2 | ecosystem: Environmental > Terrestrial > Soil > Palsa > Peat permafrost | place: Sweden...
CACCGAAACCTCTCCCGCCGCCCGATCCCTCGCCCTCTCGAACGCGCGCTGGCAACATAGCACCCTCCAACCTCACACGGTCGTCCTTATCCTCGCCATCCTCTTCTTCGGACTGATCACCTTCGCACGCACCACCCACCACTGGCAGACCAACCTACCCCGCTCCATCTACCAGCAACTAGTCCCCCACGCCGACGACTACAACCACTAACCGCCCAAGCGAAAGAAGCCTCCACCGTACCCATCCGTACGCGCTCTTTGCGGACGCGTGGGGGTTCCGATTCAACCCACCATCGCGCTAAGCCAGAACCGCCGTCGTCCGCGTAGAATCCAGCATCGCCGCCAAATCCTGCTCCACCGTCCCAATCGCCATCAACTGGTGGTTCTCCTCCAGCAGCGCCAGCACGCCCGCCGACAAAAACGCCGGCAGCGTAGGCCCAATCCTCAAATTCCTCACACCCAGCCACAGCAGCGTAAGCACCACCGCAATGGACTTCTGTTCATACCAGCTCAGCACCATCGACAGCGGCAGCTCATTCACCTCACAACCCAACGCCTTCGCCAGCCCCAGCGCCACCTGCACAGCCGAGTACACGTCATTGCATTGACCCATATCCATCAACCGCGGCAGCCCCGCAACCTTCCCAAACTCCAGCTTGTTGAACCGGTATTTCCCGCAAGCCAGCGTCAAGATCGCGCAGTCTTCCGGAACCCCTTTCGCTAGCTCGGTGTAGTAGCTCCGCTGCGACCGCGCCCCATCGCATCCCGCAATCAAAAACAAGTGCCGCAGCTTGGCCGACTTCAGCGCCTCGACAACCTTACCCGCCACCCCCAGCACAGCGTGGTGTCCGAACCCCACCGTAATCTCCTCGCGCCCCTCAGCCTCCGCAAATCCCTCCGCCGCCAACGCCGCCTCAATCACCGGACCAAACTCCGTCCCCTCCACATGCTTCACCCCCGGCCAGTTCACCGCGCTCGACGTAAACATCCGCTCGCTATAGGTCCCCTTCGGCTGCTGCATGCAATTCGACGTCATCAGGATCGCCCCCGGAAACCGCTCAAACTCCTCCGCCTGGTCCACCCACGACCCGCCATAGTTTCCCGCCAGGTGCGCAAACGCCCTCAGCTTTGGATACCCATGCGCCGGCAGCATCTCGCCATGCGTGTACACCTGGATCCCCGTCTCCCTGGTCTGCCACAGCAGCGCATACAAATCATGCAGGTCATGCCCTGAAACCAAAATCGCCTTCCCCTTCCTCGCCCCCGTCCGCACCTGCGTAGGCCGCGGAGTCCCAAACATCCCCGTATGCGCCTTGTCCAGAACCTGCATCACACGATAATTCAACTCGCCCACGCTCAGCGCCATCGCCAGCAACTCCGCCACGCTCGGATGCTCGTGCGTCAGGAAGCACAACGCCTCATGAATCTTCCCAAACGACTCCGGATCTCCCGCGCCCAGCGCCAGCGCCTGCGCCGCATACGCCGCCACACCTTTAACCCCATACAGCACCAGCTCCTGCAGATTCGCAATCTCCTTGCTCTCCTGCAGAATGCGCGCCGGCAGCGTCACCGTCAGCCCCTGCGCAATCAAACCTTCCACCGTGTCCGCCGGCACCCAACTCGCCGCGCCGCCAAACTCCACTGCCGCAATCCCACTCTCGCCCGCCGCGCGCTCATACACGCACCGAGCCGCCGCCCGCATCGCCGCCGCCTCATAGATCAACCCCACCAGCCGATCTGTATCAAGATTCACATTCGTCAGCGTGGCAAACAGTGCCTCGACCACAAACGCATCCACCTCGGGATCGCCCACCCGCAGCCGTGCATCCGCCACGCCCAGCATCCGCGCATGGTGCGCATACACCGCAATCCCCTTCACCGCATACGTCAATAGATCATGCAGCGCCGCGGTCGTTTCATCCTTGCCGCACACCCCATGCGTCTGGCACCCCACACCCTTCGACGTCTGCTCACATTGATAGCAAAACATGCTTCATTTCCTCCCTGGATTTCATCTCGCGTTTGGCCCTATCCCACAACCCTAACCACCATCCCCCATCCCGCGCTGCGACGCACATCACAATTCCAGCCCCCATTCCCGAAATTTCATCCGCCCCCCAAAAAATAAACCTGCATCGTGTGATTTCAATCGCATCGCCGCCCCTCCTGCCCCTCTAAGTTCAATCCAAGGGAGTAAACATGACCTCAACCGAGACCTACCTACCCACAACCCACAGCGCCGCAGAGTTCCTCGCCGCCGCACCAACCGTTCGCGACATCGCCCTCCACCAACCCACCGCCATCCGTGTGTTCGAGCACCTTGGCATCGACTATTGCTGTGGTGGCAACCAGTCCCTCGCCGCCGCCTGCGCTGCCGTCAACCTCGACGCCCATGCCGTCCAACTCGCCCTCGACTTTGCCGCCGGCCGCCCCACCCTCCCCCAGCCCGAGTGGGCCCGCGCCTCCCTCGAGCTCCTCTGCGCCCACATCGTCGTCAAACACCACGCCTACGCCCGCCGCGAGCTTCCACGACTCCTCGAGCTCTCCGCCAACGTCCTCACCCGTCACGGCTCCGCCCACCCCGAGCTCGCCGACATCCACACCACCCTCGCGCAACTCGGCATCGAGATCAACGAGCACCTCGCCAAGGAAGAGTCCGTCCTCTTCCCCTACATCGTCAGCCTCGAGCGCTCGCTCACCTCCGCCGGCTCCGAACCCGTCAGCTGCTACGGTTTCCTCCCCGACCCGGTCGCCGTCCTCTCCCACGACCACGAAGAAGCTGGCGCCCTACTCGCCCAGATCCGCCAGCTCAGCCACAACTTCACCGCACCCCTCGGCGTCTGCCTCAGCTACCGCATCTTCTACACCGGCCTCCAGGAGCTCGAACACGACCTCCGCCAGCACATGCACCTGGAAAACAACATCCTCTTCCCCCGCGCCATGAAACTCGAAGCCGCCTCCGCCTTCGCCGTAGCCTAACCAAGCGACTGCCTCCGACGAAACACCCATCCGTATCGCGAATCAGCGAACGGATGGGATCACCATGACCCATCGCAACACCCTTCTCCACGACCATGCTCCCTGGCGCTATACTCCAACTACCGTGTTGATGACCCCCAGATTCCGCCGGATGGCGCTCACCGCCCTGTTTTTTGTGGTGATCGCGACTCTGGTCTTTCTGCTCCTCGCACCCCAAGTCAACCACGCGAACGGCCATCTCATCCCGTGGCTCTGTCTCGCTCCCTTCTTACTTTTCGCTGTAGCTGACTTCCGTCGCACCCTCCCCGTCACAGGTTCGACGATGGAGAGCCGCCTGTCTCCCCTCCGTGCTCTGCTATCGCGCTTGCAACTCCCGCCTCCCTCGCGGACCGTCTAAAGGCAACCCCCAACACACTGCACATCGATCCTCAGGAGCCTCGCTCCCGAAGGATCACCCTGTCGTTACGCAACGCTCTCGCGAGCAAGGAAGGTTCCCCCTTGGCCAACCCTTTCGCTGCCCTCTGTTTTTGGCTCTTCGCTTTCTGTATCGCGCTGACCTTCTTCTGGAAGCGCTGGCGCTGGCGCCGCAACAGGGCCCGTGGCAAGCGCCGTCTTGGCTTCTACCCCAGTGCCGCCACACTCGGAAACGCACTCCAGATTTTGCAGTGCCTCACGCAGCCACACACCGAACAAATCCTCGAGCAAAAACTTGCTGAGCCGGCTGAGGACGACGAGTCTGGTGGCCCGGACGATCCCACCGCCCATCTTCTCCACCAAGCTCGAAAAATCCGGGAGGGCACGCCGCCCGAACGCATCACAGCGCTTCTACCCCGCGCCTCTGGAAAGAATCCCAAGAGCAATCAGCGAGGTCAGAAGGGAAGTTAAAATCGCCTCGCCTCCAGCAACAGAACTCCCGCTGTCCGCGCAGCACCTCCCGCCCCACGCTAGTGGTAGCATGGCTCCCATGGACACGGCCTCACCCGCACCCATACCTCCGCCCGCCGGCCACTCTCTGCGGAGCACCCCTCTCGATAGCCCCACCCACAACCTCGAAGGCTCATGCGCAAACGAACGCTGATTCCTCTGCTCATCGCCATCCTCCTGCTCTGTGTCCTCGGAGTCCTGCTCTATCTCCGCGCCAAAGCTCCCCCCGAAGCCGCGCGCCTGCTCCCCGAGTCCGACGCGATCATCTTCCTCAACCTCAAGCCCGTTCGCGCCGCCACCCACTTCGACAAAACGCCCCTCCAGCGCAGCCCCGACTTTCAGCACTTCATCGACGTCACGGGCATCCTTCCCGAACGCGATCTTGACTCCGTAGCCTTCGCCTTCCACCGCATGCCCAACCCCAACGGCCCCAACGGCCCCGTCGCCTTCTCCGAAGTCTTCGTCGGCCGCTTCGACGGCGCCCGCCTCGGCCAGTACCTCCACTCCCTCGCCTCCGCCGAAGAACCCTACGCCGACCGCACCATCTACACCATCCCCATCGACGGCCGCCAGCTCCGCATCGCCCAACTCACCTACGACACCCTCGCCGCCTCCAACATGCCCACCACCGAGCAGATCCACTCCATGCTCGACCGCTCCCGCGCCGGCGCCCTCTCCACCCCGGGCTCATCCCTCCTCGCCGCCCGTTATCGCGAAGTCCCCATCCTCTCCGAAGCCTGGGGCATCGGCCGCATCGGCCTCCCGCTCGCCTCCGACGACGACCCCAACTTCATCGCCGTCCTCGGCCTCCAGCTCCCCCTCCGCACCGACACCGACTTCATCGCGAGCCTCCGCTACACCGCCGCCGAACACGTCCTCTCCGGCGGCGCCGTCCGCCTCCGCATCGAAGACATCACCCCCGACACCGACACCGCCACCACCACCGTCAACACCCTCACCAACCTCCTCAACGTCCTCCGCGGCCTGGCCCTCGAACAGGCCACAGCCCAAACCACCACGCCGCAGGCCGCTACCACCGCTTCCTCCAACGCCATCCAGTCCATCCTCAACTCCGTCACCCTCACCCACCACGACACCCGCGTCCTGCTCAACGCCAACGCCGCCATCGACCAGCTAAAAGCCCTAACCACCGCCCACGACCCCGCCGCCCTCCCTTCATCCCCCAACACCACGCCCTAACACTTGCCTCCAATCCCCATGCGACTCAAACGGCCCCCACAGCGTCCAACTAGGCGAACCCTGTAACACCGAAGCCTTCGCCCTTGCCGTTGCTCTTGTCCTCGCTTTTTTTCTGTCATTCCCTCTGGAATCTGCTTCAAGTCGTTGCTCTAGCTTTTCACTACCCACTACTCGCTTCGCACTACTCACTACACCACTCGCCACCAAGGACTTCCCATGAATCTCCGCACCCTCCTCCCTCTCGCCCTCTGCGCCGCGACCTCCGCCCTCGCCCAGAAAGCCCCGGCCAACTCCCCACCCCAGCCGCCTCTCCTCACCGGCCAGGCCGCCTTCACCGACTGGAACCAGCAGCACCCCGGCGTCCGCCACAAAATCACCACCGCCGACCTCCCCGCACCCAATCCCTCCGAAGCCGTCGACAACGGCCCCAACGTAGTCCCCCGCCCCATCAACGCCTTTCCCATCGCGCCCGCCAGCTTCAGCGTCACCCTCTATGCCGGCGGCGACTCCGCGCCCCTCGAGCGCTCCGCCTCAGGCGAGCACATGAAGCTCTCCGGCGGCACCTTCACCCAGCCCCGCTTCATCACCACCGCCCCCAACGGTGATCTCTTCCTCGCCGACTCCGGCGCCGGCACAATCTTCATCCTCCGCGGTGTCGCCCCCAACGGCCGCGCCGCCACCATCGAAAAATTCGCCACCGGCCTTGACCACCCCTTCGGCATCACCTTCTATCCCTCCGGCCCCAACCCCCAGTACGTCTACATCGGCAACGCCACCACCATCCAGCGCTTCGCCTACAAGAATGGTGACCTCAAGGCCACCGCCAAACCTGAGACCATCGTCCCCGACATCCCCGGCTACGCCCAACTCCGCGGCGGCGGCCACTGGACCCGCGACGTCATCTTCACCAAGGACGACAAATACCTCCTCGTCTCGGTAGGCTCCGGCTCCAACGTAGACGACGCCGACACCCACCCCCGCGAGTTCCACCGCGCCGACATCCTCGCCTACACCCCTGACGGCAAGTTCGTCGAAGTCTACGCCAGCGGCCTCCGCAACTGCGTAGGCGAAGCCATCAACCCCGTCACCGGCTCCCTCTGGTGCTCCACCAACGAGCGCGATAACCTCGGCAACCATCTAGTCCCCGACTACGTCACCAGCGTCCCGCACGGCAGCTTCTTCGGCTGGCCCTGGTACTACATGGGAGGCAAGCAGGATCCGCGCCTCCCCCAACCCTGCGCCAACGGCACCGGCCCCAACCCCGGCCTCGCCAAGCCTCTCTCCGCAGCCGACGCCAAAGACTGCAAGCGCGTCGACATGTCCAGCAAGGTAAAAACTCCCGACGTCCTAGTCCAGCCCCACATGGCCTCCCTCGAGATGAACTTCTATCCCGACTACCCCGCCAAGACCAAGCCTCACGGAGCCTTCCCGCCCTCCTACAGCGGAGACGCCTTCGCCGCCGAACACGGCAGCTGGAACCGCGCCAACCGCGCCGGCTACGAAGTCATCGTCATCCCCATGAAGAACGGCCAGGCCACCGGCGAATACGACGACTTCCTCACCGGCTTCGTCACTCCCGACGGCCAGGTCTGGGGCCGCCCCGTAGGCGTAACCGTAGGCGCCGACGGCAGCCTCTACGTAACCGACGACGGCAGCCGCTCCGTCTGGCACGTCTCCTACCTAAGCAAGTAACCAATCCTCCTCGCACAGCAGAAACGTCTGCCCTTGCATTGGCCCTTGCCCTTGCCTTTCTTTCTGCCATTCCCTCTGGGAATCTGCTTCTTCCCTTGCCTCTGCCTTTCTGGCTGTCACCAATCCAGCGATCCCGCCTGTCACAAATGCCAGTAGTCAGTGTGCCCGGGCGGCAGATAGATTTTCTTCGCGAGCCCGGGCGAACCTCGTTCGTAGGCTACGTCAAAAAACGTTTGCGAGATCAATCGAATGACTGGCGAAAGGGAATGCCACTATGCCAACTGAAAGCAAAACAATTACCGCGGAAGCCGCGAACTCCATTGCAGTAGACGCGTACATCTATTTCTATCCGCTCATCTTGATGGATGTCTCGCGCAAGCAATTCACCAACATCGAACCCGGCAAGGAATTCGGCAAGGGCCCGGCGAATATGTTCGTGAATGTCCCAGCGTATCCGCCCGCCGACTTCAAAGGTGTCGTGCGCTCCAACTTCGACACGCTCTATTCCATCGCGTGGCTCGATCTCACCAAGGAGCCGCTGATCATCTCTGCGCCGGATACCGCAGGTCGGTTCTACCTCCTGCCCATGCTTGATATGTGGTCAGACGTCTTTGCTTCGCCCGGCTGGCGTACCACCGGCACGCAGGCGGCGGATTTTCTCGTGACCCCACCCGGCTGGACTGGAAAGGCCCCCGAGGGAGTCTCGCTCATCGCCGCACCAACCCCTTATGTCTGGATCATCGGCCGCACCAAGACGGATGGCCCAGCGGACTACGACGCCGTCCATACGATTCAAGCCGGCTACAAGGTCACAGCTCTTTCGCGCCGGGGAAGCGCACCAGAACCGGCGACCGTGCAGGTCGATCCGAGTATCGATATGAAGACGCCGCCCATGGTGCAAGCGGACACCATGGCCGCCGGAGCCTACTTTGCCTACGCAGCCGAACTCCTGAAGCTCCACCCCGCCCACTCCACCGACCAACCCATCCTCGCGCAAATGAAACAGCTCGGCATTGAAGCCGGGAAAAGTTTCGATATCTCCAAGGTCGATGTAACCGTGAAGGCGGCGCTCGAAAGTGCGCCCGCAGCTGCTCAGGCACTGATGAAATGGAAGCTCGCAACCATTGCGCGCGTCGCCAACTACTGGTCCATGAACACCGACACCATGGGCGTCTACGGGAACTACTATCTGAAGCGTGCAATTGTCGCTCAAGTCGGCCTCGGCGCGAACCTGCCCGAAGATGCAATCTATCCGCTGAATCTCGCCGACGAATCCGGCAAGCCGCTCAACGGCGCGAACGAGTACACCGTCCACTTCGACAAGGGCGCAACTCCACCCGTACGCGCGTTCTGGTCCATCACGCTCTACGACGCGGATGGCTTCCAGGTAGCCAACGCACTCGATCGTTTTGCCGTGAGCAGCTGGATGCCGTTCGTCTACAACGCTGACGGTTCACTCGACCTCTACTTCCAAAACAAAACTCCCGGCCCCGACAAGGAAGCCAACTGGCTCCCAGCCCCCAGTGGCCCCTTCAACTTAACCATGCGCCTCTATTCCCCCAAATCCGAAGCGCTAACCGGCAAGTGGAATCCAGCCCCCGGCAAGAAATCCTAGACAGCCCCCCACCTTCAACGACGAACACCACCGAACACCATCATCCAACAAGCCGAGGCCACCGCCTCGGCTTGTGCTTTTGCCTTCGCCTTCATATTCACCTTCCTTTGCCTTCGCTCTTGCCGCTGCTTTTCTTTCTGTCATTCCCTCCCGGAATCTGCTTCTTCTTTTGCATTTGCTTTTCTGGCTGTCATCCCGCGGGGATCTGCTTCTGCTCTTGCCTTTGCCTTTGCCTTTGCCTTGCCCCTGCCCTCGCATCCAGGTACCCCGAGGCTTCAGCCTCGGGTCTCCTATCCAACCAGGAGAAAAGGGGCTTTAGCCCCCGGTATGCTTTCCTCCGCCCACGCTTCAACCCAAACAATCCAATTCCAAAAATCCTTCACCACATCAACACCCGCACCAAAACACTACCCAACGACCCACCAATCGTCTCAACTAAACAAATGAAGCTCCACGCCCTCCTAGCCGCCCTCTTCTTCACCATCCCCGCCACCACCGGCACCGCACTCGACGGCCACACCCTCACCCTCCCCCACGACCTCTCCGCCCCAGCCACCATCCTCATCCTCGGCTTCTCCCGCGCCTCCTCCGACGCCACCACCGCATGGGAAAAATCCATCCGCACCAACCTCGCCACAACCGCCATCGACTACTACGACATCGCCTTCCTCCAGGACGCCCCCGCCTTCATCCGCCCCGCCATCCTCCACAGCATCCGCAAGCAAGTCCCTGACACCCTCAAGCCCCACTTCCTCCCCCTCACCACCAACCAATCCGCCTGGAAGCAAGCCGCCAACTTCTCCCCCGTTACCCCCGATGCCGCCTACGTCCTCCTCATCGACCGATCCGGCACCATCCGCTACCAGACCCACGACCCCTTCACCCCCGCCCGCCTCAACGAACTCGCCACCGCCGCCCACACCCTCGCCGCCTCCTCCCGCTGACTACCTCGCCTGCAAGATGCCCGTAGTCAAAACATCCGGCTTCCCGTTGCGCACCAGCGTCGCGTACTTCTCTCCACCGTGATACGCAATCACGAATGTCTTCGTCTCATCCTCGCGCACAGCTGTCAACGTGATCGACGCCGTGCCCGTTTTCGCCTCCCGCACCGCAGCAACCAACGCATCGACCGTATACGGCTTGCCATCTACCGCCGTCAGCTTGTCCCCCGGCCCAAGCCCCGAAACATACGCAGGACTGCCCATCCACACATCCGCCACCGTCCCGTCCTTGACCGCCAGAAATCCCAACGAGTGATACATCTCCGCCAACTGCCCTGTCGCGATGAACTTCGCCTCGTCTGCAGGCATCTTGTCCGACTCCACGTAGTCGTATCCGCTCGCGTCGATCCCGGCAATCACCGTCTGCACCGACAGCGCATTCAACCGAGTCTCCCAGAATTTCTTCCAGTCATACGGAGCCACGGTGTTCAGCGCCTTCACCACATCGTCAAACGTAAACGGCAGAACCCCCGGCCCGGTGTCGCGCGACGCCGACCCCTTCGCCGGCGGCGCAAAAAACAGCGTAGCAAAATCATCCAGCGACTTCGTCCCATGGCTCAACTCGCGAATCTTCAAATCGGCGTCCAGCCACATGATCGCGCCCGCGGGATAATAATCCTGGCTCAACCGCCAATTCGACCAAGGCCGGCTATTCCCGCGCAGTATTGCCGCAGCGTCCGACGTGTCCTGCACCGACCGCCAGCGCCGTCCCGGCCGATCAATCTGATAGATCGCGTAGTTCAACTGATCCACCGTCTCTGGATCCGTCTGAAATCCTGCGCGCGTCGTCAGCACGTCGCCGAGATATTGCGTGAACCCTTCGTACACCCAGATCAAATCATTCTGCATTGGCGTGTGATAGTCCGGCGTTGCCTCCCCCGCCGGCCGCCGATACTTCCCGCACCACGAGTGCGTAAACTCGTGCGGCAACAGATACCCCACAAAGCTCGCTGTATTCTCGTCCGAAACGTCCAGGCTGTTCACAATGTAATCAGCCGACTGCGTGTGTTCCTCGGCATCGCCGTCCAGGTGCTTTGAATCCGCGACCAGAAAATCGTAATGCTCAAAGTGGTGCCCCACAAAGATCTTTGTCGACTGCCGCACCAGCGCATTCATGTGCGCCAGAAACTCCGGCTTCAACTCTAGGTCCGCCGCCTTCTCCGCACAAACATCCAGCGTATGCACCGGCTTCACGTCCGGCGCCAACGGATATTGCCGGCAATGGTCTCCCGCCACTATCGGCGAGTCCACCAGTTGCTCCACCGACACCGTCTTGAACGTGGCATCCGGCCCCACCAACGTCGCATCCGTAGCAC
>Ga0302228_10003219_pt1 | contig 10721 bp, 13 predicted proteins | sample II_Palsa_N1_2_FD_193519 | JGI IMG/M metagenome (GOLD analysis project Ga0302228, IMG submission 193519) | Peat permafrost microbial communities from Stordalen Mire near Abisko, Sweden - II_Palsa_N1_2 | ecosystem: Environmental > Terrestrial > Soil > Palsa > Peat permafrost | place: Sweden...
CAAGTACTACAACATCTCCCTGGAAGTCGCCAAGCCGATGTCGGACATCGCCCTGGACACTCTCAATCGGCGGCCGCGGTATACGTTGAGTTTCAGTTATCAGCTTTAGCTTCAGGCGCCAATGAAGGCATCCCCTTGCACAAGCCCGTGCCTTCTACAGCGACGAAACAAACGAAGCCCTCGTTCTCCGGCGACTCCGCCAGTTGAACGAGGGCTTCGTTTTTATCATCTGCGCAAAGTGGCAGCGGCGCTCATAACACACGACTGCCAGGCTGGTTCAAGTCAGAGCGTTTGCGATAGAGGTGAATACATTTGATATTTTCCCTCCCAATCCTTGCCCTGCCGTTACGATCACCAGTGCCACGATGGCCACAAGAATGACGTATTCAATCGCAGTAGCCCCATCCTTGCGGCGAAAGAGTAATTGAGCGTGGATGCAGAGTTTCATCACTAAGTTAAGGAACATAACAACTCTCCTTTGCGCCGCTGAGCGCCAATGACTACGTACAACGCGATGACCGCCGTGTGTTTGTTACTAGAGCCTTTTCAACATTCCCCAGACCCACAAGCCTGGAGCCCCTACGGCTTGACCAACTGCACCCTCGGCAACGGGAACAGATTGTTCAGCGTATCGATTAAACGCACCAGATAGATCGGCTTGCGAAACAGGTCCAGGACCTGCAGGCGCAGCATATCGCTGACATCATCCATCTCGGCATGGCCGGACATGACGATCACCGGGAGGTGCTGGCGGGAGGTGTGTTCGCGCAAGCGCTTGATCAAGGAGATGCCGCTCTCCTCGGGCATGCGCAGATCAGTGATGACCAGGGCGATATCCGGATGCAGAGTCAACTCTTGTAATGCGAAGGTAACGGACGTGGCAGTGAAACAGACGAAGCCCTCGTTCTCCAGCGATTCGGCCAATTCAACAAGGGCATCTTCTTCATCATCCACCAACAGGATTTGTTGACGGGGAATGGCAGCGGCACTCATGAGCAACACCTTAATCTCGATCAATCACGGCCGGGTACACTCATAAGCGACTACCAAACAAGGTCAAGTGAGAGCGTTTGAAATAGTGGTGAACGTGTTTGCGATTTTCGGTCCTAATGTTTTCCCCGCCGTCACGATGACCAGCGCCACAATGGCCACAAGAATGACGTATTCAATAGCGGTTGCCCCTTCCTTGCGATAAAAAAACAACTGCAGCTGAACATAGAGTTTGATGAAAAAGGTAAGGAACATAGACTTCTCCTTGGCGCTACAGAAGAGCTGAGCGCAGCTGATGCACCACACGATGATCGCGGTGTGCCATTAGAGCATTGTCAACAAACCTCATACCCACAACTGTAAGAAAGGACTAATCACAAAGCATTAGCGGGAATCTGACGCCATGAATCCCTGCGTTCAAAGGCCGTCTCTATTTAGCTCCGATAAATTTTCCGCGTGGTAATGGCATTTTGTCCTAGCTGGACTACCTTCAAATAGCGAAATCGTTAGATGTTCATAGCTACCTGGTTGCGAAAATGACTCGTTCAGATAGGCGGACGCGTGGTGCAACAGGAAAGGGAGATCCGTCATGAACAGCCGCTTCAGCATGATACTGGCCGGGTTGCTATTAGTTGGGGCGCTGTTTGCCGGGTATTGGGGATTGGTCTTGAGTCGTACGCCGGAACCTGTCGCCGTGGCCCCCCCCCAGACCGTCACCGTGGAAAAAACCGTCGCCGCTGTCGAAGACCAGACCCGCCAACCCGTGGTAGTCCTGGCGCACGATGTGCCGCCTTTTGTCGCGCTCACGGCCGCTGACCTGACCGTTGAAAAACTACGCACGGTACCCGCCGGCAGCTTGACCCGTGTTGATCAGGCCGTCGGTCGCACCCCATGGAGAACATTGGGAGCCGGCACATGGTTGACCGAGGAAAGCTTCACCCCCGGTGGCCCTTTGGCGCGGATGATTCGTCCTGATGAGCGTGCCCTGGCGGTTTCTGTCGATGAGGTGATCGGTGCGGGCGGCCAACTCAGTCCTGGGGATTATGTGGATGTGTTGTTAGTGCTGCGACCGGAGGCTGGAAACCCCGAACAATCGGCGCAAATCATTATTCCGGCCCTGCGTCTGCTCAGTGTCGGCGACCAGTTGGGCCTGGCCAACGACGGCAAGCCGGCATCGCCTCCCCCTGCCACCCCCGAAGAAAAAGCCCAGCAGGCCCAACGTCGGACGGCTGCACGCACCGTGGTGCTGGCTGTACCGGAGCAACTGTTAAGCCGGTTGATGCTCGCCACCCAGGCGGGCACTCTGCGCCTGGCCGTGCGCAGTGCTGACGAACAACTGCTTAGTCATTATTGGGCTGGCGAAAGCGACTCGCCCAGCAAACTGGAAAGTGCTAACCGCGACCTTTATCAGTTCACTCAGCTGGCCTTGGTGGGCCCGCCGAAGAGTCACGCCCAAGGCGGCGCGCAGCGCTCGGGCATCGAGATCATCCGCGGTAGCCAAGTGACCCAACAGACGGCCACACAACAAACCCCCTGATTGATCAAGGACGCCTTGAATGAGCCATCGTTACGCACCAGTGTTCACTCAAATGACCTGGGCCCTGATGCTGTCGAGCCTGCCAATGGGCCTGGCCCTGGCAGCGCCGGGCAACTGCAGCAGCCTGGGACAGTTACCCTCCGTGGTCGAGGTGGGCGAAGGCTTGCAACAAGAACTCCAATCCCCCGTGGCGATCACCCGCCTGGCCATCGGCGATCCGAAAGTAGCCGACGTGCACCTCAATGGCGACCGTGGCTTTCTGCTGACCGGCGTCGCCTCCGGTACCACCAGCCTGATGGTTTGGACCGGTTGCTCCACAGCACCTCGCCAGAGCATGGTGTTCGTCAAGGGCAAGGCCACCTCGGCCCTGACCAGCCAGACGCTGTCGCCTTCTGATGACCCGACGCTGCCCAGCCAGGTGCAGACTGATATCCGCTTTGTCGAGGTCAGCCGCTCCAAGCTCAAGCAAGCCAGTACGTCACTGTTTGGCCAAGGCGGTAACTTCTTGTTTGGCAGCCCCAATAACGGCACGGCCCCGATTAGCCCGGCCAACAGCTTCCGAGGACAGGCAGTCAACAACGGCTCGTTCAATATCGGCTTCGGCGGTGGCCGCGTCTCGGCCATGATCAACGCCCTGGAACAAAGCGGCTTCGCTTACACGTTGGCGCGCCCCAGCCTTGTTGCGCTAAGCGGGCAGAGTGCGACGTTCCTGGCCGGCGGCGAAGTGCCGATTCCGGTGCCCAGCAGCGGCAGCAATACCATCTCCATTGAGTACAAGGAGTACGGCATCCGCCTGACACTGACTCCGACGGTCATTGACCACAACAGAATTTCCCTCAAAGTGGCCCCTGAAGTCAGTGAGCTGGATTACACCAACGCCGTAATCATTCAAAACATCTCGGTTCCGGCCCTGACCATCCGCCGCACAGACACCAGCATCTCCCTGGCCGATGGCGAAAGTTTCGTGATCAGTGGCCTGATCAGCAGTAGCAATAACTCCACCATCGGCAAGTTCCCAGGCATCGGAGACATCCCGATCCTCGGGGCTTTTTTCCGCTCATCCAACATCAACCATCAAGAAAAAGAACTGTTGATGATCGTCACGCCGCACTTGGTCCAGCCCCTTGCCGCCAACGCCCAACTGCCTTCCTTGCCTGGGGAAAAACTGCGCACCTACGACCCGAACTGGTACCGCCTGTACTTCCTGGAAAACGGCAACTTCGACCGGCGCAGTGGACTGTCCCAATGAGCGATAGCCTGAGCCAGACCTTCCTGGCGATCACTCGTAATACCACCGACCTGGAATGGCTCCAGGGCGCACTCGCGCCCCTTGGCCAGGTGGTCAGCGCCGGCGGTGGGAGCCTGGATGAATTGCTGGCGCTAGTGGATGTGACCTTCGCCAACCTGGTGTTTGTTGGCCTCGACCGTGAACACGTAACCGCCCAGAGCGCCCTGATCGAAGGTGCCCTGGAGGCCAAGCCAATGTTGGCCATCGTCGCCCTGGGTGACGGCATGGACAACCAGTTGGTGCTCAATGCAATGCGCGCGGGTGCCCGGGATTTCGTCGCCTACGGCTCCCGCTCCAGCGAAGTGGCCGGGCTGGTACGCCGCCTGAGTAAACGCCTGCCCGCCGTGACGCCCAATACCCAACTCGGCGGCCTGACAGTGCTCTATAGCACCCAGGCCAACGCCGATGGCGCACTGCTGTCCAGCCACCTGGCGCTGGTGGTGCAAAAAAGCGGGCAACAAACTCTGTTGCTGGACCTCGGCCTGCCCCGTGGCGACAGCCTGGCATTGCTGGGCCTGGAAAGCTCATTCAACTTCGGCGATGCCCTGCGCCACCTGCGGCGCCTGGATACCACGCTGATCAACAGCGCCTTTACCTCGGCCGAAGACGGCTTGCGTATCCTGGCCTACGCCAACAACGACGAACCCCTGGAACACACCAGTGCCGCCGAGCTGTACATGTTGCTCAGCGCCTTGCGCCAACACTTCCAGCACATCGTGGTGAACCTCACCGGGCAAGCGGACAGCGAAGCCCTGCGTACGTTTGTCAGCCATTGCGACAAGCTGCTGTGGTGCACCGACCAGAGCGTGCTGGACTGCCGGCGTAACCTCACCGTACTGAACCAGTGGCGAGAAAAAGGCATGAAGCTGGGGCACGCGTGCTTGCTGATTGACCGCTACCTCAAAGGCGCCGCTCCGGACAGCGAAGCCCTGGAAAAAAGCTACGGTCTGGAAATCATTGCCATACTGCCCCTGAGCCCTGAGGTGCGCCTGAACGCCAAGAACCAGGGACAAACCTTATTCACCCTGTCACCAAGGGAAAGTCTGACCCAAGGCCTGAAAAGTCTGGGCGAGCGCCTGGCAAAACGCTCCGAAAGCCTGGAAAAACCTTCGCCTCGTTGGTTTGAGCGACTATTGGGAGCGGGCAAATGAACGGTGAGAAACTCTTCGGTGCACCGTCCCGTGGGGCCGCCGGCAACACCGATCACGACGGCCTGAAACTGGTGCTGCATCGCTACATCATCGACGCCATTGAAGAGTCGGGGAAAAACCTGCTGGAAGGCTCGCGCCAATCCCTCGCGCAATTTGTCATCGACAAGGTTGCCGAATACATCACTCGCATGCACCTGGCGATCTCCCGTTATGAAATGGAACGTCTGGCAGAAGAGATCGTCGACGAACTGACCGGTTTCGGCCCCCTGGAAGTGCTGCTGCGCGACCCCTCGGTGACCGAGATCCTGGTCAACGGCCCTCACCGGGTGTTTATCGAGCGGGATGGTTTGTTGCACCAGAGTGACCTGCGCTTTATCGACGCCCATCATGTGGAGCGGGTCATGCAACGGATCCTCGCGCCATTGGGGCGGCGCCTGGATGAATCGTCGCCGATGGTCGATGCGCGCCTGCCTGATGGCAGCCGAGTCAACGCCATCATCCCGCCGATTGCACTGGACGGTCCGTGCCTGTCGATTCGAAAGTTTCGCAAGGACATGCTCAAGAGCAGCGACCTGGTAGCCATGCAAACCATCGATCAGAGTATTTTCGAGTTTTTGCAGGAGGCCGTGGGCAAGCGCTGCAACATCCTGATCAGCGGCGGTACCGGCACCGGTAAAACCACCTTGCTGAACATTCTGAGCCAACTGATCAACCCTCAAGAACGCCTGGTGACCATCGAAGACGTGGCCGAACTGCAACTGGGACATCCCCATGTGGTGCGTCTGGAAACCCGGCCGCCCAACGCCGAGGGCCATGGCGAGGTCAAGGCCAGCGACCTGATCCGCAACGCTCTGCGGATGCGCCCCGACCGCATCATCCTCGGCGAAATTCGCGGCGTGGAAGTGCTCGATGTGCTCACCGCGATGAACACTGGCCACGACGGCTCGATGAGTACCGTACACGCCAACAACGCCCAGGATGCCTTGCTGCGCCTGGAAACCCTGGTGGGCCTGACCGGCCGCGTGGTGGCGGAAAAAACCCTGCGGCAGATGATCTGTGCCGCACTGGATGTTGTGATTCAACTGACCCGCCTGCCCGATGGCCGCCGCTGTGTCAGTGAGGTGGTGGAAGTTGTGGGCGTGCGGGACGACGTCTATGTCATCAACACGCTGTTTCGCCATGACAAGCGCACCGGCTTCGGTTTCCTGCGCGAGGCGATCAACCCCGCCGGCGACAAACTTCGCCGCGAGTCGGCGATGCCACAGCCTTTATAAAAAGTAGGGAGGGACATCATGACCGGCCCCGTCCTGATACTCATCTGCGTGATCCTGATCGGCCTGTCGATACGGATGTTTCAAAACGGTATACGCAAGGCCGAAACCGACCGGGTGTTGGAGCGCCTTGCCGAGGGGCAGCCGCTGTTAAATATGGAGAGCGGCACCTGGACCGGCCTCGAGCGGATGTTTCAGCGCGCAGGCCTGGGCAAGCCAACCGACAGCCTGGGGCTGTGGCTGACCTGCTGGGGCCTGGGGGTGTTCCTGGGGTACATGGTGGTCGGCTGGATCGGTTTGCTGGCGATGATGGTCATACCGCTGGTGGGCCTGCGGTTGTACATCGCCTGGCGTTATCAACGCCGACTGCAGCGGATGATCGAACAATTGCCGCAGATGCTGGATCACACCGTGCGCAGTCTCAAGTCTGGTCGCACCTTGGCGGACGCGGTCTTGGGCGCTATCGAAGCCACCGACGAACCGCTGAAACACGCCATGAGTCGCATCCTGCGCAATGTGCAATTGGGGGTCAGCCTGCCGGAGGCCGCCAGTGACTTCGCCGAATTCTATGAACAGGACGAGTTTCGCCTGTTTGCCTTGGGTTTGAAGGTCAACCATCGCTACGGTGGCAACGCCAGCGAACTGCTGGAGAACCTGATCAGGATGATTCGCGAACGGGAACAAGGCTCGCGGCAACTGCGTGCCATGACCGGTGAAACACGCATAACGGCGTTGGTACTGGCTGGGATGCCGATCGCCCTGGTGGGGTATTTCATGGCAATGAATCCGGAGTATTTAACGACCATGTGGGACGATGGCACCGGGCGATACATGCTGCTCATCGCGGTGGCCATGCAAGTGCTGGGATGCCTGACGATGTGGCGCATGTTGCGGAGTATTTGAGATGGCCCTGCTGATCAGTGCCCTGCTGTTTTTGGCCGCACTCGTGTTGATAGCGGGCCACCTGCTGGAGCAGCGCCGTCGCCAGCGCCTGGTCACCCAGCGCCTGCAAGGGCAGTTGACCCGTGAGGACCGGCTTGGCAGCTTGATGCGCCAGTTGGGCAGCAGTCCCATAGCCCAACGCTCAGTCAGCCTGGACAATGAAACCCAGATATTGCTCAACCGGGTCGGCTGGCGAAAGTCCAGCCAGCGTTCCATGTTCGCGGCCTTCCAGGTCGGCACACCGGTGGTACTGCTGGGGATTACGCTACTGGTGCAAGAGTTGTTCTTTCCCGAGGTCGACTCACCATGGATTGCACCCGTGGTGGCCGTGGGAATCGGTTACCTGTTACCCAAGCGTATTCTGGCCAGCGCCGCCAAGTCCCAGCAACGGCGCATCGCCCGCGAGGTCTCGACGTTTATCCCGTTGCTGCGCATTCTGTTCGAGTCCGGCATGGCGGTCGAACAATCGCTGCGAGTCCTGAGCACGGAAGCGCAACGCCTGTTGCCGGCCCTGACCTATGAGCTGCGGCTGATCCTGACGCGGGTCGATTCCGGCCTGGAACTGGGTGAGGAGTTGGGCAAGACCGCCAAGCTGTTGGCAGTGGATGAGTTCACCGATACGTGTGTCATTCTCCAGCAACTTATTCAACAAGGCGGCGGCGCGATGAAGTCGCTGCTGTCGCTCAAGCAATTGCTGGATGACCGTCGCCTGACCCGCCTGCAGGAATACATCTCCAAGATGTCGGCAAAAATGTCAGTGGTAATGATGGTGTTCTTGTTTCCCGCGTTGCTGATTATCCTCGGGGGCCCCGCGTTTATCGCTATCGCCCGAGCCCTGACTAACCTGTGAGGAACCCTCGATGAAAGCACTGATTGCCGGCTTGAGCTTGCTGATGCTTGGGGGTTGCGCCACCAATGGCCAGGCCCCCTGGGCGACCCTGATGTCCCCGGCTACTTGCCCAAAACCCGGCTCCGACCAGGAACTGTCACTGAGCCTGGCCGATGAAATGGCCAACGACGGCAAGCTGCACGCCAGCCTGGCCAACCTGCAAAACTTGCCCGATTCGCTGCCTCAGGTACGCCAGCGCCAGGCCAAGGCGTACCGGTTGCTGGGCCGCAACGAAGCCGAGCCGCTGTACCGAAGCCTGCTGGGGACCTGTATGGCCGCCGAAGGTGAGCACGGCCTGGGGCAACTGTCTGCCGCCAAGGGCGATAACGGCCAGGCCATGGCCCACTTGCAGCGCGCCGCCAAACTGGCGCCCACCGATGAAAAAATTCGTAATGACCTGGGCGTGGTCTATCTCAATCAGCTACGCATTGAGGACGCACGCTTTGAGTTCATGACCGCCATGGAGCTCAAGCAGAGCGATCAACTGGCCGCCCTCAACCTGGTGACCCTGCTGATCTACCAGGACAACTGGGGGCAAGCGGCGCAACTGGTCAGTCAATTGGGCCTGAGCCCCGAGCAAGTCACCGAGGCCCAGATCAGGGCCGAGAAACTCAAGGGTTCAACCACGCCTGTGACAAAGGCCAAGGATCAAGTGGCGGCGGCGAGTGATGCCCTGCCGCCGACCATCAAGTAAGGGTTCAAGGAGTTCACAATGAAAGCTCACTACCTGGCCAGCCTCGCGTTACTGACGCTGCCCCTGACCGTGCTGGCCATCGAGCCAGGCCCTTCTTTCCCGCAGCAACAGGAAACCGAAAACTGGCTGACGTTGCAGTCCAGCGGCCAGAGCGCATCACCGAATCCGCAGAAAACCACTCCCGCCGAACGTGAACAGGCCATGCAACGTTGGCTGGACAGCAACAAGCACCCCATCCCGGAATACTTTGACCAGAAAGCCGGAGGGAGCGCGCCTGGGGGTAACAATTGAGCAGTGATGTCCATTCCCGTGCCGAGCACGGGAACGATCACAAGGAGGCTGGGCTCAGTGCGCGGTCACCCGCTGACGCATGGCCGAATTGTTAGGCGACAGTGCCAGGGCCAATTGGGTGCGGTTATGCATGTGGGTCAAGCGCAATACCTGGGACACATAGAGCTTGACCGTGTTTTCAGTGATCCCCAGTTCACAGGCAATCTGATAGTTGGTCTGCCCCTTGCCTACCAGACGTGCGACATCCAATTGCCGAGGCGACAACTGATTGAAGATCGCGGGCATTTCCACCCCTTCGGCAGGCGAGCCACCTTCGGCATCCGACGACGTGGGTGCCGGACTGCGGCGAACCTTGTCCAGGTCCTGGTACAGATCGTTGATGGAGTCCGAAAGGTATTGCAGCTTCTGGTTTAAATTACCCAGGTGCACGCTTTTTTGCCGATCCGCCAACGCGGCTTCCTGGCGCTGCAAGCCTTCGAGCAACTCTTCGAGGTTGATGGGTTTCTGGTAGTAGTCGGCGATGCCGGCACGCAGGGCCTTGATCACGTCCTGCTTGTCAGCCCGGCCCGTCAGCATGATGGCCTCGAACGCTCGAGCTTTGCCTGCCACCCGTTGCAGCGCCTGGACCAGCTCGATGCCATCCATCTCCGGCATGTGCAGGTCACACAGCACCAGGCCGATCTCGGCGTCTTCGCTGAAACGCTGCACGGCCTGTTGGCTGGACTCACAGGGGACGCAACGATAACCACTGCTTTCGAGAAATTCGCAAAGCTCTTCCACGATCAGCGGTTGATCGTCGACCACGAGTACTTTTACTGCAGATGTAAGCTTGTTCACGCGTTACTCCATGCCTGGCAAGCCAAAGATTGACCCATCCATTCCGACGACTTTTCCCACACTGCTACATGAATAAACGTAGCCTACTTTCCGACTATGTACATAGCGATAGGTGGGTCTGACGATTAATGGATCCAAAACCAGGAAAAGCCGAAGCCAATCAGAAGAAAGGGCGCAAAAGGCAATTTAGTTGACACTCCGGGAGCCAAGTACCTCAGTTGTTCTCTAAGTCCTTGAGTCATAAGCGGCCACAGCCTGGGCGCGAGTATCAGCCACAGGACACTGGCCACTGCCGACCCGATCAGCGACCACAGCACATACGGTAAATCCGTTGCCAGGCCCAGGGCTGCCAAAAGTTTTACATCGCCCGCCCCCAGGCGTCCCAGTGCGTATCCCGGCACGGTCAACAACAATGCCAAGGCAAACGCCACCAGGCCTTGAGCCGCAGAGGCGCCCAGCCAGGTGGTTCCACTCCAGAACAAATAGATCAGCGCCAGCAACGCCACACCCAGCGTCAGCCAATTGGCGATCTGACGCTGGCGCGCGTCCTGTACGGCACAGAGGAATAACCAAAGGAAAATAACGACACCCTGAATCACGTAAAAAACATCCCTTTTGGCTGATTGATTCTATGCTGATATCAAGTGGTAGTAGTCAGGGTAGACGTGGTGATGAAAACAAGCTTCCCTAGCAAGCAAAAAGGCGTTGCGGCGATTGAGTTCGCCTTGGTCTTCGTGATTTTTTTCGCCGTGTTTTACGGGATGGTCAGCTATAGCCTGCCATTACTGTTGTTGCAGTCATTCAACCAGGCAACCGCACAGGGGGTGCGCC
>Ga0302228_10003223_pt1 | contig 10716 bp, 9 predicted proteins | sample II_Palsa_N1_2_FD_193519 | JGI IMG/M metagenome (GOLD analysis project Ga0302228, IMG submission 193519) | Peat permafrost microbial communities from Stordalen Mire near Abisko, Sweden - II_Palsa_N1_2 | ecosystem: Environmental > Terrestrial > Soil > Palsa > Peat permafrost | place: Sweden...
CAGGCGCACAGACCTGTTTCGACACGTCGTTGAGCTTCGGAATCCACGACGCGCCCTTGATCGAGCTCACTCGCTTGCCGCACAAATCTTCTGGCGTCTTCGGCGCGAAGCCGGAATGGCTCAACGCAAGCAGCGAGCCGCCGGTTTTCAGGTAAGGCACGAAGTCGATCTGCTTCGCGCGTTCCGGCGTCACATAGAGCGCCGACGCGATCACGTCGAAGCGGTTCGCGTTGATGCCGAGGATCAGGTTGGCGAAGCGCGTGTCGACGAAGCCGGGTTTGAGTTTCAGATGCACCGCGAGCTTGCTCATAAACGCAGGGTCGAAGCCGCTCGGGTCGGCGCCTTCGAGGTAGTCGTACGGCGGATAGGTCAAATCCGCACCGACGGTCAATGCGCCGGGGGTGACCGTCGGGATGCCCGTGGCCGCGAAGACATGGGTGGCTGCGCATACCGCCCCGGTAGCGGTAGCGAATTTCGCCAGTTTCAGCAGGGCGTTCAGCAAAGAATTGAGGCAAAGATGGGCTTTCATGGGCTCTCACTCGTCGGTGTGGTGACAATATACATTGTTCAACAATACTAAAATAATTGTTGAACAATTAAAGTGCCATGAAGCAGAATGCGTGCCAATGAGGTACGCGAAAGCTGTGAGTGGGCGTGAAACGGCGGACGGACGGCGGTTTGGTCGTAGGGGAGGAGGGCGGTGGGAAACAGTCGACGCCAACGGACGGGAAAGTCGAAGCACCATTTCCGTGCCTCGGGAGAGATGCGAGGAGGCAGACGAAGCGGTTGTGAATCGAAATCGTGCGCGCGGTGACGGTTCCGCGCGACGCTGCAGGCTGGCGCGTGCCTTTTATGAAATCAGTTCAAGTGTCCTGATCGAATTGCTGATACCGCAGGCCATTCCGTTCGACGAACCGACTTTGGCACGATCTGTGAGGAGGGCGCAGCGAGTCGGGTGCTCGAACGTCCAACGCATCCGCGCACCCAGGATTTTCTGCGGCGTCTGCTGTCACCTCATGATTTTGCCTCATCTTCCTTATCTTCCAGCACTCCGAAATGATCGCGGTCAACGCTGATACCTTTGCCCGACTCGCTTTGGGCAGCCGCCACACCCGCGCTGGCGACGCCACCGCTGACTGAATCTGCATCTCTTCCGGACGCGCAATGCGTCGCGCGTTCGCCCATTGAAAACATTCATCGGACCAACTAAAGTTATCCAGCAGTCTTCGAACGCACGAAGCTCTGGGAGCCGTAGCTGATGGAAAACAAGCACGAGAAGTATGCGCGCCTCATCGCCGGTTGCCAGGCGCTCGAACCGATGCGCTGCGGCGTGGTTCATCCATGCGACGAGAGTTCGCTGCGCGGCGCTGTGGACGCCGCGAGGCAGCGTCTGCTTATCCCCACCCTGATTGGGCCGGAACAAAAAATCCGTGCCGTTGCCGCCGCTTGCGAACTGGACATTTCGGGCTATTCGATTGTCGACGCCGAGCATAGCCACGCCTCCGCCGACACGGCAGTGCGCCTCGCACGCGAGGGAGCGGTCGACGCGCTCATGAAGGGCAGCCTGCATACGGATGAACTGATGGGCGCCGTGGTCAAGCGCGAGACCGGACTGCGTACCGAGCGGCGCATCAGTCATTGTTTCGTCATGGACGTGCCCGCGCTCAAGCAGCCGCTGATTGTGAGCGATGCCGCTGTCAACATCGTCCCGACCTTGCAGGACAAGGTGCATATCATCCAGAACGCGATCGATCTTGCCCATGCGCTCGGCGTCGGGTTGCCGAAAGTGGCGATACTTTCGGCCGTCGAAACGGTCAACCCGACTATGCCCACAACGGTTGAAGCCGGCGCACTGTGCAAGATGGCCGATCGTGGACAGATCACCGGCGCTCTGCTCGATGGACCGCTCGCGCTCGATAACGCAATCGATCTGAATGCGGCGAAGATCAAGCACATTGATTCGCCGGTGGCGGGCCAGGCCGATATCCTGATCGTGCCGGATCTTGAAGCCGGCAACATGCTCGCCAAGAGTCTGACCTTCCTTGCTGGCGCCGACGCCGCGGGAATCGTGCTCGGTGCGCGGCTGCCCATCGTCCTTACCAGTCGGGCCGACTCGCTGACGGCGCGTCTTGCGTCCTGTGCGGTGGCAGCATTGTTTGCAAACTGGAGGCGGGCGCAACCCACCAAGGCGGTCTTATGACGCGCGCCGCATCTCTGTTGCACCACGACTGAACCGAAGTCGGAGGTCGCCATGCAGTTCGTCAAGACGCTGCTCGAACAGCAGCCGATGTTCGCATTGTTCCTCACAATCGCGGCTGGTTACGTGGTGGGGGAAATCAACATCAAGGGATTTTCTCTAGGCGTAGGTGCAGTTTTGTTCGTCGGACTGGCGATCGGCTGGTTTGCGCCGAAATCGGCGCCTGCAGCAATGGTCGGCACGCTCGGGCTCGCGCTGTTTCTGTATGCGGTGGGGGCCCAGTACGGCAAGCAGTTTTTCTTCGGCTTCAGCAGCGCCTATGGACGCCGGGCGAATCTCATTGCGCTCGTCGGCGTGCTGCTATCAGGCGTTGTGAGTCTGGTCTGCATGAAAATCTATCAGCTCAATCTGGGCCACGCGTTAGGGCTGTTCGCCGGCTCGGGAACCAGCACGGCAACGCTGCAGGCGGCGCTCGCGGAGCTCGGTAACGACGATGCGGCGGTGGGCTATTCGGTTGCGTATCCGTTCGGCGTGGCGGGGCCGATTCTGTTGCTGTACATCACCTTCGCGCTGCTGAAGCCGAAGATTGCGACGCCCTCGGCTGCCGGCATGGAAATACTGGAGGTCTCGCTGGACAACCCGCATTTTGCGGGGAAAACGGTGGCCGAACTGATGAGCGGCCTGCCCGCGGATGTGCAGATCGTGGCGCGTCGCCGGGCGCATCACAACGAACCGGCCAGGCCCGACGTGGTGCTGGCGGAACATGACGTGCTGCTGATGGTCGGCCCGAACCGCGCCACCCTCGAACTCGCGGGAGAACGCCTTGGCGAGGCGGAGCCGGGCCGGATGGTCAAGGATCGCAAACACCTCGATTACCTGCGGGTATTTGCGTCGCGTCCGGCGGTGGTGGGCAGAACCCTGGCCGAACTCGGCTTGCCGGGTGAGAACGCTGCGGTGATTGCTCATGTGCGGCGCGGCGATGCCGATATGCTGGCGCGCCCGGATCTCGTTCTCGAGTTCGGCGACCGCGTGGGTCTGCTCGCGAATCCCGCGGATTTCGCTGGGCTATGCACGTTCTTCGGCAATTCGATCAAGGGGACCGCCGAATTCAGCTATATCTCAATCGGCCTGGGGATGGCGTTAGGTTTCCTGCTTGGTGCAATCAGCATCCCTCTGCCGGGCATCGGCAAGATCGGCTTAGGATTGTCAGGTGTACTGATAGTAGCACTGATTCTCGGCAAATTACGTCGCACCGGTGGTCTCAACTGGACCATCCCGCTCTCGGCGAACCTCGTGCTGCGCAACCTGGGGCTGACGCTGTTTCTGGCCCAGGTCGGCATGGCATCAGGCCCGCGCTTTGCCTCGACGGTGTCGGAGACGGGCTTGCTGATGCTTGGCCTCGGCGCGGTCGTGTTGCTGGCCCTCGCCATTCCTGTAATCGTGCTGGGGCTGTTCGTTTGCCACATGTCGTTCGATCAGGTGGCAGGCATCGTCGCCGGAGCTTGTGGCAATCCGGCTATCCTTGCCTACGCGAGCAAGCTGGCGCCGACGGATGAGCCGGACATTGGCTATGCGATGATTTTTCCCGGCATGACCATCATCAAGATACTGTTTGTCGATATCGTGCCGGCATTGCTGCGTTGATCGCGACGGAGATCCGGCTTGTGCTCCCCGCGCAACTGGCCTGACCGAAGCTGTCCAAACTGTACCTGTCGTGGGCTTTTTGGAGCCCACAGAATGACGACCGGCCGACCATCCCGTTCAACCTGATCTAGCGGACCCATAGCAATGACCCGACTTCGTCTCACCTCCTGCGGCCACGAATTTATTGCCGAAACCAATCCGGATGCACCGCAAACAGTCGCCGCCTTCCTGAAGCTTTTGCCGTATCGCCAGAAAATCATCCACGTTCGCTGGAGCGGCGAAGGCTGCTGGGTGCCTCTCGGCGACTTCAAGCTCGAAAACGACGGCAAAGCCGTGGGCTTCGAAAATCACACGAGCCATCCGTCGGTAGGCGATATTCTGTTTTATCCTGGCGGCTACAGCGAAACCGAGATCATCCTCGCCTATGGCTCGTGCTGTTTTGCCAGCAAGATGGGACAGCTGGCCGGCAATCATTTTCTGACCGTCGTCGAAGGCAAGGAGCATCTGCGCGAACTCGGCACCAAGGTGCTGTGGGAAGGGGCGCAGGACGTACTGTTCGAACTGGTCTAGTTAATCGTCTGAGGGAAAGCCGCCTGACTTGGCGGCCGCCGGGCGTGATACGCTGATATGGCAGGCGATCGAGCGAACCCCGCCGGCATGGGCGGATGTTCCTTTCCCCCTTCCTACGTGGCGGCAGGCCCCGATTCATGTCCGATACGCAAGCACGTCCGCTTCGTGCGTTTGCCGAAAGCCTTCGTCTGGATCAGGTCAATCTGACCGAGCGCTGGATGCGGGCTGTCTTCCATGACACCGAGCTGAGCGACGCCGACCGGTTGACGTATGAGCAACTCTCCGATCATATCCCGGCCATTCTTGAAGAAATCTGCAGCGCGCTTGAAGATCAGGACCTCGACCAGGTCGAGCCGGCCATCGAGCGCAACGCGCGCAAGCACGGCAAGCTACGCTGGAAACAAGGGTACCGGATCGACGAACTGGTGCGCGAACTCGACCTGTTCCGGCAGATGCTGACCGGCCAGATTGTCCAGTTCAGCGAGTCGCGGCCGTATTTCACGCGGCGCCACGAAGAGCGCGCGCGGCACTTTATCGACGAAGCTGTCAGTTTCGTTACGCTGACGTCGATCCGCGAGGTGGTGACGGAACGCGACCGCAAGATCGATGATTACACCGGCCGGCTCGAACGCGCCAATCACGAACTTACCCTAAAGCAGAAGCTGGTCGGGGACCTGTACGAGTCACGCATGCAGATCACGCGTAGCGTCGTGCACGATCTGCGCAACTTTCTGAACGTCTTTTCGATGGCGCTGCAACTGATGTCGCGCGCACCGACCAAGGTCGAAGCGGCGTTGGCGCTCGCCAATCGGCAGGCGGTCGACATGAAGGTCCTCGTCGACGAACTGGTCGAGTATTCCGTTGTGCTTGGCGATACCAGTCATCTTGTCGTCGAGCCGTTCCCCCTGCGCGAACTGTTCGACGAACTGGTGGCATCGTGCGGGCCGGTTATCGAAGCGAAGGGTTTGCGCTTAAGCCCTGTCTTCGATGCTGGCTTGGGCACGATCGTGTCGAACCGGCTCAAGCTGAAACAGGTGGCGCTCAATCTGCTGACCAACGCGTCGAAATACACCAAGGTGGGTCAGGTCGAACTTGCGATGACGACCGATGGCGACGACCAGTGGCGTCTTCGGGTATCGGACACAGGAGTCGGGATCGGCGTGTCGGACCGCGAGCGTGTGTTCAAGGAATTCGAGCGCGCGTCTGGGGACGATATTCCCGGTGCGGGCCTGGGGCTTGCGATTGTGCGGGAGCTTTCGAGAGTGCTTGGCGGACAGATCCGCTTCGACTCACATGAGGGCGAAGGGACGAGCTTTGAAATTACGTTTCCGCTGCGGCTGGAATCACAGGGCTGAGTACTACGTGTGTATTTGACGACGCCCCACGCGGCTTCGCGTGGGGCGTTTGTGTTCCAATGCGATGTCGATGCTGCGATCAGCTAAAGAGCTTCATCGCCTGCAGCAGCGTATTCACCACGCCCCATGCAAGGGGAATCAACACGTATAGCCAGAACACACCGAGCTTGAGTGTGGAAGTAGGTTGGGCAGCTTGAGTGGTGCTCATATCAGGTCTCCTTATTGTCCGCTCTTGAGTTGTGCGTCGCTCATGTGGTGCTTCTCATCCACCCGCTTGACCAGCAGATTGCACACGAAGCCGACTACCAGCAGGACCGCCATGATGTGCACTGTCATCGTGTAGGCGTCCGCCTTTGCCACGCCATGTGCCACTTCATACGCGCGGATGTAGTTCACCAGCACCGGGCCGGCCACGCCTGCTGCTGCCCATGCGGTCAGCAAGCGGCCATGGATACCGCCGACGAAGGCGGTGCCGAACATATCGGCCAGGTAAGCCGGCACGGTTGCGAAGCCGCCGCCGTACATCGAGAGGATTACGCAATAGGCCAGCACGAACAATGCGATCTGCCCCGAGGCGGCAAATCCCGGCACGAAGTAATACAGCACGGCACCCAGCGCAAAAAAGATGAAGTACGTATTCTTGCGGCCGATCCAGTCGGATGCCGAGGCCCACACAAAGCGGCCTCCCATGTTGAAGAGCGACAGCAGCCCGACGAAGCCCGCTGCCGCCGCTGCGGTGACGGTGCTCTTGAAGCTCTCCTGAATCATCACCGACGCCTGGCCGAGAATGCCGATGCCGGCCGTCACGTTCAGAAACAGCACGAGCCAGATCAGATAGAACTGCGGGGTCTTCAACGCCTGATCGATATGCACGTGATTGCGCGAGATCATCTTGTTCTGGTTAGTGACGGGCGGTGTCCAGCCTGCCGGCTTCCAGTCGGGCGCGGGTACGCGAATCGCGAGTGCGCCGATCGACATCGAAATGAAGTAGGCGATGCCCAGGACTACGAAGGTCTCCGAAACACCGTTGCTGGTTGCGCTATGGAAGTGGTTCATCAGCGCGACGGAGAGCGGTGCGGCAATCATCGCACCGCCGCCGAAGCCCATGATGGCCATGCCGGTTGCCATGCCGCGACGGTCGGGAAACCAGCGGATCAACGTGGAGACCGGCGAGACATAACCGAGCCCCAGACCGATGCCGCCGATCACCCCATAGCCGAGATACAGCAACACAATCTGATGCATCCACACGCCGAGCGCCGACACCAGGAAGCCGCCGCCGAAGCAGCATGCCGCGGTGAACATCGTGCGGCGCGGGCCGACCCGCTCGAGCCACTTGCCGCCAAACGCAGCCGACAAACCAAGGCATACGATCGCCAGCGAGAAGATCCAGCCGAGCGTGGTCAGCGACCAGTCGTCCGGCGCGGATTGCGTGATGCCAATCACCTTCGTGAGCGGTCCGTTGAACACGGAGAACGCGTACGCCTGGCCAATGCACAGATGCACGGCGAGCGCGGCGGGCGGCACCATCCAGCGTGAGAAGCCTGGGCCTGCGACGGTGGCCTGTTTGGAAAAGAAGGGTGCAGAGCCTGGGTTACTGCGCGGCTCGGTAATGCTGCTCATGTTGGGTCTCCGATTACGATTCTTGTAAGTTATCGGCGCTCGCATGCCAATGCTTGAGCTTCGTGGCGTGGCAGGGCATGGAGTGATGCGTTACGCATATATGTCATTTAATTACATATTAAAACGACATCTGCGCAACGACCGGGCCGTCAAGCAACGATAGGTCTCGTGGATCGCGTTGGCAATATGAGATGAGAGTGCATAAGGTAAACGCCCGATGTCCCGTCGGATGCTTGCACTGCTCGTTCTGCTGTAAGTTCTGAGAAGCAAAAATGCCGCCCGGGGCGGCATTTTTTTAAGGTCGATCGATCGTCGACACGACAAGGCAGCGGCGGCGCGCTCAAGGACGGTTCGCCGCTGCCAGGGTTTACAGCATCATCGCTTTAAACAGTGCGGCCGGTTTTCATCCGCGCGGCGACCAGCAGCGAGATCAGGCAACCGACGCCGAGATACGCGGCCACCGGATGCCACGATCCGCCGGCGAGGCTCACGAGACCCACTGCGATAAACGGCGTGAAGCCGCCACCCACGACGCTCGCCACCTGGTAACCGACGCCGGCGCCGCTGTAACGGTACTCGGTGCCGAACAGTTCGGTGAACATGGGCTGCTGCACGCTAACGATCATATCGTGCGCAACGTTGGCGAGCATCACCGCGAAGATCACGATCCATACCGTTGCGCGGGCATCGAGTGCGAGGAAGAACGGCACGGCACTCAGCATGCCGACCAGCGCGCCGACCATATAGACGCGGCGGCGGCCGAAGCGGTCGGCGGCGATCGCGAAGCAGGGGATCGTGAAGCAACTCAACGCGCCCACCAGCAGGCCAATATTCAGGAAGAACGTGCGCGGCATGCCGAGATTCGCGGTCGAATAGTTCAGCGCGAAGGCGGTCACGATGTACATCGTGAAGAGTTCGGCAAGACGCAGCGCGATAATCAGCAGAAACGCCTTCGGATGCGTGAGCAACGCTTCGACGATCGGCAGACGCGGACGCTTCGCGCCTATCTCGACAACCTTCTCGACGAACTCCTTCGACTCTTCCATGCTCGAGCGGATCCACAACGCGATCAACACCAGCACCACGCTGAACAGGAACGGCAGGCGCCAGCCCCAGGCGAGGAAGGTGGCGTTGTCCATCGAATGGCTGATGATCGACACGAGGCCGGTGGAGAGCACAAGGCCGACCCCGTAGCCGACCTGCACGCCGCTGCTGTAGAACGCTTTCTTTTTCTCAGGCGCGCTTTCGACGGCCATCAACGCTGCTCCGCCCCATTCGCCGCCAACCGCAAAACCCTGGATGGCGCGTAGCGTCACCAGCAACACCGGCGCCCACCAGCCTATGCTGAGAAATGACGGCAGCAGGCCGATCGCCGCAGTGGAGAGGCCCATCATCATGACGGTTAGCACCAGCATGCGCTTGCGGCCGAGGCGGTCGCCGTAGTGACCGAAGATGAAGCCGCCGAGCGGCCGGAACAGGAAACCGACGCCGAAGGTGGCGAAGGCCGCGAGCGTGCCCATCGCCGGGCTGACGTGCGGAAAGAACTCGGTGTTGAAGACTAGCGCGGCGACGATGCCGTACAGCAGGAAGTCGTACCAGTCGACCACCGCGCCGATAAAGCTGCCCAGCGCGGCCCGGCGGGCTCGGCTTGCGTTAGTGGCGGCGTCGCGTGGGGCCGCTGTCGATACTGCCGTGATCATGAAGTGTCTCCTACCTGATATCGGAAGTGCAGGGGTGATCGGGAGGCGGCTTAGGCCTGTGGCCGGGTACCGTTTGATCCGCTGCACGATTTCCGAAGGATAGAGAGACAGCATCCCTTCGACAATTGGCGTTTGAGACATATTGCGCGATTGGCGCACGAGTCTGCGCGAATAGCGCGCGTTTTCCGCGTTAACACCGAGGCGGAGAGGAGCGCGGCCATCACGTCCGGCCGTGTAGTGAGTCCATGCTTACCGCGAGAGGTGCGCGCTATTTGCGCGCGAATGCGCCATTGGGTGGCGGCCATGGTACCTTGATGTTACTGTGAAAGCGCATAATTGACTGATATACTACATACGAAATATTGATATTTGCGGCATCGCAGCATATGATTGAGTGATCTGATTATTCAATCGTCTGGAGTTGCAAATGGATGGGGTGTCTCTGGCCTTGCTCGCCGTTGCCGTGGTCGGTTTGGGTGCGGCTGCCACCGTACTGCTGACTCGCTGGATTCCGCAACCGGTTGCAGCACTCGCGGCGCAACATGGCCGCTTCGCCGGGCTTGGCGAACAGGACAGTCCGGCCACACCCGCGCCGCCCTCAGGTGTTCGTGCCGGGACAAAAGCGGGCGCCCATGCGGTTGCTCATGTTCAACAAGAGGCGATGAATGTCGTCAGAACTTCAAACTGAAGCAGTGGCCACTCCTTTGACTCTGTCATTGCAGCCGATCGGCGTGAGCGCAAGCTTGCGCGATCAGGCCTATACGATGCTGCGCCAGGCCATTGCCGACGCTGACATCTATCAGTCACGCGAGGAGATCCGTCTAGACGAACGCGTGTTGAGCGAGTCGCTCGGCGTCAGCCGCACGCCGGTACGCGAAGCAATGACATTGCTCGAACAGGAAGGCTTTCTGCGCATGGTGCCGCGCCGCGGCATTTATATCGTGCGCAAGAGCAAGCGCGAAATTGTCGAGATGATCCAGATGTGGGCGGCTCTCGAAAGCATGGCGGCGCGTCTTGCCACACTGCATGCCACGGACGAGGAAATCGCCACGCTGCGTCACATGTTCGACAATTTCAAGGACACGACGCCGGCGGAGCACATCGCGGAGTACTCGGACGCGAACATTGCTTTCCACCAGGCAATTGTCGGTTTGTCGAAGTCGCAGATCATCCTCGATACGATCAAGAACATCTTCATCCATGTGCGGGCTATTCGCCGCATGACGATTTCGCAGAGCGACCGCGCGTCGCGTTCCATCGTCGACCATCTGCGCATCATCGAGGCGCTCGAGAAGCGCGATACAGAATTGGCCGAGCGGCTCACGCGACAGCACTCGCTCGATCTCGCTGCGTTTGTCGAAGCGAATTGCGACTTTCTGGATTGAGCGGTTGATGGCTGGTCTTTGACTGCTCACGCTTTGTCTCGTCTCCGTCTCGTCCCCATCTCTCCCGCCTGAACTTCAGCCTTCCTCAGTATTTTCCCTTGCCCCAGAGCTGGGAACAGCCCGCTTTTCCCGGCGGGAGCCGCTCCAGCTAAGCCTTCCGCACTCAAATCTCACGTCAATTAGCAGATCGAAATTGATCTTGCCTGAATGTGATATATCACATACCGTATTGAACAGGGTCG
>Ga0302228_10003226_pt1 | contig 10703 bp, 9 predicted proteins | sample II_Palsa_N1_2_FD_193519 | JGI IMG/M metagenome (GOLD analysis project Ga0302228, IMG submission 193519) | Peat permafrost microbial communities from Stordalen Mire near Abisko, Sweden - II_Palsa_N1_2 | ecosystem: Environmental > Terrestrial > Soil > Palsa > Peat permafrost | place: Sweden...
CCGCCGGGGCCCGCAGGGCCGCCGGGGCCCGCAGGGCCGCCGGGGCCCGCAGGGCCGCCCGCGGCCTGCTGGCCGTCGGCGTCCGTGCCGGGGCCGCCTGCCGCAGGGCTGACGCCGAGCTGTTCGGCCGCGCCCAGGACCTGGCTGATCCACTGCCGGACCTGGGCCTCGGGCAGGGCGCCGAGAAAGCCGTCAACGAGCTGGCCACCGATGACCGCCACGACCATAGGAATGCTCTGCACCTGGAGCGCCTGGCTGAGGCGCGGGTTGGCGTCTACGTCGATCTTGGCCAGGATCCACTGGCCGTCGGCTTCACCGGCCAGCTTCTCCAGGACGGGGCTGAGCTGCTTACAAGGGCCGCACCAGTCCGCCCACAGGTCGATGATGACGGGGGTGGTGCGCGATTGCTCCACCACCAGGCTGTTAAAGGTCTCTTCCGTGACGTCGATGACGGCGGTCCCTGCACTGCCGTTCGGCCCGGCCTCGGCGGCCTGCTGCTGGCGCTGAGCGGCGGCCTGCCGGGCACCGAGGTCGACGGCACCGTAAATCGAAAAATCCCGCGGCTGCATGTTTCCATCCTGCCGTATGCGCGCGGCACCTTAACCAGCAGCGCCAGGTCTTTTCAGCTGCGGCTACTAATCGTTCAACGTAGCACTTACTGTGCTACATTCGCGTTATGAGCGATACGTCCGCTTCGCACCCCCAGTCCGCCGGCACCGGTGATACGCCGGCCCGGTGCATCGGCGTCCGCGAGCTGCGGCAGCATGCCAGCGTGTACATCGACCTGGCGGAGAGGGGATACACCGTGGACATCACGAACCGGGGCCGTCTGGTCGCCCAGCTGGTGCCGGTCAGGGAGCCAAGCAGCCCGCTGGAGCGCCTGATGGCGGCCGGCGTTCTGGAGCCTGCCGAGGACCCCGGCGACCTTCTGGACGTCGAACCGGGGCCGCCGGTACCACTGGGACAGCCAACCGCATCGGAGATCCTGCTGCAGATGCGAGAGGAAGAACGGTATTGATCTACCTGGACTCCTCGGCCTTGGTGAAGCTGGCCGTCACCGAACCCGAGTCGGCCGCGCTGATCGAGTGGCTCGGTCACAGCGCCAACCTGGTCCGGGTGTCCAGCCCGATCGTCCGGGTGGAGGTGCCCCGGGCCGTCTGGCGCGCCGACCCGGGCTCGCTGCCCCAGGCCTATACCGTAGTTCGCCGGGTCCGGGACATCCGGATAACGGCCAGCGTGCTCACCCGGGCCGCCGGCGCCCGGCCCGTGACGTTGCGCGCCCTGGACGCGATCCACCTCGCGTCCGCGCTCACCATCAGGCACGACCTCACGGCCCTGGTCTCCTACGACGAGTGGCTGCTGGCCGCGGCGCAGGAAGCCGGGCTGCCCACCGCCAGCCCGGCTTAGGGCAGCGGCCCGGGCCGGGCGGCGGCTACCGGAGACGCGCACGCGGTCTGGTTCACCGTCAACGGTGGCCAGGCCTGGCACAGCTCCCTCATCGCCGGGAGCTAGCCTGCACTAAGCCTGGCCCTAGGCCGCGCCGGGAGATTCGGGAGACTCCGGGTCGCGGCCGGCCACGGCGTCGTCCAGGCGCTGAGCGGCGATCTCGGCGAAGTCGTGGTCGGCTTCGGCGACACAGGGGAACCGGCCAGCCCCGATGGCCGCGACCGACGCGGACGCCAGGCCACCGAACGGCTCCCATACCACGTCGCCTTCGCCCGTAGCCGCGACCAGGATGCGGCGCATGAAGGCCAGCGGCTTCTGGTTCAGGTGCGCCGCGGACAGGCTACTCGGGTTGTATACGCGGGGTGCGGCCCGGCGCATGGTCCCCTTGACTCGTTCGACGCCGTGCAGCGGCGCGAGCGGCCACACGTTGGTCAGGCCATGAGCGTGCCGCCAGGTGTAGCGCAGCGCGTCCCACTCCTTAGCCGTCACCGGCGCGCGCCCGTCCAGAGAGAAGTAAGGCCAGCCACAGCGCGCGCCGTGAGCGTTGGCGTAGGCGGCGAGCCGCTCCACCATCTCGCCAGGCGGCCAGTACCAGAGCCAGTCGGCGGTCAGATACTTGCGGGTGGCCGCGTTCCGCACCCCGCAGGCCTCGTTGGCCCGGGCCAGCGCCAGGCCGGACCGCTGCCATTCGCGGCGCAGCCACCGCTGGACGGGCAGCGGGCCTTCGGCGCCGGAGAGCTCGAGGCGGCGCTGGTAGAAGGCGCAGACCTCGGTGACCACGGGGAAGCGCCGGATCGTCCGGCCGTTGACGTTGCCCGCGATGTGGGCGGTCCCCTTGTCCCAGGTGATGAGCTGCACATAATCCCAGCCGCTGGCGGCCAGCAGGGGATGCACGGTCGCCCAGCCGAGCTCGGTGTTCCAGAACCACAGCGTGGTGGCCGGGGTCGCGTACCGGCTCCAGGCCTCGACGTGCGGGCGGTACCAGCCGGGCAGCCCTTCGGCGCCGATCGTGTCGCCGTGAAAGCCGCGCACGCCGTAGGCGCCGTCGCTGATGATCGCGGCGGGCGCGGGCCAGCCGGCGTAAGCGTCCAGGGCGTCGCCGCGGTGCAGAAGGTAGCCAGGCGACGGCGAGCCGGCGGGGTCCAACTTGACGTCCTCCCCGCCGTGAACGGCGGGGATTCCTCCAGCGCGGCTCACGCCGCGCTCCGGTGGGTTCCTGCTTCAGCGCCGGCTGCCACGTGGTGTGGTCTTGCACCGGCTTCACAGGCGTTTGACTTGTCCGCCCGCCCGGCGGCCAAGATGTTTCTCGCTGCGTTCACGTCCCGGTCGTGGACCGTCCCGCACGCCGCGCACGTCCAGATCCGGACGCTGAGCGGCTTGGGGCCGTCCTTCACCCCGCATGCCGAGCACACCTGGCTGGTGGGCTCGAACCGGCCGATCCTGGCGAACGTGCGGCCATACTGGGCCGCCTTCTCCTCGATGCACCGCACTAGCTGAGACCATCCCGCGTCGGCGACCGACCTGGCCAGCTTCGTGCGCATCAGCCCGCTGACGGCGAGGTCTTCGGCGTAGACCGCTTGGTTGTCGCGGACCAGCCGCAGCGCCGTCTTATGCGCGTGATCGAGCCGTGTCTCCCGCACCGTGCGGTGCAGGACCGCGACCCGGTGCCGGGCCCTGGCCCGGCTGGCGGAACCTTTCTGCCGGCGGGAAAGAACCCGCTGTGCTTTCTTCAGCCGGCGCTGCGCCGTCCGCAGCAAGCGGGGGTTCGGGATCACCTCACCGCCCGAGGTGACGGCCAGGCTGGCCAGCCCCAGGTCGATCCCCACCTCGCGGCCGCAGGCAGGCAACGGCGTAGCCGCGCGTCCCACCACGAACGAGGCATAGTACCGGCCGTCCGCCTCCTTGATCACCGTGACCGACGAGGGAACCGACGGCAGCACGCGGGACCATTCAACCCGGATGTCTCCCACCTTCGCCACGAACAGCCGCTGCCCGTGCAGGGCGAACCCGTTCCTGGTCAGGCGAATCGACTGGCGGCGGTGCTTGCGCCGGGGCTTCGGATGCCGGATCGTCGGCCCCTTGCGCCGCCCGTTGAGCGAATCAAACCAGTTCCTGTACGCGCGCCGCGCATCCTGGCAGGCCCGCACCAGCGCCACCGACGCGACCTCACCCAGCCAGGACCGCTCCGGGGTCAGCTTGGCCAGCGTGATCACCCGCCGCTGCACCTCGGTATCGGAGATCTTCTCCCCCGCCGCATGGCAGGCATCCCGCAGCCGCACGCAGTCGTTATACACCACCCGCGCACACCCGAACACCCGCGCCAGGGCCTGCTGCTGCCCCGGCCCGGGATAGATCCGATACCGGTACCTCACCTGCACAACACCACAGCATCCCACCGGCCTGTGACAATCGCGGCGGAGCACCGCCGCGGCAGGCGCGCTCCACGTCCAGTTGGTCTTTGTGACGCCGTCTCCGCGCCGGTGAACAGCCTCAAGGGCGGGCCGGGCCGGCGCCTGCGATCGGAGTTCACCGGCCAGGTGAACCGGCACATCACGCACGGGCACTACTGGTCCCCGTCCTACTTCGCCGCATCCTGAAGCGGTGCCCCGCCGGGCATCATCCGGCAGAACATCGACCAGCAAAGGCGCCCGGTTAACACGACTTCCGGGCTTACCCCCCCTGAAGGACGGGGCCTGCGCCCGGCCATTACGGTGAGGCGCTGTCGGTCAGGGCGCCGAGGAGCTCGTCCGCCGCCGAGTAGGGGTCGATCTGGCCCGCCGCGACCCGCTCGGCCAGCGCGCCCAGGGCGCTGTCGCCGGGCAGCCGGGCCATCTTCCGGCGCAGTGCGCCGAGGGCGAGCGCCGCCACCTCCTCGCGGGCCCGAGCGGCCCGCCGGCGGTCTCCCTCGCCGGAACGGTCCAGCCACACCCGGTGCGCGTCCAGCTGGCCGACCAGCTCCCCGATCCCGTCGCCGGTGGTGGCAACCGTCGTGACGATGGGCGGCTTCCAGTCGTCCGGGCCCTGCGCGGCCAGGGCGATCATGTTCCGCAGGTCCCGGACCGTCTCCTGGACCTGCGGCCGGTCCGCCTTGTTGACCACGAAGACGTCGGCGATCTCCAGGATGCCCGCCTTGGCCGCCTGGATGGAGTCCCCCATCCCCGGGACGACCAGAACCGTCACCGAGTCGGCCAGCGAGGCGATCTCCACCTCGACCTGCCCTACGCCCACCGTCTCGATCAGGATGACGTCGTAGCGGGCAGCGTCGAGTGCCCGGATCACCTGCGGCGTCGCCGCGGCCAGGCCGCCGAGGTGGCCGCGGCTGGCCATGGACCTGATGAAGACGTCGCCGTCGGTGGCGTGATCCTGCATCCGGATCCGGTCCCCGAGCAGCGCGCCGCCGGTGAAGGGCGAGGTGGGATCGACGGCCAGCACCGCGACCCGCAGCCCCTGGCCGCGGTACGCCGTGATCAGCGCGCTGGTCACCGTGGACTTCCCGGCTCCGGGCGAGCCCGTCAGGCCGATCACCCGGGCCCGGCCGGCCAGCGGCGCGAGCTCCTTCATGACGGTGCGAAGCCGGGGTGATCCATCCTCGATCAGCGAGACCAGCCGGGCCAGGGCACGCGGATCACCCTCATGCGCCCGCCCGACCAGTTCCGGGGCGCCGCTCGCCGAAGTGGTCACACCGCGAAGTTACACGGCCGGTGCGGGTACGTGGAGGATCAGCGCCTCGCCCTGGCCACCGCCCCCGCACAGCCCGGCGGCCCCGAGGCCGCCGCCGCGCCGCTGCAGCTCGTACACCAGATGCAGGGCGATGCGGGCCCCGGACGCCCCGATCGGGTGGCCGAGCGCGATCGCGCCGCCGTTGACGTTGACCCGGCCCGTACCCACGCCGAGGTCGCGCATGGACTGGATGGCGACGGCCGCGAAGGCCTCGTTGATCTCGATGAGGCTGAGGTCGGCCACCGTCAACCCGCCCTTGGCCAGCGCCCGGCGGATCGCGTTCGAGGGCTGGGAGTGCAGCGAGTTGTCCGGGCCCGCCACCGAGCCGCTGGCCCCGATCTGGGCCAGCACGTCCACGCCCAGGGCTCCGGCGGTCTCCCGGGCCATGACGACCACGGCGCACGCGCCGTCCGAGATCTGCGAGGACGATCCGGCGGTGATCGTCCCGTCCGGGGTGAAGGCCGGGCGCAAGCGGCTCAGCGACTCGGTAGTGGTGTCGGCGCGCACGCCCTCGTCTTCGGCGAAGATCAGCGGGTCGCCGCCCCGGCGCGGTACCTCAACCCCGACGATCTCGTCGGCGAACAGGCCGTTCTTGATGGCCGCCGCGGCTCGCTGGTGGGAAAGGGCGGAGAACTCATCCTGCTCCTCGCGCGTGATGCCGAGCTTGGTGCCGAGCCGCTCGGTGGACTCCCCCATGGAGAGGTGGTCGTACGCGTCGGTGAGCCCGTCGACGGCCATCGAGTCGAGCAGCTCGACCGGGCCGAACTTGTACCCGGAGCGGGACTTCGGCAGCAGGTGCGGCGCCTGGGTCATCGACTCCATGCCGCCCGCTACGACGACGTCACACTCACCCAGCCGGACCAGCTGAGCGGCCAACGCGATCGCGTCCAGCCCGGACAGGCACACCTTGTTGACCGTCAGTGCCGGGACCGACATGGGGACGCCCGCGGCGACGGCCGCCTGCCGCGCGGGGATCTGGCCGGCGCCGGCCTGGAGCACCTGGCCCATGATGACGTAGTCGACCTGGTCCCCGGCGATGCCAGCGCGCTCGAGCGCCGCCTTGATCGCGATGGCGCCCAATTCGGCGCCGGAATAGGTGGCCAGCGAGCCGAGCAGCCGGCCGATGGCCGTCCTGGCCCCGCTGACGATGACGGCCTCGCGCCCGGCGGGTACTGCGGCGCTGCTGCCCACGGCCTCGCTCATCCCGATCCCTCCGTCCGCCGTGCACTGCTGGCTGCGCGAACACGGTCCTTCTCACGATATCCACCGTCCCCACCGGCACCCAGATCGAGCGGCTGTGGGGTACGTCTCTCCGGCAGGCTCCGCTCCCGCCTAGCGGAGCGGCGGCCCTTTCTGCTGTCATCATCACAGCAGAAAGGCGCAGCGGGGCTCAGGCGCAGCGCCGGCCACAGGAGCGGCGGCGGAGCTGAAAAGAGGTACAGCATGCTGACCCAGATCGACCACATCGGGATCGCCTGCCGGGATCTGGAGGAAAAGATCGACTTCTACTGCTCCACGTTCGGGCTCACGGTGGTGTCCCGCGAGATCAACGAGGAGCAGGGCGTCCGCGAAGCCATGCTGCTGGTGGCCACGGCAGCTCCGGAAGCAACCGGGCCGCAGGCCGGTGCGCCTGACCTGCGCGCCGCGGCCGGTGGCGGCCCGGCTCCGCACCCGGTTGCTGATCTGCGGGCCACGGCCGAGGCCGGGCGGGAGGCGAATCCCGGGCCGCAGGCTGGAGCTGGGCCAGCCGTTCCGCTCGTGGCCTCCTACATCCAGCTGCTCGAGCCGCTGGGACCGGATTCACCGGTCGGGAAGTTCCTGGCCCGGCGCGGCGAGGGTATCCATCATGTCGGCTACGGCGTCACCGACGTCCGGGCCGCGCTGGCGGCGATCGGCGCGGCGGGGGTCCGGCTCATCAACGAGCGCCCACGGCACGGCTCGATGGGGGCCTCGATCGCTTTTCTCCATCCGGCCGATGTCGGCGGGGTGCTTACCGAACTCGTAGAGCACCCAGCGGAATCCGGCCCCGGGCCAGCCTGATCCGCCGCTTGGTCCGCAGCTTCCCGGGCCCAGTTCGCGGCCTTCTCCGGCCCAGTTCGCGGCCTTTCCCGGGTCGATGAGGGGCGCAGTTCAGGACGATGTTCCCCAGCGCCGGACCGGGACCTAAATACGTTCCTGGTGCATGCCGGCCGGGCCGCCCCGGGGAGGGCGACCTTGCCGCCAGGGGACGGCACTTGTACCTCAAGGGCATCACCAGATACAACCGCGTGATCATGGCGAGTCCCAGAAGTGGCCGCTACGCAGGACGGATATACGGTCGGTGTCCGTTATGGTACTGATCGACCGGAAGCAGGCCGCCGAGTCCAGAGAATCCGCCGCTGGAACTAGGAAGCAACCGACAACGTCCCGAAGGCAGAGTAGTCTGCCTGCTACCAGGTGAGAAAATCGCAAAAGTCCGTAACGACCGGCTAAGGTACCTGTCGCTGTGCCGGCGGCTGAGCCTGACGATCGGGTGCGAGATAATCATCTGTCCCCCGCTGTCCCCCCGCCTGCCGTACCGTCCCAACAGGGTTAGGCCACATGCAATCCGACATTGACGCTCAGCTCACCAACTTCTTTGAAGACAGCCAGCCGCGCGAGTTCGCCAAGGTGATGCGCGGCTACGACCCACAGCAGGTCAACGAGCATCTCGCCCAGCTTGAGGGGGAGGTGCGCCAGCACAAGGATCAGGTCCAGGCGATGCACCGGGAGCTGGCTGAGGCTCACCGGCAACTCCAGGAGCAGGAACGCCCCACCTACTCCGGCCTGGGCGCACGGATCGAGCAGCTGCTCAGGCTGGCCGAGGAACAGGCCACCGAGCTGGTCCAGGCCGCCCGGTCCGAGGCCAACGAGATCAAGGCCGCGTCGAAGGTGGACGCGGCCGAGGTGCGGGCCTCCGCTGAGAACGAGGCGGCGGAGCTGCGGGCGATCGCCAAGCGCGAGACCGACGACCAGCGTGGCGCGGCCGAGCGTGAGGCCGACTCCATCAGGACGGGCGCACGGCGCGAGGCGGATGAACTGACCTCGACGACCGAGCGCGAGGTGGCCAAGCTGCGGGCGACGGCGGACCACGAGATCGCCGAGAAGCGCGCGGCGGTGGAACGTGACATCGCCAAGCTGCGGACCACGACCGAGCGTGAAGTGGCCCAGCTCAAGGCGTCCGCCAAGCGGGAGCGCGACGAGATCCTCACCACGTCCAAGCGCCAGGCTGACGAGATGCGCAGCCAGGCTCAGCGGCTTCTCGAGGAGAGCGAAGCACAGCGCGCACAGGCCGAGGCCGAATTCGAGATCCAGCTCGCGGCGCGCCGGGAAGAAGCCGAACGGCAGGAAGCCGAGCGACTGTCCGCCGCCCAGGCCGCGACCCAGAAGCTCGTCTCCGAGGCGGAGCAGCGGGCGTCCACGGCGGAGCAGCGGGCGTCCAAGGCGAGTGCCCAGGCCGAGCAGACCCGCCGCGACGCGGACCAGCACGCCAAGCAGCTGGTCAGTAACGCCAAGAAGAACGCGGACCAGATCGTCAGCCAGGCCAAGAGCCAGGCGGATCACCTGCTGGCCGAGACGAAGTCCGAGGCCGAACGCTCCCGCGCCGCGGCGCAGCGCCAGGTCGACGACCTCACCCGCCAGAAGGACAGCATCAGCAGCCACCTCGCGCAGCTGCGCCAGCTGCTCGGCGGCGGTGTCCCGGGCATGGACGATTCAGCCGTGCAGGCGGCGCCCGCCCGCGCGGCCATCGGAGCGGAAGCGCCCCGGCCCCCGGCTCCCGCCCCCGCGCTGCCCCAGCCGGCTGACAACGCTCCGCGGCCCGCGGCTCAGGCCCCGGCGCAGCGGCCGGCCCCGGCCCCGGCCCCGGCCGGGCAGGGAGCCCGCAGCGGTGCCCCGGTCAGCAATGGTGCCAAGCGGCCGGCCAACGGCAAGGCCCCGGACGACGAGGACTGGTGGACCGAGTAACAATCGGGTAGCACTGCGCGGAAGACGGCTCCGGCCGTCTCGCCGCCGGTCGGTGAAGGGCCAGGCTCCGGAGCGGGGACCTGGCCCTTCAGCGTGCCCGGCATACCGGGCCTGGACGACCTCGGGGCGGAGGATCAGCCGCGCTTACCCGGGCCCGGGCGGCGGCTCAGCCGCCGCTCCCAGCACGCCCGGTGCCAGTGCCGCCGCATTTCGACGCCGGGCGCCTCGGCGGGCCAGGCCACCACGTGCGCCGTGCCCGGAGGTATCTCCTGGTCACATCCGGGACAGCGGTAAGCCTTGGTCGTGGCGGCGCCCGGGATCTGCCGGACGATCCAGTCCCCGTCCGGCCAGGATTCGGGGCGCTCGGGGCCCAGTGGCCACGTCACCTCGGTACGTGCGCGGCGGGATTTGCGGGGGCTCACGGCAGTCACTTTATGTGTCAATCCTCGGGCTGGCGCCGATGCCGGACCGGCCGGGCTACAGTGGCGTTCCGTGCGGCTCGTCATCGCGCGGTGCAGCGTCGACTACGTCGGCCGGCTCACCGCTCACCTTCCCTCGGCTCTCCGGCTGCTCATCGTCAAGGCGGACGGCTCGGTCCTGGTGCACTCCGACGGCGGCTCCTACAAGCCGCTGAACTGGATGTCGCCGCCTTGCCGGCTCGCCGAGGAACCCGGCCGCTGGACGGTGACGAACAAGGGCGGCGAGACCCTGGCCATCACGATCGAGGAGATTCTCAGTGACTCCTCGGTTGATCTGGGTCTGGACCCCGGCCTGGTCAAGGACGGCGTCGAGTCGCACCTGCAGGAGCTGCTGGCGGCCCAGGTGCAGCTGCTGGGCGAGGGCTGGCGGCTGATCCGGCGGGAGTACCCGACCCCGATCGGGCCGGTGGATCTCATGTGCAAGGACGCGGACGGCACCAGCGTCGCGGTCGAGATCATGCGGCGCGGCGAAATCGACGGGGCCAATTCCAACCAAGGTGCCGCTTGGGGGGGAGGGACTCATGTGGCGGTGGAGATCAAGCGCCACGCTGGCATCGATGCTGTCGAACAGCTGACCAGATACCTGGAGCTGCTGAACCGGGACCCGCTCCTAGCCCCGGTCAAGGGCGTGCTCGCTGCGCAGACGATAAAGCCACAGGCGCGCACGCTGGCGGAAGATCGCGGAATTAGGTGCGTAGTCCTGGACTACGACGCCATGCGCGGGATCGAACGCGAGGGGACGCTGTTCTAGCGTTACGCAGGCTCTAGCCGGGCGAGGGAACGGCATGGCATCGGTCACGCTGACACTGGAGCGGCTGACCCGCGGCGACGGACGAACTGCTCGGCGAGATCAGCGGGCTCGGCGAGGCTCCAGGAGGTACTGATCCTGCCGGGCAGACCAGGCCCCGGGGACCGCTGCCGCCGGTGCCGAGTGTTTATATGGCCTATTGACATCCTCCCCACGGCTAAAGCCGGGGGATTCCAGCGGTCACCCGCTGGGGTTCCTGTTTCGCCGACGACTGCCCGCCCGGAGTACTCCGTTGAGGTCTTACACCGTCTCCACAGGCTTGGACC
>Ga0302228_10003228_pt1 | contig 10699 bp, 9 predicted proteins | sample II_Palsa_N1_2_FD_193519 | JGI IMG/M metagenome (GOLD analysis project Ga0302228, IMG submission 193519) | Peat permafrost microbial communities from Stordalen Mire near Abisko, Sweden - II_Palsa_N1_2 | ecosystem: Environmental > Terrestrial > Soil > Palsa > Peat permafrost | place: Sweden...
ACAGCACAGGCCACTGGGCCCCTGCCTTCGCAGGGGTGACGGGAATTAGACAATCCCGCGAGCACCCGCCCCTCACCTCAATCCTCTCCCCAATGGGGAGAGGATGCGAGGGTAGGAGCGATTATTTTATGGTGCGCTTCACCGCGTCCACCACATGGGCGACAGTGAAACCGAAGTGCTCGAACAGCTGTGGTGCCGGTGCCGAGGCACCGAACGTCGTCATGCCGACCACCTCGCCATCGAGGCCCACGTACTTGCTCCAGAAATCAGCCGTAGCCGCTTCCACCGCGACACGCGCGCGGCACCAACCCGGCAGCACACCTTCGCGATATTCCAGCGGCTGCGCGTCGAAAACTTCGGTGCACGGCATCGACACTACGCGGGCGGCGATACCTTGCTGCGCCAGCGCGCGTGATGCTTCCATCGCCAGCTCCACTTCCGAGCCGGTCGCGATCAGGATTGCCTTGAACTTCGTGTCCAGCGGATCGGACAGCACATAGCCGCCGCGCATGATGTCGGCGAGCTGCTGCTCGCTGCGCTGCTGATGCTTGAGGTTCTGCCGCGAGAAGATCAGGCATGACGGCGCACCCTTGCGCTCGATCGCGGCCTTCCATGACGCCGCCGACTCCACCGCATCGCACGGACGCCACACCTGGTTGTTCGGGATGTAGCGCAACGAGGCGAGATGCTCGACCGGCTGATGGGTGGGGCCGTCTTCGCCCAGACCAATCGAGTCGTGTGTGTAGACGTGGATCGCGTGCGCCGGGATCAGTGCGCTCATGCGCACCGCGTTGCGCGCGTAATCGGAGAACACCAGGAACGTCGCGTCGTACGGGATGAAGCCACCGTGCAACGCCAGGCCATTGGCGATCGCGGTCATGCCGAACTCGCGCACGCCGTAGTAAATGTAGTTGCCCTTGCCATCCGAACTATTGCCGGTAGCGGCGTCCAGACTACCCTTCCACTTGGTGAGATTGGAGCCGGCCAGGTCGGCCGAACCGCCGATCAGCTCAGGCAGCAGCGGACCGAAGGCATCCAGTGTCATCTGCGAGGCCTTGCGCGTAGCGACTTCCGGACCTTCCAGCTGCAGTTTGGCGACATACGCCTGCGAGTTGGCGGCCCAGTCCGCCGGCAGCTCGCCGGCAAGACGGCGCTTGAACTCGGCGGCCAGTTCCGGATGCGCGGCAGCGTACTTGGCGAATGCTTCGTTCCAGGTCTGTTCGCGTTGGGTGCCAGCGAGCTTCGCATCCCAGCCGGCGTAGATCTCGGCCGGAATCTCGAACGGCGCGTAGTTCCAGCCCAGCTGGGCGCGCGCGGCGGCAATCTCGTCCTTGCCCAGCGCGGCGCCGTGACTTTCTTCCTTGCCCTGCTTGTTCGGCGCGCCAAAACCGATGATCGTTTTCGCGCAGATAAGCGTGGGCTTCTCGCTCTGGCTCGTCGCTGCCTTCAGCGCCTTGGCAACCGCGTCGGCATCGTGCCCGTCGACGTGCCGGATCACGTTCCAGCCGTAGGCTTCAAAGCGCGCCGGGGTATCGTCGGTGAACCAGCCATGCACTTCGCCGTCGATCGAGATGCCGTTGTCATCGTAGATCGCTACCAGTTTGCCCAGCTGCCAGGTGCCGGCGAGCGAGGCGACCTCGTGCGAGATGCCTTCCATCAGGCAACCATCGCCGAGGAATACATAGGTGTGGTGATCAACCACGTCATGGCCGGGGCGGTTGAAATGCGCCGCCAGCACTTTCTCGGCCAGCGCAAAACCCACCGCGTTGGCCAGACCCTGGCCCAGCGGGCCGGTGGTGGTCTCCACTCCGGGGGTTTCGCTTGCTTCCGGATGGCCGGCGGTTTTCGAATGCAGCTGACGGAAATGCTTCAGCTGATCCATCGGCAGGTCGAAGCCGGTCAGGTGCAGCAACGCGTATTGCAGCATCGAGCCATGGCCATTGGAGAGCACGAAGCGGTCACGATTAGCCCACTTCGGATTGGCCGGGTTGAACTGCAGGAAATCGTTCCACAGCACCTCGGCGATGTCCGCCATCCCCATTGGCATGCCCGGGTGGCCGGATTTGGCCGTTTCCACGGCGTCCATGGCAAGGGCGCGCACGGCGTTGGCGAGTTCGCGGCGGGTTGTCATGCAGTGTTCTCCGAAAGGGCGGCGGTTAAAACCGCCATTGTCGCCGATCGACGAATTCCTGTCGCCCGCGACCATCTGTCGCCATTTGGGCCCGACACAAGCCTTGACATTAACCTTACCTTAATCTTGTACTGGCCGGTATTGAAACCCTTCAGGAGACACCCGATCTAATGCGCCAGTACCGCCAGCAGGCGGGCACCAAAGCCGTGGCATCACCTTTCCCCGAGGCGCCACGGCCTGATCAAAACAAGAGGATTACCCCCAATGAACAAGAAATTGCTTGCTGTTGCCCTCGCCGTCGCCGGTCTGGCGATCGTTCCTGCCGCTTTCGCGCAGTCCACCACGACCCCCACCGCCCAGCAGGGCTGGTACGTCTCCGCTGATGCCGGCTACGCCGCATTGGACAAAGGTCCGTACGACAATGGTGCCCCCGCTGGTGGCGTGAAGGGTGGCTATCGTTTCGCGATCAACCCGGAAACCTCGTTGGGCGTGGAAGTGGGCTACCAGTACCTGGGCCTGGTCACCGCCCGTGGCCTGTCCAATGACACCTCTGGCACCCGCTCCCAGCTGCGCGGCACGACCGCTGGCCTGGACCTGCGCTACAACATCAGCCCGAGCTGGTACGGAGAGCTGCGTGGCGGTGCGTTCTACGCCCAGGGCCAGGGTCTGACCGACAATGCGAGCCCGCAGCAGTACCTGCAGTTCAACCGCACCCAGTACTACGGCGGTGCGGGCGTGGGCTACAACATCACGCCGCAGTGGAGCGCGGGTCTGAACTACGACTACTACAACGGCACCGGCCGTGGCGTGCAGCTCGCCACGAGTGCTTACACGATCTCCGCGGAATACCGCTTCTAAGATCGCTGGATCGTAGTCAGCAACACAAACGGGCGCCTTCGGGCGCCCGTTTTCTTTATGGAACAATAGCTTGAAGACAAGTATTAATAAATCCTTAATACTATACTAACGAGTATTGAATCTTTTCGCGCCAACCCACACTAACTCCCTGTGCCCGTCGAGATCATTGGAAACGGCGACGCACCTCAGCAGCGGCGACTCCCTTCCCCTTGGCCGGCTGCCATGACAACAGGAAAAATCTCGCATGAAAAAGACCCTACTTGCCCTCGCTCTCACCACCGCCGGCCTGCTGACCGTCCCCGCCGTTTTTGCGCAGAACGCGCCAAACGGTAATGGCGGCTGGTTCGTCAACGGAAACGTGGGCCAGACTTCGCTCGACAAAGGTCCGTACGACGACCATGACACGGGCTATGGCGTCAACGGTGGCTATCGCTGGGCACTGAGCCCGACGGTCGCCCTGGGCGCCGAGGTCGGCTACAACGACCTGGGCAATTTCCGCCCGCAGAACGTCTTCAGCAACCAATCCGTGGTGGACGGCAAATCGCAGTTGCACGGCTGGACCGCCGGTGTGAACGGTCACTTCAACATCACCCCGAACTGGTACGTAAGTGCGCGTACCGGTCTGTACAGCTGGACCGGCCACGGCCTCAGCAATGACTCCAACCCGATCCGTGAAGGGCTGGACGACACCAGCTGGTACGGCGGCGCCGGCCTGGGCTACGACTTCAACAGCCATGTCAGTGTCGGCCTGAACTACGACTATTACGACGCCAAGAAGGACAACGTGAACCTGAGCACCGATATGGTCTCGGTCAGCGCGGAATACCGCTTCTAAGCTGAAGCTTTCCGCTCGGAAAAACAAAACGGGCGCCATTCGGCGCCCGTTTTGTTTGATCCCATGGACGCCTGGAGTTTTAGCGTTTCACAGACCTTCGCACACAAGTCACTTGCCGCAGCCGGCAATCAGCCGTTCCACTGACCCAGCGCGGCCAGGCCGTTGTCACGCGCGCGGGCGTGCACGGTCTTCTGCGCTTCGGCGTAGTTCCCCTTCATGTCCTTCGCCCACAACGCCAACGCGGCCTGCTGCATGGCGCGACCGTAGGAGAACGACAGCGGCCACGGGTGCGGACCGATGCGATTCATCGCATTCAGATGCGCGGTGGACTGCTCGTCGCTCTGGCCGCCGGAGAGGAACACGATGCCTGGCAGCGAGGCCGGCACGGTGGTCTTGAGCACGCGCACGGTCGCTTCGGCAACTTCCTCGACGTCGACCTGCTCGTCGGATTCCTTGCCCGGGATGACCATGCTGGTTTTCAGGATCAGGCCTTCCAGCATCACGTTCTGCTCGTACAGCGCGTTGAACAGGCTGCGCAGCACGGCTTCGTGCACTTCGTAGCTGACTTCGATGGTGTGGTCGCCGTCCATGATCACTTCGGGCTCGACCATCGGCACCAGGCCCGCTTCCTGGCACAGCGCGGCGTAGCGGGCCAGCACGTGGCAGTTCGCCTCGATCGCGGTGGAGCTGGGATTGTCTTCGCTGATGTTGATCACGGCGCGCCACTTGGCGAACTGCGCGCCGAGCTTGGCGTATTCCTGCAAGCGCTCGCGCAGGCCGTCCAGACCTTCGGTGACCACGTCGCCGGGGAATCCGGCCAGCGGCTGCGGACCTTTGTCGACCTTGATGCCGGGGATGATGCCGGCCTTCTTCATGACCTGGGTGAACGGCACGCCGTCCTTGGTCGACTGACGGATCGTTTCGTCGTACAGGATCGCGCCGGAAATGTGCTCGCTCAGACCCGGCGTGGTCAGCAACAGCTCGCGATAGGCACGGCGGTTTTCTTCGGTGTTCTCGATACCGACGGCCTCGAAACGCTTTTTGATGGTGTTGGTCGACTCATCAATGGCGATGATGCCCTTGCCCGGCGCGACCATCGCCAGGGCGATGCTTTCGAGATCTTCAATACTCATGACGACTCCGTATAGCGAAGGCAAGAGGTTGCCCACACAGGATTTGGGCCGCCTCGAAACCGAAACGGCATGGTTCAAAGCGTTAATTATAGGCCAGATTGGCGATGCGGACGCGTGAGCCTGCGCCGCCGCAGGTTTACGGGCCGTAGTCGGGCAATTTGCAGGCATCCAGCAACTGCTGGCGCTGCGCCTTATCCTCGGGCGCGTTGAACGGCACGATGTAATACGTGTCCACCGGCGCGCCAATGTGGTTGCTCAGCGCCGGTCCGTAGCGAAAATTGGACACCGCGCTAAGTGCCGCCGGGCCCAGATCGCTCTTGGGCGCCAGCTTGACCAACTGCACATTCATCGGCACACCGTCGGAACCCACCGTATAGGTCACGGCCGCGCAACCGGGCTTGTCCAGGTTCAGCCCGCTGTTGGGCGAATCCATCTTGATGCTGGTGTTGAGCAGGATCCAGTAACGATACAGATTCTGCTGATCGACCTTGCGCGACTGCGCCAGCACCGGCGCCACAAAGCCCAGCGCCAAAGCCAGCAACAGGCCCTGGCGAAGCGGACGAAATATCGATTTCATGGCGATCTCCTGTGCAAAACGCGATTGACGACAATGATCGAAGTGTAATCGTCACGCCGACCGATGGCGGCGCCCAAAACAGTGACCACGAATCCAGGCGGAAAACCGTACTCCCTCACAAATCGCGCAGGCACTCGACCATGCCGTCAGGGCCGACCGAGAGCAGCTTCAGGGTATTGGTGCCGCCCCCCTGACCGACGTGATCGCCATGGGTCAGCACTACGCGGTCGCCTTCGCTCAGGCGGCCTTCTGCGAAGAGCTGCTGCACGGCGGCACGGGCAGTTGCTGCCGAACTCAAGCCGCCGCGGGTGAACTCCACCGGTCGCACGTCGCGAAGCAGCAACATGCGTCGGCGCGCATCGGCCAGCGGCGACAGCGCATAAATCGGTACTGCCGTGCGATAGCGCGACAGCCATTGCGCGGTGGCGCCAGATTCGGTCAGCGCGACGATCGCGCGCACGCCGAGCTCGCTGGCCAGCAGCATCGCTGCCAGTGCGATCGCCTGGTCGGTACGATCCAGCCGGTGTCCGGCCGTAGTCAGATCCTCCTTCGGCTCGAACTGGCGTTCGGCGCCGAGGCAGATCCGACGCATCGCCGCGACCGCCTTGTCCGGATGCGCGCCTGCAGCGGTTTCTTCCGACAACATCACCGCATCGGTGCCGTCGATCACCGCGTTCGCGACATCGAGCACTTCGGCACGGGTCGGGATCGGCGAGCGCACCATCGACTGCAACATTTGCGTGGCGGTGATCACGGCGCGATTGCGCTGCACCGATTCGCGGATGATTTTCTTCTGCAGCCCCGGCAGTTCGGCATCGCCAATCTCCACGCCGAGATCACCGCGCGCCACCATCACCACGTCGGAAGCGTCGATGATCTCGCCCAGCACGGGAATCGCGTCAGCGCGCTCGATCTTCGCCACCAGCGATGCATTGCCGCCGGCCTCGTGCAGCAACCGACGCGCCTGATGCATATCGTCAGCGGAACGCACGAACGACACTGCCAGGAAATCCGCGCCAATCTCGGCGGCCAGCTTGATATCGGACTTGTCCTTGTCCGACAACGCCGTCACCGAGAGTCCGCCGCCCTGCCGGTTGAGGCCCTTGCGATTGGACAGTTTGCCGCCGACCAGCACCTGGCAACGCACTTCTGCACCAACGACTTCCAGCACGGTCAGCGCGACCAGTCCGTCGTCCAGTAGCAGCACGTCGGCGGCATGCACGTCCTGCGGCAACTCGTAATAGCTGACGCCGACGCGCGTCGCATCGCCAGGGGGTGCGTCGGGGCGGCAGTCGAGCACAAAATGCGCACCGTCGAGCAGTTCCACCGGACCATTCGCAAAGGTCTCGATGCGGATCTTCGGCCCCTGCAGGTCAGCCAGAATGCCGACCTCGCGCCCCGCCGCGGCCGACGCCACCCGCACCGCATTGGCCCGCGCGCGATGATCGTCGGGCATGCCATGCGACAGGTTCAGGCGAACCACATCGACGCCTTCGGCGATCAACTTTTCAAGCATGCCTGGGACGTCGGTAGCTGGGCCCAGGGTGGCAACGATCTTGGTACGGCGCGTGGGGGTTTCGGTAGTCATCGGTGGCATGTTGGTGGTGGTCTTCGGAGCCTAGCAGAACTATTGGCGCGTGCCTTGGGGATTGCTGGCCGGGGCCGCCGCCGTGCCCTGCAGTGTGCGGTTGAGCACCTCGGCGAGTCGTCGACCGGCCTCGCGCAGGCGAAGTTCGGCCACCGGTAATTCGGCATCGACATAGGCCTGGTTGATCTTGTGGTCCGCCGGATAGAAGCCGGGCTCTGCCGTGATCGCGCAGGATTCCTCCGCCCACTGTGCGTAGGGATTGTCGAGCGGAGCAATCGGTGACGGCAACTGCACTGTGCCGCGCGCATCGAGTGTCTGCGCGTACGCCTGCCAATCGAGGCCACGGGTGAGCAGCATGCCTGAGTCCCAGACACGATGCAGATTGGTGCCCTTGCCATCGAACTGCACCTGGTAGGTGTTGCCACCCTTGTCGTCGCGCGAGCCTGCATGCAGCGGCTGGTGGATGTCACCGATAAAATGCACCACGAACTTCAGCGCTTCGCCGCGCACGGCATCGGACTGCGTAGGATCACCCAGCACGGCTACGTAATGCTGCAGGCCACCGACCACGCAGAGGCCGTCCTGGCAATCGCGCGGTGGCGTGTAGTTGCAATCGCCGTGACGGAAATCGATGTAATGCAAAGGACGGGTCTGCTTCCACAGGGCTGCCTGCGCCGGATCGTCCTGGATCTGATCCGGCCAGCTGGCAATGTCGGCGAGCGAACGCGTGTGGTCCGGCGCCAGCAACCGCTCCACCTCGGCTTCAGCGGCAGGGCTCAAATGCCGCTGCGCGAGTTCGGCAACCACGCTGTGACCGAGCGGCCCCCATGCCTGGACAGGCGCGATAACCAGGCAGGCGAGCAAGGCGGAGGCGAGACGGCGGGTGGCGAACATGGTGGGGATTCCAGTGATGAGTCGCAGGAGTCTGCCACAGCCAATCTGCATCTTGATGACCCACGTGGAGCCTTGGCGAAGCCTCCGCGCATAGCCTTGAATTCACCCGGCTGAGTGCTTTCAAGCGCCCAATCCGGTTTGTCTGTAAAATCGCGGCTTTACCGGCCGCATGCCGCGGCTTTCGACCACCCCTCTGGAGAACGCTGTCCCATGGCCATCAAGGTTGCCATCAACGGTTACGGTCGCATCGGCCGCAATATTCTTCGCGCGCTGTACGAATCCAACCGCACCAGCGAAATCCAGATCGTTGCAATCAACGACCTCGGTGACGCCGAGACCAATGCGCACCTGACCCAGTACGACACCGCCCACGGCAAGTTCCCGGGCACGGTGAGCGCCGAAGGTGGCTTCCTCGTCGTCAATGGCGACAAGATCAAGGTCTGCGCCGAGCGCGACCCGACCAAGCTGCCCTGGGGCGAGCTGGGCGTAGACGTGGTGCTTGAGTGCACCGGCCTGTTCACCACCAAGGCAAAAGCTGGCGCGCATCTCACTGCCGGCGCCAAGAAAGTGATCATCTCCGCACCCGGCGGCAATGATATCGACGGCACGTTCGTGTTCGGCGTCAACGACGACCAGCTCACCTCGAAGCTCGAGGTGATCTCCAACGCCAGCTGCACCACCAACTGCCTCGCGCCGCTGGCCAAGGTGCTGGACGACAAGGTCGGCATCGTGCACGGCCTGATGACCACCATCCATTCGTATACCAACGACCAGGTGCTGACGGACGTCTATCACTCCGACCTGCGCCGCGCGCGTTCGGCCACGATGAGCCAGATCCCGACCAAGACCGGTGCCGCCGCCGCGGTGGGCCTGGTGCTGCCGAAGTTGAACGGCAAGCTGGACGGTTTCGCGATGCGCGTGCCGACCATCAACGTGTCGGTGGTCGACCTGACGTTCGTCGCCGCGCGCGAAACGACCAAGGAAGAAATCGATGCCGCCATCAACGAAGCCGCCAACGGCGCGATGAAGGGCATCCTGGCCGTGAACACCAAGCCGCTGGTGTCGATCGACTTCAACCACAACCCGGCCTCATCCACCTACGACGCCACCCAGACCCGCGTCATGGGCGGCACGCTGGTGAAAGTGCTGAGCTGGTACGACAACGAGTGGGGCTTCTCCAACCGCATGCTCGACATGACCGTAGCGTTGATGGCGGCGAAGTAAGCCCAAGAGGAATGCACCCCCTGCCGGCCAAGGTAGGCCGCCGGCACGGGGTCAAACCATTCGAAGCTTTGCGCGAGGGGAGCGACGCTGATGAATCGGATGCGATATGTGGGATTGTGGGCGTTACTGATTTCGTTCGGAGGTATCGCCGCAACGGCGACGGATGTGCCGAAGGACACTTCAGACAAAAGCGAAACACCATTGCGTGTTTCGGACATGCTTACTGCCGCACCAGCCGCAGATCCCATGGCATCTGGAGGCCTCATAGCGCAGTTGCTGGATGTGCATACCCCGCTCACCGAGCGCCAAAGCATCTTTGCGACGTTTGAGAAGAGAGCGCAGGACGGTAGTACCAGCGCACAATACGTTGTCGGTTCGCTTTATCGTATCGGCCAGCTCTTACCCGCCTCGCCAGTTCCACGCGATCTGGACAAGGCACGATTGTATTTGAGCAATGCCGCGACCCACGGCAGAATCCTCGCAATGGCGAAAATGGCCGAAGTTGAATTAGCTGCGGGCAACACACTGCAGGCGATGGTCTGGGCGCAAACCTACGGTCACTATGAATTATTGTTACAAGCCTCCACGCGTCCGTCGGAAGGCTATCTCGCCGAACTTCTACAACGCGCCACTGAAAAGTTCGACAAAACCAAGATGCCCGAAGTCGTCAATGATTTGAATGCTTTCGTCGACAACTACGATGCAAGCGTCCGTACGGGAGTGAATGAAACTCAGGACGACTACAATAAAAGTGACGCGAAAGTAACGTCGTCCGAGAATATGCACATTTTTTACTCTTCACCGCCTGTAATTTCCATTCATAGCGGTAGTCAAAGGCTGGCGTCAGGTTTCGCTGACGTCCTGATCGCGTTCAAGCCGGATGGCTCAGTCGACAATTCTTGGCTGCTGGACGCCACACCCGATGCTGGCCTTGGCAAGGCGTTGCTCCCCTTATCGACCCAAGCCAGCGTGACACCACAGCACGATAATGCCAAACCCGGTCTACGCTACGCTTGGATGCCCTTCGTATTTGATGATGAACGCTACACGATAAGCGGCAAACGCTGATTTAGCATCTCATTGAAAGCCGGGCATACGCCCGGTTTTTTTTATCTTCAAAGCTAGAGCAGCAGCAATTTATCCCAGCCTCACGCCATCGATTGAAATCTACGATCGCAGCGACCTTGCTAGCCCACACCGGTCATTGGCCTGCCCGCCAGGGTTTACAAGCCTCTCCGGAAGCAGACGGTCCGGAAGGCACGGGTAGATAGCTACCAACCGGCTGCGGCATCACACCGCGGCACAACTGAGGCGTATGGCCGCAGCCGATTGATCCATGTCAATGAGCCGCGCTGCCGGATCGGGACAATGGCATGCATAACCAATCCGGGGATGACATGCCGAATACCGAGTACTACAACGACAAGGTCGTGCGCCAGTTCCTGCTCGGCGCCGCGGT
>Ga0302228_10003233_pt1 | contig 10689 bp, 5 predicted proteins | sample II_Palsa_N1_2_FD_193519 | JGI IMG/M metagenome (GOLD analysis project Ga0302228, IMG submission 193519) | Peat permafrost microbial communities from Stordalen Mire near Abisko, Sweden - II_Palsa_N1_2 | ecosystem: Environmental > Terrestrial > Soil > Palsa > Peat permafrost | place: Sweden...
GGTCTCTGGACTCAACGAGATGGTGACCAAGGTCGCCCTCGCCGACATCCGCGGTGCGCTGTACATCGGTTTTGACGAAGGCACCTGGCTGGTGGCCGCGTACACCGCCACCTCCGTCTCGGCCATGGCGTTTGCACCCTGGTGTTCGGTGACCTTTTCCCTGCGTCGCTTCACGCTGTGGGCAATCGGTGCATTCACCGTGCTCGGTGTGCTGTGCCCGTTTGCGCCGAACTACGAAAGCCTGTTGATCCTGCGCACGGTGCAAGGCTTGGCCGGTGGAGCCTTGCCGCCTATGCTGATGACCGTTGCCCTGCGTTTCCTGCCGGCCAACGTCAAACTCTATGGCCTGGCGGGCTACGCACTGACCGCCACTTTCGGCCCGAGCCTCGGCACGCCGCTGGCAGCGTTGTGGACCGAATACGTCGGCTGGCAGTGGGCGTTCTGGCAGATCGTCGCACCGTGCCTGCTGGCCATGGCCGCCGTGGCCTATGGCTTGCCTCAGGATCCGCCACGCCTGGAGCGTCTCAAGCAGTTCAACTGGCGCGGCCTGCTGCTGGGCTTCCCGGCGATCTGCATGCTGGTGATCGGCCTGTTGCAGGGCAACCGCCTGGACTGGTTCGAATCGACGCTCATCACCTCGCTGTTGTGTGGCGGGGCGCTGTTGTTGGTGCTGTTCATGCTCAACGAATGGTCGCACCCGATGCCGTTTTTCAAGTTACAGATGCTCGGCATCCGCAACCTGGCATTTGCCCTGATCGTCTTGGCCGGCGTGCTGATTGTGCTGCTGGCGGTGATCATCATTCCGTCCAGCTACCTGGCCCAGGTCCAGGGTTACCGACCGCTGCAAACGGCGCCGGTGATGCTGATCATGGCGTTGCCGCAGTTGATTGCGCTGCCGTTGGTGGCGGCGTTATGCAACCTGCGCTGGGTCGATTGCCGCTGGGTATTGGGGATTGGCCTCGGCATGCTGATCCTGTCCTGCGTCGGCGGGGCTCAACTGACTTCGGCGTGGATCCGCGATGATTTTTATGCCCTGCAACTGCTGCAGATCTTCGGGCAGCCCATGGCGGTGTTACCGCTGTTGATGCTCTCCACCGGCAGCATCACTCCGGCGGACGGGCCGTTCGCCTCGGCCTGGTTCAACACCGTCAAGGGCCTGGCCGCCGTGGTCGCCACTGGCGTGATCGACGCGCTGACCACTCACCGCCTGCATTTCCACTCAACCATGCTGGTGGACAGCCTGGGCAACTCGCCCCTGGCCGACAGCGACCCGGCGGGGCTGGCCCATCGGCTGCACCAGCAGGCCGTGGTGCTCACGTCCTCGGATCTTTACTACGTCATGGCCGGTGTCGCGGTGGCGTTGATCCTGCTGATTTTCTGGATGCCGACGCGGATCTACCCACCCCGGGCGCCGACCTGATTGCTTATCGAGACAAAGGATTTTTATGAAACGCAAAGACAAAATCGCCGTCACTGTCATCGCCGTCTTCGCCGTCGGCGCATTGGTTTACCTGCTGGCGCCAGGCGTGTTTGGCAGCAAACGCCAGACCACCAACGACGCGTTCGTCGCCGCCGACTACACCTTGGTGGCGCCGCGTGTAGCGGGGTTTATCAAAGAGGTGCTGGTGGAAGACAACCAGCGGGTCAAGGCCGGGCAATTGCTGGCGCTGATCGATGACCGGGATTTCCGCGCCGCGGCCCAGGCGGCCGATGCCGACACCCTGGTGGCCCAGGCCCAACTGAAAAACGCCACGGCCACCCTGGAGCGCCAGAGCTCGGTGATCGCCCAGGCCCAGGCCACGGTGGCGGCGGATCGCGCCGAAGTGGCCTTCGCCGAACATGAACTGAACCGCTACAACCACCTCGCCGGTGTCGGCGCCGGTACGGTACAGAACGCCCAGCAGGCCAAGACCCGTATTGATCAGGCCACTGCGCGCCTGGCCAACGCCACGGCGGTATTGGCCGCCGAGCGCAAACAAGTGGAAATCCTCACCGCCCAGCGCGATGCGGCCGAAGGTGGCCTCAAACGGGCCCAGGCCGCGTTGGAGATGGCCAGTTATCAACTGTCCTATACACGCATCGTTGCCCCGGTGGACGGCATGGTGGGTGAGCGCGCGGTGCGGGTCGGCGCCTATGTGACGCCAGGTAGCAAGATCCTCGCTGTAGTGCCACTGGCCGAAGCTTATGTGGTGGCCAATTTCCAGGAAACCCAACTGTCCCACATGCACGCCGGCCAAGCTGTGGAGGTGCGGGTCGACAGCCTCGACGGTAAAGTGCTCAACGGCCATCTGGAAAGCCTGGCGCCCGCCACCGGCGTGACTTTCGCCTCGGTCAAACCGGACAATGCCACCGGCAACTTCACCAAGGTGGTACAACGCATTCCGGTGAAAATCATCCTGGAGCCCGGCCAGGCCCTGACCGAGCGCTTGCGGGTCGGCATGTCGGTGGAAGCCAGCGTCAACACCCAGCCCGCGGCCCAGCAGCGCGAGGTGGCCCAGCAATGAGACGGATGGCCTGGTTCACCCTGAGCATGATCAGCCTGAGTGCCTGCACCGTTGGCCCGGATTTCCAGCGCCCACAAGGCCCGTCAGTGTCGCAATGGACTGAGCCCCAGGGGCGCCAGGCGGCCAGTCACGCAGATACCGGTGTACTCGAAGAGCGCTGGTGGGAGGTGTTCCACGACGAGCAACTGTCCGCCCTCACACGGCGTGCGCTGACCGATAACCTCGACTTGAAATTGGCCAGCAGCCGCTTGCAGCAAAGCCGTGCCATGCGCCAGGTGATCACTGCCGAGCGTTATCCGAACGTGAATGCCAATGGCGATTACATGCGCCAACGCAACAGCGCTGACGGTTTGAGTGATCCCTCTGGCAAGAACGGCCGCTCGGCGTTCAACCTCTGGGATGTTGGCTTTTCTGCCGCGTGGGAACTGGATTTCTGGAGCCGGGTAAAACGCGAGACCGAAGCCGCTGACGCCACCTTGCAAGTGGCGGAAAACGACCGCCGCGCCGTGCTGTTATCGGTGCTTGCAGAAACCGCCCAGGACTACATCCAGTTGCGTGGCGTGCAGAACACCCGCGCCGTTACCGAGCAAAACCTCGACGTTGCCCGCCACAGCCTCAAGCTGTCGCAATTGCGCCTGGCCGACGGCGTGGCCACCGACCTTGACGTGGCGGAAGCCGCTGCTCAAGTGGCTGCCATCGAAGCGCGTCTGCCGGACTTGCAGCAACGCCAGGACCAGTTGATCAATGCCTTGAGCCTGTTGATGGGCGAGCCGCCGCAAGCCCTGTACGCGCAGTTATCCAAAGACGCCGCCGTGCCCCAGACTCAACGCCAGGTCGCCATCGGCCTGCCATCGCAACTGGCCGAACGTCGCCCCGACATCCGTCAGGCGGAGGCCCGATTGCATGCGGCGACTGCCAGCATCGGTGTGGCCAAGGGCGATTTTTACCCGCGCATCACCTTGTCCGGCAGCCTTGGCTCTCAAGCGATGCAATTGTCGGATCTAGGCTCATGGGGTTCTCGCTCATTCGCCTTCGGCCCGCAATTCAGCCTGCCGATTTTCAACGGTGGCCGCCTCAAGGGCATGCTTGCTTTGCGCGAAGCCCAGCAACAGGAAGCGGCCTTGGCGTACCAGCAAACCGTGTTGCGCGCCTGGCATGAAATCGATGATCAACTGACCCGCTACAACGCCAGCCAACTGCGCCGTGACAGCCTCGCCGAAGCGGTGCGCCAGAACCAGATCGCCCTCACCACGGCCCAGCATCAATACGTCGAAGGCGTGGCGGATTTCGTCAACGTGCTCACGGTGCAAAGTGCGTTGCTGGCGACGCAGGAGCAGTGGGTCGAAAGCTCCACCGGCGTGTCCCTGGCGATGGTCGGTTTGTATAAGGCGCTGGGCGGAGGTTGGGAGTCGGTGTACCCGGTGCAGACGGCGCGCGCTGACTGAGAGATTTCTAATGCGCGAGCGATTTTCTGTAGCCGCTGCCGAGGCACGAGGCTGCGATGGGGTGCGCAGCGACCCTTGAGGGCGGTCCTGCGGACACGCATCGCAGCCTCGAGCCTCGGCAGCGGCTACAGGGATGGGGGTTATAGCGTATGTAAAGCGTCGGGTCAGTTCTGCAAAAACACCACATATCCGCGGAACCACTGACTCCCCTTCAGATACTCCGGCTCTTGCCACTCCCCACCCTGAATCAAGCCAATCTTGAACGGCACCCCCAACCGATTCATTCGCGGCAGATACGCCGCGTAGTCCGGGATGCTGTGGCGTCCCTGGTAGGTCTGCACCACCACTTCATCAATCACCCCATTGAGTTGCGCGATGGATGCAGGATCGGCGTTGCTGCTCCAGTCCATCAACCCGGTGATGCTCAGGCGCAACTCCTTGGGCAGTCGCTGGCGCAGGTCACGCAGGAAGCCTGTGTATTCATGCAGGTATTGGGTGCGGGCGTCGAAGTCGATCTGGATGCCAACCACCGGGTTGCCTGCCTCCCGCCAGCGTTGCACTTGCCCCAGCAGTTGCGTGTAGACCGATTCCGGCCAGTGCAGGGTGTGGGCGCGGTAGACGATCCACACTTCGCCCTGGGTCAGGCGCGGCACGCTCATGCCTTGGGCGATGAATTGCACGCCGCGCTTGGGCGCGCGGCGGGTGGAGTTGATCTGGCCCTGCAGGATGTACAGGGTTTTGGCCTGTTTGAGCACTGGCTGTGGAGCGACGCCGCTCCAGAGCCAGAACGCGTCATAGTCGCCGGCATCCACCGCGCCGAAGGCCGGGCTTGCCAGCAGGAGCAGGGCCAGCCAGAAACCTTTCACGGCTTACCAGTAATACTGCAGCGACTGGCCCCACTGGGTATCGGCGAACTTGGTTTTCAACTGGCGGAACCAGCCTTTACGCTCGCTCTTGTCGACCTCTTCGCCGCCGCAACTGTTGTAGCCGGCCGGTCCGTAGCAGTTGATGGCGCGAAACAGCGCATAAGCTTTGTCGTTATGGGGTGCCTTGGCGTTGTCGATGACCTGCATGTAGCCGTCGAGTCGCGAGAACGTTTCGCCCTTGAAGTCCGACGCGGTGCTGCCCAGGCCGCCGGCGGAACGCGCCTGCTCCAGGGGCATGCCATCCAGGCCATTGCGCAGGATGAACTCACCGAAGCAGTTCAGGCCTTGGGGGTTTTTCCGGTCGCTCTGCAAAGTGTTCGCGGTTTGCGCGATGCTCGGACAGGTGTAGCCGGATTCGCTTTTCTCGCCGTTCCATTGGAACAGTTGCAGGGGCTTGCCGCCGGAGTAGACGTAACCCAGGCTGGTGCCGATCTTGTCTTCGGGGGCAGGAGAGGGTAGTTGCTTGAGGTCTTCGGCAAAGGTCGCGAACTGGCTGTGCAGCAGGTCTTTATAAAGCAGCACAAATTGCGCGGTCTGGCGTTCTACCGGGTCGCTGGCCTGGGCCATTTGCTGGCGCAGCAGTTCGGGGCCGGCAACGTTACGCAGCAGGATATAGCGCACTTGTTTGGCACTGATGGGCGAATCGGTGGCGAACACCTTGGCCAGTTGCCCACTGCGCTCGTAATTCATCGCCAGGGCCAGCTCCAACTGGTCGCGCTGCAACGGTTGTTTGGCCAATGGCAGCAGTTGCAGCCACAGGGCCTCGGCGGCTTTCCAGTCATTCTTGGCTTCCAGGGCCAGGCCACGCAGGGTTTGCTGGCTGAACGCGAAGTAATCGAGGGTTGACGGCACGTCCTGCGGCAGCAGCTTCAAGGTGCTGTCGGGTTGATGTTCCACGTACAGCGCAAATGCTGCCTGCACGTAGTCGTACAGCGCAGGCTCTTGGGCAAAGATCGATTTTTGTGCGTCAAGGGCTTCGCGGGTCAGCTTGGGCGGGTTGCCCGCACGCATCCACATCAGGTCGTTGAGGACCAGGATCAGCGGGTTCTTCACCGCCTCGGTAGTGCTCGTCAGCAGTTTGGTGTCGGCTTCTTCCACCAGTTCATCCAGGGACACGTTGCGCTGGGCGTCGTTGGCCTGGGTCAGTTGCCAGGTGAAGTCATCCGCCAGCTTGTCCGGGTTGGGGGCGAGCCAATGCACCCGACGCAGCAGACCACGGGCCGAGGTGGCATATTCGCCCTGTGGATAAGTTTTCAGGTAGTCGTCGAAGCCTGTCTCGGCCAGTTGCAGCGCGGACTTATCCACATGCTCCAGAGACGGTGTGCCGTATTCATCGAAGGCGTTTTGCTGGGCATTGTTCAGCGCGGTACGGGCGGTCATGTACAGCGCCGTTTCCTTGAGCCAGGGCAGGCTGCTGTCGGTCAGGGTTGCAAAGCCTTTTTGTGCTTCGGCAAAACGACCGCTGTAAAAGTCGCCGGCGGCTTGCAGGTAGGCCAGCAGGGCCTTGCCGTCGACCGACTTCAACTGCTCGGCTTCGCCGGTCGCCATGCCATCCCAGCTACAGGCGGTGAGCATCTGCACGCGTTGCTTGGCCAGCAGTTGGCGTTCGGCCGGCGGCATATCGGCTTTCACCACCTGGCTGATAAATGCAGCGGTGCTGTCATCGTTGTTGCTGCGGCAGCGGCTGCCTTCCCCGGCGAGAAAGGCATCACCTGCCGCTTTGTCGTTGTCACGCGGGATGCCCAACGATGTCAGCATCTCGGCCAGTGAGGCGGTACCTGAGTCATCGGGTTCATCGGTGGGCTCAGCCGCAGGCGCGGTGAGGCGATACACCGGAAACGGTACCGGACCAAAGCCCTGGGCCAGGTCTTCTTCGCCCAAATCGTTGGGAGCCAGCGGCGCGGCCTTCTTGTCGGCCAGCAACAGGCGCAGGTTGACCCGGCTGTCATTGCCCGGACTCAGGAACGGTAGGTTGCTGCACACGTCCAGGTTGTTACGCGACACCCGCCAATCGGGGTAGCACGAGTCGTCGGAACTGGCCTGGGCCTGATGGGAGAGGCCGGCGAGCAGCGCCAGTGCCAAGGGTGACAGAAGACCTATGCGCATGAAGAGTCCTTGATCCTGAATCCATGGAAGATCGCAATCATAGCCCGAACCTACAAAAAGCAGCAGTGAAGGCCTGCGTAAAGTTCAGATTTTCCCGATGGGAAGTCAGTGATTTAACCCAGCAATCCCAGGTATCGTGCGCGCCTCGCCCGTTGCGAAACAGCAGGCGAATCGTGTGCTTTTAACCTAGAGTGGCGGTTGTTCGCGCAAGCGCAGGTTTTGCCCTGGAAAGCGGCAATGGTGGGGGAATAGAGGTGCGACGGACTGTGGTAGAACAAGACGACAAGGTCGGGGCATTTCCCGCATTCAATCGCCTGTCGGGCGCCTGGGAAGGGGCCGGCTGGATCAGCCGGTTATGGTGGGTGCCGATCCTGGCGCTGGCCATGATCCTGCGTTTCTATGGCCTGACCGCTTCGGCGGTCTGGGGCGACGAAGGGTCAAGCCTGCTGCTGAGCGAGTATGCGCCGGGTGACCTGTGGTTCCACGCGGCCCATGATGTGCACCCACCGTTGTATTTTTTCCTGCTGCGCGGCTGGATCGGCCTGTTTGGTGACGGGATTTTTTCCATTCGCAGCATGAGCGTGATCCCCGGCGTGGTTGCCGTGGGTCTGGGCATCTGGTTGACGCGTGTGGTCGCCACCCGTCGTGCGGCGGTGTTGGCCGGGATTCTGCTGGCATTGCTCCCCACGGCAGTGCGCTACAGCCAGGAAGTGCGGATGTACTCGCTGCTGGCGGTGTGGCTGCTGGCGGCCACCCTGGCGTTGGTCTATTGGGTCCGGCAGCCCGAGCGGGCGCGGTACCTGGTGGCCTACGTGCTGCTGATGAGCGCTGGCTTCTACACCCACTATTTCACCGCCCTGTGCGTGCTGGTGCATTGGCTCTGGCTGGGGCTGCTGCGTTTGCCGCAGGCGTCGAACCTGCGGTTGATCACCCGTCCGGGCTGGTGGTGGGCCAACGTCGCGATTGTTCTGTTGTACCTGCCGTGGCTGCCGAATCTGCTGGACCTGGTGCAGCACGTCGAACAACTCAAGGTTGGCGGCGACATTGGCTGGGAAGACCCGGTCACCCTGTTCTCCGTGCCGGCGATGATCTGGCAATTCCTGATTCAGGACGAGGGCGATAGCCTGTGGCAGCCATTGTTTGTCCTGGTGCCGGCGCTACTGATTGTGGTGGTGGGAATGACCGCGTGGCGAGACCAGAGCCGTTATCGGTTCGGCTGGTTACTGGCGCTGTTTTTCCTGCTGCCGATGCTGCTGGTCTATGGCGTGTCGTTTATTTCCCCGGTGTTTATCGAGCGCTATCTCACCGTCTACGCCTTGGGTTTGCCCATTGTGGTGGCCTTGGCCGTGGATCGCCTTGGGGCACGCTTGCGCATCCTCGGTGCGGCACTGTTGGTGTTGTTTGTCGGGGTAGAGTTGGTGGGGTTGAAGAACAACTTCACCGTTGACGAGCACGATCAATTCAACGTCGCGGTGGAGTTCGTCAATCGCAACTACCAAGAGGACGACCGCATCGTCATCAGCGACATGCTTTGGTACTTGCCGTATGTGTATTACGACGAGACCGATGCCCAATTGCAGCTCTACACACCACCAACGGCTCAGGGCAAGTCGACGCGGCCCAATGCCTATGGGTTTGGCACCTTGGTGGATCAGGACGGTGGCCGCATCTACCTCGACCGCCTGTCGGCGCTGCCGGCGCAAACCCAGCGCGTCTGGCTGATCAGCAGCAGTGACGGGCCGGATGAGTTTGCACCGCTGCCTGACGGTTGGCGCCTGCTCAGCCAGCAAGATGGCGGTGGCGCAAGGGCGCGTTTGTTCGTGTTGTGCCACGTGCCAGGGCCGTTGCCCAAGGACGGCTGCGGTTAATGTCCGCCTGGCGCGGGCGCCGGTATTGACCGGCGCCTGGGCTAGACTCAAGTGAATCCCTTCATCAGGAACATGTCATGGAATCGCCACTCCACAGCCTGCCTTCGTTGTTCAAGCAACTCGGATTGCCTGACGACGCGCAAGGCATCGAGCAGTTCATCACGGCACATTCACCACTTAAACCGGGTTTGATACTGGCGGACGCGTTTTTCTGGAACGACAGCCAGAAGGCGTTTTTGCGGGACGAGATTTTGGAAGATGCGGATTGGGCGGAGGTAGTGGATGAGTTGAATTTGCTGTTAAGGAGTGGGCGGGGCGTGTAAAAAAAATTTCGCTTAACAGCTTAAATGTAAAAAAAAATGGTGAGTGGTAAAAAAATCTGGGCTTTAATCCCCCCAGTAAACTTTTTCTGCGGATGCTCACTATGCTTCTCGTTGGTTACGCTCGTTTGTGTGAGGCGCTGAGCCTTAAGGTCATTGCTCCCAGGCGCGTAGCCATGATCAAGCCGGTGACCCGAATCACCTTGATCGGTGATTGTCTGGCGGTTCCGCAATCGGTAGCACCCGCACAGCATTCCCTCTTCGAACACGTACTGTTCGCCCTCAAGCATGAGGGCGTCAATCTGGCCATCTTGTGCCAGACGTTTGAGCTGCTTGGGCCTGAACCCTTGTTGGCTGAACTTGCTAGATCGCCTAATGGGGTCTTCATTCGTAAAGCCTGCTTCATTTGGGAAGGCCTTACAGGACGCTCTCTTGATTACGCAACGCCGGTGCGCGGTAGCGTTGTTGCGCTATTCGATCCGAAACGCTATGTGACAGGCCCCAGCATCCGTAATAGCCGCTGGCGGGTCGACTTCAACGGTTTGGGTTCACTGCATTACTGCGCCACTGTAGAACGCACGCCCGAAGTGGAGGCATTGCTGGCACTCGACATATTGGGACGCGCCAAGTCTTTCATGGCGACCCTCCCACCCGAAATGATGGATCGTGCCATCCAGTGGGCCTACCTCCATGAAACCCGTGACTCATTTGCCATCGAAAAAGAGCAGCCCAGCGAAGAGAAGTCCCGTCGTTTTGTTCAATTGCTGCGTCAGGCTCATGAAGGCCGTCTGCTCACCGAGGATTATCTGGTCGAGCTGCAAAACAGTACCGTCTCCAACCCCTTCGACAAGGCTGCGGCCTTCCGCCACGAGCAAAATCACCTGCACAACGGCCTGCGTGGCGCTGCGGGTGTCAGCTACATCCCACCAGCACCGGACCTTTGCCAGGAACTGATGGAAGAGCTGATGGCCTTCGCCAATCAGCCTGTGCGGGAGGTCGATCCTTTAGTTGCGGCGGCAGTTACCGCCTTTGGCTTTGTATTTCTACACCCTTTCATGGACGGTAATGGGCGTCTGTCCCGTTTTCTGATTCACCAGACCCTCTGCCATTACGGTGCTCTGGACAATGGCCTGCTGCTGCCGGTGTCCGTGGCGATGAAGCACGAAGAACAAGCCTACCTCGAGTCCCTGAAAACGTTCTCCCAGCCCACCCGGGAGTTCTGGAATGTCACGTGGTTAGATGCCGACCAAATGGCTTTCGACTTCATCGGCCACCCCTCGATCTATCGTTTTTGGGACGCGACTCGCTGTGTCGAATTCACGCTGCAAATGGCTCGTCGCGCCTTGGAAGTAGAGTTGCGGGAAGAAACCGAATTTCTGGACCGTTATGACCGCGTGATTAAAGCGGTGAATCACCGTTTTGACGTTCGCGGGAGTGATTTGTCGAAGCTGGTGATGATGTGCCTGGATAACGAGGGCAAGGTTTCCAGGCATCGGCGCAAGCAATTTCAGTACAGCGTA
>Ga0302228_10003238_pt1 | contig 10683 bp, 7 predicted proteins | sample II_Palsa_N1_2_FD_193519 | JGI IMG/M metagenome (GOLD analysis project Ga0302228, IMG submission 193519) | Peat permafrost microbial communities from Stordalen Mire near Abisko, Sweden - II_Palsa_N1_2 | ecosystem: Environmental > Terrestrial > Soil > Palsa > Peat permafrost | place: Sweden...
CTGGTGGGTGGTGAAGCGCTCAGTGCGGAACTGGCTGGCCGCCTGCAGCGTCATGCTGCGCGTGTCACGCAGCTCTACGGCCCGACTGAAACCACCGTATGGTCGACGGCATTCGAACTGGGCAGCCTCGACCAGGCGCCGCCATCGATTGGCCGGCCCATCCTCAATACCCGGCTCTATGTGCTCAATGAAGATCGCCAGCCCGTGCTGACCGGTGCGATTGGCGAGCTGTATATCGGCGGCGCCGGTGTCGCCAAGGGTTATCTCAATCGTCCACAACTTACCGAGGAGCGTTTCCCGGCCGACCCATTCGTGGCCGATGGCAGCCGGATGTATCGCACCGGCGATCTGGTGCGCTGGAGCGATGATGGCTTGCTGAGTTTCATCGGGCGCGCGGATGGTCAGGTGAAAGTCCGCGGCCATCGCGTCGAGTTGGGTGAAATCGAAGCCCAACTGCTCGAGCACGTCGCCATCACGGCGGCCGCCGTTGCCGCGCATCGCGATGCGGAAGGCATCGTCACGCTAGCCGGTTATCTGGTGGTGGCGGCTGGCGCCACCATCGATACCGATGCTGTGCGTGTCTATCTGTCCAGCCGATTGCCGGAATACATGATGCCGGCCAGCTTCATGCTGCTTGATGCGTTACCCCTGACACCGAACGGCAAGTTGGACCGCAAGGCATTGCCGCAGCCCGAGCGGCAATCCCGCGCGGCTTATGTCGAGCCGGTGACCCAGATCGAGCAGAAACTGGCGGCGTTGTGGCAGCAGATTCTTGGGCTGGAGCGAGTGGGTCTGCACGATAATTTCTTCGAGATCGGTGGCGATTCACTGAGCGCGGCAGAAATGCTTGCGCGCTTCCCCGAGCATTTTTCCATGGAGTTGCCGCTAAGCAGCTTGTTCGAGGCCTCCACCATTGCTGGTTTGGCCGGCTATCTGCAGCGTGCGGATAGCCTGAGTGACCCGCTGGGTTCATTGCTGCCGCTGCGTCTGTCGCAACAGCAGCGGCCGCTGTTCTGTATCCACCCGGTGGTCGGTATCAGCTGGGGCTACGCCAACATGCTGCGCCATCTGGACGGCAAGCTGCCAGTCTATGGTCTGCAATCGCATGGCCTACGTGGCAAGACGTCGTTGCCTGAAAGCATCGAGGAAATGGCGGCGGATTATCTGGTGCAGATCCGGCGCAAACAGCCGCACGGGCCGTATCGTCTGCTGGGCTGGTCGCTGGGCGGCCTGATTGCGCACGCCATCGCGGCACAGCTGCAAGCTCAGGACGAGCACGTGGAATGCCTGGCGATGATGGATTCGTATCCCTTCGTTATCGATGATGCGCAAGCGTGCAGTGACGAAGCGCTCGAGGTCCAGGCGATTCTGCACTTCCTCGGCTTCCATCAATTGGCCAGAGACAATCCGCCCACAAACATGGATGCGTTGAGCGATGCGCTATGCCGTGAATACGACGTGTTTTCGGTGCCGTTAGTGCAGGAGATCATGAAGAGCGACCCGCAGCTGATCGATCACGTATCGGCGGTGACCCGCAACAATTTGCGGCTGGCCCGGCAATACGTGCCGCAGCTGATCGATGCCGACTTGCTGTTCTTCCATGCCACCGCCAATGAACCGGTTGAGCTGGACGGATTGCTGCAATATCACCCGCGGGCATGGCGGTCGTTTGTCGGCGGCCGGATCGAGACACACGAGATCGATTGCCATCATCAGAACATGCTGGAAGCCGGGCCGGCGGCACAGATCGGTGGCCTATTGCAGCAAAAGCTGACGGCTTTGCACGCAGCGAAGTCGGCGCTGCCAACCCTGCTGCGCCAGGCTGTCGTGCCAGAGCCCATGAAGACGGTCGATCGTGAAATGGCCGATCTGGGGGCGGTTTGTGTCTGATCTGAAGGGCATACGCGCACCTATCGCGATCTTTACCATCGGCACGCAGGGCGATATACGGCCTTGCGTAGCTCTGGGGCAGGGCTTGCAGCGCGCTGGCTATCCGGTGCGCATCGTCACCAGCGATAATTTTGCCGAGCTGGTTCGTGGCGCCGGGCTGGAGTTTTTCCCGCTGACCAGCAATTTCCAGACACTGCTGGAGGCCGATCGCAGCATTGCCGATCAGGGGCTGAATATGCGCGCGATGGCGCGTACCTTCCGCGACTGTTTTGCGGATTGGGCCACCCACTGGGTTGAGGAGGGCATGGCCGCGAGCGATGGCGCGGGCCTGTTGATCGGTGTCGGCAACAGCACCTTGCTGGCGCAATCGCTGGCCCAGCGGCGCGGCCTGCCGTTCGTGCGCGCGCAGTTACAACCGCTGACGCCATCGAAAATTCTGCCGCCGATGGTGCTCGCTGGTACTCGCAGCCAATTGCCCGGTGCCTTGAGCATGGGCGCCTACCATCTGCTGCGCTTGTTGGTGTGGCAGGTGATGCGCCCGGCGATCAACGGCATCGTCCGGCCTCAGCTTGGTCTGCGCGGCTATCCCTGGTATGGGCCGTATTTCAATGAAGGCGAGGCGCGCGGCCGGGTGATTTATGGTTTCAGCCAGCACGTGCTGCCACGGCCGGCCGATTGGCCAGGCACGGCACAGGTGGCCGGTTACTGGTTTCTCGACCAACCGCAATGGCAGCCATCGGATGCCTTGCGCGATTTCCTCGATGCCGGCCCCAAGCCGGTGTATATCGGCTTCGGCAGCATGGTTAGCAGCGATGCCGTGGGATTCACCAGGAAAATACTCGATGGCGTGCGCAAGAGTGGTCAGCGTGCCGTGCTGGCTACCGGTTGGGGCGGCCTGGATGGCGCCGACGGTGCGCAGGACGGGCAGACTTTCTTTCTGCGCCATGCGCCACACGACCAGCTGTTTCCGCTGATGTCGGCCGCTGTGCATCACGGTGGTGCGGGCACCACGGCTGCCGCCGCGCGGGCGGGCATTCCCTCGGTGATCGTACCGTTCTATGGCGATCAGCCGTTCTGGGCGCGCTGTCTCAACCGTCAGGGTGTGGCACCGCCGGCGCTGGATCGGTTGAACCTGAGCGCCGATGCCCTGGCAAGCGCCTTGGTGGCCACACAACAGCCGTCGATGCAGCAGGCCGCGACAGCACTTGGACAGGCTATCCGCGCCGAAGATGGCGTGGCCGCAGCGGTGCGCTATCTACAGGCCTGGGGCTTGCTGGATGTATCGGCAGAAGCTTTGTCCAGTGCGACGACCGCGGCCTATGCGCCGGTGCGGAGCGCGGCGTGAAATGGGGCTGGTCCCACCTGCTCGGCGGCATCGGCGTGGCGGCGGTCGTGCTTGGCAAAGCGGCATGCAGCCGCAAGCCCAAGTCGCGCAGCCTGCAGCAACGCCTGGCTATGCTGCCCTGCACGGGTGCACCAGTAGCCGATGCGGTCACGATCCGCTGGAATGAACACCAGATACCTTTTGTCGAAGCGTCCAGCGACAACGATCTGATGGTTGCGTTGGGCGTGGTGCATGCGCATCTGCGGCTGGGCCAGATCGAACTGATGCGGCGTATCGCCTATGGCCGTGTCGCGGAGATGATTGGTCCACTCGGCATCGAGGTGGATCGTTCATTGCGCCTGTTCGATGTCGGTCGCGCCGTGCCACAGATGCTGGCCGCGCTGTCGTCGGAAGATCGGCAACTGGCTGAGAGCTTCGTCGCCGGCATCAATCATGTGCTGCTCGACGGCGGCGAGAAGCCCGCCGAGTTCAAGCTGCTCAACATGCGTGTCGAACCTTGGACGCTGACCGATTTGCTCACCTTCGGCCGGCTGGCCTCCGCAGATATCGGCTGGCTGGTCTGGCTACGGTTGTTGCCGTTGCGCGAGCAACTGGCGCCCGATGTGTGGGCCGCGTTGTGGCCGCGGTTGCTGGCCGGTGAGATGCCGGCGACGGCCGCCGCTAGCGAGCGCGATCTGGCCGGCCGGGCGATCACCGCGATGCTGCGCAGCGGCAGCAACTCCGCCGCTATTGCAGCGCACCGCAGCCGCAGCGGCGCGGCGATGATTGCCAGCGATCCGCACCTGCCGCTGAGTCTGCCCAATGCCTGGCTGATTGCCGGCATGCATTCGCCCGGGTTTCACTGTGTGGGCCTGATGATGCCGGGACTGCCGTTCCTGCTGCTTGGTCGCAATCGCTGGATCGCCTGGGGTGGCACCAGCCTGCATGCGCAAGGCAGCGATCTGTTCGATGTGTCTGAGGTACCGTCGGCGGTGATGCGCGAACGCACTGAGACGGTTCATGTACGCGGCGCACGCACGCGTCGGTTGCGTTTGCGCGAGAGTGAGTTCGGGCCGATCGTTTCCGATGGTGCGCTGTTGTCCTCAGGGCAGACCCTGGCCATGCGCTGGGTCGGTCATCGCCCCAGCAGCGAGTTGAGTGCCATGCTCGGCGTGGCGCGCGCGCGCGACTGGGACTCATGGAGTCAGGCCTTGCGCAGTTACGGCGTATCCGGTGCCAATCTGGTGTTTGCCGGCAGCGATGGGCGGGTAGCGCATGTGCTGGCGGCGCATTTGCCCAGGCGCCCGCTGCAGCCGCCGACGGATCTGGTGTTGCCGACGCAGGCTGCTTCGCACTGGGAACAGATCGCCGATATCACGGCGATGCCGCTCCGGTTCGATCCGCCGGAAGGCTTCGTCGCTTCGGCCAACGAGCCGCCGCGCGGCGGTGATTTTCCCGTGGGTTATTTCTTCGCACCGCCCGATCGCGCCGAGCGTCTGGCGACCTTGCTGGGTGGGGATAAGCTGCTCGACGTTGACGATCTGCGCCGGTTGCAACGCGACGTCGCCGGGTCCGGCAGCCTTCGTATGCGCGATCTGCTGCTGACGGCGCTGCCCTTGCTCCCACGCGCGGCCGCATCGCAGCGTTTGCGTGAGGTGTTGCGACAATGGAATGGCGACTATGCCGCCGATTCGGCCGGTGCACTGGCTTTTGAACTGTTGCTGGCCGGCGTGGCAAAGCGTTTGAGCAACAAGCGCTATCTGGGTGCCTACCAGACCGTGTGGATGACCCAGCGTCTGTTGCGACAGGATTTCGCCGCGCTACCCGACGCGGTGCTGCGCCGTGCGGTTGAACGCGCTTTGCCGGCCGCGGCACGGCAGTTGGGCCGCTACGCACGCTGGGGTGCGATGCATCGGATCCGCTTGAAGCATCCGCTTGGCTATCTACCCGGTCTCGGGCGTTTTTTCAATGCGCCGCCGTTCGCGGCGGAGGGTGGCAACAACACCGTGCACAAAAGCGGGCACTCGTTGAGCGGCGGAGAGCACGAGGCCAGCTTCGGTTCCTGTGCGCGGCACATCTCCGATCTGTCCGATCTGGACGCCAACGATTTCGTGCTGCTGGGCGGTCAGGATGGCTGGGCGGGCAGTGCCAACTATCTCGATCAAACGGCGCTTTGGCAGCGCGGAGATTACATCCGGGTGCCGATGCGCCCGGAAAGTGTGCGTGCCGCTTTCACTCATATCACGGTATTGGAGGCGGCACTGATGCCAGTACCTGCGCCATGAAAAGTTTCGGCCTGATCTTCGTGCTTTATCAGCCGTCCGGAGAGTTTCTGCATAACTTGCAGAAAGCGCGTGCCATCTGCGACAACGTCATAGCCGTCGACAACTCGCCCGAGGCGGACATGCGTTTGCACGAGCGGCTGTGCGGTCAAGGCATGCAGGTACTCTACAACTACAACGACGGCGGGCTTGCCGGAGCCTACAACAAGGGCGCCCAGTTGCTGCTGGCACAGCAGTGCGAGGTGATCTTTCTGCTGGATCAGGATTCAGATATCGACGCATCGTTCTTCAGCAAGATGATGCATGCCTGCGAAGCATTGGGCACGGATACCTTCCTGGTCGGTCCGAAAATCCACGAGATCAACCTGCAGAAGTGCATGCCGGTGATACCGCCCGGCAAGCGTTTCCCCAAGCCCTTGCGCATCGACGATCAGACCGAAGGAATGTTCCCCACGCTGTTCATCATCTCCTCCGGCTCGGCCATTTCGGCGCAGGCCTACCGTAAACTCGGCGCGTTCAGAGAAGACTATTTCATCGAGTACATCGACATTGAATACAGCTTGCGCGCATCCAGTCAGGGTGTGCCGGTATACATGAATGCTGCGGTGATGATGCGCCAGACCGCTGGCGACATCGAGCAACATGGCAAGTTGTACACCACCAACCATGTGGCATGGCGGCGCTACTACCGCGCACGCAACGGAGTGCATTGTCTGCGCTTGTACCGGGCGCATTGGGGGCTGCACTGGTTGAGCGGATTGCTGGCGATCCATCAGGGCTACTGCGTACTGCTGTTCGAGCCGCAGAAACTGCGCAAGATCGTCGCGATAGCCTGCGGGTATATCGATGGGCTCCTGGGCAGGCTCGGCACGTTCGAACAACGACATCCGCGGATCGCCGCTTTCTGCAAGAAACCGGAGCGCAAGCACGAGCCCGTCAGTTCTGCCGCTGCGGCTGAATCGTGAGCGCGATGAAAAGAAAACTTGCCAACCTCGAGTACCTGATCGAAAGCAATATCGTTTTCGTCATCTGTCTGCAAGAAACGATTGCCGCAGAATAGCTGCGCGCATCGCTGGAGCGGGTTTAGCTATTCCATGCCGCATTCGCTTGTGAGCAGCGAACGCGGCACGCTTTACTACGAACCGGATAAGACGGGTGCGATTCCGCTACGCGTCGTCCAGCGCGAGGCTATGGACGAAGCCGTCGATGATGTTTGCAGCGGCAGTATCAGGTCGAATCGGTTCAGACCGGCTCGAGCCAGCCCCAGCGATCGTTGGTGCGGCCATCGAACAGGCCGAAGAACAGTTCCTGCAGGCGACGGGTCACGCGGCCGGCCTTGCCTGCGCCGACCTGCTTGCCGTCAACCGAGCGGATGGGCGTGATCTCGGCCGCGGTGCCACACATCAGGATCTCGTCGGCAAGATAGAGGTATTCACGCGGGATATCGCGCTCGACCACTTCAATGCCATCTTCGCGGGCCAATGTCTTCAGCGTATCGCGGGTGATGCCCGCCAGGATCGATGCACTGGCCGGCGTGGTATGCAGCACACCGTCGAATACCAGGAACAGGTTTTCACCGGCGCCTTCGCTCAGCAGGCCGGTGGAAGCCAGCGCGATGCCTTCGCCAAAACCCAGCCGGCGCGCTTCGCGGGCGATCAGTTGGCCCGACAGATAATTGCCGCCGGCCTTGGCACCCGCCGGGATGGTGTTGGGCGCGAAACGCTGCCAGCTCGAGACGCAGGCGTCGATGCCGTTTTCCAGTGCTTCGGCACCAAGGTAAGGACCCATCGGCCAAGCGGCTACCGCCACATCGATCGGCGTTTCGGCGGACAGGCCAAAACCACCCAGTCCACGATAAGCGACCGGTCGCAGATACGCCGCGCCCAGCTCGTTTTTCTTGATCACATCACGGCAGGCCGCGGCCAGCTCATCGGCAGTATGTGGCAGCACCATGTCGTAAATGCGTGCCGACTGGTAAAGCCGATTCAGATGGTCGGTCAGTCGGAAAATGGCTGCGCCGTCGGGCGTCGCATAGCTACGGATGCCTTCGAATACGGACGAACCGTAATGCAGCGCATGCGACATCACATGGGTGGTCGCTTCCTGCCAAGGTTTGATCTTGCCGTTCTGCCAGATCCATTCCGGGTACTGCTGCGCCATGACGGTTCTCCAATGGGGACCGCGCATGATAGCTGCTGAGTGGTTGTACGGCATGTGTATGGCGCGGTGAACTGAGTCAGCGGCCAGATCGGCCCGCCTCAGTCGGCGTTGCGCAGCCACAGGCAACCCGAACGGCGCACGATGCCGTAACGCAGTTCTCTTGGGTTACCACTGCCGTCGTTGCCGGCCAGATGCAGGACCAACTCGTTACCAGAGACAGGTGCCACGGTAGCGTTATCTGTCGTCGACGGATCGCTGTTGCTGGTCCGCGAAGCGTCGGCATTCTCGGGTGGCCCGGCGTCCAGCAGCGGTTGCTGCATCAATGCACTGAGCGCGCGAATGTCGGCAACGGCGGCGCTACCGCCGTAACCATTCCAAAGCATCAGCCCCGCCATGCGGTTTGGGTTGTGGTTGGCGAAGGCATCGATCACGCTCTGCCGCAATTCGTTGAAGGTTCCGGCGCAGAGAACCGGCGGTGGCTCAGCCGGTGTGGAGGCAATCGTTGCGGTATGGGTGACGTCATCGCTGGGTTTGGCCGCAGCATGTACCGTGGTGGCCTGCATGGCGGCGCAGGTCTGGTCGGTAAACAGCGCATTGCCGTTCGCGCCGATGCAGCGATGAATATCCGTCTGCGCCCTGCCGGGCATGGCCCAGAGAATCAGAACGAACCACAGCAATGTTGTCAGCAGGCGCATGGCAACAGCATAGCCGCTCGGTTCAAACCAGTTGCTGCAGCACCGACTGGGTCGCTTTGGCGCGGTTGAGCGTGTAGAAATGCAGTCCCGGCGCGCCGCCGTCGAGCAGGCGGCGGCACAGCTGTGCGACGACTTCGGCGCCGAGCGCTCGCACCGACTCGGCATCGTCGCCGTGAGCCTGCATACGCTTGGCGATCCAGCGCGGAATTTCGGCACCGCACATTTCCGAGAATCGCCGCAATTGGCTGTAGTTGGCGATCGGCATGATGCCCGGCACGATCGGCACGTTCACACCCAGCTTGCCGGCATCGTCAATGAAGCGGAAATAGGCATCGGCGTTGAAGAAGTATTGGGTGATGGCACCATCGGCGCCAGCATCGACCTTGGCCTTGAAGTGCTGCAGGTCCTTCAACGCGTTGTCCGCCTGCGGGTGGGTTTCAGGGTAGGCAGCTACTTCGATATGGAAATGATCACCACTGTGCTGACGGATGAAAGCCACCAGTTCGACGGCATAGCGGAAATCGCCCGGAGTCGCCATGCCGGAAGGCAGATCACCGCGAAGCGCGACAATGCGTCGATAGCCGGCTGCCCGGTATTCGTCCAGCAGAGCACCCAGTTCGGCGCGTGTTCCACCTACGCAGGACAGATGGGGTGCCACCGAGAGCCCATGCACCTTATTGAGATGCTGCACGGTTTCGCTGGTGTAGCTCAAAGTTGAACCGCCAGCGCCGAAAGTTACGGAGGCGTACTCGGGCTGGTGCGCCTTCAACAGCTGAGCGGCACGATCCATCTGTGCACGCTGTTCGTCAGTCTTGGGTGGAAAGAATTCAAAGCTGATCGCCGGCATCACGTCGTGTCCAGATGGTGCAATGGGCTAAGTATATATCTCTTATTCGCGATAGAGCGATATGGTTTGTGTGGGCTTTTCGCTAGCGGCTTTAATAGGGGGCGCAGTGCTGCAAATAAGTGCACGCCGAGGCATCGCTGCTTCGACGTGCACCGACTTTCAGCTCTTCGTAACACCGTGCAGGGCACCGATGTGACGCTTGACGATCAACACGGTCTCGGCCGCAAAGGCTTTCAGATCGGCGTTCTGCCCGGTCTTGGCTTCCTTGGCGAAAGCAGCACCGTCCAACGCATGGATCGTCTTCATCTCGGCGATGTAGGCATCGTCAAAAGCGTTGCCGGACAAGGCGTTGAGCTTGGCCACCCGTGCGGTGAAATCGGCGTTCAGATCCGTTGGGAAGTCGTCGCCATTGGACGAGGCGATCGACTTCAGCTTGCTGCCGACCAGTTCATGATCGTGTACCTCGGTATGGGCCTGGTCCTTGACGTCCTGCGCCTGGGCCTTGTCTTCGGCGACCTTGCTTGCGGCCACTTCAAACATGCCGCCCTGCGACACCTTGGCCACGAAGGCCTGATCGCTTTTCGATAATGCAGGGGTATCCGCCAGCGCCGCAGCGCTGGCGGTCAAACCAACGGCTAAAGCTACGCCAAGCAGCAGCGGGAGCTTGTTTTGCGATGTGCGCATGGTCTTTTCCTGTCGGCAATGGAGGAGGGTCATGGAGTGCTGGTGACGATAAAGCGCCAGGCGCTGCATTATTCGCACCGGATACGTGAAAAGCGCAGCAGCGTGACGCTATGGCATCGAGCCGTTGGGTGCATGTTCTTCTTGGAGGGCTATCCGATGACCGCGCGCAATAAAAAAGCCCGCCTTCGCAGGCGGGCTTCGTATCCTTCCAACAGCGGGAGAGATTAGTAGCGGTAATGCTCCGGCTTGTACGGGCCGTCCTTGTCCACGCCGAGGTACGCGGCTTGCGAGGTGGTCAGGGTGGTCAGTACCACGCCGATCTTTTCCAGATGCAGACGCGCAACTTCCTCGTCGAGCTTCTTCGGCAGGATATAGACCTTGGCTTCGTAGCTGTCCTTGTTCGCCCACAGGTCGATCTGCGCCAGCGTCTGGTTCGAGAACGAGTTGGACATCACGAAGCTCGGGTGGCCGGTGGCGCAGCCGAGGTTGACCAGGCGGCCTTCGGCCAGCAGGAAGATCGCGCGACCGTCCTTGAAGGTGTACTTGTCGACCTGCGGCTTGATGTTGAGCTTGACCACGTCCGGGAAATTGTTCAGCGCATCGACCTGGATCTCGTTGTCGAAGTGACCGATGTTGCAGACGATGGCCTGATCCTTCATCTGGCTCAGGTGCTCGATGGTCAGCACGTCCTTGTTGCCGGTGGTGGTGACGTAGATGTCGCCGCGGCCCAGCGTGCTTTCGACGGTGTTGACCTCAAAGCCCTCCATCGACGCTTGCAGCGCGTTGATCGGATCGATCTCG